>JACCDW010004551.1_pt1 | contig 57478 bp, 50 predicted proteins | sample 7449781 | NCBI WGS metagenome assembly JACCDW01 (sample SAMN15323449, study PRJNA562643) | freshwater metagenome | isolation source: river surface water | place: USA:Blue River Watershed | collected 2017-08-18
ATGAACTATTTCGCCATGTCTTACGACCACCGCATCATTGACGGCCGTGAAGCTGTCTTGGGCTTGGTGGCCATGAAAGAAGCGTTGGAAGATCCATCACGCTTGTTGTTTGACATCTAAGAACTGATTAGGAATTAGCATGAGCAAACAATTTGATGTGGTCGTCATCGGTGGCGGCCCCGGCGGTTACATCGCCGCCATTCGTGCAGCCCAATTGGGTTTCCAAGTGGCGTGCGTCGACGAATTGAAAAACGCCGCAGGGGGCCCAGCCCCTGGCGGTACGTGCACCAACGTTGGTTGCATTCCCTCCAAAGCATTGCTGCAGTCTTCTGAGCACTTCGAGCAAGCCAACCATCACTTTGCCGATCACGGCATTGAGATGAAGGGCGTCAGCATGGACGTGGCCAAGATGATTGCCCGCAAAGACAACGTTGTGAAGCAAAACAACGACGGCATTTTGTACTTGTTCAAAAAGAACAAAGTGTCTTTCTTCCACGGCCGCGCCGCGTTCAGCAAAGCCGTTGAAGGTGGCTATGAAGTGAATGTCACGGGTGCAGCCAACGAAACTTTGGTGGGCAAGAACATCATTGTGGCCACAGGTTCCAATGCGCGCGCTTTGCCAGGCACACCCTTTGACGAAGTCAATGTGTTGTCCAACGACGGTGCTTTGAAAGTTGGTGCAGTTCCCAAGAAATTGGTGCTCATCGGATCTGGCGTGATCGGTTTGGAAATGGGTTCTGTCTGGCGTCGTCTGGGCTCAGAAGTCACCATCCTCGAAGGTTTGCCAACCTTCTTGGGCGCAGTGGACGAGCAGATTGCCAAAGAAGCCAAAAAAGCATTCGACAAGCAAGGCCTGAAAATTGAACTCGGCGTCAAAGTCGGGGAAATTCAAAACGGCAAGAAGGGCGTCAAAGTGGCCTACACCAATGCCAAGGGCGAAGCCCAGAGCATTGATGCAGACAAGCTGATTGTCTCCATTGGCCGTGTGCCCAACACCATTGGTTTGAACGCCGAAGCGGTGGGCCTCCAATTGGACGAGCGCGGTGCCATTGTGGTTGACGCAGATTGCAAAACCAATTTGCCAGGCGTTTGGGCTGTGGGCGACGTGGTGCGTGGTCCCATGTTGGCGCACAAAGCTGAAGAAGAGGGCGTTGCTGTGGCCGAGCGAATTGCGGGTCAACACGGTCACGTCAACTTCAACACCATTCCTTGGGTTATTTACACCAGCCCCGAGATTGCTTGGGTGGGCCGAACAGAGCAGCAACTCAAGGCGGATGGCGTGGCTTACAAAGCGGGTACGTTCCCATTCCTGGCCAATGGCCGCGCACGCGCCTTGGGCGACACCACCGGTATGGTCAAGTTCTTGGCTGATGCTAAGACCGACGAAATTTTGGGTGTTCACATCGTCGGCCCCATGGCCAGCGAATTGATCTCTGAAGCCGTTGTGGCCATGGAATTCCGTGCCAGCGCAGAAGACATTGCCCGTATTTGCCATGCGCACCCCTCCTTGAGTGAAGCCACCAAAGAAGCTGCTTTGGCAGTGGACAAACGGACCTTGAACTTCTAAGTTTTTGAAGTCTCGTTAAACTACGAAGCCCGGGCCAGTCCCGGGTTTTCTCATTCCAAAGAACCCTTCAAACAAAGCATTTGCCCATGTCCGTTCGCTCAGCCTATGACCAAGAACTTCTGAACAGAGGTTATCAGGCGGACCCTGCACAACTCCGTGCCGTTGAGGCTTTAGAGCGTTGCGCACAGGAATGGGCGGCTTATCAAGAAAGCATCAAAAGCCCGCTGAGGTTTTTAAAGAAAAAACCTGAGCTGCCTCGTGGCGTTTACATGTTTGGTGGTGTAGGTCGTGGCAAAAGTTTTTTGATGGACTGCTTCTACAACGCGGTGCCCGTCAAAGATAAAACGCGCTTGCATTTTCACGAGTTCATGCGCGAAGTTCACCGTGAGTTGGCCTTGATGCAAGGCACGGTAAACCCCTTAGACGAATTAGGTCGCAGAATGGCAAAGCGGTATCAACTGGTTTGCTTTGATGAATTTCACGTGGCCGACATTACCGATGCCATGATCTTGCATCGGTTGTTGGTATCACTTTTCGAAAATGGCGTGAGCTTTGTCACCACCTCCAATTTCAAACCCGACAACTTGTACCCCGATGGTTTGCACCGCGATCGATTGCTGCCAGCCATTGCGCTCTTGAATCAGCGCATGGAAGTGCTGAATGTCGACAATGGCACCGACTATCGTCGCCGTACCCTAGAGATGGTGAAGCTTTACCACTGTCCATTGGGCTCAGAGGCTGATGCTGAAATGGCGGAAGCTTTTACAAGACTGGCCAGTGGCCCTGATGAAGATCCGATTCTTCACATTGAAGCGCGAGAAATCACCAGCAAACGACGCGCCGGTGGCGTGGTTTGGTTTGACTTCAGAGCTTTGTGTGGCGGACCACGTTCTCAAAACGATTATTTGGAAATTGCCACCCAGTTTCATACCGTTCTTTTGAGTAACGTGCCCATGATGCCGCCCCGCTTGGCATCAGAAGCAAGAAGATTTACATGGTTGATCGACGTTCTGTACGACCGTCGTGTTAAATTGATCCTTTCCGCCGAGGTAGAGCCTGAAGCGCTCTACACCGAAGGACCTTTGGCCCACGAGTTCCCGCGAACCATTTCACGCTTGCATGAAATGCAGTCTTCTGAATTTTTGGCACTGGAACACCGAACCGTCGATACGCACATCACATGACATTGACATTTCCACTGCGTCACCTGATTGGCATGCTGGCCTTGTTTGGCGGTGTTGCTGTGTGTGCACAGTCAATCAATGTCACAGCACCAGAGCTTGGTGACATTCAAGCGCAGCGGGCTGCCATTGAGCAAGAGAAAAAGCAAGTTCTCGATCTATTTCAAAGCACATCAAAAGCCTGCTGGCAAAAGTTTGCGGTGAACGACTGCTTGGCGCTCGCCAGACGCCAAAAATACCAAGCCTTGGCGCCTTTGGATCAACGCGAGATTCAACTCAATGCCAAAGAGCGAGAGTTGAAAGAACTAGACCGTCAACAACGCTTGTCGGACAAGGCCAGCAGCAAAGGCGCTAATTGATTTCTTACATTGAATCAGTTGCCAGTGCCTTCACGCCAACAGGCGTTTTGGCGAATGCCAATTCGCAATTCAAACCGAGGGCAGGGCAAACAGAGATGGCCTTGGCTGTGGCTGAAACCATCGCCGCAGGGGGCGAGTTGGTTGTTGAAGCAGGTACCGGCGTCGGTAAAACTTATGCTTACTTGGTACCAGTTCTTTTAAGTGGTCAGCGTGCCTTGGTGTCCACGGCCACCAAAGCACTTCAGGATCAACTGTTTTCACGTGACATTCCCAGACTGATTGATGCATTCAACCTGCCCATCCGAGTGGCCTTGCTCAAAGGTCGTGGCAGTTATTTGTGCACACAGCGCTTGTCGCAGGCGCGGCAAAGCAGCGATGCCTCCTTGCGCGTTCATGCGCATGCACTCAGCAAAATTGAAACGTGGGCTCAGTCCACGCGCACGGGCGATTTGTCAGAACTGACTGGCCTAGACGATCGATCACCTGTTATTCCACTGGTCACCTCCAATCGCGATAACTGTTTGGGTTCGCCGTGCCCTCAATTCAAATCTTGCCATGTGAACCTTGCCCGCAAAGAAGCAATGGCAGCCGACGTGGTGGTCATCAACCACCATTTGTTTTTTGCAGATTTGAATGTTCGCGAAACCGGTATGGCTGAACTGCTGCCTTCTGTTCAAGCTGTGGTGTTTGACGAAGCACACCAACTCAACGAAATTGGCATCAATTTTTTAGGTAGGCACCTCAGCACCAGCCAACTGCTGGAATTGACACGCGATATTTTGGGTGCGGGTGTGCAATTGGCCAGAGGTTTGGTTGATTGGAATCTCATTTGCAGTGTGCTCGAAAAGTCCACTCGCGATTTGCGCCTGACGGCGCAACACGCCAGACCCGGCTCTCGCTTGCGATGGGCAGAGCCCATTCCCGATGAGATTGAAACGGCAGACTGGCTCACAGCCATGGCGCAATTGGAGGTGGCCTTCAATGCCGCACAAGCAGCCTTGGACACTGTCAGCGAAATGGCCCCCGACTTTGTGCGCTTGCATGAACGGGTTGGTTTGCAATTGAAGTTGTTACAAGATTTCCAAGCGCCTTGTGCTGAAGGTTCAGTTCGCTGGGTGGAGGTCGGTACTCAGATGCGCTTGGTCGAGTCTCCACTGGACATTTCGCGAGCGGTTCAGACGCACATGATTCAGCGTGTTGAGCAGGCTCCAAGCCTTGAAAAAACGCAAGATGTAGCCTCACCAACTCAAGCGCAACGTGCTTGGGTCTTCACGTCTGCCACTTTGGGTGAAGATGCGCAAATGCGCTGGTTCACCGAGCCTTGCGGACTTGGGGATGCGCGCAAGCTTCGAGTGGCCAGTCCGTTTGATTATGAGTTGATGTCTGCACTTTATGTGCCGCAGGGCATGCCCAAACCCAACGATTTCAACCACACGCGCAGCGTGGCCAGTTGGGTCGAAAAATACGCCAGACAATTGGGCGGCCGCACCTTGGTCCTCACCACCACCTTGAATGCCATGCGCAATATTGGTGAAGCCCTCACTGCTTCTTTAGGGCATAGTGGTGAATTGGAAATTTTGGTGCAAGGCCAAGGCCCTAAACGACGCTTGATGGAGCGATTCAGGGAGGGCGCCAGCCAAGGTGGCTTGGGCTGTGTGTTGGTCGCTTCAGCCTCTTTTTGGGAAGGCTTTGATGTGCCAGGAGACGCACTTCAATTGGTGGTCATTGACAAATTGCCGTTTCCACCGCCCAACGACCCTTTGGTTGAGGCGCGTTCACAGCGCCTTGAACTGATGGGGAAAAGCTCGTTTTCAGATTACAGCGTGCCAGAGGCCGCAGTGGCATTGAAGCAGGGCGCTGGTCGTTTAATTCGAAGTGAAACCGACACAGGTTTGCTGGTGGTGTGTGACCCCCGCCTGACGGGCATGTCCTATGGCAAAAGACTGTTGGCTTGTTTGCCACCCATGCGCAAAATCAGCAACGAAGCAGATTTTGAATTGGCATTGACTCAACTTACCAAAATTTCCACCACGATCCAGACTTCTGATTCGCAGGTGTAGGAGGCATGGGGAAATTTTTGTCCAACACACGTTGGGCATCTTCCTTGAGGTTTTGCATTCCCAAAGCGTCATAAGACTTGATCAAAATTTCCAAGGCTTCTTTGATGGCAGGAACGCCCGGGTAATCTGTGATGGCCAATTGCGCACGGTTCACGGCGGCCACATAAGCACCTTTGCTGTAGTAGTAGCGCGCCACATGAACTTCGTAGGAAGCCAGTGAATTGACGATGTAGGTCATTCGCTGGCGTGCATCAGGGCTGTATTTGGAATCAGGAAAGCGCGTGATCAATTCTTTGAAAGACTCAAAGGAATCTTTGGCAGCCTTTTGGTCACGCTCGGACAAGTCTTGTTTGGTAATGAAAGAGAACAGTCCCAAGTTGTCGTTGAAATTAACCAAGCCTTTGAGGTACAAGGCGTAATCGACTGCGGGGCTGGCGGGATGCAATTTGAGAAACCGATCCAGTGTGGCAATGGCCTGCACTTTTTCTGTGGCGCGGTATTGCGCATAAGCTTTTTCAATTTGAGCTTGCTGCGCCAATGGCGTACCTGCGGCGCGGCCTTCCAATTTGTCGAACAGCATGGCTGCGCGGTCCCAAGCCCCGGCATTGACCTCATCACGGGCCTCGCTGTAAATCTTTTCGGGGGCCCAAGCCGCCGTGGGATCAGCAGGCGTGCTTGAACATCCTGTCAGGAATGTGGCGGCCAAGCCAACAAGCGTAAGCGCAAGCACCGATAATCTGATCTTCAACATCTGGCAACCTTGGAAATAAACCAAATTGATTATATCGAGCCCCTCAGATCTAGACGAGACTGATGATCTTGTGGACGAAGCCTTGGCGGAGCAGGGTGCTCATACGCCGCAAGTCGAGATTCGCGACATCGTGGTGGGCCCTGATTTCCATGGGCAGCGGATCGACCGCCTGTTGGTTTCTGCTGTGCCTGAGTTTTCCAGAAGTTATTTGCAGCAGCTTTTAGAGGATGGTGCCGTCACCCGTGCTGGCCAGCCCGCCCTGAAATCATCGCTGAAGGTCAAAGCCGGCGAGGCTTGGACCATCGAACTCAGGGCCACGCCCCAGTCTCAGGCCTTCAAGCCAGAGCAAATGGATCTGAAAGTTGTCTATGAAGATGCCCATCTCCGGATCATTGACAAGCCTGTGGGCATGGTGGTTCACCCAGCGCCAGGGCATTGGTCAGGGACATTGATGAATGGGCTTTTGGGCCTTGATTCCCAATTGATGGATTTGCCCAGAGCGGGCATCGTGCACAGGTTAGACAAAGACACCAGTGGTCTGATGGTGGTGGCCAGGACGCGCCAAGCCATGGATGCCTTGGTTAAAAAAATAGCGGCACGGGAGGTGAAACGTCAGTACTTGGCCATCAGTGACAAAGCTTGGTCAGGTTCTAAACAAAAAACTGTGGATTTGCCCATCGGGCGCGATCCTGCGCAGCGCCTTCGCATGGCGGTGGTGGATTTGGCCAAAAACTCGGGAAAAACAGCCACCACCCATTTCCATGTGCTGGCCCAAAGTGAGCAGGGCGTCTTGGTGCGTTGCATTTTGGAGACGGGGCGTACGCACCAAATTCGGGTCCACATGGCCTCTCTTCAATTGCCTTTGGTCGGCGACAGCCTTTATGGCGGTAGCGCAGAGTCCTTGATGCCAAGGCAGGCCTTGCATGCAGAGCAACTGGCCTTTGAACACCCCATCACTGGTGAAAAGCTGAGTTTCCAGTCCGCCTTGCCCCCTGATTTTCAAGATTTGCTGAAGGCTTGGTCGCTCAGTTACAATGAAAAAACCTGATTCCAGGCCCGAGTGGTTCTTCTGAATGGCTCGAATTCTTTTGATGTCTCGCACCGAGTGGCCTTGTGCCCTTGTAGGTTTAAAACCTCTCACCGTGTGCGTTTCAGTTCGCGCTCTATGCGCATTTATCCCGGAAGACTGACACCATGAATACGGCTCAGGCCAAGCGTGTCCTTGAAACAGCGTTGCTTTGCTCAACCCAGCCTGTCACAGTTCGTGACATGCGCGTGTTGTTTGAAGACGCTCTAGGCGCTGACACCCTTAAAGTTCTTTTAGAAGAGTTGCAACTTGACTGGGCCGAGCGTGGCTTGGAACTGGTTTCAGTTGCGACTGGATGGCGCTTTCAAAGTCGCCCCGAACTTCGCATGTATCTGGACAGGCTCAATCCTGAGAAGCCCCCTAAGTACACCCGCGCCGTCATGGAAACTCTGGCCATCATTGCCTACAGACAGCCAGTGACACGTGGCGACATGGAAGACATTCGCGGTGTTACCATCAACACCCAAATCCTGAAGCAGTTGGAAGATCGCGGATGGGTTGAAGTCATCGGTCACCGAGAGTCTGTTGGACGGCCTGGTCTCTATGCAACCACGCGTCAATTCCTTGACGATTTGGGCTTGTCATCTTTGGACCAATTGCCTTTGTTGAGCAGTGTCGAAGGACAAGCTGCTGTGTTGGCCACTTTAAATCCAGCAGACGAAGACGGTACCCAAACTTCCTTGTCTTTGGATGAGGCCTTGGTTGCAGTTGAGACGACAGCAGATACGGTTGTGGATACGGTTTCCCTCATCCATGACGCAGCCGAAGCCATTGATCCTACCGACACCCATTCGCCATCTGCGGATGCGCCAGAAAGCCCACCCCATGACTGAGTTGCCTGAGTCACCGGATTCCCCTACAAAGCCAGACAGTTCTGAAGCGCTCAATTCGGCAGCGCAATCTCAGGATGTCGATCACGACATCTTTCGGCCGATCGCCATTGAAGACGTGGTGTCTGGACAATTTGACCAAGCGGCTGAAGGCCATGTCTCCCCCCTCTTAACCAAGCGAGTCTTGGCGCCCCAAGCCGAGTCGCCCAAGCTCCACAAAGTATTGGCACAAGCCGGTTTAGGTTCTCGCTTAGAGATGGAACAGTTGATCTTAGAGGGCCGCATTTCTGTGAACAATGAGCCAGCGCACATTGGTCAACGCATACAGTTTGGCGATCAGGTCAAAGTCAATGGCCGTCCCATTCGTGTCCGCATTGATCCGCCGCCACCCCGGGTCATTGCTTATCACAAGCCTGCGGGTGAAATCGTGTCGCACGATGACCCTAAAAACCGACCCACCGTGTTTCGCAAGTTACCGCGTTTGCAGCAAGGCAAATGGCAGTCTGTGGGGCGCCTTGACTTGAACACAGAAGGTTTGTTGCTGTTTACCAATTCAGGTGAGTTGGCCAACCGTTTAATGCATCCACGTTTTGGTTTAGAGCGCGAATATGCAGTACGCGTTTTGGGTGCACTGAGCAACGAGGAAAAGCAAAAATTGTTAGACGGTGTCATGTTGGAAGACGGCATGGCCCAATTTGGCTCGATTGAAAACGGCGGGGGTGAAGGCTCCAACTGTTGGTACCGAGTCACCATTTCCGAAGGCCGCAACCGAGAAGTGCGCCGCATGATGGAGGCTGTTGGACATGCGGTCAGTCGCTTGATCCGTATTCGCTACGGCGCCATGGTCCTGCCTCACGGCTTGCGCCGGAGCACCTTCATGGAACTGGACGAAGCAGACATTCGTGCGCTAACGCATGCCGCCAACAAAGCGGGTACTGCGCGCGATGTGGAGGACGCCCTACCGGCCAAACCTGCACGTCCTGAGGGTCGGCGAACCCAAAATCCGCGCAATCGTGCATTTGGCGCCAAAAAACCTGGCCAAGGCGCAGGAGGCCAACGACGTGGTCAAGCCCAAGGCGGACAACCTGACCCCATGAAAACATCTGTTGGCTACATTGGTGCCGACAGTTTCAGCCGGCAGCGCAAGGAACAAGGACCTGGCGGCCGCTCTGGGGGGCCACGCCGCAACGGTGGACGCAGCCGCTAAGCTTTTTGAAGTCGGCTTTTCAAAGGGCAGCCCACATTGGCTGACAAATCCTTTTCACCTATGGGGAAACCCCTAGGTCGGGTTAGAATAGCGGGCTTGCTTTAGTGCAACCCCGCTTTAAAAACACAGTTTTTAAGATCCATTTTTAAAATAAATTTGAGGAATCTCATCATGGCAATCGAACGCACACTGTCCATCATCAAGCCTGACGCAGTCGCTAAAAACGTCATCGGGCAAATCTACGCTCGTTTCGAAGCTGCTGGCCTCAAAGTTGTCGCTGCCAAAATGGCACATTTGTCACGCGGTGAAGCTGAAGCCTTCTACGCTGTTCACAAAGAGCGTCCTTTCTTCAAAGATTTGGTTGACTTCATGATTTCCGGTCCTGTGATGATTCAGGCTTTGGAAGGCGAAGGCGCTATCTTGAAAAACCGCGACCTGATGGGCGCTACAGATCCTAAGAAGGCTGCTCCTGGCACCATTCGCGCTGACTTCGCTGACAGCATCGATGCCAATGCCGTTCACGGTTCTGACGCCGCAGAAACCGCTGCTGTTGAAATCAGCTTCTTCTTCCCAGGCATGAACGTTTACTCACGTTAATAGCTGCTGAGTTTTTTCAGCCCTTTCCCAGCGGCATAGAAACTTCATTCTTCCGCGATGACGGCCAACCTTCTTGATTTTGACCTTGAAGGCTTGGCCGTTTTTTGTGAAGGGCTGGGCGAAAAACGTTTTCGCGCCACCCAACTCTTTCGCTGGATTCACCAGCGCGGCATGTCCCAGTTTGACGACATGTCTGACCTGGCCAAGTCCCTCCGAGAAAAGCTCAAAGAACATGCCCATGTGGCGGCTTTGCCCATTCTTTCTCAACAAATTTCCAAAGACGGCACCATCAAATGGTTGTTTGATGTGGGCAATGGTGATGCTGTCGAAACCGTTTTCATCCCTGAAGATGACCGTGGGACTTTGTGTGTCTCTTCGCAAGCGGGGTGTGCGGTAGGCTGTCGGTTTTGCTCAACGGGACATCAAGGCTTCAGCCGCAATCTCACCACTGCAGAAATACTGGCGCAACTTTGGTTTGCCGAACATTTTCTGCGCAATTATCTGAAGCAAACCGACCGTGTCATCTCCAATGTTGTCATGATGGGCATGGGCGAGCCTTTGCAAAATTATGCTGCCCTTGTTCCCGCATTGAAAGCCATGCTCGACGATCACGGCTATGGCTTGTCAAGGCGTCGCGTCACCGTGTCGACCTCGGGCGTGGTGCCCATGATGACGCGTTTGTCTCAGGATTGTCCTGTGGCATTGGCCGTTTCTTTGCACGCACCCAACAACGTGCTGCGAGACAATTTGGTCCCTCTCAATCGCAAATATCCTTTGGATGAATTGCTTTCCGAGTGCACGCTTTATTTGGCCAAAGCACCACGTGATTTCATCACGTTTGAATATTGCATGTTGAAGGGCGTGAACGATCAACCTGTACACGCACAAGAATTGGTGCAGTTGATCAAACGCCATGCCGCGCAGGGTTTGCGTTGTAAATTCAACTTGATTCCCTTCAATCCCTTCAAAGAATCTGGATTGTTGCGGTCAGACGATGCTACTGTCGCCAAGTTTGCTGAAGTCCTCATCCAAGCAGGTTTTGTCACCACAGTTCGAAAGACGCGGGGCGATGACATTGATGCGGCTTGCGGTCAACTGGCGGGTGATGTCAAAGATCGAACCGACGTGGCCAGCCGGATTGCCCAGCAACGTGCAGTGCCGGTTCAGTGGGTTTCAAAACCCACAACCCCAAAACCCGATCTGTCTTGATGCCTTACAGCTTGCCAACCCCCTCATTGAAGGGGGGTTTTGGCATTGGGCTCTTGCATTTGCTTTCAAACTGTTTGCTTTCTCTGTCATTGAGCCTCCTTCTGGCGATCCCTGCAAAAGCCCAGACAGACGCCCAAATTCAAGCGCGTTTGGCTTTGGCAACGGCTTATTTGCATGCAGAACTGTTCTCGCTGGCCATGCTGGAAACAGACCAAGTCTTGACACTTTCGCCTCAACTTCCCGAGGCTTTTGGGCTGAAAGCGGTTATTTATCAAAAACAAGGTCGTTTGGTCTTGGCGGGCAGTTTTTTCCAGAAAGCCAGTCATTTAGCGCCTCGAAGTGCTCAAATTGCCCATAACTGGGGCGTTTTTGAATGCGAACAGGGGCTTTTTGAGTCTGCTTTTTTGAAATTTGAGCTGGCGCAACGCCATTCTGAGGGTTTGGAAAGAGACAAAAGCTTGTGGATGTGGGGCATTTGTTTGCTTCAAAACCAGCAATGGGAAGCGGCGCATTTGAAAATGAATGAGTCGTTCCAACGTCAGCCCAGCTTTATTTCTGAAGCGCTTGTTTTGGCCAGTCTCAAAATTCAGCTAGGAAGAGACGCAGAAGCTGAGAAAATTCTAGACAAAGTGAACGATTCTCCCTCTGTCAGTGCACAATCGCTATGGTTGTCTGTGCAACTCGCACAACGGCAAAATCAAGCAGTTAAAAAGAACCATTGGGGCAAGATGTTAGGACTTCTATTTTCAAATTCAGTGCAATGGCGCGCATACCAAGTGGAGGCATCTCATGACTGAATCCTTGAAAGACGCCGTCATGCCGCTGATGCCCGCTTCGCCAGGTGCATTGATCAAAGCGGGTCGTGAGCGTGCAGGAGTGCACATGGCTGTGTTGTCAGTCAATTTGAAAGTCTCGATCAAACAGCTTGAGGCGCTTGAAGCTGACCAGTTTGAATTGTTGTCGGGCCCCGTTTTTGCCCGTGCCTTGGCTGCCAAGGTGTGTCGTTTTGTCAAAATTGATCCTGATCCCGTGTTGGCCCTGATGCCAGCCGCCACCAATGGTTTGAAGCCATTGCATATTTTGGGGGCAGACACTTCGCCTTCGTATCAGTCAAGTCCCAGCGCTTCCAATCCCAATTCCATGGGAATGGGATTGAAACTGGGGCTATTGGCTTTACTCTTGATTCTCTCAAGTTTGGTCTTTGGCACGCGTTGGATTGTGACTTCATTCAACCTGGACAGTCTGTTTGTAACCAACGAGGTGGTGCCAACCATGCCGCCGGTTCAAGAGCCCGTTTCAACGGATGCGGCACAAACAGATTTGCCCAAAGCCATGGTGTACGACAGCGCAACGCCGTCGGCTGTTGCGCCGCCTGTTGCGACATCCCCCTCAGTTGCAACGCCCACGGCTGGATCCACGTCAACTGCAAGCCCATCTTCTTCCAACCCGCCATCAGAGACAAACAAATGAAAGAGCCCGTCGCTATTCCAGCCGCCTCACCTTTGCCTCGACGCAGTTTGCAAGCCATTGTCCAATGGGGGCAACGCATTGTCACGGTGGGTGGCAATGCACCGGTACGTGTGCAATCGATGACCAACACAGACACGGTGGATGTCATTGGCTCAGCCATTCAAGTCAAGGAATTGGCTCTGGCGGGATCTGAAATGGTGCGCTTGACCGTCAATACACCTGAAGCTGCTGAGGCCGTACCGCACATTCGCGATCAACTCGACAAAATGGGCATTGATGTGCCCCTTATTGGCGACTTCCATTACAACGGACATCGCTTGTTGAACGATCATCCTGCGTGCGCAGAAGCCTTGTCCAAATACCGCATCAACCCTGGCAACGTGGGCAAGGGCGACAAGCATGATTTGCAATTTGGCCAAATGATTGAAGCGGCCATGAAGTGGAACAAGCCCGTTCGCATTGGCGTCAATTGGGGTAGCTTGGACCAAGAATTGCTGGCTTCGTTGATGGACCAAAACAGCCAACGCGCTACGCCTTGGGAATCTCGTCAAGTGATGTACGAGGCACTCATTACTTCGGCCATCACCTCTGCCAGCAAAGCCCATGAAATGGGCATGGCACGCTCGCAAATCATCTTGTCTTGTAAAGTTTCAGGCGTGCAAGATTTGATTGCTGTTTATCGAGAGTTGGCCCGACGCACTGACTATTCTTTGCATTTGGGTTTGACCGAAGCCGGTATGGGCACCAAAGGTACCGTGGCATCTGCCACAGCCTTGTCCATTTTGCTGCAAGAAGGCATTGGTGACACCATCCGTGTATCACTGACGCCCCAGCCCGGAGAAGCCCGCACGCAAGAGGTGGTCATCGCCTCTGAAATTTTGCAGTCTCTGGGCCTGCGAATTTTCGTGCCCAGTGTGACCGCCTGTCCTGGTTGCGGCCGCACCACCAGCAGCACCTTCCAAGAGTTGGCCAAACAAATCGACGATTTTTTACGTGCACAAATGCCGGTGTGGCGTTCGCAATACCCTGGCGTTGAGAACTTAAAATTGGCTGTCATGGGTTGCATCGTGAATGGCCCCGGCGAAAGCAAGCATGCCGACATTGGCATCAGCTTGCCTGGCACAGGCGAAGCACCCGCTGCACCGGTCTTCATTGATGGCGAAAAGAAACTCACCTTGCGGGGTGACAACATTGCCCAAGAATTTCAAGAACTGGTGTCTAAGTACATCGAGCAAAGGTTTGGCAACACCACAAGCACTGCCCATTGAACTTTATGTCTGACAAGAAATCGATCGAGGCCAGCCCCAAGGCTGCAGCTTTTAAAAAACTCACTGCCGTCAAAGGCATGAACGACATCCTTCCAGGTGAGTCTGGCAAGTGGGAATGGTTAGAAGGCACCGTACGAGATTTGATGGCGCGCTATGCCTATCGGAACATTCGCACGCCCATTGTCGAGCCTACCGCCTTGTTTGTGCGTGGCCTGGGTGAGGTCACTGACATTGTCGAAAAAGAGATGTACTCTTTTGAAGACAGGCTCAACGGTGAGGCCCTCACATTAAGGCCCGAAAGTACAGCGGGTGTGGTACGTGCGGTTGTTGAGCACAACATGCTCTACGAAGGCGGTAAGCGCCTCTACTACATGGGCCCCATGTTTCGTCACGAACGTCCCCAGCGCGGGCGCTACCGACAGTTCCATCAAATTGGCGCAGAAGTCTTGGGCTTTCAGGGTCCTGAAATTGATGCCGAAGTGATTTTGCTGGCCCACGATTTGTGGAAAGCCATTGGCTTGAAAGATGTTCGCCTTGAGCTCAACAGTTTGGGCCAACCGCCCGAGCGCTTGGCTCACCGCGCAGCGCTCATTGCACATTTCGAAAAACACCAAGAAGTGTTGGACGAGGATGCCAAGCGCCGTCTGTATTCCAACCCATTGCGAATTTTGGACACCAAAAATCCAGCCATGAAGGATGTGGTTGAAGCCGCGCCTCGCTTGATGGACTTTTTGGGTGAGCAGTCTTTGGCGCATTTCAATGCCTTGAGGCAAATCTTGGACGCCAATGGCGTTCAATATTCTTTGAACCCCCGCTTGGTGCGGGGTATGGACTATTACAACCTGACGGTGTTTGAATTCATCACCGATCAACTCGGTTCTCAAGGCACGGTTTGTGGCGGTGGTCGATACGACTATCTCATCGAGCAAGTCGGTGGCAAGCCTGCGCCAGCCGTGGGTTGGGCATTGGGCATCGAGCGGGTTTTGGCTTTGCTGGAAGAGCAGGGGGCAGCAGTGCCCACGGCCGTACCACACGCCTATGCCATCGTGCCTGATGCGCAAAGCTTGCCAGTTGTCTTGAAGCACTTGCGTCAATTGCGCGCCTTGGGTGTCCACGTTCAAATGCATGCGGGATCGGGTGAGGGAATTGGCAGCATGAAGAGCCAGTTCAAGAAAGCCGATACCAGTGGCGCACATTTCGCCCTCATTTTTGGGACCGATGAACTGGCTCAAAACACGGTTTCTGTGAAGTCATTGCGGGACGGCGGTGGCGCACAAAGAACAGAATCATTGGAAAACCTGGGTGCTTGGGCACACAGCCTACAATTGACCTCTTGATACAAAGCTGAATATGTCCTCACATCTCGACCTCGAAGAACAAGAACAACTTGACGAACTCAAGCACTTTTGGAAGCAATACGGCAATGCCATAACCTGGGTGCTGATTGCCGTGATGGGTTCCTATGTCGGCTGGAATGGTTACCAGTATTGGCAACGCCAGCAGGCGACCAAGGCATCCGCATTATTTGATGAAGTCGAACGTACAGCTGCATCAGGTGACGTTGCCAAACTGGAGCGCTCTTGGGGGGACATGAAAGAGCGTTTCCCACAAACCACCTTTGCAGCCCAGTCAGCACTTTTGGCGGCCAAAGTATTTCAACAAAATGAAAAGATGGAGGCGGCTCAGACTGCTTTGAAATGGGCCAGCGAGAATGCAGCCGATGAGGCCAGCTCTCAATTGGCTCGCATTCGATTGGCCAATTTGCAAGCGCAGCAAAAATCCTTCGACGAAGCACTCAAAACATTGTCCAAGCCTTTCACACCAGCTTTTGCAGGCTTGGCGGCTGATGTCCAGGGTGACATTGGTGTTGCTCAAAACAAACCTGCAGAAGCAGTCAAAGCTTATTCGGACGCATGGACGCAGCTTGCAGACAATGCTGAATACCGCCGTTTGGTTGCGGCCAAATTGAATGCTTTGGGTGTTGATCCAAGCCTCGCCAAGGGTGCGACGAAATGACCATGTCACTTCACAAACGATTAGTCGCTTTCGCAGCTTTTGCCGCCACGGCATTGCTCTTGGGTGCTTGTTCAAGCACGCCAGACAAGCCGACGCCCACAGCCTTGGGCGATTTCAAGGAGCAGCTTAGCGTCAGCAAGCTTTGGTCAACTCAGATCGGACCCGTCTCTGCGCCTCTCACAGCTCAATTGAACGGCACTCAATTGGCCCTTGCAAGCGCAAATGGTTTGCTGAGTTTGGTGAATGCTGAAACAGGCACCGAGGCATGGCGCTTCGCATTGAACACATCGCTGTCTGCGGGTGTTGGAACCGATGGCAATCGCCTGTCTGTCATCACCAAGTCCAACGAGTTGGTGACAGTTGCCGATGCCAAAGTTTTGTGGAAAGTGAAGTTGCCAGCTTTGTCCTTCACTGCGCCCTTGGTGGCAGGTGGCCGTGTTTTTGTACTCACAGCTGATCGAACTGTGATCGCTTTTGATGGCGCTTCGGGCCAAAAACTTTGGAGTCAGCAGCGCACGGGTGATGCCCTGGTCCTGAAGCAAGCGGGCATCTTAACCAGTTATCAAGACAACTTGCTGGTGGGTCTTTCAGGTCGACTGGTGGCCATGAACCCAAGCAATGGCGTCACACGTTGGGAGGTCACCATTGGTTCATCCCGCGGCACGAACGAAGTTGAACGTTTGGTTGATTTGGTCTCGGGTGTTTCGCGCGTGAACAACGTCGTTTGCGCGCGTGCTTTCCAAACTTCAGTGACCTGCGTTGACGCACAAAGAGGAAGCAACCTTTGGACCCGTGCTTCACAAGGTCATGTCGGTGTGAGTGGTTCACAGGCAGCTCTTTTTGGTGCTGAGTCCGACGGCAAATTGGTGGCTTGGAACCGTGCAGGCGGTCAAGTCTTGTGGCAATCTGAAGCCTTGCGTTTTCGTGGCCTGACTGCACCAGCTGCAGCCGATGGACAGTTGGTGGTGGGCGATGATTTGGGTTGGTTGCATTGGATGGATGCAGGCAATGGACAAACGCTTGCGCGAATACAAATCGATGCTTCTGGCATTGCCATGCCTCCCGTTCCTTATGGAAAAACTTGGGTTGTGATCACGAAGAGTGGCTTGGTTCAAGCTCTGCGTGCCAACTAACACCCAACTGAAAGATTGATTTGAAACCCGTACTGGCTTTGGTCGGACGCCCCAATGTAGGCAAGTCCACTCTCTTTAACCGTCTTACCAAAAGTCGCGATGCCATCGTTGCCGATTTTGCAGGACTGACCCGCGATCGTCATTACGGCCAAGGCCGGCAGGGCCGCTACGAGTACATCGTCATTGACACAGGCGGTTTCGAGCCCGACGCCAGTTCTGGTATCTACAAAGAAATGGCCAAACAAACGCAACAAGCTGTCGCAGAGGCTGACGTGGTTGTGTTTGTGGTGGATGCTCGCGCTGGTGTGTCAGCGCAAGATCACGACATCGCCAAATACCTTCGAAGAATTGGCAAGCCCTGTTTGTTGGTGGCCAACAAAGCCGAAGGCATGCGAGAAGGCGTCCAAATCAGTGAGTTTTACGAATTGGGTCTGGGTGACGTGATTCCTGTATCGGCCGCACATGGTCAAGGCGTCAGAAGCCTGGTCGAGCTGGCACTGGACCCGCTCATGTTGCCTGAAGACGATGAAGATTCAGAAGTTGACACGACGGTCGTGAAACTGGCAGTGGCGGGGCGCCCCAACGTTGGCAAATCAACGCTCATCAACACTTGGTTGGGCGAAGAGCGCTTGGTCGCTTTTGACATGCCTGGCACCACGCGAGACGCTATCACGGTTCCATTTGAGCGCGATGGTCAAAAATTTGAACTGATTGATACGGCGGGTCTGAGGCGCAAGGGCAAAGTTTTTGAAGCCATTGAAAAGTTTTCGGTGGTGAAGACTTTGCAAGCCATTGAATCTGCCAATGTTGTCTTGCTGTTACTCGATGCCACACAGGGTGTGACCGAGCAAGACGCCCACATTGCCGGATTTATTTTGGAAAGCGGTCGAGCCGTTGTCTTGGCAGTGAACAAGTGGGATGCCGTGGATGAGTACCAACGTGAGTTGGTGCACCGTTCCATTGAGAACCGATTGCCATTCCTCAAATTTGCGAACCTTCACACCATATCTGCCAAAAAGCGCCAAGGTCTGGGCCCCGTATGGAAGTCCATTTCCCAGGCGCACAAATCTGCCATGGTCAAAATGACCACACCGGTTTTGACACGATTGCTGTTGGAGTCAGTGCAGTTCCAAAGTCCACAGCGTGGCGGCATGTTCCGACCCAAGCTGCGATATGCCCATCAAGGCGGGATGAATCCGCCTGTCATTGTGATTCATGGCAATTCACTGGAGCATGTGACAGAAACCTACAAGCGTTATTTGGAAGGGCGCTTCAGGAAGCACTTTGACCTCTCGGGTACACCCCTTCGAATTGAGATGAAAACGTCGCAAAATCCCTACGCCGACAAAGATTCGGACTGATTTGTAAGGTTTTTAAAGATTGCATTTCTCAATGCCTTCCAAGCTTGTGTTAAGGTAAAACCCTTAATTTATTTCAGAACACGGAGAATATCGTGAACAACAAAGGGCAACTTTTGCAAGATCCCTTCCTCAACGCCTTGCGCCGCGAGCATGTGCCAGTGTCCATTTATTTGGTCAATGGCATCAAGCTTCAAGGCCAAATTGAGTCTTTTGACCAGTACGTCGTTTTGCTTCGCAACACCGTCACTCAAATGGTCTACAAGCACGCTATTTCCACCATCGTCCCTGGTCGCGCAGTGAACCTTTCCGGTACTGACGCTGCTGAAGACACGCCTGCTTAAATTTTTCCTTTGAGCAAAGAATCGGTGGATTCAACGCCGGCCTTGTTGGTCGGTGTTGATTTTGGTTTGCCACATTTCGATGGTGAACTGGATGAACTTAGCCAATTGGCCCTCACTGCTGGCATGCAGCCCGTGGCCAAAATAACCTGCAAGCGCAAAGCCCCCGATGCGGCATTGTTTGTGGGCTCAGGTAAAGCAGACGAAATCAAATTCATGGCCGAGCAAATGGGCGCTCGTGAAATTCTGTTCGATCAATCGCTCAGCCCAGCGCAACAGCGCAACCTAGAGCGTCACATGGGTCTTCCAGTCAACGATAGAACGCTGCTTATTTTGGAGATTTTTGCGCAACGCGCGCGCAGCCATGAAGGTAAATTACAGGTTGAGTTGGCCCGCCTGCAGTACCTCAGCACGCGCTTGGTTCGACGTTGGTCGCACTTGGAGCGGCAGCGTGGCGGCATTGGCACACGGGGTGGTCCTGGCGAGACTCAAATCGAATTGGACCGGCGCATGATCAGTGACGCCATCAAGCGCACCAAAGAGCGCTTGACCAAAGTCAAAAAACAAAGGTCGACGCAAAGGCGTCAGCGCGATCGTCGTAACGCTTTCAATGTTTCTTTGGTGGGTTACACCAACGCGGGAAAATCAACTTTGTTCAATGCCTTGGTCAAGGCAAGAGCTTATGCCGCTGATCAGTTGTTTGCCACCCTCGACACCACCACACGTCAGCTGTATCTGGGTGAGGCGGGCCGCAGTGCTTCGGTCTCAGACACGGTGGGTTTCATTCGTGATTTGCCTCATGGTTTGATCGATGCGTTTCAAGCCACCCTGCAAGAGGCTGCTGATGCCGACTTGTTGATTCACGTGGTGGATGCGTCCAATCCCAACTTTCCAGAACAAATGACGGAAGTTCAGCGTGTTTTGCATGAAATCGGGGCCGATCACGTGCCTCAATGGCTTGTATTTAACAAAATAGACAACCTTCCCCCAGAGCGTCGTCCTTTGGCTTTTCAAGACGAGTACGAAGTGGATGGCCAGGCACTGACGCGCATTTTTGTCAGTGCGCAGTCTGGCGAAGGCTTGCCGTTGTTGCGTCAATGGCTGGCCCAAGAAGTCATGAAGGACTCGGCAGAGCCTACGCCAGCAACAGATCCACGTTTTGCCCTTGATAATTTCGGGGAAAATTCAGACGACTTCCCATAATTCACACTGGGATTGGGCACAATGAGTGCAAGCAGATCAATCAGCTAGAAAAACAAATGAACTTTAATCCCCGTGCTTTAGGCTGGACAGCCATTCCGCAACGCATTCGCGGCATGTTCAATTTGAACGACCCGCGCTGGGGTCGTGGAGACGACAAGCCATCCCAAGAGGGGCAAGACGGCTCGCATCCTTCCGCGCCGCCCTCTGGCCAGTCTCAACAACCCCATGGCAATCCTTCGGGTTCATCTTCCAACAAACCGGGCGCCCAATCGGGTCCCCCTGATTTGGACGAACTTTGGCGTGATCTGAATCGCAAGCTGTCTCAGTTTTTGGGTGGCAAAAATGGCGGACCACCCCACAAAGGCCCACCCAACGGCGCTTCTCCCAATGGCATTCCCCCTGTCTTCAGGAATTTAGGTGTTGGCGTTATTTTGGGCGCTTTGTTGCTGATCTGGATGGGCACTGGCTTCTTCATTGTGCAAGAGGGTCAACAAGCTGTGATCACGCAGTTTGGCAAGTACAAAGCCACTGTTGGTGCTGGTTTTAATTGGCGCTTGCCTTATCCCATTCAAAAGCATGAGTTGGTGTTTGTGACTCAAATTCGTTCAGTTGACATTGGCCGCGACAATGTCATCAAGGCCACCGGTTTGCGTGAATCCGCCATGCTGACGGAAGACGAGAACATCGTCGAAATTAAATTTGCAGTGCAGTACCGTTTGAACGATGCACGCGCCTATTTGTTTGAAAGCAAAAATCCCACCGAAGCCGTCGTTCAAGCTGCTGAAACAGCTGTGCGTGAAGTGGTCGGCAAAATGAAAATGGACTCAGCCCTTGCAGAAGAGCGAGATCAAATTGCACCGCGCGTTCGTGCGCTGATGCAAAACATTTTGGACCGTTACAAGGTGGGCATTGAAGTGGTTGGCATCAACTTGCAGCAAGGTGGCGTGCGTCCACCCGAGCAAGTGCAGGCTGCATTCGACGATGTCCTCAAAGCGGGGCAAGAACGTGAACGCGCTAAAAACGAAGCGCAAGCTTACGCCAACGATGTGGTGCCACGTGCAGTGGGTGCAGCGTCTCGTTTGAAAGAAGAGTCGCAGGCCTATCGCGAGCGAATTGTGGCGCAGGCCGAAGGTGACGCACAACGCTTCAAAGCGGTGTTGCCCGAGTACCAAAAAGCCCCTCAGGTGACGCGTGATCGCATGTACCTTGACGCCATGCAGCAGATTTACACCAACGTCACCAAGGTGGTGGTGGACAGCAAACAGGGTTCCAACCTGATGTATTTGCCCTTGGACAAATTGATGCAAGTGACCAGTTCACCTCTGACTTCGAGTGCTACACCGGAAGTCAATGGCAATGCCAATGCTACGGCAGTTGCCCCAGCGCCAACCGCACCACCTGTTGACCCCAGATCTCGAGACAGCCTTCGCTCTCGTGACCGTGATATTCGTTAAGGACTCAGCAAAATGAATCGTATTGGAATGTGGGCCTCGTCCCTGTTGCTGGTCTTGGCTTTGGCCAGTTCAATGTTGTTCGTGGTGGATCAACGCCAATTTGGCGTGGTTTATGCACTCGGTCAAATCAAAGAAGTGATTACCGAGCCAGGTCTGAACATCAAGTTGCCGCCGCCCCTTCAAAATGTCACCTACATCGACAAACGTTTGTTGACTTTGGACAGCCCAGACACCGAACCCATGTTGACTGCAGAAAAGCAGCGTGTGGTCATTGACTGGTACGTGCGTTGGCGCATCACCGATCCAATGGCCTACATTCGTAACGTTGGCTTGGACGAAAAGTCAGGGGCCAATCAATTGAACCGTGTCGTTCGCAATGCTTTTCAAGAGGAAATTAACAAACGCACGGTCAAGGATTTATTGTCTTTGAGCCGCGATGTTCTGATGAACGACGTCAAACGTGAAGTCTTGGAAAAGGTGCGGGGCGACAAGCCTTGGGGTGTTGATGTGGTGGATGTGCGCATCACGCGCGCTGACTATGTCGATGCCATCACTGAGTCTGTTTACCGACGAATGGAGGCCGAACGCAAACGCGTAGCCAATGAGCTTCGTTCAACCGGTGCGGCCGAAGGTGAAAAAATCCGAGCCGATGCGGATCGTCAACGCGAAGTGACCATTGCCAATGCATACCGCGAAGCCCAAAAAATCAAAGGGCAGGGCGATTCTCAGGCAGCACGCATTTACAACGAAGCTTTTGGACGTGATCCTCAGTTCGCACAGTTTTATCGCAGCTTAGATGCTTATAAAGCCAGCTTTGCCAAGAAGAGCGATGTCATGGTCTTGGATCCTAGCAATTCAGACTTTTTCAAAACCATGCGGGGCAACGTAGCACCTGCACCCGTTGCAGCACCTGCTAAGAAATAAGTGGACTTTGGGGCCTCCATCCTGGCGGCAATCGCCCTGGTTTTAATTTTTGAGGGGCTTTTGCCCCTCATTTCACCCACCCGATGGCGTGAAATGTTCACCCAGTTGTTGCAACTCCAAGACGGTCAAATTCGATTTTTTGGCCTGGCCATTGTCTTGCTTGGCTTCTTTCTTTTAATTTGGCTCATTTAGACCCTGTTTGAACCGGTAAAATCCCTGTTTTAACAGCCCCCTTATATGCCATGTCCGCTTGGGTCCTCCCGGATCACATCGCCGATGTCTTGCCTTCAGAAGCCAGACACATCGAAGAACTCCGAAGATTGCTTTTAGACACAGCCCGAAGCTATGGCTTTGAGTTGGTGTCGCCGCCCCTGCTGGAGCACATTGAGTCTTTGCTCACTGGCACAGGCAAGGCCCTTGACCTTCAAACCTTCAAATTGGTCGATCAAATATCAGGTCGCATGATGGGTTTGCGTGCCGACACCACGCCACAAGTTGCGCGCATTGATGCGCATTTGCTCAACCGCCAAGGCGTCACTCGCCTTTGCTACTGTGGCCCCGTTTTACACACCCAACCCGACCGTCCGCACGCCACACGCGAGCCTTTGCAATTGGGCGCCGAAATTTTTGGTCACGCAGGCCTAGAGGCCGATTTAGAAGTCTTGCAATTGGCCCTTGATTGTTTGCATGCAGCGCAAATGGGTGAAGTGCTGGTGGACTTGGCCGATGCGCGAATTGTCAGCAGCTTGCTTGAAGGCTTGTCTTTGAATGAAGCCACGCGGGGCGATGTGTATGCCGCGTTGGCGTCCAAAAATTCTTCTGCCCTTGCTGAATTGACTCAAAAATTTCCAACGGACATTCAAGCTGGATTGATGAGTCTCATTGATTTGTACGGCGATGCATCTGTCTTGAACCGTGCACTGGCCATATTGCCCGTCAAGCCCAAAATCCAATTGGCCATTGAACAGTTGAAATGGCTCAGTGAACAACTGCCGCAAGTTCAATTTAAATTTGATTTGGCTGACGCTCGTGGCTATGCGTATTACAGCGGACTGCGATTTGCAATTTATGCCAAAGGCGCCAGTGACGCAGTGGTTCGCGGTGGTCGTTATGACGGTGTGGGTGCTGTGTTCGGCCACGAAATCAGCCGAGATCGGCCAGCTGTCGGTTTCAGTTTGGATCTGAAGCAGTGGGTCGGTGCAGTGCCTCAACTCACGCTCAAGGCGGCCATTCGCGCACCTTGGGGAATGTCGACTGATTTGCGTTTGGCCATTGCCAAACTTCGCCAGCAAGGCGAAACAGTTGTCTGTATCTTGCCGGGACACGACAGCGAAATTGATGAATTCCAATGCGATCGCCAACTCATCGAAGTGGCGGGGCAGTGGGTAGTTAAAGCCATTGAAAACAAAGCAAAATGAACATGACCAAAGGACGTAACGTTGTCGTTGTGGGCACCCAGTGGGGTGACGAGGGCAAGGGTAAATTAGTGGACTGGCTGACTGAAAGTGCACAAGGTGTTGTGCGCTTTCAAGGCGGTCACAACGCAGGCCACACCTTGGTGATCAATGGCGTCAAAACAGCGCTGCATTTGATTCCCAGTGGCATCATGCGCCCTGGCGTGAAGTGTTACATCGGCAATGGTGTGGTGCTGTCCGCTGGGAAGTTGTTTGAAGAAATTGCGGGCCTGGAAAAAGCGGGCGTTGAAGTGCGCTCGCGTTTGCGCATCAGCGAAGCCTGTCCTTTGATCCTGCCATTCCATGCGGCCATTGATGTGGCACGCGAAGCAGCGCGCGAACAGGGTGGCGCTGAGAAAATTGGCACGACAGGTCGCGGCATTGGCCCTGCCTACGAAGACAAAATTGCGCGTCGTGCACTGCGTGTTCAAGACTTGAAATATCCAGAGCGATTTGCAGGCAAACTCAAAGAGTTGTTGGACTTGCACAACCATGTACTAACCACTTACCTGGGTTCAGAGAAATTCACTTTTGGTGATGCCCTCAAGCCATACATTCAAAATGGCCAAGTTCAGTTTGACGTGGTTTACAAAGAGGCGATGGAACACGCGGCGCTGCTCAAACCCATGATGGCCGACGTGTCTCGCGAACTCAATGATGCACACCGTTTAGGTGCCAATCTGCTGTTTGAAGGTGCACAAGGAACATTGCTCGACATCGATCATGGCACTTATCCTTATGTCACTTCGAGCAATTGCGTGGCAGGCAATGCCGCAGCGGGCTCAGGTGTCGGCCCTGGCATGTTGCACTACGTGTTGGGCATTACCAAAGCATATTGCACACGCGTCGGCGGCGGTCCTTTCCCGACCGAACTAGAATGGGAAAAAGAAGGCACACCCGGTTGGCACATGAGCACGGTGGGCGCTGAAAAAGGTGTGACCACTGGCCGCAGCCGCCGCTGTGGTTGGTTCGATGCCGCTTTGCTCAAGCGCAGCGCCCAAGTCAATGGCTTATCGGGCTTGTGCATTACCAAGCTGGATGTGTTGGATGGCTTGAAAGAGTTGCAACTCTGCACAGGTTACGAACTCGATGGCGAAGTTGTCGACATTCTGCCAATGGGGGCAGATGACATTGCCCGTTGCAAACCCATTTATGAAACCATTCAAGGCTGGACTGACAGCACGGTCGGTGTGACACAGTTGGACAAATTGCCAGTCAATGCCCGTTTGTATTTGCAACGCATTGAAGAGGTCACGGGTGTACCCATTCACATGGTCTCCACCAGCCCAGACCGTGATCACACCATCTTGATGCACAACCCCTTTGCGGCCACTCATTAATTCATTTTCAACACCTCATTGCACTTTGGCGTGCAGTGAACAAACCATCGGAGAACATTCATGCTGACTGAAGACGGCAAACACCTGTACGTAAGCTACGACGAGTACCACAACCTGATTGAAAAGCTGGCCATCAAGGTGCACCAATCCGGCTGGGAATTTGACACCATCTTGTGCTTGGCCCGTGGCGGCATGCGTCCAGGCGACATTTTGTCGCGCATTTTTGACAAGCCTTTGGCCATCATGTCGACCAGCTCTTATCGCGCAGATGCAGGCACTGTTCAAGGTCACTTGGACATCGCCCGTTTCATCACAACCCCTAAAGGCGAGATCGCTGGCCGTGTTTTGTTGGTGGACGATTTGGCCGACTCGGGTCACACCTTGAACGCGGTGGTCAATATGCTCAAAACCAACTACAAGCCCATCACTGAATTGCGCAGTGCCGTGATTTGGACCAAGGGTGTTTCCGGTTTTCAGCCTGATTACTCGGTTGACTTTTTGCCTACCAACCCTTGGATTCATCAACCTTTTGAAGGCTACGACAGCCTCAATCCAGAAAAATTGATGGAAAAGTGGAAGGTCTGAAGGTAGGATGTAGGGATGTCTGAAAAAAACACATCCCACACCTCCACCCAACTCATTCACCACGGCTACACGCCACCGGCTGATTTTCAAGCACCCCAGCCGGGTATTTTCAAGGCCTCAACGGTTTTCTTTCCCAATGTGGCCGCCATGCGACAGCGGGAATGGAAAGACAAATCTGCCTACACCTACGGCACCCACGGCACTCCCTCATCCTTCACCCTAGAAGAACGCCTTTGCACCTTAGAAGGTGGCAAACATTGCGTGCTCACGCCCAGTGGTTTATCCGCATTGGCGGTGGCAGCATTTGCCGTTCTGAAAACTGGCGATCACGTGCTCCTGCCAGACAATTCATATGGCCCCAACAAAACATTGGCGGAAGGTGAATTGCAGTCCTTTGGCATCACGCATACGTACTACGATGCCATGAATCCCAAAGACCTGGCTGACAAAATTCAAGCCAACACCAAGCTGGTCTGGCTGGAGGCGCCAGGCTCCGTCAGCATGGAGTTTCCGGATCTGATTGCGTTGGTTCAAACATGTAAGGCGCACTCGGTGATCACGGCCTTGGACAACACTTGGGGCGCAGGCTTGGCTTTCAAGCCCTTTGATTTGTTAGGCGACGGCAGCCTGTCTGTTGACATGACAGCCCATGCGTTGACCAAGTACCCCAGTGGGGGTGGTGATGTGCTGATGGGCAGCGTCATGACCTGTGACGATGATTTGGCCATGAAGCTCAAACTGACCATGATGCGATTGGGCATTTGTGTGGGTCCCAACGATGTCGAGTCGATTTTGCGTTCACTGCCCACCATCACCTTGCGATACGAGGCTCAAGATCAAACGGCTCGAAAATTGGCCACTTGGTGGCAATCACAAACGGCGTGTGTGCAAGTGATGCATCCTGCCATTGAAGGCTCGCCTGGCCACGCTCACTGGAAAGCTTTGTGTGCCCCTCATGGGGGGTCCGGTCATGCGGCTGGTCTGTTCAGTGTCATGCTAAGCCCCAAACTGACGCAAACTCAAGTGGATGCGTTTTGCGACAGTTTGAAGCTCTTCAAAATTGGCTACAGCTGGGGCGGCCCTGTGAGTTTGGTAGTGCCTTACAACATCGCCAGCATGCGCTCCAATTGGCCTGCACAGTTGCAGCCAGGCTTCTTGGTTCGATTCTCTACGGGATTTGAATCTGCCGATGATTTGATGGCCGATTTGTCACAAGCCGCAACGCGCTGCTTGAATATTTGATCAATTTGCCAAGAGATGGATGGCAAGCTGATACAGTGGATGCCATTCATTAGAAAGAAACATCTTGGCAACTCCCAATTACGGCTACGAAAAACGTCAAAAAGAATTGGCGAAGAAGCGCAAGAAAGAAGACAAACTGAAAGCCAAAGCTGAGCGCAAATTGGACTCGCCCGACGGTGAGTCCAATGACCCAGAACTGGGTCAAGATTCAGATTCGAATTCAGAGCCCCATACTTCTCAACCCAATTTGCCACAGCCCTGAATTGCTTTTCTTTTAAGGCTTTGCCTGTAGCATTTTTTTCAATTGCGGCCACACATTTTTCATCATCAAGGGCTGTGCTTTTTCGTTTGGATGAATGCGGTCGGCCTGAAACCATTTCAAGGGATCGGGGTCGTCTGCAACGCCTTTGAGAAACTGCTGGTTCAAGGCTGCTCCCGTCGACTTGCTGACCTTTTCATAAGCCGTTGACATTTGCTTCAGGTAATTGGCGCCGTAGTTGGGCGGGACTTGCATCGCAATCACCAACACCTTGGCACCCGTTGCTTGACTGGCTTTGATCATCGTCAACAAATTGCTTTGGGTCAGGTTCATGTCCAAGCCTCGCAATGCGTCGTTGCCCCCCAGCTCAATGATGACCACATGGGGTTGGTGAAGTTTGAGCAGCGAGGGCAGTCGCGTGACGCCCCCTGAAGTGGTGTCACCACTGATGCTGGCATTGATCAATTGAACGGGCGTTGATTCGCGCTGGGCTTGTTGGGCCATGTGATCGACCCAGCCTGTGCCACGCGTCAGTCCATACTCGGCACTCAGTGAATCTCCCACGATCAAGACTTTGGGGGCTTGTGTGGGTGTCTGTGTTGAGGTGTTTTGCGCAAAGCTCGTCGCAACAGATAAACCCATGGCCAACAAGCCCACAACAAGGCGGTTAAAGTGTCGAAATCGCAATAAAGGTAGGTGCATGTCAGAAACAATCATTTCAATCCAGCACGTCAGCAAAGCCGTACAGGATGTCAGCGGAACGCTGTCTATTTTGCGTGATATTGATTTCACCGTAAAAGCTGGGGAGACTGTGGCCATTTTGGGCGCATCCGGCTCGGGCAAAAGTACTTTGTTGTCATTGATGGCGGGCCTTGACACGCCTACTGAGGGGCGTGTCATGTTGGCGGGCAAATCTTTGTTTGACATTTCAGAAGACGAACGTGCAGCATGGCGCGGTCAGCAATTGGGATTTGTCTTTCAGAATTTTCAACTCATGGGCCATTTGACTGCACTGGAAAACGTCATGTTGCCACTAGAGCTGGCGGGTCATCGAGACGCATCTCGATTGGCCAAGGACATACTGACCCAAGTTGGCTTGTCGCAGCGTTTGACGCATTTCCCTAAAGTGTTGAGTGGTGGAGAACAACAACGGGTTGCATTGGCCAGGGCTTTTGTGGTTCAGCCTCAGCTTCTGTTGGCGGATGAGCCGACAGGCAGTCTCGATGCGCAAACCGGTGAAAGCATCATGGATTTGATGCTCTCCATGAATCAAGCCCGAGGGACCACCCTCATTTTGGTCACACACGACCACAAATTGGCCCAGCGTTGCCATAGAACGCTCACTTTGCAAGCTGGACAGCTCATATCCCAAGGATAATCGGGGCATGTCTTCTCCCAAAGTTCTGTTCGGCTTCCATGCCGTGGGTGTCCGTTTGAAAACGGCACCGCAATCCATTGTTGAAATTTATTTCGAGTCCACCCGCCGCGATGCTCGCATGCGCCAATTCATTGAACGCGCTCAAGAGGCCGGTGTTCGACTCATTGAAGCAGACAGCATGCGTTTGGCCAAGTTGGCCGGCAGCCACGGCCACCAAGGCGTGGCTGCGCGCGTAGAAACACTGCCCCAAGCGCATTCCCTCGACGATTTGTTAGATCAAGTTCAAGGGCCACCTTTGCTGTTGGTTTTGGATGGCATCACGGACCCCCATAACTTAGGTGCATGCTTGCGTGTGGCCGATGGCGCCGGTGCGCATGCCGTCATTGCCCCAAAGGACCATGCTGCTGGCATCAATGCCACAGTGGCCAAGGTGGCCAGTGGTGCTGCTGAAACAGTCCCTTATTTCATGGTGACCAATTTGGCGCGCACTTTGGGTGAATTGAAAGAACGCGCCATTTGGGTGATTGGTACCAGTGGTGACGCGTCCAAAAATATTTACCAGGTGGACCTCAAAGCGCCTGTTGCGTTGGTGCTGGGTGCAGAAGGTCCAGGCATGCGTCAATTAACGCGCAAGACCTGCGATGAGTTGGTTAGCATCCCGATGCAAGGCGCGGTTGAAAGCCTGAATGTGTCTGTGGCCAGTGGTGTTTGCTTGTTTGAAGCCGTGCGGCAACGTCTGGCTTAAAGCAGGCCAGCACCACCCAAAACGCCACCAATGGCAATCATCCATAGCAGATGCAAATTGGTTCTCAGCATCAACACCGTTGCAGCCGCCGTGACCAACCAAAGCTTCCAGTCTTGCTGAAAGTCTCGGTGAGCGGCTGACAGCAACCAACCTGTCGACACCAACAGGCCGATGACAATGGGGGCCATGCCAGATTTGAAGGCGCGCACAGAGCGTAAATTTCGATTTTTATGAGTCCATTGAGTGGCTTGGTACGTCAAGATGGAGGAGGGCAGCATGATGCCCACCATGGTGATCAACACACCCATCATGCCTAACGCCCATGCATGCGGACCCGCAGACAATCCGCCACCCGCATTGAGGCCAATGTTCCATCCCATCAAAGCCACAAACAACACATTGGGGCCAGGGGCTGACTGAGCCAATGCGATTGATGAGGAGAATGAGGCATCGGTCAACCAATTTTTCTCGTCCACCAAATACCGATGCATTTCAGGCGCGGTGGTGATGGCACCTCCCACGCCAAGCACTGACAGCAGGGCAAAGTGCGTGAACAGACTCAGCCAATCCTGAGGGCTTAAATTCAAGACCTCATTCATTTGGTGTGATCCTCTTGCAGCTTGGATGTGATGCCCAAAGCACGGTAAGTGAGTAGGCAAGCGAGCAGCCCTAAGCCGAGCAAAACCCAAATCAAAGAAACGCGAAAAATGCCAACTGCTGTGAATGTGATGACAGCAAAGGCAATGGCAAGCCAAATCCCAAGCGGGTTCTGTGGCAATGTCTTGGAGAGTTTCAAGCCTGTCGCAATGATCAAGCCACCCGACACAGCCCCCATGCCTTTGAGCGCACCTTGTGCCACAGCACTGTCTGAAACGCCACCGAACAAAATGGCCAAGGTCAAGACCAGCAGCATGGGTGCCATGATCAGGCCACTGACTGCAGCCAGTGCACCCGCGAGCCCAAAGTACTTGCCGCCCAACATCAAGCAAAGGTTGACGACATTGGGGCCTGGCATGACTTGCGCTACCGACCATTCCTCCACAAATTGCGCTTGTGTGAGCCACTTTCGACGATTGACCAATTCGTGTTGAACGATGACCAACACGCCGCCAACGCCTTGAAGGGCCATCAGGGTGAAAGCCACGAAGATTTCGGTCTTCGATTGGGGTTGACGAATTTCAGATTCTTCAGAGGTCATGCTTCGATTATCCTTGAGACGCTGAACCGGTATTTGCATCAGCCCAGACCAATTTGCCTTGGCCCAGATCGTTCAGTGCCTGTTGCCACTTCAATGACTGAACTTTGGGAATTTCCAGTACAAATTGAACCAAACTTTCATGGCTGACACTCAAAACACTGACTTCTGCCATTTGAGCTTGCCGTCGAAGCCAGCCTTCCATGTCATAGGGGACCCAACAGGTCAGTTCAATTTTAGGGACGATGGGGGACTTTTCGGCCAGTAGCAGGGCTTGTGCGACAGCGTCTGTATAGGCTCTGACCAAGCCGCCCGCACCCAGTTTGATACCCCCAAAATACCGAACCACGGTGGCCACCACACCGTCCAAATCTTGATGCCGCAAGACTTCCAGCATGGGCCTGCCTGCGGTGCCGCTGGGTTCGCCATCGTCTTGCGCTGCAGAATCACCTCCGGCCAACATGGCCCAACAAACATGAACGGCATCAGGATGGGCTTGCTTGAGGTGCAAAACGAGTGATTGCGCCTCTGCACGATTTTTGACCGGCTGAACACGGGCCAAAAAGCGGCTTTTTTTAATGACCAACTCATGGTCGACTGGCGCTAGCAAAGTCATGGGCATGGTTCAATTATCGGATGAGAAAGACCTTTCAACCGACACAGACCTTGTAGAGGCTCTAAACTAGGGGGCATTCCTCTCCATATTGGTTCATGAACGCCTTCGTCGATGTCTCCTTTTTTCCGCGTGAAGCGAAACCCCTGACCAGTTATCGCAAGTTCTGGGCAGCGCGCTTTGGCACGGCCCCGTTTTTGCCCATGAGCCGTTCAGAAATGACCCAGCTGGGTTGGGACAGTTGCGACATCATTTTGGTCACAGGCGATGCCTATGTTGATCATCCCAGCTTTGGCATGGCGGTGATTGGTCGCATGCTTGAAGCCCAAGGTTTCAGGGTCGGCATCATTGCCCAGCCAGACTGGCAAAGCGCTGAACCTTTCAAAGTTTTGGGCAAACCCAATTTGTTTTGGGGCGTTACGGCTGGCAACATGGATTCCATGATCAACCGCTACACGGCGGATCGCAAAATTCGTTCTGATGATGCCTACACCCCCGGTGATGTCGGTGGCAAACGTCCCGACCGTGCTGCCATTGTCTACAGCCAACGATGCCGTGAAGCATTTCCAGATGTGCCCATTGTTTTGGGGGGCATCGAAGGTTCTCTGCGCCGCATTGCACACTACGATTACTGGTCAGACAAGGTTCGCCGCTCCATCGTTGTCGACAGCAAATGTGATTTGTTGCTGTATGGCAATGCCGAGCGTGCTGTGGTTGAAATTGCGCACCGTTTGGCCGCCAAAGTCCCTGTGCAAGAAATTACAGATGTTCGAGGTACTGCGTTTGTGCGCCGTCAAACGCCTGAAGGCTGGTTTGAAATTGACTCTACCACCGTTGATTCTCCAGGGCATGTCGAAGCACACATCAATCCGTATTTGATGATTTCGGAGCAAGCCAAAAGCAATGGCGCCAGCTGTGCTCGTGAGGATGAAGCACAGGCTGTGGCAAATCAAGAGAATGCCAAAGCCAGCCTTTCGAATTTGAAAACGGAACAAACCCTTCAGTTTGTGTCTAACCCCAACATGCCAGCGCTCAAAGGCAAAGGCTTGCACAAGGTGCCTCCCCGCGATCGAAGTGTGATTCGCTTGCCCAGTTATGAGCAAGTTAAAAGCGATCCCGTCTTGTATGCGCACGCCAATCGAGTGTTGCATTTGGAGACCAATCCGGGCAATGCACGTTGTTTGGTTCAAGCCCATGGCGAAGACCATACAGCGCGTGATGTGTGGATCACACCACCGCCCATTCCATTGACAACGGCTGAAATGGATGCGGTGTTTGACTTGCCCTACGCGCGCAGTCCCCATCCCAGCTACGCAGACGAAAATGGTTCGCACGATGGTGCAACCAAAATTCCTGCATGGGAGATGATTCGATTTTCGGTCAACATCATGCGAGGTTGCTTTGGCGGGTGTACTTTCTGTTCAATCACCGAACACGAAGGTCGCATCATTCAAAGTCGAAGTGAAGCCTCCGTGCTGCGAGAAATTGAAGACATCCGCGACAAAGTCAAAGGGTTCACCGGTGTCATTTCAGACTTGGGCGGCCCTACAGCCAACATGTACCGATTGGGATGCAAAAGTCCCGAGATTGAAGCGGCATGTCGCAAACCCAGTTGTGTATTCCCCGGCATTTGCAGCAACCTCACCACTGACCACGGTCCCTTGGTTCAGATGTACCGCAAAGCCCGCAGCATCAAGGGCATCAAGAAAATTCTGATCGGTTCTGGTTTGCGTTATGACTTGGCCGTTCAGAGTCCAGAGTACGTCAAAGAGTTGGTGACGCACCATGTTGGTGGCTATTTGAAAATTGCGCCTGAGCACACCGAGACGGGTCCGCTGTCCAAAATGATGAAGCCCGGCATTGGCACTTACGATCGCTTCAAAAGCATGTTCGACAAGTTCAGCGCAGAAGCGGGCAAGAAACAATTTTTGGTGCCTTATTTCATCGCGGCTCATCCAGGCACCAGTGACGAAGACATGATGAATTTGGCCATCTGGCTCAAGAAAAATGGTTTCAGAGCAGACCAAGTTCAAACTTTCTACCCCAGTCCCATGGCCAGCGCCACGGCCATGTACCACACCACGCGCAATCCGCTGCGCAAAGTGACACGCGACAGTGAAAAAGTGGATGTTGTGAAAGGGGAGAAGCGTCGTCGTTTGCACAAGGCTTTCTTGCGTTACCACGATGCCAATCACTGGCCCTTGTTGCGGGACGCCTTGAAAGCAATGGGCCGTGCTGACTTGATTGGCAATGGCAAACACCACCTCATTCCTACGTGGCAACCTTTGTCGGATGAGTATCAGAGCGCGCGCCGCAAGAACAGCACCCCCACGGGTTCACCCCGCAAGGGTCAAGTGCTGACGCAGCATACGGGATTGCCACCGCGCAAAAAGCGTTGAGCAAGGCCTGATCCGTTGCAGTGTCTTGGCGGCTTCAAGCCTGCAAGACTTGCAACAACTCGGTCTCAATTTCAATTTGCTCACGGTTGTGTTGCAAGGCTGATCCTTCAATTAAGAAGGTGTCTTCGACACGTTCACCCAAGGTACTGATCTTGGCCAACTTGAGGCTGATACCGTGCTTTGCCAGCACGGTGGCCACGCTGTAAAGCAAACCCAGTCGATCGCTTGCCGAAATACCCAAGAGCCAGCTTTGGGCTTTTTCGTCGGGGTGCAAGGTGATGCGGGGTGCAATGGGGAAATTTTTCACACGCCGCGAGACACGTCCTTTTGTTGGCGCGGGCAGAGTTCCTTGACGGTCAATGGTGCTGCACAACCCAGACTCTACCATGGTGATCAATTCACGGTAATGCTCCGGGAGCAAAGACGTCACCACTTGGAATGTATCGAGGGCGTAGCCATTGTTGGCGGTGTGAATTTTGGCATCCAAAATGCTAAATCCGGCTTGATCAAAATAGCCGCAAATTCGCGCAAATAAATCGGGTTGATCGGCGGTGTAAACCAAAATCTGCAAGCCTTCGCCGATGGGCGAGATGCGTGCGCGAACGATGCTTTTGCCATCCAAGTCGGCTATGGCGGTTTCACCAGGTTTGGCAACGTAGCGCGAAAGTTGGCGTGCATGCCAAGCAATTTCGCTGGCGTCATGGCGCATGAAGTAGCCCACGTCCAAGGTATCCCATAATGCCTTTTGGCCATCGTGCGGTTCGGAGTGACGTGCTAACTCAATCAAGGCATCACGTTTGCGGGCTTCAATTTCGGCATTGGCATCAGGCGCACGACCGCCCAACACGCGCAAGGTGTATCTGTACAAATCTTCGAGCAACTTGCCTTTCCAGGCATTCCACACTTTGGGGCTGGTGCCCCGAATGTCGGCCACTGTCAGTAGGTACAAGGCCGTTAAATGACGTTCGTTGCCCACACGTTTGGCAAACGCTGCAATGACGTCAGGATCGCTCAAGTCTTCCTTTTGGGCCACATGGCTCATGGTCAAGTGCTCGCCGACCAAGAAAGCAATCAGCTTGGCATCATCTTTGGGTATGCCGTGTTGCCTGCAAAATTGTTGAACTTCAGCCACACCCAACTTCGAGTGATCACCGCCGCGCCCTTTGGCAATGTCGTGAAACAGCGCGGCTGTGTAAAGGATGTAGGGCTTGTCCCATCCTGCTGCAAGTTGAGAGCAAAAGGGGTACTCGTGTGCATGGTCTGCAATGAAAAAACGGCGGACGTTGCGCAAGACCATCATGATGTGCTGGTCCACGGTGTAGACGTGAAACAGATCGTGCTGCATCTGACCCACAATGTTTCTGAACACCCACAGGTATCGACCCAAAACGGAAGTTTGGTTCATCAAGCGAAGTGCATGCGTGATGCCTTGGTTTTCCTGCAAAATTTTCAGGAAGGTAGCGCGGTTGACAGGATCGCGGCGAAACTTGGCATCCATGACGTTGCGAACGTTGTAGAGCGCACGCAAGGTTTTGGCTGACAGGCCCTTCACGCCGTGCGTTTGCTGGTACATCAAGAATGTCTCAAGAATGGCGTGCGGGTGCTTTTGGTACAAGTCATCTTGTGCCACTTCCAACAAACCATTGCGTTCGTCAAAATGATCGTTCAAACGCCTCACTTCAATGCGAATGTCGCCGCGTTGCGCTTGCAGATACGCTTCGATGTTGAGCATCAAGATTTGGTTCAACTGCGTCACAGCCTTGGCAGCCCAGTAGTATTGACGCATCAGCACTTCACTGGCGCGCTGGGTGTGTTTGCCCTCTGGTGTGCTTTTGGCTTGATACCCAAAACTTTCGGCCAGTGCATGTTGCAAATCAAAAACCAAGCGATCTTCTCGACGTTTGGCCAGCAAATGAAGCCTTGCGCGGATGAGGCTCAAAACGGCTTCGTTGCGTTTGATTTGTTTAACTTCTAAAGGGGTGGCCAAACCTTTGATTGCCAAATCGTCCCAAGTGCTTCCCAAGCCTGCAGCCCGTGTGACCCACAAGATGATTTGCAAATCGCGCAAACCACCAGGTGATTCTTTGCAATTGGGCTCAAGGGAATAGGGCGTGTTTTCAAATTTGTTGTGGCGCTGCTGAAGTTCCAGTGACTTGGCCACAAAAAAAGCATGGGGGTCCATGGCGGCTTGGTAGCTGCTTTGAAACTTCGCAAACAAAGATTTGCTGCCGGTGATGTAGCGGCTCTCGAGTAGCGAAGTTTGCACCGTGATGTCTTTGGCAGACTCCTCTAGGCAATCCTTGAGGGTACGGACACTCGACCCAATTTCCAAGCCGCTGTCCCAGCAACTGCCGATGAAATTCTCAAGTTTGGTTTTGAGTTCTTCTGACGCGTCAGGATTGGCGTGGTCGGGCAACAAGACCAGCACATCCAAGTCGGAGGAGGGGAACAACTCGCCCCGTCCAAAACCGCCGACGGCAATGAGGCTTTCACCATTGTCAAAGCCAGCTTGGTTCCACAGTTGGATCAATAATTTGTCGGCCAGCGTGGCCAATCGCATCAGGCTGCGTTTCAAACCACGGCCATTGGCTGCGCTGTTGGCAATGTTGGCCCACAGCGCTTGCTTTTCTTGACGATAGGAGTCTCGAAATGCCGACAAGTCAGCCATGGTCTTAGCCCTTGATGAAAGCGGGAACAGGTGGACTTCCTGCTGACAAAGTCAGGACTTCGTAGCCCGTATCCGTTACCAAGATGGTGTGTTCCCACTGGGCTGACAAAGAGCGGTCTTTGGTCACAATGGTCCAACCATCGCCCATTTCCTTGATCTCGCGTTTGCCTGCGTTGATCATGGGTTCAATGGTGAAGGTCATGCCGGGCTTGAGCTCTTCTAGGGTGCCAGGTTTTCCATAATGCAAAACTTGAGGCTCCTCATGAAACACACGCCCAATGCCATGACCGCAAAACTCACGAACAATGGAAAAGCCCATGTTCTCTGCGAATTTTTGTATGGCCCAACCAATGTCGCCTAGGCGAGCGCCCGGTTTGACTTGCGCAATGCCATGCCACATGGCTTCGTAGGTGGCGTTGCAAAGTCTTTTGGCCGCAATGGAAACGTCGCCCACCATGAACATGCGGCTGGTGTCGCCATGCCACCCATCTTTGATGACAGTGATGTCAATGTTGACGATGTCACCTTTTTTCAAGGCTTTTTCATTGGGGATGCCATGGCAAACCTGATGGTTGATGGAGGTGCAAATGGATTTGGGATAGGGTGAATAACCCGGGGGCTGGTAATTCAGTGGGGCTGGAATGGTGCCTTGAACATTGACCATGTAATCATGGGCCAATTTGTCCAGTTCGTTGGTGGTGACACCTGGCACCACAAAGGGTGTCAAATAATCGAGTACTTCTGAAGCCAGTCGGCCGGCGACTCGCATGCCTTCTGCGCCTTGGGGGTCTTTGGGGGTGATCGTCATGGGGGGTGATTATCCCATCCAACGGGTAACTTTGCTCAAAATGGACTTGTCAGCGGTTAAAATAAGCACTCGTTCAATGCCCCAGTCAGCGGCATTTGAGACACTTTCCCTACTGCCCTCAAGGCCACCCTGTGACCCTGCAAACTCTCATCTTGGACGGCGGCAACGCCCTCAGCGAATTCCGTATTCAGCAACTTCTGCCGCGCCTGCAGGTCATTTGCCCCGATGTGACGGGTCTGTCTGGCCACTTCCTCCACCTCGTTGCCAGCGAGTCGCCCCTCTCAGACGATGCACAGAAGGTTCTAGCTTCCCTGCTGACTTACGGTGACCCTGCAGTGCCCACGGCCAACAGCAAATTGGATTGGCACCTTTGTGTATCGCCTCGTTTAGGGACAGTGTCACCATGGGCGTCCAAAGCCACGGACATTGCACACAACTGTGGCCTGCCGGTTCGCCGCATCGAACGCTTGGTTGAATACCGATTGCAAATGCGTTCTGCATCTCAGGTGCAAAACCTGCAGCCGCAAATTCAGTTGGCTTTGGCCGATTTGTTGCACGACCGCATGACAGAGTCCATCCTTTCAAAACGCGAAGATGCTTTGGCCCTCTTCACAGAACTTCAAGCGCAAGCTCTTTTGCATGTGGATGTGTTGAAGGGTGGACGCACAGCATTGGTCAAGGCCAATCAAGAATTTGGCTTGGCCTTGGCCGAGGATGAAATTGATTATTTGCTCAATTCATTTCAGCAACTGGGGCGCAATCCTACGGACGTTGAGTTGATGATGTTTGCGCAGGCCAACAGCGAGCACTGTCGTCATAAAATTTTCAACGCCCAATTCACCATCGATGGACAAGCCCAATCTCATAGCTTGTTTGGCATGATTCGGCATACCCATCAGCAAAACCCTCAACACACTGTTGTGGCGTATTCAGACAACGCGTCCATCATGACGGGTCATGAAGTTGAACGCTTTGTCGCGAAAAATGGTGGCGCCTATGTCAAAGAAAAAGCGCTACACCATGTGTTGATGAAAGTTGAGACGCACAACCATCCCACCGCCATTTCGCCTTTCCCTGGTGCATCAACTGGGGCGGGTGGTGAGATTCGTGACGAAGGTGCAACGGGCCGAGGTTCCAAACCCAAAGCTGGTTTAACAGGATTTACAGTTTCGAAATTGTGGGACAGTCCAAACGGCAAACCCGATCACATGGCCAGTCCGCTTCAAATCATGACCGAAGGCCCATTGGGTGGCGCAGCGTTCAACAATGAATTTGGCCGTCCTAACTTGTTGGGTTACTTTCGTGAGTACGAACAAGAAGTGGACGGTGTTTTGCGGGGTTATCACAAGCCCATCATGATTGCGGGAGGCTTGGGCGTCATCGACGACATTCAAACCCAAAAGATCCAATTCCCTGCGGGCACACTGCTGATTCAATTGGGCGGCCCAGGCATGCTGATTGGCATGGGTGGCAGTGCGGCCAGTTCCATGGCATCCGGCACCAACGCAGCCAACTTGGATTTCGATTCTGTTCAACGTGGCAATCCTGAAATTGAACGTCGCGCGCAAGAGGTCATCAACCATTGCTGGGTGATGGGCAAAGACAATCCTATTTTGGCGATTCACGATGTGGGGGCTGGCGGTTTGTCCAATGCCTTCCCAGAACTCACCAACGACGCAGGTCGTGGGGCGCGTTTTGATTTGCGCGCAGTGCCTTTGGAAGCCTCTGGCTTGTCCCCCAAAGAAATTTGGTCCAACGAAAGTCAAGAGCGCTACGTTTTGGCCATCGCACCTGAATCTTTGACTCAATTCAAAGCCTTTTGCGAGCGCGAGCGTTGCCCATTTGCCGTCGTAGGTGTTGCCACTGAAGAGCGACAATTGATTTTGGCCGATGGCCAAGCCACATCGCCTGAAACCGAAAATCCCGTCAACATGCCGATGAATGTGCTGTTGGGTAAGCCGCCCAAAATGCACCGTGATGTGAAGTCGCTCAAGCGCAATATCACGCCGCTCAATCTTACCGGTGTTGATTTGCAAGACGCAGTGGTTCAAGTCTTGAGCCATCCTACTGTGGCTTCCAAACGTTTCCTCATCACCATTGGTGACCGTACCGTGGGCGGCTTGACGCACAGAGATCAAATGGTCGGTCCATGGCAAGTGCCCGTGGCCGATTGCGCAGTCACCTTGGCCGACTATCAAAGTTTCCAAGGTGAGGCCATGAGTATGGGCGAACGCACGCCCTTGGCCAGCGTTGACGCAGCGGCATCGGGTCGCATGGCCGTGGCTGAAGCCATTACCAATTTGTTGGCGGCACCCATTGAACTCGACCGCGTCAAACTCAGCGCCAATTGGATGGCAGCTTGCGGCGAACCGGGTGAAGATGCTGCGTTGTATGAAACCGTCAAAGCGGTTGGTCTTGAACTGTGCCCCGCACTGGGTGTGTCAATTCCCGTGGGCAAAGACAGTTTGTCGATGAAAACCCAGTGGGCCGTAGATGGTCAAACACGCAAAGTGACGTCGCCAGTCAGTTTGATTGTCAGTGCCTTCGCCAGTTTGCCGGATGTGCGTAGAACGCTCACGCCTCAATTGAATGCCACCTTGGATGACACGTCGCTCATTCTGATTGATCTCAGCCATGGCCAATCACGCATGGGTGGCAGCATCTTGAGTCAGGTGCTCAATCAATCGGGCGATCAGGTACCTGATTTGGAAACGCCTGCCAATTTGGTCAACTTGGTCAAAGTGATCAATCAATTGCGCACCCAAGACAAACTGCTGGCGTATCACGATCGCAGTGATGGCGGCTTGTTCTGTGCCGTGGCTGAAATGTGTTTTGCCGGACAAGTGGGCGTAGCGCTTAATTTGGACATGCTGGTGACAGAGGGCGATGGCATCTCAGACAGCCGTGCCGACCATGGCGATGCCAAAAACTGGGCTCAACAAGTTAGCGCTCGTCGTCATGAATTGACACTCAAAGCCTTGTTCAATGAAGAACTGGGCGTGGTGATTCAAATCAACACCCAAGATCGCGGGGAAGTGATGCAAGCCTTGCGTGATCATGGCTTGTCCAAACACAGCCACGTCATTGGTAAAACGCGCCCTGTGCAAGCAGCGGTTCAAAAAGGTGTTGGCGAGATCAGCATTTGGCGTGACACCCAAGAGATATTTTCTGCCAAATTAGAAGACCTCCACCAAGTTTGGGACAGCGTCAGTTGGAAAATTTGCCAACAGCGTGACAACCCCGTTTGCGCAGACAGCGAACACGCTTCAGCAGGTAACCCTGCCAATCCTGGTTTGCACGTCGCTTTGACATTCAAGCCAGAGGAGAATGTAGCGGCACCCTGGTTGAATTTGGCCAAACCCAAAGTGGCCATTCTGCGTGAGCAGGGCGTCAACTCGCATGTGGAAATGGCCTATGCATTCGCAGAAGCCGGTTTTGAATCGCACGATGTTCACATGACAGATTTGCAAAGGGGTCGGGTCAGCTTGAAAGACTTTCAAGGCTTGGTGGCTTGCGGGGGTTTCAGTTACGGTGACACCTTGGGCGCAGGCATTGGTTGGGCCCGCAGCATCACATTCAATCCCGCCTTGTCAGAACAATTTAAATCTTACTTTGCGCGCCAAGATACCTTTGGCTTGGGTGTTTGCAATGGTTGCCAGATGTTTGCTGAGTTGGCAGACATCATTCCTGGCGCACAAGATTGGCCACGCTTCACCACCAACCAAAGTGAACGCTTTGAAGCGCGTCTCTCCATGGTGGAAGTCTTGCCGTCGCCCAGTCTGTTTTTCCAAGACATGGCCGGTAGTCGTTTGCCCATCGCAGTGGCGCACGGTGAAGGCTATGCAAATTTCAAATACCGCGGCAATGCGAACAAAGCGATTGGCGCCATGCGTTTCGTGGACAACTGGGGTGCCGCCACAGAAGCCTACCCCGCCAATCCCAATGGCAGTCCTGCTGGCTTGACGGCAGTGACAACGGCCGACGGTCGCTTTACAGCCATGATGCCGCATCCTGAGCGTGTGTTCCGCAACGTTCAAATGAGTTTCACCACGGGTGATATTTCATCGCACAGCCCATGGTTGCGCATGTGGCAAAACGCGCGTCGCTGGCTGAAATAAAAAAAAGCACTGACACCTTTCGGTGTTCAGTGCTTTCTTCCGAGAAGAACCGCGTCGCGGATGCGTTGCAGTTCTGCTTGTCTTACTGAACCTTGGCTTTAGCGCGCAAGTCTTCTTGGAATTTACCCAGCTTAGATTGCGTCAATTGCTGGGTGATTTGGGGTTTCACTTCATCCAATTTAGGCAATTGAGCTTCGCGCACATCGTCCACACGAATGATGTGAAAACCAAACTGGCTTTTCACTGGCGCATCTGTCATCTGACCTTTGTCAAGTTTCACCATGGCATTTGAAAACTCGGGTACATAGCTGGCCGCATTGGCCCAATCGAGGTCACCGCCATTGGCACCAGAACCTGGATCTTTAGAAGCCTTTTTGGCCAGATCTTCAAATTTGCCACCTTTTTTGATCTCGGCAATCAGGGCCTTGGCTTCATCTTCTTTCTCAACCAAGATGTGACGCGCACGGTATTCCTTGCCGCCATTGGCTGCCACGAACTTGTCGTATTCAGCTTTGATTTCGGCGTCAGTGACGGGGTTCTTTTTCTGGAAGTTGGCAAAGAGTTCACGAATCAACAGGCTTTGGCGTGCCAATTCAAGTTGTGCTTTGTAATCTTCGCTGGCATCGAGACCGCGCTTACGGGCTTCTTGCATGAAAATTTCGCGGGCAATCAGCTCTTCTTTGATCTGGGCCAAGATTTCAGGGGTGACAGGTCGGCCAGAGCGTTCAACTTGCTGCTTCAGGGCTTCTACGCGTGAGCTGGGAACAGGCTTGCCATTCACCACAGCCAAGTTTTGTGCCCAGGCAGACATGCTGAATGCCGCCACCAAGCTCAGGGCCAATTTAGAAATTTTCATCGGGATCCTCAAATCAATTAAAAGTTATCGAAATTCTATGGCCAGGGCATGAAGACCGTTGTCTAAGAATTCTTGGAGCGAATCATACACAAGACGATGGCGCTGAACACGGCTGATATTCTCAAAATGAGAAGAAGCGATGCGAACCCTAAAATGACTGTTCATGCCGCTGTCGGTGGCACCTGAATGGCCCGCATGCTGTGAACTTTCATCGATGACTTCGAGAAAAGTCGGCTGAAATTGCTGCCACAAAACCTGTTCGATCAGGGGTTGCCAAGGCTCATTGTTTTGTAAAGTTAAGGGTTTGTTCATGGCGAAGGAGGCGTGTCACCGGGCTTAACAGAAGTCTCAGCCTCTTCAGAAGGAATGTGCTTTGCAATGTAAATGCCTGTTCCAACGATGAACATCAATGGAAAGACATAACCCCAAATTTTAAAATTAACCCACTCTTCGGTTGTAAATTCAATGGCGACGTAAGCGTTCAATGCGGCCATGAAAAAGCAATACATCGTCCAAGCCACACTGAGGGTTTGCCAATTGGCATGAGGCAAGTTAACTTGCGCACCCAACATGGTCTTCAGAAAGTTCTTTTTGAACACAAACTGCGACACCCATAATCCGAGGCCCAAGCAGCCATAAAGCAGGGTGGGTTTGAATTTGATGAAGCGCTCATCGTGCAAGAAAAGGGTGAGGCTCCCAAAAACCAGAATCAAGCCCAGCGTTGCTTTTTGCATGGTGGCCAACTTGCCGTCTAGCTTGTACATCCACAAACTTTGAATGACGGTGGCGGCCATCAAGACAGCCGTGGCCGCGTAGATGTCCGCAAATTTGTAAGCCCCAAAAAATAACAAGATGGGAAATAAATCGAGTGCAATTTTCATCTTATTTTTTTTCGAAATTCAAAGAAGCTGAATTCATGCAGTAACGCAAACCTGTGGGTTCGGGACCGTCTTCAAACACATGGCCAAGGTGTGCGCCACATTGGGCGCAAACACTTTCAACGCGCACCATGCCGTGACTTCGGTCGACCTTTTGTGCAATTGCATTTTCATTGGCGGCTTGGTAAAACGAGGGCCAGCCGCATCCTGCATCAAACTTGGTTGTGGCATCGAACAATACCGCATCGCAGCAGATACAGGTGTATTGACCTGGTTCCCAATGTGTTTCGTATTTGCCTGTGAAGGGGCGCTCTGTTGCCGCTTTGCGCGTCACTTCGAAAGCCAATGGCTCTGCATTGCGCGCGCGCAGCCAAGCGCGCCATTCATCGTCGGTTTTGGGTAAGTTGGAACTTGTCATGTTCATTCACTCCATGTCACATTAAGAAGAGCAACTGATTTCGATGTCAGAGGCCCAAGAGGGGGGCAAGTTGGCATAGGCTTCAAACTCGGGTTGTTCGTCAAACGGTGACTGCAACAATTTGAAGAGTGTAGCCACCTCAGAATGGTCGCCTAACTTGGATTTTTGGATGGCCAATTCCACCAAGTGGTTGCGCAGCACGAACTTGGGATTGACAGAGAGCATGCCTTGCACGGCTTCGATATCGCCTTGGTGCTGCAAATGCGCCATGTAGTTGTTTTGCCAATCTTGAAACTTGCCTGTGTCTAAGAATAAATCCTTCACAGCTTGCCATGCGTCGTGCGACTGCTGGGTCTGAGATGCCGCATGACTGAGACGGCGCCAAAGCAGCGTGAAGTCTGTTCTTTCTGCCGCCATCATTTGTAGCAAGGATTGAATCAGGGCCATGTTGGCGGCATCGTCTTCTTCATTGACTTGTGACAAGCCCAGTTTCATAGAGAAGTTGTGTGTCCAGTGGGCTGTGTAAGCTTCTTTGTAGGGCTCTAATGCCTTCATGGCCAATTCTTGATCGTCGATCAGAGGCATCAACGCTTGACCTAAACAAAACAGATTCCAGTAGGCGATTTGCGGTTGCTTGTCGTAAGCGTAGCGGCCTGAATGGTCAGAATGATTGCAGATGTGGTGCGGATGAAAACCGTCCATGAACTGGAAGGGGCCATAGTCCAAAGTCAGCCCCAAAATGCTCATGTTGTCGGTGTTCAAAACACCATGACAAAACCCTATGGCTTGCCATTGCGCCACCAATTGCGCTGTTTTCAAACTCACTTCATGTAGCAAGTCTGCATAAGGATTTCCCAAGCTGGTTTCTTGACCTTCAAAATGATGTTCAATGACGAAATCGGCCAATTGCTTTAAGGCGTTTGGATGGGCCGATTGATTTGCAAAATGTTCAAAGTGACCAAAGCGGATGAAGCTGGGCGCAACGCGCGTCACAATGGCCGCTGTTTCAAGTTCTTCTCGGAGTACGGGCAATGAAGTGCCGGTTAAGCACAGTGCCCGTGTGGTGGGTACGCCCAAGCCAGCCATGGCTTCACTGCACAAGTACTCTCGAATGCTAGACCTTAAAACGGCGCGCCCATCCCCCATTCTGGAAAACGGTGTTTGACCAGCGCCTTTGAGCTGAATTTCAAATGAGCCTTGAGGCGTTGCAAACTCCCCCAGGCTCAAGGCACGGCCATCACCCAATTGCCCAGCCCAATGGCCGAATTGGTGACCGCTGTAAACACTGGCGCGTGGCGCCATGCCTTCCCATAACCCATTGCCACTGAAAACCGCCAAGGCTTCTTCGGTGCCAAGCCATGCGTCTGGCAAGCCACAAGCCTTCAAAAAGCTTGAATTTTGGGCCACCCAGTAGGGGGCTGGTACAGGTGTGGGCAAGACTTCTGCTGTGAAGGCAGGTCCCAAGGCAGCATATTGGTTGATCCAGGTCATTTTCGGATTGTCGGTGTCTTTGGATGAACCCATCGAGATACAGGGTATACACCAAGCACCAAGGTCTCATGCTAAAAAGCGATTTGTTGTTCATTTTGAGATGTAAAGGCAGATATGTTCGGACTCATGCAACAGCAATCTTTGCTGATTTCTTCTTTGATTGATTTTGCTGAACGCCACCATGGCGACGGTGAAGTAGTTTCTCGGCGTGTTGAAGGCGATGTGCATCGCTATACCTGGGCTGATGTGGCGAATCGATCTCGGCAATTGGCCAATGCCTTAGACGGCTTGAGGCTGATGCAGGGCGATCGTGTTGCCACGTTGGCATGGAATGGCTACCGTCACCTTGAGATGTATTTTGGGGTGAGTGGCTCTGGACGCGTTCTGCATACGCTGAACCCCCGATTGCATCCAGATCAGGTGGTGTGGATTGCCAACCATGCAGAGGATCAAATTCTCTGCTTTGACATGACATTCTTACCTTTGGTGCAAGCGGTTCATGCGCGTTGCACGACCGTGAAGCACTGGGTTGCACTTTGCGATGCCGATAAATTGCCAGCGGACACAGGCATCCCGAATCTGACCAGTTATGAAACTCTGATTGGACAACAAGCAAAGACTTATGTTTGGCCGCAATTGGATGAAAACTCTGCGTCTAGCATGTGCTACACCAGCGGCACCACAGGCAACCCCAAGGCGGCTTTGTACAGTCACCGATCGACTTTGCTCCATGCCTATGCAGCCGCATTGCCTGATGTCATGTGCATTTCAGCGCGCGATGCGATCTTGCCCGTCGTGCCCATGTTCCATGTGAACGCATGGGGCATTCCCTATAGCGCAGCCATGACAGGCGCTAAATTGGTCTTTCCTGGCCCTGCCTTGGATGGCAAGTCGGTCTATGAATTGATTGAAGCAGAGAAGGTGACCTTTGCTGCGGGCGTACCCACCGTTTGGCAAATGCTGCTGGGTCACATGAAGCCTGCCCAGTTGAAATTCAGTTCATTGAAGCGAACTGTGATTGGGGGTTCAGCTTGCCCGCCCGCCATGATCAATGCTTTCCGTGATGACTATGGCGTTGACGTTTTGCACGCATGGGGCATGACTGAAATGAGCCCCTTGGGCACGCTTTGCACATTGAAAAACAAACACCTCAGTTTGCCTGCAGAAGCACAAATGAAATTGCGCTTGAAGCAAGGCCGTGCCATCTTTGGTGTTGACATGAAAATCGTCAACGATGCTGGTGAGACATTGCCGCACGACGGAAAAACATACGGTGATTTGCTCGTCAAAGGACCTTGGATCATTCGTGAATATTTCAAGCAAGAAGGCCCACCCCCATTGATCGACGGATGGTTCCCAACCGGTGATGTGGCCACCATCGATGAAGATGGCTTTATGCAAATCACAGACCGAAGCAAGGATGTGATCAAGTCCGGCGGAGAATGGATCAGCTCCATTGACATTGAAAACATTGCCATGGCCCATCCCGACGTCGCCATGGCGGCTTGCATTGGCATGCCGCATCCGAAGTGGGACGAAAGACCTGTGGTGTGCGTGGTCAAAAAACCCGGCAGCGCCTTGAGCTCGGCAGAAATGCTCAAATTTTATGAGGGCAAAACTGCGAAATGGCAAATACCAGATGACGCCATTTTTGTCGAAGCAATCCCTTTGGGCGCAACGGGAAAAATGCTCAAAACAAAACTACGTGAACAACTTTCAGGTTACAAATTGCCTGGCCTTTGATGGTCGTCAAGCTTGGTGCTTTTGTGTGAGTCACGTGGGCGATACCGCCTAGGGCAAACCCCGACCAGTAAAACTTACAAAAGCGTTACGCTGACACCCGTTAGAGTTTTTCATAACAGTTGGAGCTAAATATGAAATTTGCAGTTCGTTCTATCGCTGTTGCCTCTTTGGCAATGTGTGCTTTCGGTGCTTTTGCTCAAAAGGGCGAAACCGTCAAAATCGCATGGATTGACCCCTTGTCTGGCCTCATGGCACCTGTGGGCAACAATCAACTCAAAAGCTTCCAGTTCTTTGCTGAGAAATACAGCAAGATCAACCCTGCAGGCGTGAAGTTCGAAGTGGTTGGCTTTGACAACAAGCTGAGCCCCGCTGAAAGCTTGAACGTGTTGAAGGCCGCAACCGATCAAGGTATCCGTTACATCACACAGGGCAATGGCTCTGGTGTGGCGGGTGCACTCATTGAAGCTGTCAACAAACACAACGAACGCAACCCTGGTAAAGAAATCATTTTCTTGAACCACTCAGCGGTGGATCCCGACTTCACCAACAGCAAGTGCAGCTATTGGCACTTCCGCTATGACGCAGACACATCCATGAAGATGGAAGCCCTGACGACCTTCATGAAGGATCGTCCTGAAACCAAGAAAATCTTCTTGCTGAATCAAAACTATTCACACGGTCACCAAGTGGCCAAGTTTTTCAAAGAGGGCATTAGCCGTAAGCGTCCTGACGTTCAAATCGTAGGTGAAGATTTGCACCCCTTGGCGCAAGTTCGCGACTTTGCTCCCTACATTGCCAAAATCAAAGCTTCTGGCGCAGACACTGTTGTGACGGGCAACTGGGGCTCTGACTTGGCATTGCTAGTGAAGGCAGCCAATGAAGGCGGTTACAACGGCAACTTCTACACTTACTACACAGGTGTCACAGGTACGCCTACAGCTTTGGGCAAAAACGGCGAAGGCCGAGTCTTCCAAATCGCCTACGGTCACTACAAAATGGGTGGTCAAATGGACAAATGGCAAGATGAATTCAAAGCCAAGTTCAATGACGACTTCTACACCGGCTCAGTTCACAGCATCTTTGCAACCTTGGGTGATGCCATGGCCAAAGCCAAGTCGACAGACCCTGTGAAAGTTGCCGCTGCCCTTGAAGGTATCAAGAGCACCAGCGTGTTCAACGGTGAAGTCGAAATGCGCAAAACCGACCACCAACTGCAGCAGCCCCTGTACCTCACCGTCTGGAGCAAAGTTGACAAGAAATACAACTACAGCGTTGAGAACACAGGCATGACCTTGGTTCCAGTGAAGGAGTTCCCTTCCTACATTTCAAGCACGCCCACAAGCTGCCAAATGAAGCGTCCAGGTTAATTGATGTAAGTCTTCGGAAGGGCCCGCTCCTCAGGGGGTCGGGCCCTTCTTGTTTGTTGCGACTTGCCATGGATGGCGGAAAGTAGTTTTATGGAGTTCTTCATCATCTCCATGCTCAATGGATTGAGCTACGGGTTGTTGTTATTCATGCTGAGTTCGGGCTTGACCCTGATCTTCAGCATGATGGGCGTTTTGAATTTCGCCCATGCATCTTTCTACATGATTGGTGCGTATTTTGGTTACACGCTAACCAGCGTCATAGGTTTTTGGCCTGCGTTGCTGGTAGCACCTATTTTGGTTGGCGGTGTGGGCGTTGTATTTGAACGCCTGACCTTGCGAAAAGTTCACAAGTTTGGTCACGTCCCCGAACTTCTGGTGACATTTGGTTTGTCCTACATCGTCTATGAGTTGGTGCAACTCATTTGGGGTCGAACAGCCGTAGAGTTTGTGCCGCCCGAATTGCTTAAAGGCTCTGCTTTCACCTTGGTCAATCATTCAATCCAAGGTATGCAATTGGTATGGGGTGCAGCGCCGGCAGAAATGTGCAAATCTGCAGACGCTGCCGTTCGCTTGGTGTGCACACCATTTCCAGCAACTCGAGGCTTCATGATGATCGTTGCCTTGCTCATGCTGTTGTCATTGTGGTTGCTACTCACCAAAACTCGCATTGGCTTGGTCATTCAAGCCGCTTTAACGCACCCAGAAACAGTCGAGTCGCTTGGACACAATGTGCCGCGTGTGTTCATGATGGTCTTTGGCGCAGGCACTGGTTTGGCGGGTCTGGCTGGCGTCATCGGCGGAAGCACTTTTGTCACCGAACCTGCCATGGCGGCCACGGTGGGATCCGTTATTTTCGTGGTGGTGGTGGTGGGCGGCATGGGCTCCTTGTCTGGCGCCTTTTTGGCTTCCGTCCTCATTGGAGTGATTCAAACCTTTGCCATCGCATTTGACTATTCGTTCATCAGCGTTGCCAAAAATTTGGGCTTCAGCTTGTCCGAAGCCCTGATGAACAACCCCATCTTGAAACTGACCGTGTCGCAAGTGGCGCCCATCTTGCCGTACTTGTTCTTGGTTTTGATTTTGATTTTCCGTCCAAAGGGACTCTTAGGGACCCGAGAAGGATGATGTCATGAGCAGTACCTACAAATTCAAACCTTACAACGTTGGCAGATGGGTGATCTGGAGCTTGTTTGCCATTGTCTTGATCTTTGCCCCTCTGGTCTTCACCAGCAATTTGTCCGGCACCATGCTGGCTCAAATGGGCATTGCCATCATTGCTTGCTTGTCCTACAACATGTTGTTGGGGCAGGGCGGCATGTTGAGTTTTGGCCATGCGGTTTACACAGGCCTTGGCTCTTTTGTCGCCATTCACGCGTTGAACTCAATCAGTGGCGGTCATTCCCATATTCCTGTGAGCCTCATCCCATTGGTGGGCGGGCTTGCGGGTATTGGCTTTGCTGTGCTTTTGGGTTATGTCACCACCAAAAAGGCGGGCACCCCCTTTGCCATGATCACTTTGGGCGTAGCAGAACTGGTGTTTGCCATGTCCTTGATGTTCTCTGAATTCTTTGGTGGTGAAGCCGGCATCTCGGGCAACCGTGTTGCAGGTCAAGCTTTCATGGGCATCACCTTTGGTCCGCAAATCCAAATTTATTATTTGATTGCCATCTACACCTTTGTGTGTGTGGCCTTGATGTATGCCTTTACGCAAACACCTCTGGGCCGCATTTTGAATGCCGTGCGCGACAACCCTGAACGTGTCGAATTCATTGGCTACAACACACAACGTGTGCGTTACTTTGCCTTCATCATTGCTGGCTTTTTCGCGGGCATTTCAGGTGGCCTCGGCGCACTCAACTTTGAAATTGTCACTGCGGAAGTGGTCGGGGCTGGCCGCTCAGGCGGTTACTTGCTCTTTACCTTTTTAGGGGGCGCCACCTTCTTCTTTGGACCCATCATCGGCGGTGTACTCATGGTCCTGGCATTTGTGCTCTTGTCTGAGTTAACCAAAGCCTGGCTCTTGTACTTGGGCTTGTTGTTCTTGTTCATGGTGATGTATGCGCCTGGTGGTATAGCCAGTCTGATCATGATGAACCTGCGCGTTGCTGCGTTTGGCAAACTCAAACAAATTTGGGTCAGTTATTTGGGTCTCTTTGTCACAGCCTTTGTTGCGCTGATTGGTGCGGGTGCCATGATCGAAATGGTTTACCACCTGCAACTGAACTCTGCTTTGGGTGACACCTTGAAGTTCATGGGCGTCACTTTGAATGCCAAAGGTGTTGACAGCTGGTTTGGTGCTGCATTTGTCATGCTCACTGGCTTGGGCTTGTTTGAAGCAGCACGCCGTCACTTCTTGATTGAATGGGGCGACATCCAAATCGACATTGAAAAAGAAATTAAACGTCGGGAGACAGCGTGATGTCTTATGCGCTAGAACTCATAGATCTCCGAAAAAACTTCGGAAAAACAGAAATCATTCGCGGTGCCAATTTGGCGGTGAACGCGGGTGAGCGTGTTGCCATCATTGGTCCCAATGGCGCTGGCAAATCAACCTTGTTCAATTTGATCAGTGGACGATTCGGCCCAACCAGCGGTGAAATTTTGCTCAATGGTCAACGCATCGATCACAAAGCCCCCTACGAAATCAATCGCATGGGCTTGTCGAGAAGTTTCCAAATCACCAACATCTTTCCAAAACTCAGCGTGTTTGAAAACTTGCGTTGTGCGGTGTTGTGGAGCCTAGGTTACAAGTACACCTTCCTGAAATTCTTGTCAGGTTTGAAAGACGCCAACGAACTGGCTGAGAAGTACATGGAAATGATCCGCCTCGACAAAAAGCGTGATTTGCTCGCCATGAACCTGACCTATGCAGAACAACGTGCGTTGGAGATTGGCATCACCATCGCGGGTGGTTCCAATGTCATTTTGCTGGACGAACCCACAGCGGGCATGAGCAAAAGTGAAACAAGTCGCTTCATCAGCTTGATCAAAGAAGTGACCGTTGGCAAAACGCTGTTGACGGTGGAGCACGACATGGGTGTCGTGTTTGGATTGGCAGACAAAATTGCTGTGGTGGTCTATGGCGAGGTGATAGCCTTTGATACACCCGAAGCTGTCAGGTCGAATGCGCGTGTCCAAGAAGCTTATTTGGGCTCTCACGTGGCTGATGAACAAGCGGGAGGCCACTGACATGTTGCACATTGATAATCTTCACGCTTTTTACGGCAAAAGCCATGTGTTGCATGGCGTTAGCTTTGGTGTCAAACCTGGTGAAATTGTGGCGCTTTTGGGTCGAAACGGTTCTGGCAGGTCGACAACCGCAAAGGCCATCATGGGCTTGGTTGATTGCCAAGGTCAAATTGATTGGAAGGGGCAAGCCATTGTTGGCAAAAAAGCCTTCGAGATTGCGCACTTGGGCTTAGGTTACGTTCCAGAAAATCGCGACATTTTCCCCAAACTCACGGTTCATCAGAATTTACTGTTGGGGCAGAAGGGTTCAGGCAAAGGCAGTCGTTGGAGTTTTGACGACATGTACCAAATGTTCCCTCGTTTGTTAGAGCGTCAGCACACAGAGGCGGGCGTATTGTCTGGTGGCGAGCAGCAAATGCTGACCTTGTGCCGCACCCTGATGGGCGACCCTGACCTCATCATCATTGATGAACCGACAGAGGGTTTGGCGCCCAAAATTGTGGAGTTGGTTGGCCAATACCTCAAAAAGCTCAAGGATCGTGGCATTTCCGTTTTGCTCATCGAGCAAAAGCTCACGATTGCCATGAAAATCTCTGACCGTGCCTTGGTCATGGGCCATGGCAGCATTGTGTTTGAAGGTACGCCAGACGAACTGAATGCCAACACCTACATCCGCAAGGAGTGGTTAGAGGTTTAAGGTGCTTTGATGGGGCGAAAACAACGTCCCATGAGCGACAAACCCCCTACACACACCTGTCGAAACCCCCTAGAATTAGCCAAAATAGAACGCCCGTTCTATTTTGGGATTGACACCACCTTTAGAGGAAAACAGCATGACCGCTGAATACAAAGTCATTGGCGATGTCGCCGTGATCACCATGAGCAACCCTCCCGTCAATGGGCTAGGACTTGCAACCCGCGTTGGCATCACCAACGGCTTGACCCAAGCCAACAGTGACGCCGCCGTTAAATCCATCATCATCACGGGTGCTGGCAATGCCTTTTCTGGCGGTGCCGACATCAATGAATTTGGATCACCCAAAGCGATCCAAGAGCCCAACCTGCTCAGCGTCATTCGCGCCTGCGAAAACTCTGCCAAGCCCGTCTTGGCCGCTGTTCACTCCGTTGCCATGGGCGGTGGTTTGGAGTTGGCATTGGGTTGCCATTACCGCATAGCAGCACCTGGCTGCAAAGTGGCACTGCCTGAAGTGAAGTTGGGCCTGATTCCCGGCGCTGGCGGTACACAGCGTTTGCCACGCGTGTTGGGTGTCGAACCAGCCCTCAACATGATTGTCAGCGGTGAACCCATTAACAGCGAAATGCTGGCCATGTTGCCAGGTCAAAAGTTGTTTGATCGCATGGCCACTTCTGCCGAGTCTTTGGCCGCTGAAGCAATGGCCTACGCTAAAGAATTGGCTGCACAACACGCGGACGGTTCTGCGCTGCCATTGGTTCGCAATTTGCCTTGCAAACACCCCCAAGGTGACGCTTACTTCCAGTTCGCTAGCAACATGGTCAAAGGCATGGCCAAAAACTACCCAGCGCCACCCAAGTGTGTGGATGCGGTTGAAGCGGCTACGAAGAAAAAATTTGAAGACGGCATGGTCTTTGAGCGTGAAATCTTTACCAACCTCATGTGGACACCTGAGTGCCGTGCACTGCGCCATATTTTCATGGCCGATCGCGCCGCATCCAAAATTCCAGATGTGCCAAGTGACACACCCAAGCGCACCATCGCGTCTGTGGCCGTCATTGGCGCGGGCACCATGGGTGGCGGCATTTCCATGAACTTCTTGAACGCAGGCATTCCTGTCAAGATGCTCGAAATGAAGCAAGAAGCTTTGGACCGCGGTGTGGCCACCATTCGCAAGAACTACGAAGCGCAAGTGAAGAAGGGCAAGTTGAAGCAAGACAAATACGAACAGCGTATGGCTTTGCTCACCACCACTCTGAGCTACGACGACATTGGCAGCGCCGACTTGGTCATCGAAGCCGTGTTTGAAGAGATGGGCGTGAAAGAAGCTGTCTTCAAGAAACTCGACGAAGTGATGAAGCCTGGTGCTATTTTGGCCTCCAACACATCGACTTTGGACGTCAACAAAATTGCATCTTTCACCAAGCGTCCAGAGGACGTGGTGGGCATGCATTTCTTCAGCCCTGCCAACGTCATGAAATTGTTGGAAGTTATTCGCGGTGCCAAAACAAGCAAAGAAGTGCTGGCCACCGTGATGGCTTTGGGCAAAAAAATCAAGAAGACAGCCGTGGTGTCCGGCGTGTGCGACGGCTTCATCGGCAACCGCATGATTGAGCAATACAGCCGTCAAGCTGGTTTCCTCATTGAAGAAGGCTGTACGCCTGCACAAGTTGACAAAGCCGTTGAAAAGTTCGGTTTTGCCATGGGCCCATTCCGAATGGGCGACTTGGCCGGCAACGACATTGGCTGGGCTATTCGCAAGCGTCGCAATGTTGAGCGTCCTGGTATGAAGTACAGCAAAACAGCCGACCTCTTGTGCGAGATGGGCCGCTTCGGTCAAAAGACAGGCGCAGGCTGGTACGACTACCAAGCAGGCAAACGCGACGCTATCCCAAGTGCCTTGGTGGTGGAGATGATTGAAAAACACCGTGCTGCTGAAGGCATCACACCGCGCAAAATTTCGGATGAAGAAATCGTGCAGCGTTTGGTGTTCTCCTTGGTGAATGAAGCAGCACACATTTTGGAAGAGGGCATTGCCAGCAAGGCCTCCGACATCGACATGGTCTACCTCACCGGTTATGGTTTCCCCATCTTCCGCGGCGGCCCCATGTTGTACGCAGACCAAGTTGGTTTGTTCAATGTGGCCGAAGCCATGAAACGCTTTGCCAAAAACCCACGCGACGATGCCGCTTTCTGGCAACCCGCACCGCTGCTTGCCCGTTTGGTGGCAGACGGCAAAACATTCAACTGATCAGAGGTATTCAATATGACCAACGCCGTCATTGTTTCGACCGCTCGCACACCTCTGGCCAAGAGCTGGAAAGGTGCTTTCAACATGACCCATGGCGCCACATTGGGTGGCCATGCAGTTCAACACGCCGTTCAACGTGCTGGCATTGATGCCGCAGAGGTTGAAGACGTCATCATGGGTTGTGCCACACCAGAAGGTGCCACAGGCGCCAACATTGCACGTCAAATTGCATTGAAAGCGGGCCTGCCCATTTCTGTGTCCGGCATGACCGTGAATCGTTTTTGCTCTTCAGGCTTGCAGACCATTGCTTTGGCTGCCCAGCGCATCATTGCTGGCGAAGGTCAAGTTTATGTAGCCGGTGGTGTTGAAAGCATTTCTTGCGTTCAGCAGGAAATGAACCAGCACATGTTGCAAGATTTGTCCTTGGCCAAGATGAAGCCAGAAATTTACTGGAACATGTTGCAGACGGCAGAACAAGTGGCCAAGCGCTACAAAATTGGCCGTGACCGCATGGACGAATACGGTGCGGCCAGCCAACAAAAAGCTTGTGCAGCCCAAGCCGCTGGTTTGTTCAACGACGAAATTGCACCGATCACAGTGTCTGCAGGCGTCATCGACAAAACGATGGGTATGATGACCAAGCAAGTGACCGTCAGCGTGGACGAAGGTTTGCGTGAAGGCACAACAGTTGAAGCCATTTCAGGCCTGCGATCTGCCTTGCCAGGCGGTTTGATTTCTGCAGGCAACGCCAGCCAATTCTCAGACGGCGCAGGCGCTTGCGTTTTGATGGACGAAAAATTGGCCGAGCAACGCGGCTTGAAGCCTCTGGGACGATTCTTAGGCTTTGCGGTTGCCGGTTGCGAACCCGATGAAATGGGCATCGGCCCTGTGTATGCTGTCCCCAAAGCTTTGGCACGTTTAGGCCTCAAAGTTTCCGACATTGATTTGTGGGAATTGAACGAAGCCTTTGCGGTGCAAGTTTTGTATTGCCGCGACACTTTGGGTATTCCTCCCGACCGCCTCAACGTCAATGGTGGCGCCATTGCCGTCGGTCACCCTTACGGCGTGAGCGGACAACGCCTCACAGGCCACGCATTGATCGAAGGCAAACGCCGCGGTGCTAAGCGTGTGGCTGTCACCATGTGCATTGGTGGTGGCATGGGTGCTTGCGGTATTTTTGAAGTGCTCTAAACGCACACGCTCAGCATCCACTAAGCAACCACGGGCGACCCGCTATCCATGCAGGCCGCCCGTTTTTAATTTTACTGAGAGCTATTTGCCATGAGCCTTCGGACTACGCTGGACTTTTTGTTGTACGAATGGTTGGACGTTAACCAACTTCAACAACGCGAACGATTCGCGGACCACAGTCAAGAAACCTTTGATGCCGTGCTGGACACTTGCGAGCGAATTGCCCGCGAAAAATACGCGCCCTTCAATCGCCTTGTCGACACAGAGGAACCTCGCTTTGATGGCGATAAAGTGATTCTGCCGCAAGCCACGCACGATGCCCAGAAAGCCTATGCAGCTTCAGGCATGTTGAGCGCTGCGCAAGACTATGAGATTGGTGGCATGCAGTTGCCCTATACCGTTGAAGCGGCGGCCAATACTTTCTTTGCCATGGCTTCCGTCAGCATGGGCTCGGGTTTATTGACTGTCGGCAATGCCAATTTGCTGATGGAGCATGGTTCGGAGTTGCAAAAGAAAGTTTTTGCACTCAACGAGTTTTCAGGACGTTGGTCTGGCACCATGTGTTTGTCTGAGCCTCAAGCAGGTTCTTCATTGAGCGACGTCATGACACGCGCCACGCCTGATGGCGCTTCGTTCCAACAAGATCCCTTGGGTGCGCGCTATCGTCTCAAAGGTAACAAAATGTGGATCTCGGCGGGTGAACACGAACTCACCGAGAACATCATTCATTTGGTATTGGCCAAAATCCCAGGCCCTGATGGCAAGTTGATTCCTGGGGTTAAAGGCATTTCCTTGTTCATCGTGCCCAAGAAAATGGTGAACACTGAAGGTCAATTGACGGGTGTTCGCAACGATGTGGCCCTGGCAGGTTTGAATCACAAATGCGGCTGGCGTGGTACTACCAATACGCTGCTGAATTTTGGCGAGGGCAAGTTCAAAGTTTCGACCGACAACACAGACTCAGATGGCTCGGGTGCTGTTGGTTACTTGGTCGGTGAACCAGGTCGTGGTTTGGGCTACATGTTCCACATGATGAACGAAGCACGGATCGGCGTGGGCTTGGCAGCCACCATGTTGGGCATGGCTGGCTATGAGGCCAGCTTGGAATACGCCAAAAACCGCCCACAAGGTCGTCCCGTTGCCGGTGGCTCACAGAAGGTGGTGAAGGATGCTGCGCAAGCGCAGGTTCGCATCATTGAACACGCCGACATCAAGCGCATGTTGCTGGCCCAAAAATCTTATTGCGAAGGTGCGTTGGCACTAGAGTTGTATTGCGCCAAATTGGTGGATGAGCAGCACACGGGTACAGCTGAAAATGCCGACGAAGCTCGCCTGCTGCTAGAAGTGTTAACGCCCATTGCCAAAAGCTGGCCCAGCGAATGGTGTCTGGAAGCCAACAGCTTGGCCATTCAAATTCATGGTGGCTACGGTTACACCCGAGACTTTCCAGTAGAACAGTACTGGCGCGACAACCGTCTGAACATGATTCATGAGGGCACTCATGGCATTCAAGGCATGGACTTGTTAGGCCGCAAAGTCTTGATGGAAGAGGGCAGAGGCGTGAAGCTCCTGGCCGCACGCATGATGGCGACAGCTCAAAAAGCACAAGCACTCTCTGATTTGGCCGATGATGCCAAAGCCCTGACTTCTGCACTTCAAAAAGTCACTCAAGCCACCCAGTCGGCTTGGTCTACCGGACAGCCACAAGAGGCCTTGGCCAATGCGGTACCGTATTTACAAGCCTTCGGTCATTTGGTGTTGGCTTGGATCTGGTTGGACGTAAGCGCTTCTTGTAGAGGTGAGGCTTCGGCCAAACAAACGGGACGACAAGCTGCCGCAAAATATTTTTACCGCTATGAATTGCCCAAGATTGATGCTTGGCTCAATGTTGTTGGCAATCGCGACATGACCTGTGCCAACTTATCTGAAGAGGCATTCTGATGAGCAACATGAAAAGCACGCTTCACGGTTTACGTCACATTGTGATGTGGACGTTGAAGGATGAAGCAGAAGGCCAGGCCAAAGTGCAGAACATGCTCAAAGCGCGCGAATTGCTGCTGAGCTGTTCAAGTTTGGTGCCCGGTATTGAACTTTTTGAAGTGGGCCTGAAGGCGGAGGGTCTCGATTGCACTTGTGATGTGATTTTGAATTCTGTTTTCAAGGATGAAGCTGCATTGACGGCTTATCAAAACCATCCAGATCACATGGCCATCAAACCCTTCATGAAAGCCATTGTCGCGCAGCGACAGTGCATGGATTTTTGGAACTAATTTTTAAAAAGGATTGAACATGACACGTACCGTCAAACAACTCTTCGACTTAACCGGACAAACTGCATTGGTGACCGGAGGCTCTCGTGGCCTGGGTTTGCAGATGGCACATGCGCTTGGCGAAGCAGGTGCTCGATTGATGTTGAGTTCACGCAAAGCGGATGATTTGCAAGAAGCCGTGGCTGAACTCAAAGCGGCAGGCATTGAGGCAGACTTCATTGCAGCAGACTGCGGCAAAGAAGAAGACATTCGCCGTTTGGCACAAGAGACCGTGAAAAAAATGGGTCGCATTGACATCTTGGTTAACAACG
>JACCDW010340073.1_pt1 | contig 57342 bp, 51 predicted proteins | sample 7449781 | NCBI WGS metagenome assembly JACCDW01 (sample SAMN15323449, study PRJNA562643) | freshwater metagenome | isolation source: river surface water | place: USA:Blue River Watershed | collected 2017-08-18
CCAGCAGTGCGTGGTTGGCATTGATCGCGCCGATGACCTGCAGCGGCGACTCTTCCTTCATCGCCTGCCTGAAGCGGGCGCCCGGGGATGCGAGGCTCATGTGTGTTGTCCTGTTCTTGCGGTTTCAGGGAGGTAAACAGGGAAGCGATATTGCAATCGCTGTGCCAATCGATCACCGGACTCGGTTCGAAAATAGCAATAAAAAAAGCCCCTAGAAAACAATGGCTTGCCGGCACGCCCTCGGTCACTCCCGCCTCTAAGGGCTCGCATCGCGTTTCAAATTGTGTTTCAATGTTCACGTTACTTGAAACGTGAAACATTTGTGGCTGAGCGCGGCTGCTAAAACAACAGGCAATCGCTCGTTTGCCCTCAAGGCGTCACTCGTCCGCTACTCGTCCGCTATTCGTCTGCCACCCACCTGACCATGGTCCGCCCGCCCTTGCCTGCCCGCGATACTTCGTCCCGACCGGTGTTCTGGACGGTGTCGATCTCGCGCCTGTTCGACCTGTTCCGCGACATCTCGGTCGAGTACGCCGATCGCGCCACCATCGAGCCGATACAACTGGGCTTTGAAGAAGCGGTCGCCCATATTCGCGAGCGGCTGCAGACCGAGCGCTGCGACGCAGTGATCTCGGCCGGCTCGAATGGCGCGTACCTGAAGAGCCACTTGTCGCTGCCGGTGGTGATCGCGAAGGCGACCGGTTTCGACGTGATGCAGGCGCTTGCACGCGCACGCAAGATCGCGCCCGAGATCGGCCTGATCAACTACCAGGAACCCCTGCCCGAACTGGAAGAATTCCAGCAGACATTCGGCCTGCCCATCCTGCAGCGCACCTATGTGACCGTGGAAGATGCGCGCGCGCAGATCAGCGAGATGAAGGCCGCTGGCGTGAAGGCCATCGTCGGCGCCGGCCTGATCACGGACCTCGCCGAGGAAGCAGGATTGTCCGGTGTGTTCGTCTACTCGGCCGGCTCGATACGGCAGGCTTTCGAGGATGCGTTCGACATCGCACGCGCCACACGACAGGAGTCGCCTCGCGGCCGCCTGCACACCGTCTCCGTGGACCTGCGCGCCAAGCACGGGCTGAAGGCCCTGCGCGGCGACTCGGACGCGATGCAGGCCTTGCGGCAGACGGTGACGATGTATGCGAAGTCGCCCGCCACCGTACTGATCGAAGGCGAGACTGGCACCGGCAAGGAGTTGGTCGCGCATGCGATCCACCGCGAAAGCCAGCGCGGCAGCAATGACCGCCCCTTTGTCGCGGTGAACTGCGGCGCGATCGCGGAATCCCTGCTGGAGTCCGAATTGTTCGGCTACGAAGAAGGCGCATTCACGGGCTCGCGCCGTGGCGGCCATGCGGGCCTGTTTGAGGCCGCGCATCGCGGCACCCTGTTCCTCGACGAGATCGGCGAGATGCCGCTGGCCTTGCAGACGAGGCTGTTGCGCGTGCTGGAAGAAAAGGAAGTGGTGCGCGTCGGCGGCACGCGTCCGATCCCGATCGATGTGCGCATCATCAGCGCCACGCACTGCAGGCTGGACGAACGCGTCGCCGACGGTCGCTTCCGTGCCGACCTGTTCTATCGGCTCGGCGTATTGCGGCTGTCGATACCGGCGCTGCGCGAACGGCGCGAAGACATCGTGCCGCTGGCCGAGTGGTTCCTGAAACAATCGCTGGCGGAACTGGGCGTGCGGCCGAATGCCAACCTGCATGCCGAGCTGCAGGCCTGTGCCCTCATCCTGCAGGAGTGGCGCTGGCCCGGCAATGTGCGCGAACTGCGCAACCTGATGCAACGCGTCGCACTGTTCCTCGCCGTCGAGCCCTTGCAGGCGCTGACGCCGGCCTTCCTCGCGCAACTGGCGCCAGAGCTGGACAGCATGCTGATCACGCAAAACCTTCCCTTATTGGCGATAAGAGCCTCACGCCCGGAGTTGCCGATGAAAGTAGCAATCGGTAGCAAGCCGACAGCAGCCATGGCTGCGACCAGCGACGCAGCGTTGAAGGCAGCTTTGGTAAGGTTCAACGGCAATCGTGCTGAAGCGGCAGCCCATCTGGGCATCAGCCGGACCACGCTGTGGCGCCGGCTCAAAGACTTGCGCTGAAAGACTCAAGCACAGGGACTTGAATTCGAAAGCCTGAGCTGCGAGGCCCGATGGAATGGCAGCCCCGGTTCAAGGCCGCCATAGCCTCAATCGTCCTTGCCGCCTTCGATGCCCAGTTCCTGGATCTTGCGCGTGATAGTGTTACGGCCGATACCGAGGCGAATCGCAGCATCGTTCTTGCGGCCATGCGTGTGCTTGAGCGCCGTCTTGATCAGCGCCGACTCGAACAGGCGACCGAGCGCATCCATCACTTCCGGTTGGCCTGCTGACAGCATCTGCGCCGCTTCCGCTTCCAGCAGGCTGACCCAGTTGCTGCGCTCTTGCGGCGCGCCGACCATCACCGGTGCCGTAGCCTCGCGTGCGACTGGCATCGCATCGCCGTTGTAGCCGAAGGACGATGGCGCAGCAGCGGGTATCGGCGATGCGGTCGGCAGCGCGTTCACTGGTATGGCGCCACCTGCCATCGAGCCAGCATACGTAGCCGCACCCGGTATCGCGGCCCCAGAGCCTTCGATCAGCTCCGGCGGCAAGTCCTTGATTTCCACCGTCTGGCCAGGGGCCATCACGGTGATCCAGTTACACAGGTTCTCGAGCTGACGCACGTTACCCGGCAGGTCGAGCGAACTCAGGAAATGCATGGCCTGATCAGACAGGCGCTTGGCTTCGACACCAAGCTGGCGCGCGCTCTGCGCGAGGAAATGACGGGCCAGCACCGGTATGTCTTCGCGACGCTCGCGCAGCGATGGCAGGCGCAAGCGAATCACGTTGAGACGGTGGTACAAGTCTTCACGGAACAGCCCGTCGCGTACGCGCTGCTCGAGGTTCTGGTGGGTCGCTGCGATCACGCGCACATTCGCCTTCAGCGACTGGTGGCCGCCGACGCGATAGAAATGACCATCCGACAGCACACGCAGCAGGCGCGTCTGCAGATCGAAAGGCATGTCGCCGATCTCATCGAGGAAGAGCGTGCCGCCTTCGGCCTGTTCGAAGCGACCGCGGCGCATCGCCTGTGCGCCGGTAAACGCGCCACGCTCGTGACCGAACAGTTCGGATTCGAGCAAGTCCTTCGGAATCGCGGCGGTGTTGAGCGCAATGAAGGGCTGCGATGCGCGTGGGCTGTGCTTGTGCAGCGCGCGTGCGACCAGCTCCTTGCCGGAACCGGACTCACCGGTAATCAGCACCGTCACGTTCGACTGTGACAGGCGGCCGATCGCGCGGAACACATCCTGCATCGCGGCGGCCGAGCCGAGGATCTCGGGATTCTCGGACGCGGCCGTTTCGCCACCGGATTCGCGCAAGCTCTCGTCGAGCGCGCGGCGGATCAGCTCGACGGCCTTGTCGAGGTCGAAGGGCTTGGCGAGGTATTCGAAAGCGCCGCCCTGGAAGGCGGCGACGGTGGAATCGAGATCGGAGAACGCGGTCATCACGATGACCGGCAGCCCCGGGTAACGCGCCTTGACGATCTGCAGCAGCTCAAGGCCGGACTCGCCCGGCATGCGGATGTCCGAGACCAGCACCTGCGGGGTGCCGGACTGCAGCGCATCGACGGCATCCCTGACATTGGCGAAGCTGCGGGTCGCCAGGTTTTCTCGGGCCAGTGCCTTTTCGAGGACCCAGCGTATCGATTCGTCGTCGTCGACTATCCAGATTGGTTTCATGTGCATTCTTGTGGGGCGATGCTGCACCCTAATTTTGCACCATTTCAGTGCAAATTAATGCACTGACTTACGGCAACGCGATCAGGATGCGGAAGTCTGTCAGTCCGGGCCGGCTTTCGCATTCGATAACGCCTGAATGCTGCTGTATGAAGGTCTGGGCCAGTGTCAGCCCCAGTCCACTGCCTCCTTCCCTGCCGGAGACGAGCGGATAAAAGATCCTGTCCTTCAGTTCAGCCGGTATGCCCGGACCGTTATCAACGATATGCAAGTCTAGTGCCAGCCGATAACGGACTTTGGCGATCGTGATCGATCGTGCGATCCGGCTGCGGAGAATCAGTTCGGCATCGCCCTTCGCGATGCGCGGTGCGAGCGCCTGGGCCGCGTTGTGTGCGATGTTGAGCACGGCCTGGATCAGTTGCTCCTTGTCGCCCCTGAATTCGGGCAGCGACAAATCGTAGTCGCGCACGATGCGCAAGCCCTGCGGGAATTCGGCAAGGATCAGGCTGCGTACCCGCTCGAACACTTCATGGATGTTCACGTCGCCCACGATCTGCGGACGGCGATGCGGCGCGAGCAGGCGATCGACCAGGGTCTGCAGGCGATCGGACTCCTTGATGATCACCTGCGTGTATTCGCGCAAATCCTTCAATCCCTGCCCGGGCAACTCCAGCTCCAGCAGTTGCGCAGCCCCGCGTATGCCACCCAGTGGATTCTTGATCTCATGCGCGAGGTTGCGGATCAATTCCTTGTTGGCCTGCGTCTGGTCGAGGATGCGCTCCTCGCGGTCGAGCTTCACTTGCTGTACGTTCTCGCGCAACTCGATCAGCACCGGATTGTCCGGATCGTCGATGACAGTGGCCACCATGTTCAGGTGCAGCGCGTTGCGACCGATACGCTCGAGGACGAGGTCTTCGCGCTTCTCGTCGAATTTGCGCTGCATCGCCTGATCGAAAATCAGCGCCAGCTTGTCGCCGTTGACGAACAGGTCCGCCAGCCGCTGGCGGTGCAAAACCTTGAATGAATTCTCAAGCAGGGTTTCGGCCGCGGCATTCGCGTAAGCGATATGTCCCTGGGTGTCGAGGATCAGGACGGCCGATGCAAGCAGGTCGAGGCCGCCCAGCGAGGTGGACAGGATATTGGGCATGGATGTCGAGAGCGATCCGGCAGGCCGGATCGGGGAATCGGGATAATTCTCGGTCGCTGTAGGTGGCTCGGGTTGGCTCAGGATGGTTCGGGTTTGTTCTGGCTGCCAGCCCCGAGCTTGCAAGAACCGCGCCTTGCAGGAGTTTACCGTTCCCGGCCGACCACGGCTAAGCGCCTTGTGACGCCGCAGCGCCTTATTTTAATTGCCCGATCTCGCGACGCAGTGCTTCGAGATTTTTTTCGCTGCGCGCGATCTCGTCGCGCATCAGGCTGACGCGCTCCTGGTACTTCGCATAATTGCGTTCGCTGCCGAGGCGTTCGGGTTCGCCGTTCTGGTATTCCTTGCGCAGCTCGGCCAGTTTGCTTTCCTCGGCCCGCACCTCATCCATCAGGATCTGCATGCGGTCCTGGTCGCGGCGCTTCTGTACCTGGCTGTCGATGCGCGGGAAGGCGGTATCGGCCTTGGCCTGCAGCGTCGGCCCCGGTATCTGGGACAGCGGTTCGAGGGCAAGCCGGCGGCATCCGCGCGTGTCGCCTGTGTTGCGGTATTCGCGCACGCCATTGGGCTGCGTGCACAGGTAAACGCCCTGCGCCTGCGCCGATGCGGGCATCATGCCGGGCAGCAGCAGCGCGGCCAAGCCAGCGTACCGAAATCCGCAGCGGGCGCACCAGCGAACGGATTCGCGGATGGATTTCAGGTTGGCTTCACGGATGCCATCCCGGACTGCATAGCGAAGAATTGGCGAGAAAAAAGTCATGCTCATCGTCCCTGGTTTGCGGCGGCCTTCCCTGCCCGGTTCGCCCCCTATCAGGAGAGTGGCATCCGGCCCGAGCTTGCTCCTTGTATACCAGAACTCTGTTTGACCAATTTATCAATAAAACAACGCCACCCATGAAAAAAGAGGCAGCCGAAGCTGCCTCTTTTGTCTTGCCGATGTACCTGTAATTCCGGAGGGAAATTACAGCGAGTAGTACATGTCGAACTCGATCGGGTGCGTGGTCATGCGGAAGCGGGTGACTTCCTGCATCTTCAGCTCGATATAGGCGTCGATCATGGTGTCGGTGAAGACGCCGCCGCGGGTCAGGAACTCGCGATCCTTGTCCAGCGCCTCGAGCGCCTGGTCGAGCGACGAGCACACGGTCGGGATCTTTGCGTCTTCTTCCGGCGGCAGGTGGTACAGGTCCTTCGATGCTGCCTCGCCCGGGTGGATCTTGTTCTGCACGCCGTCCAGGCCTGCCATCAGCAGGGCTGCGAAGCACAGGTACGGGTTCGCCGACGGATCCGGGAAGCGGGTCTCGATACGACGGCCCTTCGGGTTCGCGACGTGCGGAATACGGATCGACGCCGAACGGTTACGCGCCGAGTAAGCCAGCTTGACCGGCGCTTCGAAGCCCGGCACCAGACGCTTGTACGAGTTGGTGCCCGGGTTGGTGATCGCATTCAGCGCCTTGGCGTGCTTGATGATGCCGCCGATGTAGTACAGCGCGAACTCGGACAGGCCAGCATAGCCGTCGCCTGCGAACAGGTTCTTGCCATCTTTCCAGACCGACTGGTGCACGTGCATGCCCGAACCGTTGTCGCCAACGATAGGCTTAGGCATGAAGGTCGCGGTCTTGCCATAGCTGTGGGCGACGTTCCAGATCACGTACTTCTGAACCTGGGTCCAGTCAGCGCGCTCGGTCAGCGTCGAGAAACGGGTGCCCAGTTCCATCTGGCCAGCGCCAGCCACTTCGTGGTGGTGCACTTCAACCGGGATGCCCAGCGATTCGAGGACCAGCGACATTTCCGAACGCATGTCCTGGAAGCTGTCGACCGGCGGGACCGGGAAGTAACCGCCCTTGACGGCCGGACGATGGCCCGAGTTGCCGCCTTCGATTTTCTCGCCGGTGCTCCACGAGGCTTCTTCGGAATCGATCTTCACGAAGCAGCCCGACATGTCGACGTTCCAGCGCACGCTGTCGAAGACGAAGAATTCCGGCTCCGGACCGAAGTAGGCGGTGTCACCCAGGCCCGAGGCCTTCAGGTAGGCTTCAGCGCGCTTGGCGATCGAACGCGGATCGCGGTCGTAGCCCTTGCCGTCGCCCGGCTCGATGACGTCGCACTGCAGGAACAGGGTCGTCTCTTCCATGAACGGGTCGATGTTGGCGGTGCTCGGATCCGGCATCAGCAGCATGTCGGACGCTTCGATGCCCTTCCAGCCGGCGATCGACGAACCGTCGAAAGCGTGGCCCGACTCGAATTTGTCCATATCGAAATGGGAAACCGGCACGGTGACGTGCTGCTCCTTGCCACGCGTGTCGGTGAAGCGGAAGTCAACGAATTTGACTTCGTTATCTTTCACCAATTTCAATACATCTGCGGCCGTCTTTGCCATGTAAATCTCCAGGAGGGTTACTTGTTGGGTTGCGTTGTTGGGTTGGTACCAGTTAGTCAACTCGGCGCAGGCAGGACAGCAAGCCGCGCAAGGAAAGCGACCGGAACTCGGCTCGGGATGATAGCAGATTCCATGCCATCAACACCCATGCAAGCGCCCTTTTTGGCACCACCGGCGCGGAAAAAAATCCTAGTCAGAACAAGCGCTTGCCGCGCCCCCCACTGCACCCGGCTATGACCGCCAATCAACCAAAATGGTGCAATGTTTTTTCAAAGCCTTGTTTTGGTGCAATTTTTATTTTTTGCACCAATTTGAGGCATCGACAGCGTCTCCCGTGCCCGACGCCAGCGCCCGCCTTTGGGCCTTACAGCGGACCCTGCGCTGCGCTCCGTCGCCCGCCGCCGTGCCGTTCCGGCCATGCCCTTGGCCCTATAATCGCCGCTTCCGTGTTTTCCATCCCGATCCGCTGCCATGACCGATACCGCATCCATCCTCAGCCTTGCCCAGCAACGCCGCCAGCAAGCCGGCTGGCCTTATGCCGGGGCGGTGACGCCGGCCGAAGCGATGGCGCTGATTGCGGCCGATCCGCGCATCAAACTGCTGGACGTGCGCACGCAAGCCGAGCGCGACTGGGTGGGACGCGTCGCGATTCCGGAAGCCCAGCACCTGGCCGTGCAGTGGTCGACCTATCCGGGCGGCGCGAAGAACCCCGACTTCGTCGATCAGCTGGAAGAACTCGCCAGCCATGACGATGTATTGCTGATGCTGTGCCGCTCCGGCGTGCGTTCGCGCTATGCGGCCGAGGCAGCAACGGCCCGGGGCTTCCGCCACTGCTATGACATCCTCGAAGGCTTTGAAGGGGATCGCGATGGCGAAGGCCATCGCAAGACCGTGGGCGGCTGGTGCAAGGCGGGCTTGCCCTGGGTCGGCGCCTGAAGCTGCACCACCGCGCTACGCCGCGCTGCCGTGCACGCCTGACTGCATCAGCCAGCCAAGCCGCTTGCGCACGAAATTGATGTGGCTGCGCAGGTCGTACAATTCTTCGGCAAACGACAGCGGTATCGTCAACTGGTTCACGCGACGCTCGATGTCGTCGAGCTTTTTCATCTGCTCGCCGAAGACACGCTGGCGCTCCGTCGCATCGCCCTGTTCCAGCGCGTGCTCGACCGCCCCTTCGACATTGCGCAACTGGCCATACCAGCGATAGATGCGCGACCTGACCTTCCACACATACAGCGGCGGCACCACGCGCGTCAGCGGCACCAGCAAGGCACCGAAGGCGACGATCACGATCCACATCCGTTCGAAGAAATTCGCCAGCCAGAACGGCATGTAACGCTGCAGCAGCGGCGGGCCGCTCTTGTAGAACTTCTCGGCCGACTCCGCGACTGGCACTTCGGTATAGCTCGGGTTCGGGAATTCGCCGCGCTTCTGGAACCAGCCCGCGCCGCCATGGACTTCGGCGGCGGCCTGCACCAGCAAGTCCAGCAAGGCCGGATGCAAGTCGTCGCGCGCGACCAGCGTCGCGGTCGGCGCGATCAACTGGTAATCGCGGGATGGAATGTTGCGACCAAGGTCGACGATGCCATGCGGCAGGCTCACGTGCGACAGGAAAGGAAAGCGGCGCGCATACGCATCGGCCTGAGAGAAATTCAGCAGACGTATGCCTGGCGTCTGCAGCAGCATCTGTATCAGCGGCGCCTCGGGCGAAGAGCTGAATACCATGCCGTCGATCTTGCCGGCCAGCAGGGCCATGGTTGCCGGCGTGTTGTCGAGCTCCGACAACTTCACCTGCCTGAGCTTGACGCCATTCGCGTCGAGCAGCTTTTCTATCATCTGCGGCACGCCGGTACCGCGCGAGCCGACGTTGATGCGCTTGCCGCGCAAATCCGGAATGCCGTCGATCTTCACACCAGCCCGATAGAACAGCCAGATCGGCTCGACGAACAGGCTGCCGAGCGACACCAGATCGTAGCGCTCCGCGTTCTGCAGCGTGGTCGAGCCGCTCTGCACGAAAGCCACGTCGGTGCCGGACTCGGGGTCCTGCAGCCGCTGCAAATTCTCGAACGAGCCTTCCGAGCGCTGCAACCTGACCGTGATGCCCTGCCGCGCCAGTACTGTAGCATAGCGCTTGGCCAGCAACTCGTACGCGCCATTTTCCTGCCCGGTGGAGATCGTGACCACCTTGGGCGGGAAGGGATCGATGATGCGGTAAGCCAGCCAGGCCAGCAAGAACAGCACGACCAGCGGCGGACCGAAGGTGGTCAGCAGGTCGCGCAGCGACAGCGTGGTGAATTTCAGGTACTTGGTCATGGTTCGGGCGAAGAGGGTCTTCGCCCGAACCATGCCAAACATTTTCGGGCATGGCAAGCATGCCCGGCCAGTCCCTCACGAGAGCCGCCGACAAAACGCGCATCGCGCTGCGATGCGGCCGCCGGCATGACACCCCCAACGCAGCCAGCGGCGTTTTACAGAGGCTCCGAGGCTATTCCTCTTCGTCGTCGTGTACCGGCGCCATGGCCTTGGTCATGCGCGCATCATGCGACATGAAGTCGGCCGCGATACCGAACCAGGCATCGCTGGGAATCGCGCGCTCGGCAATCTGTACCAGTTCGTCTTCACGCGTCAATCGTCGGTACAGTGTCATACAACACTGCTCGAGTGAATCACAGATTTCCTCGACCGTTGCCGCCCCCTGTCGCAACGCATGATGCAGCTTGTCGCGCAGCGAGCGCAGCAAGGCCACGCTGGCTTCGCTGAGCAACTCGAGCTCGTCAAGCAGCGCATCAGCCTCGTGCGTAAAGCGGCGCAATGCCGGTATCACGAACACTTCCATCTTGCGCTGATGGCAGGTCTGCTCGAATTGCGCGAGGCGGTTCAGCATGCTCTCGAAATCGATGCCGCCCGCCGACTTGATGTTGCGTATGCTGCCCAGGATGTATTGCTGTATCGATGAAAACGTCCAGCGCGCCCGGCTTTGCTCCAGCTTCAGCGCGACGATGGAATAAGTCGCAGTCAACATGGCTTCCCCCGACAAATAAGATGAGCGCCTTCACCGCGGCAGCCGCCGCGAGAAAGGATCACAGTCTAGGGAAAAGGCCATCGGCCTTGCTTGAGGGGTCGCAAAGGAAGCGACGCCTCGGGGAACCGGAAGGCCGGTCACGGGCCTTCCGGTCATCAGGCTTTCACGCTGTTGTCATCATCACGACATCTGCGTGTCACAAAGCGTCACCAATCGTCTGCTTGCATCGCCATGGGCAAGGAAACGGCGTTCTGGGAGCATGCGAACGCCGTCGACCGCTCAGCCCACCTTCACCGCATGCTCGCGCGTGGTATGGAAGGTCACGCCGGGCCAGCGCTCCTGCGTCAGCTTGAGGTTCACGCCCGACGTCGCGAGGAAGGCGAGGTTGCCTGCCGCATCGTGCGCGAGTTGCGCACCGGCCGACGACTTTTCGAAATCGGCCATCATCTTGCGGTCGTCGCAGGACACCCAGCGCGCGCTGCTGATGCTGGTGCCTTCGAAGACGGCATCGACGCCGTACTCGTTCATCAGGCGGCTGGCCACGACTTCGAACTGCAGCATGCCGACCGCGCCCAGTACCAGGTCGCCGCCATTGACCGGCTTGAACACCTGTACCGCGCCCTCTTCGCCCAGCTGCTGCAAGCCCTTGTGCAGCTGCTTGACCTTCAGCGGATTGCGGATGCGGACCGAACGGAAGAAGTCCGGCGCGAAGTAAGGAATGCCGGTGAACTGCAGCAGCTCGCCTTCGGAAAAGCTGTCGCCGATCTGCATGTTGCCGTGGTTGGGCAAGCCGATGATGTCGCCGGCATAGGCCTCTTCGACCTGTTCACGCGTCGATGCCATGAAAGTCACCACCGACGACACCTTGATGTCGCGGTTCAGTCGCAGGTGCTTGACCTTCATGCCGCGCTCGAAACGTCCCGAGCAAACGCGCAGGAAGGCGATGCGGTCGCGGTGTGCCGGATCCATGTTGGCCTGGATCTTGAACACGAAGCCCGAGAAGGCGGTGTCGTCCGGCTGCACGGTGCGCATGGTGGCGTCACGCTCGCGCGGCGGCTGCGCCCAGTCGAGCAGTGCGTCGAGAATCTCGCGCACGCCGAAATTGTTGATCGCCGACCCGAAGAAGACCGGCGTCTGTGTGCCGGCGAGGAAAGCCTCGAGGTCGAAGGGATGCGACGCACCATGCACCAGCTCGACTTCCATCTTCAGCTGCTCGATCTCGAGCGGGAACATCTCGGCCAGTTTCGGGTTGTCGATGCCCTTCAGGACTTCGAAGCTCTGGTCCGCGCGCTCGTTACCAGCCGCGAAAAGCATGATCTCGTCGCGCAGCAGGTGATACACGCCACGGAAGTTCTTGCCCATGCCGATGGGCCAGGTGACCGGCGCGCACTGTATGCCGAGCACCGATTCCACTTCATCGAGCAATTCCAGCGGATCGCGGGTCTCGCGATCCATCTTGTTCATGAAGGTGATGATGGGCGTGGCGCGCATGCGGCACACATTCAGCAGCTTGATGGTCTGCGCCTCGACACCCTTGGCGGCATCGATCACCATCAGCGCCGAGTCGACGGCCGTCAGCACGCGGTAGGTATCTTCGGAGAAGTCCTGGTGACCCGGCGTGTCGAGCAGGTTGACCACGTGGTCGCGGTATTCGAACTGCATCACCGAGCTGGCCACCGAGATGCCGCGCTGCTTTTCGATCTCCATCCAGTCAGAGGTCGCGTGACGGCCGCTCTTGCGGGCCTTGACGGTACCGGCGAGCTGGATCGCACCCGAGAACAGCAGCAGCTTTTCAGTCAGTGTGGTCTTGCCCGCATCGGGGTGGGAAATGATGCCGAAGGTACGGCGCCGTGCGACCTCGCGCGCAATCTGCTCACGCGAGACGGCGCGCGACGATGGCGCGGCTTCGTTGTCATCGCTGGCGACGGGATCGAGGCCTTCGGCTTGGGGTTCAGTGTTGCTGGCCATGGCAGGCGAGGAAAAAGACCAAGAGTTTAAAGCATTGCCGCCCCCTGCGTCCGTTGGCAAGCGCTGCGGCAGTGCTGCAACGGCAAGGTTCCCTTGCTTGAGTTGCATGCAGGGAGCGCGTCAATGGTTGAACTCGACCCGCCTCGCGCATCAAAAAGGAAGGCTGCTTGCCGGATGCCGAGGGGGCACGCCCGGAGATGTCAGCTCAGGGGTGTCAGGGAGATACGCCAATTCCGGAGGCCGCTTGCCTATATCGCAACCGATGACTTGCCCGCCACTGCCGAGCTCGACCGGCGAGGAAGAGCATTTCGAAGTCCATGAGGGGCAAGTTCCTGCAAGGGCGGCCGCATGGATGGAAACCTTGTACGGCAGCCTGTATGCATCGCTGCCGCAGCTGCAACTGTCCGGACTGGGCGGCGCAGGCACTTACATCGCCTTTCGCGATACGCAACCGACGGCTGTCTTTCTGTACCGGCGCGAGGGGCGGGGTCTACGCGTCATCAACGAAGGCATGCGCATCGATGCCGCCGAGGCGGAACGCTTTGCGTCGCGCATGTTCGCCCGCTTTGCATCCTTGCGCAGCGTGCACTGGCATGCGGTCCGGATGGAGGGCGCACCCGGCACGTATGTACTGTCGCGCTTCGACTGCAGTGAAGACATCGTGCTCGAACTGCCGGCCACCGAAGCCGCGTATGAGAAGGCCCTTGGCAAGGCGACCCGCAAATCGCTTCGCCAGCGCCTGACGCGCACCCGCGGCCTCACCCATCAGGTGCTCAGCGGTCCTGCAACTGCCGATGTTGCGCTGATCGAGCGCATCATCGCGTTCAACCACGCACGCCTGGCGCAGAAGTCGCGTCGTTCGGCGCTGGACGCCGCATCGGCCAAGCAACTGCAGTTGTTGCTGCGCGCGCGCGGCATCATCGGGCTCGCGCATATCGATGGGCGGCTGTGCGGCGGCACGCTGGCCTGCCGTATCGCTGACGATGTGTATTCGCTGGTCAATGCGCACGACCCGGCCCATGACCGTCTCGGACTGGGCAACCTCTGCCGGCATTTAATGATCCTGGCCGCGATACGCGCCGGCGCGCGGCGCTTCCATCTGCTGGGGGGGAATTATGCGAGCAAGCGGCCGTGTCTAGCACAGCGCCTGACGCTGCAGCATGTGGTGCTGCACCGCAGCCGCCGGGCGCGCATGCTGGACTGGCGCAACCAGGCCGGCTGGGCACTGCGCGAAGCCGCGCTGAGGCTACGGCGGCGCATCGACGATGCGCGCCATGGGATCAAGATGGCCTGAACCGACCGGACTCAGGACGGATTCAGGCTGCAGGGGCCGGTTCGGACGCCACCAGCAGGCTGCAACGCAGCTTCTCGACCAGCAGCGTATCGGTCGTGCCGCGCCACCAGCGCAGTGCCATCGGCTTGGCGCGCGTATGGCCGACGATCACCAGATCGACCTGCAAGTCACCGGCCAGCTCTTCGATCACGCTGACCGGCTCGCCCACCTCCAGGTGCGGCGTGACATTCAGGCCACCGGCACGCAGCAGCGCGGCCCCCTTGTCGAGTTCAGCGGCCATCTTTTCACGCTCGGCGGCCAGCCCTTCTTCCACGCTCAGCACTGCCGCGGCCGCAAATTCGCCGACCAACAGGTAAGGTGGCGGACTGACCACCGCCAGCAAGTGCACGTGGGCGCCAGCCGATGGCGCCAGCTTCAGGCATTCCTCCAGCGCGACACGGCTTTCCGGCGTGCCGTTGTAGGCAACCAGGATGCGTTGGTACATGCAAGCCTCCTCGACAGTCTTTACCTTTGGAAAAAAGTATACGTGCAGGCCGGGGATAACTCCCCTGTTTGTTCACAAATTTCGTGGACAGGTCTGTGGACAAGCTGGGTAGATCTTCAATAAATGATTGATTTTTATTGAATTTGTGAACTTGACCCAAATCAGATCAATCGGTGGAAAAAGCACGTGAAAAGTGACCGGCCAAGCCACCGGTCAAGCGAAGGGTGCGACAAGCGCCAAGCCAGCGCTGTACGGCTGGCAGTACTTGGCAAAAGTCGTGGGCGTGAACGAAAACGCAGACAAAAGTGCAGATGAAAAAAAACCCGACGAGGCCATGGCCTGTCGGGTTTAAATCCATCCTTTTTTGGAAGGCTGGAGGAGACGGGTTGAACTATAGCAACCGACCTTTGCGTCGTCTGCTTTTGATTTGTGATGCCAGATATAAGTCTGGAGAATGATTGTGAGGAAAAAATTTCTTTTCTTCAAAAATCACCCGGCAGGTCGTAGGGTTTTGTAGGCCCCTCGCCGGCCTGGCCTCTTTTCGGGGCGTCTCCTCGGCGCTCCTTACTTTTTGGCACACGCCAAAAGGCAAGCCCGCCGTATTTGCATACGGCGGGCTCTGGTCTCCTCTCGCTCTTCCTGGCGATAGATTTTTTTGGTGCAGCGCGCGCATCATGCACGTGAAAGAATGCGCCGTCATCTTGCGCCGCACCATAATGACAAGTCCTTGATTTACAAGATCTTTTATTTCTCTAATTACTTACCTGGAAGTCAATTCCACAGCATTTGGCGCAACATGGGGCTAATGCGGTAACGCTCGCTGCGGTAGGCATCGAACAAGTGGTCGAGCACGCCGGCTACCCGATCAACGCCCACCAATTTCAGCCATGCAAAGGGGCCCATCGGGTAATTGACGCCCAGGGTCATCGCCAGATCGGCCGCTTCTTCGCTGCAGACTCCCTGCCATACCGCATCCGAGGCCTCGTTGACGAGCATCGCGACGGTGCGAGCCACCAGCAGGCCGGGCACATCGCGCAGCACGATGGCTTGCATGCCGCAGCCGATCAACGTTGCTTCCACTAGCTTGCGCTCTGCGTCGGCCACACGCGGCGCAAACGCCAGTGCAATGGCATCAACATTCACCGACAATGGCAAATCGATCACCGCCAGATTGGGCACGCCAAGTTCATGCGCAACTTGGGTAGCGGTACGGCCATCGGACAAGTACATCGCGACGCCACCGATGCGCAAGCCGGCCCAGGGCGCTGCGCTGTCGCGCGTAAAGCGCACACCGCGCGCCTCGAGCATGGCCGCGAACCGGTCAACCAGAGGATCGTCACCGGTGAGCGTGATCGCGCCCGCTTCGGCCGGCGCAAGGGCATCGGCCAGCGGCACAGGCGCGCCATCGTAGAAACCTTTGCCGACCTTGCGCCCCAGCCGGCCGCCGTCGACCAGGGCTTTTTGCACCAGCGAAGGCTGGTAGCGCTTGTCGCCATAGTTTGCGTCGAACACCGAGCAAGTGACTGAGTAATTCACATCATGTCCGATCAGATCCATCAGCTCGCACGGACCCATGCGGAAACCGGCGCCGCGCATCGCGCGATCGAGTTGCGCCGGCGTGCCGGCCTGCTCCTGCAGCAGCTGCAAAGCCTCTGCATAGAACGGGCGCGCGATGCGGTTGACGATGAAGCCCGGCGTCGAGGCCGCCTTCACCGCCGTCTTGCCCCAGGTCTTCGCCAATGCCGCGATCGCGTCGGCCACCTCGGTACGGGTCTCGGCACCGGACACGACCTCGACCAGTTTCATCAACGGCACCGGATTGAAGAAGTGCATGCCGACCATGCGCTGCGGATGCTGCATGCCATTGGCGATGGCCGTCACCGAAATCGACGAGGTATTCGTCGCCAGCACTGCGTCCGCGGAAACTTGCAGCTCAAGCTCGCGCATCAGCGCCTGCTTGGCCTGCAGGTCTTCGATGATGGCTTCGACCACGAGGGCCGCATCGGCCATCTCGGCCAGCGAATGCACGACCTGTATGCGTGCCACTGTCGCATCGGCTGCGGACGCTTCCAGCTTGCCCTTCGCAACGAGACCCGCGAGTGCCGTGGCGATGCGCTCGCGCGATGCGGCGGCAGCGCCCTCGCGTGCATCGGTGAGGTAGACGCGGTGACCGGCGGCTGCGGCAACCTGCGCAATGCCGGCGCCCATGGTGCCGGCGCCGATCACGCCAACGGCAGCCGATGCAGGAATGGAAAAGCTCATGATGTGCAAAGGCCGGCGCGGAGATCAGTCTGCGGCCGGCCTGTTCCGGAAAAGGTTGATCGATAAGGATACTCGCTGAAGATGCTCAGCGAGAATGCTCAGTAAGTCTCGACGTGGAAGCGGCCTTCGCTCACCATCTTCTCATGCAGTGCCGGCCAGTCGAGGCCGGATGCGATACAGATGTCGCGCAGCGCCTCCATCACGCCAGTCTCCATGCCCTTCAGCCCGCACACGTACAGGTAGGTGTCGCCCTTCAGCAGTTCGGCCACGCCCGCGCCCGCTTCGCGCAGCTTGTCCTGCACATAGGTCTTGGGTTCGCCCTCGACGCGCGAGAAGGCCAGATGGATGTCGATGAAGCTCGGCGGCAGTTTCAGCAACGGACCGAAGTAAGGCAACTCGTCCGGATTGCGCGCGCCAAAGAACAGCATCAGCTTGCCATTGACCGGCTTGCCCGCGGCCATCAGGCGACGGCGGAACTCCGTCATCGCGCGCATCGGTGCGGCACCCGTGCCAGTGCAGATCATCAGGATGTTCGAGCCCGGATGGTTGGGCATCAGGTAGTTGTCGCCGAACGGACCGGTGACCTGCACGGTGTCGCCCTTCTGCAGGTCGCACAGGTAGTTTGAACCGACACCCCGCACTGGCTTGCCTTCATGGTCGCTGACCACACGCTTCACCGTCAGCGCGACATTGTTGTAGCCGGGGCGCTCGCCATCGCGCGGACTGGCGACCGAGTACATGCGCAGGTAATGCGGCTTGCCCGACGCATCGGTGCCCGGCGGGACGATGCCGATCGATTGCCCCTCGAGTACCGGGAAGAATTGCTGGCCGAAGTCGAGCACGATATGGCGGATGTCGCTTTCGGCGTCCGCACCGGTCAGGCGATAGTTTCCAGCGACCGTCGCGGTCACCGGCTTTTTCAGGTCGTACAGGTTCAGGTAGGGACGCGCAGCCGACCAGGGTGCATTCGGCGAAGTCTTCGACACTGCGGCATTGTGTTGCGGCGCGTTGCTTGCTGCCTCGCCGGCGTCGGCCCCGGCCTCGGCCACCACGGCATCCGGCGAGATGTCCTGCTGCGGCGGCAGTTCGTCCCAGGTCAGTTGCTCTTCCACCGAATAGGCGGCCGCCTTGGGCACGGTGCGCCAGTTGTCGATCGACCCGGTCGGGCATGGCGGCACACAAGCGTTGCAACCATTGCAGATGTTCGCATCGACCACATAGTTGCGATCGTCATGCGTGATCGCATCGATCGGACAGGTGTCCTCGCAGGTATTGCAGCGTATGCAAACCTCGGGGTCGATCAGGTGCTGACGAATCAGCACCTCGGCTTCCGGCGCGCCCATGCTGGTTCCCTGCTTAGTTGAATCGAACGTAATCGAAATCGACCGGCTGGCGGTTGATGCCGATCGGCGGCGGCGCGATCCAGTTGGCCATCTTGCCCGGCTCGACCACACGGCCCATCAGCGAAGCCACGTACGCGCGGTCTTCTTCCGACGGCAGCCAGTTGCGGACATTGGCCGCCCATTCGGCTTCCGAGATCACGCGGCCATCCGGCGAAACGCGCAGGCCGGCGAAGGTGCCGATGTGGCGGTTGAAGGCCTTGTGCGGCGCCTGCAGGCGGAACGACAGGCCGGCCTTCTCGATCACCTTGTTCCAGCGGCCGATGCCGGCGATGGAATCCTTGATGTAATCGTCGCGCAGCACTTCGTTCAGCGAATTCAGCATCGGCACTTCCTTCTCGACCAGCTTGTCGCCCTGCACTTCAAGGATCTTGTAGTGCTCTCCCTTCAGCATGTGGTCGTCGGTACGCTTGGTCTCTTCGTAGCGTCCCTTCAGGCCCGAGGTATAGAAAGTCGCTGCATTCGACGACTGGTCGGCGCCGAACAGGTCGATGGTGACACTGAAGTGGAAGTTCAGGTAACGCTGGATAGTCGGCAGATCGATCACGCCATGCTTGCGCACTTGCTCCGGATCTTCGATGCCGTGCTGCTTCATGATCTCGACGGTGCGCTGAATGGTGCGCGACACGCCCGATTCGCCGACGAACATGTGGTGTGCTTCTTCGGTCAGCATGAAGCGGCAGGTGCGCGACAGCGGATCGAAGCCCGACTCGGCCAGCGCGCACAGCTGGAACTTGCCGTCGCGGTCGGTGAAGTAGGTGAACATGTAGAAGGCCAGCCAGTCCGGCGTCTCCTCATTGAAGGCTTCGAGGATGCGCGGGTTGTCTTCCGAGCCCGAATGACGGTGCAACATCGCTTCGGCTTCCTCGCGACCATCGCGGCCGAAGTACTTGTGCAGCAGGTAGACCATGGCCCACAAGTGACGCCCTTCCTCGACGTTGATCTGGAAGAGATTGCGCAGGTCATACTGCGACGGGCAGGTCAGGCCGAGGTGGCGCTGCTGCTCGACCGAGGCCGGCTCGGTGTCACCCTGGGTGACGATGATGCGGCGCAGGTTGGCGCGGTGCTCGCCGGGCACGTCCTGCCATGCGGCTTCGCCCTTGTGCTCGCCAAAATTGACCTGACGGCCTTCATCCTGCGCCGCCAGGAAAATGCCCCAGCGATAGTCCGGCATCTTCACATGGCCGAACTGGGCCCAGCCATCCGGCGTGGTGCTGACCGCAGTGCGCAGATAGACATCGAAATTCTGCGAGCCATCCGGGCCCATGTCATTCCACCACTGCAGGTAGTTCGGCTGCCAATGCTCGAGCGCGCGCTGCAGCGTGCGGTCTTCCGACAGGTTGACGTTATTGGGGATCTTGTCGCTGTAGTTGATCGAGCTCATGGGGTCTCCTCGCTATCGCCTGAATGGTGTGTCTGTTTTTGCGTCGTTATTTGCGTGATCTGATGCCGTGAATCCGGTGGCGTGTCAGACGCGTTCAAAGTCAAATCTGGATTTATTGCCGCTGCCGTAGACCTTCAGTGCACCGAGTTCGCCGACGGCGTTCGGACGATTGAAGATCCAGTTCTGCCATGCCGACAGACGACCAAACACACGGGTCGCCATGGTTTCCTTGCCATTGAAGCGCAGGTTGGCTTCCATGCCGGTCAATGCGTCGGGCGACATGCTGGCGCGCTCTTCCAGCGCCATACGGATTTCATCAGCCCAGTCGATGTCATCAGGGTTGGACGTCACCAGACCCAGCGCCAGTGCGGCATCGGCATCCAGCGGCTGGCCGATCTGTGCCCTGGCGGCGGCGACCTGCGCCTCGTCTTCATAGAAGCGCCGCGCGATACGCGACTGACCGGTGACCATCGGCAGCAGGCCGAAGTTCATGCCCGACAGCGTCAGCGTCGGCGCCTGTTCCGGCGAGTCTGGCAGCGCCAGCATGTAACTGCGGTCAGCAGCGAAAGCCAGTTCGGCCAGCGTGCCGGCGAAGCACGAGCCTTCATCGATCAGTGCAAACAGGCTGCGCGACGATACGTCGATGCGGCCGAAGGTACGACGAATCAGGCCGATGGTCTCGCGCACCAGCCAGTGCGACTGGCTCGCTTCCATGACCTGATCGCAAGCGAGCACCGCTTGCGCGTCGCCTGCGGTCTTCAGCAGCCAGGTGCCGATCTCGATTTCGTTCGTGCGCAGGTGCAGGATCGCATCATCCAGTTCACGCGCCATCTGCAGCGGCCACCAGTTCACGCCGGCGGCTTCGATGCCGGCGATATCCGACGGTTGCGCCGACGAAGGTGCCTTGACAGTGATGGTCGCATTGCGCGCGGCGCGGTCGATCGCGACCGACACGCATTCATACTCGGCGCCGTTGTCGGTGAACTGGCGCTTGAGCGGCGTCAGCTTCACACCCTTGCCATTCGACGGACGGTCACTCTGCTCGGCCAGTTGCAGCGCGCGGGCGCGCACGGCCTCGGCAAATTGCGCGGGCTTGGCGATCGCGTCGACCAACTTCCAGTCCTTCGCGCGCTGGCCGCGCACGCCTTCGGAGGTCGTGCAGAAAATGTCTGCATGATCGTGGCGCACCTTGCGCTTGTCGGTCAGGCGGGTGAGACCGCCAGTACCCGGCAACACGCCCAGCAGAGGCACCTCCGGCAGGCTGACCGACGACGAACGGTCATCCACCAGGATGATTTCGTCGCAGGCCGCAGCCAGTTCATAACCGCCGCCGGCGCAAGCGCCATTGACGGCCGCAATGAATTTCAGGCCCGAGTGTTCGCTCGAGTCTTCGAGGCCGTTGCGGGTCTCGTTGGTGAATTTGCAGAAGTTGACCTTCCACGCATGCGTGGATTTGCCGAGCATGAAGATGTTCGCACCCGAGCAGAAGATGCGGTCGCGGCCGCTGGTGACGACCACGGTGCGCACTTCCGGATGCTCGAAGCGGATGCGCTGCACGGCATCATGCAGTTCGATGTCGACGCCCAGATCATAGGAATTGAGCTTGAGCTTGTAGCCGTCGCGCAGGCCGCCATCCTCATCGACCTTCATGGTCAGCGTGGCAATCGGACCGTCGGTGGCCAGCGTCCAATGGCGGTACTGATCGGGCGAGGTCTCGTAATTGACGATGAATCTGTCGGTGGTCGGCGCGCTCATGAGTCTCCCGTTGCATTATTCTGCATTTATATGAATGAAACGCACTATATTGCAGTTTTTGTGGTCGGTCAACGCCAAATGCTGAAACAAGCGGCAATCCCCTGCAGGGATCAGGGGTGCTCCCTGTCCGGGGCGCTGCCCAACCAGCGATCATCCGCAGGATCGAGCCCAAAGGGGTAGCCAACCGCGCAGCCGAACGTGCGCCCGCAAGGCGGCGCTGCCGACGGCCGGCCAGCCGGCGGGCTGACAATACTCAGGCGGGAATGCCGATGTGATCGAGCAGGCGCTCGAAGGCCTGCTCGGTATTCATGTCGCTGGTATCGAGGGTCTTGTCGGCCTTGGAATAGAACTGGGCGCGGCTCTCGAGGATGCGCTTCAGGTCTTCCATCGCCTCATGATTACCGGCCATCGGGCGACGGTCGCCCTGCGCCAGCACGCGGCTCATGTGGTCTTCGGGCGAAGCCTTCAGCCACACCGTATAACAGTGCGACAGCAACAGGTTGAAGGTCGCCGGCTCGGACACGATGCCGCCCGGGGTGGCGATCACCACCTGCGGATGCTGGCGGATGACTTCTTCCAGCGCGCGCTGCTCATAGCGGCGGTAGGCCGCCTGCCCGTACAGCGCATGGATCTCGGCAATGCTGCAGCCGGCCAGCAGTTCGACATGCTGCGACAGCTCGATGAAAGGCACATCCATTGACACTGCCAGCATGCGGCCCAGGCTGGACTTGCCGGCACCGCGCAAGCCGATCAGTGCAATGCGCTGGCGCCGGCTCGTTTCGCTGGTGGTCGACGCAAACAAGTCGCCCAGCACGGCCCGGGCCTTCGCCATCTCTTCATCGCTGCGGCCGCGCAGGATTTCGCGAATCATCAGCCAGTCAGGCGAGGACGCCGTCTCGTCGCCGGTCATCTCGGCCAGCGAGCAATTGAGTACGCTGCACAGCTGGCGCAGGAACTGTATGGATGCATTGCCAACACCGGACTCGACGTTGGCCACATGACGCTCAGACACATCGGCCAGCTGCGCCAGTGTCTTGCGCGTCAGGCCACGGCGTGCGCGCAGCAGCTTGACCCGCTCGCCCAGCGCGGCGAGGAAAGGATCCTTCTCGGTATCGTTGGTCATGGTCATGGGTTGGGCATTTTCTGAGCGGCTTTCTTGACGCACGCAACATATTGCATTTACCATCAATGCCAGATGCATTATAAATTCATGCCCCAAAATGAACAAAACAAATGAAGGGGCGAGGAGACCACCCAATGGGGCAACCCGAATTCCAACAGCTCATTGCAGGGCTGACGGCCGAAATCGCCGGTCGTCCGCTTGATGCCACCCTGGCCGAGCATCTCAATACGCAACACGGTGCCGGCAGCCCGCTGTTCCGCCAGATCTTCGACGCCTGCCAGGCCGGCATCGCCGATGGCTGGATGTGCAAGCACGAGGGCGGCGGCATACGTTACGGGCGTGTGATCAAGGCATTGCCCGAGACCCACGGTTTTTCCGTCGACGTGGTCGACATGGACAATGTCGTCGGCCCGCATCACGTGCATCCTGAAGGCGAGATCGACCTCATCATGCCGCTGACCGACGGCGCACAGTTTGATGGTCATCCGGCTGGCTGGTGCGTATACGGCCCGGGCAGCGCGCACAAGCCGACGGTTTCCAACGGACGCGCGCTGGTCCTCTACCTGCTGCCGCAAGGCGCAATCGAATTCACCAGGGCAGCCGCGTAAGCACTGCCCCACCACGGGAACCCCCATGACGACATTCCTGAACAATTACCTCGGCGCCCAATGGCAACAGGGCGGCAGCGCCGTCCACACGCTGCGCGATCCCATCACCGGTGAGGCGCTGGCGGCGACCGGGGGCGCGGCACAAGGCCTGAAAGAAGGTTTCGCCTTCGCGCGCACCGAAGGCGCCAAGGCGCTGCAGGCGATGAGCTATGGCCAGCGCGCGGCGATGATGGCCGACATGGTGAAGCTGCTGCAATCGAAGCGCGACGATTACTACGCGATCTCGCTGGCCAACTCCGGCACCACCAAGGCCGACTCCGGCGTCGATGTCGATGGCGGCATCTTCACGCTCGGCTTCTACGCGAAACTCGGCGCCGCGCTCGGCGATGCAAAGACCCTGACCGACGGCGCCGCCGCCGCGATGTCGAAGGACCAGCTGTTCCAGTCGCAACACCTGATGGTGCCGATCCGCGGCCTCGCGCTGTTCATCAATGCCTTCAACTTCCCGAGCTGGGGGCTGTGGGAAAAGGCCGGCCCGGCCCTGCTGTCGGGCGTGCCGGTCGTGGTCAAGCCGGCCACGGTCACGGCGTGGCTCACGCACCAGATGGTGAAGGACGTGGTCGAGGCCGGCATCCTGCCGCCGGGTGCGATCTCCATCGTCTGCGGCAGCTCGGCCGGCCTGCTCGATGCGCTGACGCCCTTCGATGTGCTGTCCTTCACCGGCTCGGCCGAAACCGCCGCCACCATTCGCGGTCATCACGCGATCGCGCGCGACTCGGTGCGCAGCAATATCGAAGCCGACAGCCTGAACGTGAGCATCCTCGGCGAAGATGCACAGCCGGGCGATGAGGTCTTCAACCTCTATGTCGACAATCTCGTGCGCGACATGACGATCAAGAGCGGCCAGCGTTGCACCGCGCCACGCCGTGCGCTGGTACCGAAGGCGCTGATGCATGCAGTGGGCGAGGCTGCGGCTGCGAAGCTTGCGGCGATCCGTGTCGGCAATCCGCGCAATGCCGAGGTCGCGATGGGCTCGCTGGTCAGCCGCGAGCAATACGACTCGGTGCAGCACGGACTGGCGCTGCTCAAGGACGAATCCAGCGTGCTGTTCGACGGCAGCGCGCAACCGCTGCTCGATGCGGACGCTGCATCGGCCTGCGTCGCGCCCACCCTGCTCGGCGTGCGCGATGCCGATGCGGCGACGCTGGTGCACAACCACGAAGTGTTCGGCCCGGTGTCGTCGCTGATTGGCTACCGCGATACTGCGCATGCGATGGACATCGCGCACCGCGGCCTCGGTTCGCTGGTGGCCTCGGTCTACAGCGCCGACAACGCGCTGATGGCGTGCTGCGCGAACGAGCTGGCAACCTCGCACGGCCGCGTGCACCTGGTCAGCCCGGAAGTGGCGAAGACGCAGACCGGCCACGGCAATGTGATGCCCGCCTCCATCCATGGCGGCCCGGGACGTGCCGGCGGTGGTGAAGAACTGGGTGGCCTGCGCGCACTGGGCTTCTACCATCGCAAGAGCGCGATCCAGGGACCGGCTGCCGCACTGGAGGCAGCCAGACAAGGCAGCACCGCACTCAGCTACTGAGCGCAGCGACTCGGTATGACCCGTATTCGTCCATGAACCCGGCGACAGACCGGCAAGCGGACCGGCGCGCATGCGACATACACATGCAGCGCCGAATGACACTGTGACGGCAGCAACATCAACAACAAGGATGCTGCCGCAGGAGGAGACAACATGCACACAGAGCGCAAGCCGCCGCCGGCGCGCTTCAACTTCGCTCGCCACATTCTGGACGTCAACAGCGGCCGTCAGGCCAGGCTCGCCTACCGGGACGACAAGACCGAACTGAGCTATGGCGAACTGGACCATCGCGTGCGGCGCTTCGCCGCCGGCTTGCTGAAGCAAGGCGTGCAGCCCGAGCAGCGCGTGCTGCTGGTGATGCACGATACCGTCGACCTGCCGGTGGCCTTCCTCGGCGCGCTGTATGCCGGCGTGGTGCCGGTGCCGGTCAACACGCTGCTGCCGGCCGAGAATTATGCGTACATGCTCGCGCACTGCGATGCGAAGCTCGTGATCGTGTCCGACCCGCTGCTGCCGACCGTGCAGCAAGCCCTCAACCAATCGCAGCGTTCGGTGCCCGTGTTCGTTTCCGGCGCACCGACCGATGCGGGCCAGCCTTTCCATGCGCTGCTCGCGCATGATCCGCTGCCCGATGCGGCCGACACCCTGGCTGACCAGTTCGCATTCTGGCTGTACTCGAGCGGCTCGACCGGCCAGCCGAAAGGCACCGTGCATTCGCATGCCAACCTGTACTGGACTGCCGAGCTGTATGGCAAGCCGGTGCTCGACCTTCGCGAGGATGACGTCGTGTTCTCCGCCGCCAAGCTGTTCTTCGCTTACGGACTGGGCAACGCGCTGACCTTCCCGTTGTCGGTCGGCGCCAGCGTGATCCTGATGGCCGAACGTCCGACGCCGGATGCCGTGTTCCAGCGACTACTGAAGGCGCAGCCAACCGTCTTCTATGGCGTGCCGACCCTGTACGTCGCGATGCTGGCCTCCGACCAGCTGCCTGCGCGCGAACAAGTGAAGCTGCGCGTGTGCGCCTCGGCCGGCGAAGCCTTGCCGCGCGAAGTCGGCGAAAGATTCACTGCGCATTTCGGCTGCGAGATCCTCGACGGACTGGGCTCGACCGAGATGCTGCACATCTTCCTGTCCAACCGCAGCGGCGCGGTTCGCTATGGCACCACCGGCCAGCCGGTGCCCGGCTATGAGGTGGCGCTGCGCGACGAACTCGGCCGCCCGGTGCCCGAGGGCGAGGTCGGTGACCTGTACATCAAGGGCCCGAGCGCGGCCCACCTGTACTGGACCAATCGCGAAAAGAGCATGGCCACCTTCCAGGGCGCCTGGGTCAAGAGCGGCGACAAGTACGTACGGGACAGCGACGGCTTTTACACCTATGCCGGCCGCAGCGATGACATGCTGAAGGTCAGTGGCCAGTATGTGTCGCCGATCGAAGTCGAGGCAGCATTGATGGGGCATGACGCCGTGCTCGAATGTGCCGTGGTCGGCAAGACCGATGCGCAGGGACTGACCAAGACCGTGGCCTATGTGGTGCTGCGCCAGGGGCACCATGCGGGTGCCGAGGTCGAGGCCGACCTGAAAGCATTCGTGAAGACCCGCCTCGCACCGCACAAGTATCCGCGCGAAATTCATTTCACGGCCGAATTGCCAAAGACGGCAACCGGCAAGATACAGCGCTTCAAGCTGCGCGAGCAGGATGCACACTGAGCTGCTGACGTTGCGCTGGCAACAGCGCGACATTCACATCGAATATCGCTGGACCGGCGGCGATGCGTCCGCGCCGGTGATGGTATTCCTGCACGAAGGACTGGGGTCGGTCTCGCTGTGGAGGCATTTCCCCGATACGCTGTGCGCCGCGCTCGGCATGCGCGGGCTGGTATGGTCGCGTCCCGGTTACGGACGCTCGACGCCGCGCGCCAGCGATGAGCATTGGGCGCCTGACTTCATGCACCGGCAGGCGGGCGAGGTACTGCCGGCACTGTTCGATGCACTCGATCTCGAGCGCCCATGGCTGTTCGGCCACAGCGATGGCGGCTCGATCTCGCTGCTGTATGCATCGATGTTCCCGCAGGCGCTGCGCGGCGCCATCGTGCTGGCGCCGCACATCATGGTCGAGGAAGTCAGCGTCTCCAGCATCGCGCAAGCCAAACTGGCCTATGAAGGCCAGGGCCTGCGCGAAAGGCTGGCACGACATCACGATGATGTCGATTCGGCGTTTTACGGCTGGAACGATATCTGGCTCTCGCCCGCTTTCCGTGACTGGAACATCGAAGACGCGCTGGCGGCGATACGCTGCCCGTTGCTGGCCATACAGGGCGAGGACGATGAATACGGCACGATGCAGCAGGTACGACGCATACGCGAGCGGCTGCCCGCGACCGAAGTGCTGGCCCTGCCCGCCTGCGGCCATTCACCGCACCGCGACCAGCCCGAGGCTGTCATCGATGCGGTGCGACGCTTCGTCGCCGCCCACGGCTGAACGACAGCGATGGACAATCCGCACTCCGGCGGAGGCCCGGCGTGCGCGAGTGCGACTACCTTTCGTGCAATCTTCCGTACAATGGCAGCCGGTGCGACAGTAGCGCGAGCGACGGCACCCTCGACAGCGTCCCCACAACAACAAACCATGTTCACCAGAGCCGCAGCATGAACCCGCATTTCCTCAACAAGCGTCTGTCGCACCAGCTCGGCTATGCCGGCCTGCTGCCCTTCATCTTCATGCTGTTCGGGGTATGGTTTGCGGATGTGTCCTGGCTGCAGGATTTCGTCAAGGGCCAGCTGGCCTATGGCATCGTGATCCTGTCCTTCCTCGGGGGTGTGCACTGGGGCGCCGGCATGCTCAGCAGCGAGCTGTCGGCCGTGGACACGAAAAAGGCGCTGATGTGGGGCGTGACCCCGTCGCTGATCGCATGGAGCGCGACCCTGTTCGGCGGCTTCGGGTTTGCGGTGTTGATGGCGGGCTTCGTCGCCGCACTGAAGGTAGATCAGCAGCTCTACCCGGCCTACGGCATGCCGGACTGGCTGCTCGATTTGCGCAAGCGACTGACGATCGTCGTCGTGCTGACGCTGATGACTACCGTGATAGGCGCCAACCTGCGCGGCTGAGCAGCCGACGCAGGCCGTGCGCCCTCTCCTGCGGAAGGCTTATTCCCGCTCGTCTTCCGACTGACGCGGCTTGCCGTCGACTTCGCTCATGCGCATGCGCTTGCGACGGTCGCCCATCAGTTCGCGCAATTCGCGGATGCTGAGATCGGTGACTTCATGCATGCGAATCAGCAGCGACGCACCGACCGGCAAGGTGCGATGGCGAATCTTGCTGATGACCGGCGGGCGCACTTCCAGTGCACGCGACAGCGCTGCATCGTTCTTCAGGTTCAGCTTCTGGATCAGTGCATCAAGAAGGCGATTCGGATCGTAACCTTCTTGTGATACCAGAGGATGTTTGTCCATCACGTCTCTCCCCAGGAGTTAGTGTGAGTGGCAATGGTCAAATTTTTATAACCATTACCCCCGAGCAATTACTCGAATGCTAATTTATATGTCATCGGGGCAACATTTTCAAGGGTTTCACGGAAAATATTTGTCTGCTAACCCGGAAAATTGCGTAAACCTTATTCCTTTGAAAATAAAACCCCTGCTTGCCCGCCGATTTCCCCTGTCAAATCAGTGACTTGCGATTTTCTTGCAGCCGCCGGCAAAAGCGCCTGAACACGTCGTTCCGGCGCACGCTGAAACCCCTTCGCCGGCGAAAAAAAAGCACCCGTTGCCGGGTGCTTGTGCGGGAATTTTGGTTTCCTTGCTGTAACGATGCCGCTTGCCTGCCAACTTACTTGCACGCCGCTTTCGCTTCCTCCAGCAACCGCTTGCCGTCGTAGCCTTTGGCATTCATGTCGGCCACCCATTCATCGGCCAGTTTCGCAGTCGCTGCGATCCAGCGCTTCGTTTCAGCTTCAGGCAAGGTATGGAAAGTGTTCTTGCGCGCTTCGGCAGCCCTGCGCCCCGGCGCCGCATCGTCGGCGAAAACCTTGCCGACCCATGCCGATTTCTCGGGGCCGCTGTTGGCATCGATGACCTTCTTCAGGTCCGCCGGCAAGCTGTCGTACTTCGCCTGGTTCATCCCGAACAGGAACACCGTGTTGAGCATTTGCGGGAAGCCGGCCGGCGATTCGGTGTGATATTTGGTGATCTCTTCGAACTTCATCGTCGGCATCACTTCCCACGGAATCAGCGCGCCGTCGATGACGCCCTTGGACATCGCTTCGGCCGCCTGCGGCAAGGGCATCGGTACCGGCGTGGCGCCCAGCGCAGTCACCATCTTCGTGCCCTGACGCGTCGGCGCGCGTACCTTCAGGCCGCGGAAGTCTTCCATCGTCTTCACTTGACGCTTGGTCGTATGCAGCAGCGAGCCATCGTGCACATGGAACAGGATGGGCTTGATGCCCTTGTACTCGGCCTGCGCATTCTTCATCACGTAATTCCAGGTGCCGCGGCTGGCGCGCTCGGAGTCATAGACCATGAAGGGCAGCTCGATGGCCTCGGACACCGGGAAGCGGCCGGCCTGGTAACCGGGCACGGTCCAGACGATGTCCGCGACACCATCCTTGACCTGGTCAAACAGCTGCTGCGGCGTGCCGCCCAGTTGCATGGCCGGATAGATCTGGCACTTGAGCTTGCCGCCCGAATCCTTCGCGATCTTGTCGCACCACGGCACCATGAAGTTCTGGTGCGCCGTCGATCCCGGCGGCAGGAAATGATGCACCTTCAGCGTGACGGTCTGGGCCGAGGCCGCACCTCCGGCGAGCGCCAGGGCGCCCAGGGTCAACAGCGCGAACTTGCGAAACATGCGTCTAGCCATCGTTGCATCCTCTCTGGGAAAGAAGGGGTCAGGCGCCAAACGTGCGCACCAGGTACAGCGAAATGATCGGGAAGAATACCAGCAGCAGTATGCGCAGCAAATCGGAAGCAAGGAAAGGCAGCACGCCCTTGAAGGTCTCCATCACCGGCACATCCTTCGCCAGCCGGTTGATGATGTAGATGTTCATGCCGACCGGCGGATGCACGAGACCGATCTCGACCACCATCAACGCGAGTATGCCGAACCAGACCGACTTGTCGGCCACCGGCATGCCCCAGAAGTCGAGCCCCATCACGATCGGATAGAAGATCGGGATCGTCAGCAGGATCATCGCCAGCGAATCCATCACGCAGCCGAGGAAGATGTAGATCAGCAGGATCGCGAACATCACCGACAGCGGCGGCAGGCCACTATCCTTGACCCAGCCGGCAAGCTCGGCCGGCATCTGCGTGATCGCGAGGCCCGCATTGAGCATGTCGGCGCCCAGCAGCACGAGGAAGATCATCGCCGTCGCCTGCGCGGTGCCGGTGAGGCTCCTGACGATGCCGGCCATGCGCATGCCGCCGCTGGCCACGGCCAGCAAACCGCACGCAGCAGCGCCGATCGACGCAGCCTCGGTCGGGTTGGCCCAGCCATCGTAGATGCCGACGATTACGACCACGAACACCAGCAGGATGGGCACCACACCGGCCAGGGTGCGCAAGGCCTCTGGCAGCGGCACGCGCTCGCCGGCGGGGCCGGCCTCGGGCTTGATCGCCACCACGATGCGGATGACGAACATGTAGCCGAGCATCGCAATGATGCCGGGGATGACCGCCGCCATGAAGAGTTTGCCGATCGACTCCTGCGTCAGCACCGCATAGATCACCAGCGGCACCGAGGGCGGGATCATGATGCCCAGCGTTCCACCGGCCGCCAGCGCGCCGGTGGCCAGCGAACCGGCATAGCGATAGCGACGCAATTCGGGCAGCGCCACCTGGCCCATGGTGGCCGCCGTGGCCAGCGACGAACCGCAGATCGCGCCGAAGGCGGCGCACGCGCCGACCGCTGCCATCGCCACGCCGCCCCGGAAATGGCCGACGAAACTGTTCACGCATTTGAACAGCGCGCGCGACAGTCCGCCATGGGTGGCGAACTGGCCCATCAGCATGAACAGCGGAATGACCGCGAGGTCGTAATTGGAAAAGCGCGCATAGGCGACGTTCTTCAGCGCAGACAGCAACGGCATCCACGAGAAATCGTTCATCACCACAAAACCGCCGGCGCCGACGATGAACATGCCGATGCCGATGTGGACGCGCAGCGCCAGCATCAGCAGCAGCACCGCAAACATGATGAGTCCGAGACTCATGCCCGACAGCCCGCTCATGCCGCACCGCCTTGCGCCTGTCCGGCCTCGGGGCCGGACGCTGCATGCCAGTAGAGGCCGGCGTTATACAGGCCCGCGATGGCCAGCAGCGCGAAGCTGGGCACCATCGCAGCCACCACGGTCCAGACCGGCCACAGCAGCAGCATCGATGCCTCGCCCGCCTCTTTCAGCGATGCCGCGCCGACGCCGGTGCGCCAGGCGACGACCGCAGCCACCAGCGCGAGCAGCACATGGGACAGCGCATCGAGGCGATGACGGGCTGCGGCCGACAGGCCGCTGGTGAAGAAGTCCACGCGCAGATGGTGGTGCTCCATCTCGCAATAGGCGAGCATCGCCGCCGATGCGACGGCCGTGCCCATTTGCATGATCTCGATATCGCCCAGCACGGGCGCGGCGGCCAGCTTGCGGCCGACGATGGACACGATGGATATCGTGACCATGGCGATGAATCCGATACCGCCGGCAATGGCAAACAGGCGTGTCACGCCATGCAGCCTGCGTCCCCACGGACCGAATACGGGTGTCGCTGGTGCCTCGTCCGCGCCAGCGAGTACTACGTCCTCCATGCCGCCTCCCGAAAAGCGGGGTATCCCCGTCTTAATATCCGGCAATCATAACCGCGAAGCCGCGCCAACGGCCAGATTCGCCGGAATGGCCGGCGCAGTGAGTGCCGGCTTGCTGGTATGCGGGAGGTATCAGCGCTTGTAAGGGACGCACCAAGTTGGCGGTCAGCGACCGCAGGTCGATTCCGGTAAGATCGTCGGCAAAACAGATACAACAGCCCAGCACCGGAGACTCCGATGACACCGACCCTGGCCCGCCCCCGACTTGTGCCGCTCTTGCTCGCCACGCTGCTGGCCTGCCTGTCGCGGCCGGCCCTCGCGGCTGACTGGAAGCTGATTTCCGAGACCGAGGACCCGGAGAAGATCATCAGCTGGTACGTCGACATGAGCAGCATCGTGCGCGACGAAGACTACTTGCGCGCTTTCCTGCGCACCTCCTGGTCCGTGCCCCAGCATGCCGCTGACGGCACGGCCTATCAGTCGTCGACCTACCTGAATTATTTCGACTGCGATGCGCGCAAGATTGCGTATACCGCCAATGCCTATTTCGCCGGCGCCGAGCCGGATGACCTGCCGGTACATGAAGAGCCGGAGAAGCCCGTCTCGCGCCTGAAGTTCCAGTCGGTGGTACCGGGCTCGGCAGGCGCGATGCGGCTGGATTTCGTTTGTCAGTTCCGGTCGAAGAATTTCCTGACACAGGGCGAGGCCGTCGACCCGCGCGGCTGAACCCCTGAAAAAAAACGCGGCAGGGATATCCCTGCCGCGTTTCATCGCTGCCTCCCTGCGCCGACTTAACCGAGCGCGACAGCGAGCCCCTTCACCGTTGCCGATGCCAGTTGCACGTCACCGGACAGCTGACCACCCTCCTCGATCACCAGCTTCCCGTAACGCACCTTGCCGGTCACGCGACCGCTGGCATAGACGACGAGCTTCTGGCGCACGGTCAGTTCGCCATCGAATTCACCACGAATCTCGGCGACGTCGAATTCGGCGCTGCCGATGAAGGCGCCCTTTTCCGAAATCTGGATCACGCGCGAATCAATCGTTGCCTCGACGCGGCCTTCGACGACCAGCGTATCGCAATCGGTGATCTCGACGCCCTTGAGCTTGATATTGGGACCGACGGTGAGCTTGCTGCGCACGTCCGAACCTGCGACGACAGCCGGCGCGGCCATGGCGCCCGGCGGTGTGGCGATCGAGGCCGGCACGACGCGCGGCGTCAGTGCGCTGGTCGTCGTCGATGCAACCGAGGTACCGGGCGCCGACGATGCAATCGACAATCCGCTGACAGGTTTGTCGGTCACGGGCTTGTCGCTGGCGGGTACAGCCTTGACGTCAGCGACGCTTTCGCGCTTGCCGAAAAATTTTTCTGACTTCAGCATGGAATCTCCTGGATCAAATGATGGCGCAACGCCGCGCACTGCTGCTTGGGCTATTGCCGGAGGTTAAAGTTCCACCACTGCAGTGAAATTTTTTCGCAGGCGAAAAAAAACCGCAGCACAGGCTGCGGTTTTTTTGGGTGCGCTTCTGGTCGCGCATTTTGTCGGACTGACAGCGCCCGGCAAGACGCTCGCAATCAGACGCGACGCTTGTATTCGCCGGTACGGGTGTCGATCTCGATCTTGTCGCCCTGGTTGACGAACAGCGGCACCGAGACTTCGAAACCGGTAGCGATCTTCGCCGGCTTCAGGACCTTGCCCGAGGTGTCGCCCTTGACGCCCGGCTCGGTGTAGGTGATTTCACGCTCGACGGTGGTCGGCAGTTCGACCGAGATGGCCTTGCCATCATAGAACACGACTTCGCAAGCCATGCCGTCTTCGAGGTAGCTGATCGCATCGCCCATGTTCTCGGCTTCGACTTCGTACTGGTTGTAGTCGGCGTCCATGAACACATACAGCGGATCGGCGAAGTAGGAGTAAGTCGCTTCCTTGCGCTCGAGGACGACGATTTCGAATTTCTCGTCCGAGCGGTAGACCACTTCCTGCGCGGCGCCGGTCAGCAGGTTCTTCAGTTTCATCTTGCAGACGGACGCGTTGCGGCCCGACTTGGAGAATTCAGTCTTGATCACGACCCAGGGTTTGCCGTCGATCATGAACACGTTGCCGGCGCGGAGTTCTTGTGCGGTTTTCATAGTGAGATAGCCAAAAAGTTCGGAATGCGTGCTCGCCTGCGCGGGCCTCGGCCCTGATGGCGGTGAAGACGGTGATCAGTGACGATTGTTGTCTGAATGGCCAGCACGCGGGAGCTGAAGCGCACGCATTTTACCCGATTTTGCCAGCGAACTCGATCAGGCCGGCCGCCAGCTCGCGCTGCGCGCCCAGTCGTTGCGACCATTGCAGCGCATGCGCGCGCAACAAGGGCAGTGCCGCATGCAAGGCCAGCCAGTCCGGCGCATGGCTGCCTGCGAGCTCACTGCCGCTGCCCGCGACCGGCGCGCCGGTCCAGCTGTGCATCGCGCGCCTCACCAGCGCGGCGAGCTCTGCCGGCACGCCGGCCGTGTACAGCGCGAGGAAGGCGTCGAGCTTCACGCGGTGCGCATCGTCTGCCTGCGGATACAGCTGCCACAGCAGCGGACGACCTGCCAGTTGCGCGCGCACGGCGCTGTCTTCACCGCGCACGAAATTCAGGTCGCAACTCCATAACAGCCGGTCGTAATCGTCGGGCTCGACGAAGGGCATGCCATGCAAGGTCAGCGCGCCCTGCACCCTTGACTGGCCGGCTGGTGGCGCCAGCGTCGTGACACCGGCCGGCACCACGCAGTGCACCGGCGGCCCGGCCGCCATCGCCGCAAACAGGCCGGCCACATCGGCTCCCGGATAGCAGAACAACGAGACCAGCGTCACCCCTGCGGGCGCGTGCACGCCGATGCGATCGAGGAAGGCGCGCCTTTGGCCGCCATCGAAGCGGCGCCGCGCATCGTCATAGCCGGCCTCCTTCAGCAGGCCGCCGGTGCCGGCGCTGAAGCCCGGGAAGTAAAAATGCTCGGTCAGCTTCAGCCGCGGGTGCGGCGACGGCAGCCCATGGCTGCGCGCCACCCAGTCCTCGGCGGACAGGTACTCGAGATTGATCCAGACCGGCGGCGTGCCGCAGTCGGCCATCGCCGCCAGATAGGCCCGTGGCAGCCGGCAGCCGAAGGCTGCGATCACGAGGTCGGCCACGCCGCCGGCTGCAACGACGGAAGCGCTGTCCTCGGCCTCGCCATCGGGCCAGTGCCGTACCTGCAGCCCGTCGACCACCTGCACCGGCAGCGCCGGATCCAGTGCCGGCCGCAGCCGCTGCAGCCGCTGCACGTCATCTATCCACAAGCTCACCGCCAGACCTCGCGCAGCCAGCGCGCGCGCCAGCCGCCAACAGACGCCGGCATCGCCGAAGTTGTCGATGACCTCGCAAAAAACGTGGGCAGAACGGAGGGAGCGCATGAATTCAACGGGAGCGCGGGCAGCGCCGTAACCGGAGGAGCCCGAAGCCTACGCAGCCCCGCACAGCCGCGCAAGCTTTAATTCCTGGCCGCAATTTGGCAAAAAAGTTAACTTGTGACAAAGTTGCTTAAAATCAAGTGTCAGTGTGAATGGCTTCAGAAAAATAAGCATTATTCCGATCAACTGATTCCGGGAATTCCCCATGTACCAGCTCGATGACAATCCCGAACGCGAGGCCCGTCCCCAGCTCTCGGTGGCGGAGCTGCCGACGCGCGACACCGACCGCTATGTGCAGCGTTCCCGCTGGTATGTGCCCATACGCACCAAATTCGTCATTGCCACCACCATCGCCACCGCATGGATACTGCTGTCGATCGCACTCGCGCAACCCTGGGCTGAAGCCCTCGGCGTCTGGCTGAGCATGCCGCTGGCGTGGGCCATTGTCGCCGGCATTGCGCTGATCCCCGGCTTCATGAATGCCTTCCTGCTGGCCAGCCTGACGCTGGACCGGCGCCCGGGCCATGCGCCGCTGGAGCGCTACCCGGGCCTCAGCATCCTGGTCGCTGCCTACAACGAAGAAGCGACCATCGTCGAGACCATCGAGAGCATCGCGCGCCAGCAATACCCGGGGCCGCTTGAAGTCATTGTCGTCAATGACGGCTCGAAGGACCGCACTGCCGAACTGGTGCGCGAACAGCTGCCGAAATACCCGTGGCTGCGCCTGCATGACCTGAAGCAGAACGTCGGCAAGGCCAATGCGCTCAATGACGCGCTGAAGACCGTGTCGCACACGCTGACGGCAACCGTCGATGCCGACTCCTGGCTGTTCCGCGATGCGCTGACCAGTATCGTCGAGCGCTATTTCCACGACCCGAAGAACACCCGTGCCGTGGCCGGTGCCGTGCTGGTACGCAATTCCCGCGAGAGCTGGATGACCCGCGCCCAGGAGTGGGACTACTTCCAGGGCATCGCCGCGATCAAGCGTGTGCAGTCAATGTACCAGGGGACCATGGTCGCACAGGGCGCGTTCTCGCTGTATGACACGGCGGTGCTCAAGCAAGTCGGCGGTTGGCCCGACTGCGTGGGCGAAGACATCGTGCTGTCGTGGAGCATCCTGAAACTGGGCTACCGCATCGGCCATTGCGAAGACGCGCTGCTGTTCACCAATGCGCCGGCTACGCTCGCCCAATTCGCCCGCCAGCGCAAGCGCTGGGCGCGTGGCATGATCGAAGCCTTCAAGAAGCACCCCGGCATCTTGCTGATGCCGTCGCTGCCGACCACCTTCGTCTACTGGAACCTGCTCTTCCCTTTCCTCGACCTGATCTTCTCGGTGGTCTTCATCCCGGGCGTGGTGCTCGCGTTGTTCGGCTATTACTGGGTCGCCGGGCCGGTCACGCTGGCGCTGGTGCCAATGGCAATGGTGATGAATTACTTCATGTATCGGATAGGCCGCGCGATGTTCATCGAGAAGGGCCTGAAAGTGCGTTTCAACCCGTCCGGATTTTTCATCTACTCCCTCTTCTACAGCATGATCATGCAGCCGGTATCGCTCGCAGGCTATGTTGCGGAAGTGCTCAACCTGCGCAAGACCTGGGGCACCAAATGAGAACGCATGTGAAAGCCCATACTGTCCATTCGATGCCGCGTGTCCGTCGCTGGCGGTCGCGCCTGGCGAGCTTGGCCGCGCCTGTGCTGGCGCTGGCCTGCGCGTGGCCCGCGCTGTCGACGGCCGAAGGGCTGAAGCCCGCCGCAGGCGGCGGCTTCTATTATTCGACCGACAGCGAAGATTTCAGCAGCCGTCGCCTGTCGGTCGATGGCATGGCGCTTTACCAGCACCTCGACAACAAGGTAGGCCTGCGTTACACGAACTACAGCTTCTCGAGGCCGGGCTGGAGCGCCAAAGGCGAGCAAGTGCGGCTGGTCGCCAACCAGTTCGACCGCAAGACGCTGGACGGCTGGTCGATCGAATCGGGCCTGTTCCGCGCCGCGAACAAGGACCTGTGGACGCTGGATGCGACCTGGCGCAAGACACTGGCACCTGGACGCTCCTACGAGGTGTTCGTGAACCGCGATTTCGTCGAGACCGCGACCGCGATCGACAATGGGGTGTCCTATGACTTCGTCGGCGCGGCCGTCGATGACCAGTGGGCACCGAGGTGGACCTCGGTCGGTCTGGCCGGGATCCAGAATTTCTCCGACGGCAACCAGCGCCGCCATTTGCGCGGCCGGCTGATCTTCCAGCCCTCGCTCGATCTCGGACTGACCACCCAGCTGCGCTACCGCTGGTACGACAGCAGCAAGACCAATGTCGGCGGCGCCTACTTCAATCCGCCCAGCTATGACGAGTTGATGCTGGCCGTGGGCTGGCGCCACCGTGTCAACGACTGGCGCACCGCGACGACCGCAGGCCTCGGCCGCCAGCGCATCGATAGGGGTGCGGCGACCACGACGCGTCTGGCCGAAGCGTCGGCAGAGCGCCAGATGAGCGGCTATGCGCTGCGCATGCGCGCAGGCTATATGCATGCGGCCAGCCTGGCCTCCTCGGACCCGAACTACTGGTATCGCTACGTCTCGATGGACGTTCTGATCCCGTTCTGATCCCGTTCTGATCCCGTTCTGATCCCGTTCTGACCGCAGCCTGATGAGGGCTGGCGGCTAAGCCAGCCTCATTCCCACTCCATCTGCAGGTACAGCATTTCCGCGTTGCGCGGATTGACACTGTCGAACAACAGCCACTGCGAGCGCTCCGCCGCAGCGGCGCGCGCCGTCACCTGCTGCAGCTTCAAGCCCTCGGCCAGTCCGCGCCGCACGTCTTCCTGCAAGGTTCGCAGGTAGCGCTGCTGCTTGTCGAAACAGGGCCGCGCATCGTTCACTACCGGACCATGCCCGGGCACGGTGCGTGCCGCACCCGAGGCTGCCAGCGCCTGCATCACCGCCAGCCAGCCCTTCACATCGCCCTCGAGCGACGGCGCACGGTCGACGAACAGCAGGTCACCCGCCCACAAGGTCGCTGTCTTTTCATCCAGCACGCTCAGGTCATGATCGGTATGCGCGGCCTGCCAGGCGCGCAAGCGCAGCTGGCGTCCGCCAAGGTCGAGCGTCATCGTATCCTGTACCGCACGGGTCGGCAGAACGATGCGGCTGCCCTGCGCAGCATCGCCGAGCATGCGCGCCAGATTTTCCTCGTACTGCGGTCCGCGCGAGCGCATCGCCGCCGCCAGCCGCGCGTGGCCGATGAACTCGGGCTGATCCTGCACGAAGGCGGCATTGCCGAAGATATGGTCGGAATGCACATGCGTGTTGATCACATAGCGAATCGGCAGCGAGGAACGGGCGCGGATGGCATCGCGCAGCGCGCTGCCGGTGCGGAAGCTACCGCCGGTATCGATCACCGCGATGGCTTTGTCGCCGATCACGAAGCCTATGTTGGCAATGTCACCGTGATAGCCGTCGCCGAATTCCTCATGGGCGCCCTGGTGCACGAAAACGCCGGGCGCAATTTCGCTGAACTCCAGCATCTCTGGCGGCGCGGCCTGCAGCGTCGGCGCCAGCAGCCACAACAGCGCCGCCACAGCCGCCACGAACGCGCCGCGCATGCCAAGGCGTGCGTTCAGGCGTGTGTTCAGGCGCATGTACGTAAACATGTTCCGCCGAATGCTCAGGCGCCTGCGCCGGACACGGACTCTGCCGCGATTTGGCGCAAGGCCTGCGCAAAGACCTCGGCAGGCTGACCGCCCTGCACCAGATAGCGTCCGTTGATGATCACGGACGGCACCGAATGGATGCCCCGGTCAAGATACTGCTTTTCGCGAGCGCGCACGTCATCGGCATAGTCGCCGCCGGCGATGATGGCCGCGGCCCGTTCTCCATCGAGGCCAGCCGCCACGGCGGCTTCGCGCAGCACGGCCGGGTCGGACGGGTCCAGTCCGTCGGTAAAGTAGGCCTTCAGCAAGGCACGCTTGAGCCGGAGCTGTGCACCGGCGCCCGCCGTCTCGGCCGCCCAGTGCAGCAGGCGGTGCGCATCGAAGGTGTTGTAGATGCGCTTGCGCGCGCCGGGCGTGAATGCAAAACCGGCATCGGCGCCGCGCTGGTAAAGGTGCTGCTGGTTCTGCTCGACCTGCGCCGGCGTAATCCGGTACTTGCGCGTCAGGTGCGCGATGATGTCTTCGCCGCCGGGCTGCATGTCGGGGTTCAGTTCGAAGGGCTGGAAATGCAGCTCGACCTTGACCTCATCGCTGACGCTGCCTATGGCTTGTTCAAGCGCCGCGAGGCCAACGGCGCACCAAGGGCAGGCAACATCGGAAACGAAATCGAGGTTCAGTGTAGTCATGGCATTCATGTCGAAAGAGTAAAAACCTGGCCACGAGCCGCCGACTGCAGCGTTCTGCCAATGCGCGCTGCTGCTATGTGCTGCCGTGGGCTGCTGCTGTTGGCTGCATTCAGCCTGTGATGCAAAGATGCTAGCACGGCCGCACCTGCGTCGCGCCGCGACTGCCCCGAAGGGCAATTGCCGCTACCGGGCGGCACTGCTAGCCTCGGTCGTCCAAATGCAAAGTCTGCCATTCCGCATGAATTCAGTCGCCGCCATCGAGGTCATCCGCTGATGCCGCTGCACACGCAGACCGCGATCTTCATGATTTGCCTCGTGTACCTGCTGCTGCACGCAGCGGTCTGGTTCGCACTGTCGGAGCACGAAAACAACCAGCTCCGCTTGTGGTGCGGCTCGGGGATTCTGTCGGGCATCGCCGTCATCTTCCTGTCCATGCGCGACCAGGTCGGCGACCTGCTGTTCATCCACGCCGGACAATTGCCCATGGTGCTGGGCAATGCCGGCAGGTCGGTAGCGCTGCGGTGGTATTTGCCGCGGCCCGTCCGGCCCGCCGCCATCGCCCACCTGAGCATCGCGATCATTTTCTATGTCACGTTCGCCTATGCCTTCTTCCATGGCGTGGCCGAGCGCACGCTGGAAATCATCTACCACTCGTTCTACGCAATCATCTGCATCGAGTACTTCCTGGTCGGATGGCAGACTCGCACTCAGGTGCAGCCGGGGTCGCTGGGGCCGCGCGTGCTGATGATGGGCGGCGCCGTGCTGTGCTCGTCGATCGGCTTCAAGGCCATCATGGTGATCCTCGGTCTGGGCGCATCGTCGATCTATGCGCCCGGCATCGACCAGTATGTGCTGATCGCCGGGCAGTTCATCGCGATCACCCTCGTGAACATCGGCTTCCTGCGCATTTTCCTCGACCGTCGCGAACAGCAGACCCTGCTCACCGAGCGCAGCCTCGCTGCAGCCGAAGAGCGCGCCAGCCTGCTGTCGCAGCACAAGGCCGAATTGCAGGACTTGCTGATCGAGCGCGAGGAAATCATCCGCCAGCTGACCTTGTCGAACAAGACGGCCGGCATGGGCGCGCTGGTGGCCAGCCTGGCGCATGAACTCAACCAGCCCTTGTGTGCGATCCGGCTCAACACGCAACTGGTGGAGCGCAAGCTGGAGAGCCCGGACTCGAACCTGCACGAGACACGGCGCTATCTTGATTCCATCATTGCTGACAATCGGCGCGCGGCGAACATCATCACCAAGTTGCGCAACCTGTTCGAGCATCGTCAGGAAGGCAATGACACGGTGGATTTCGACGAGCTGGTGCGCGACACGCTGGCCCTGGTCGAGGCCCGTGCCCGTTCGGAAAACGTCGCGCTACGCCCGGCCCTCGGTGCCGGCATCACGCTGAACGGCGACCATACCCAGCTGCAGCAGGTCTTGCTCAACCTGTTCAACAATGCGCTGGATGCGCTCGGCAACCAGCCGCAGGCCGACAAGCATATCGCCGTGCAGACCATTGTCCGTAGCGGCCGCCTGCAACTCATCGTCGAGGACAATGGCCCGGGCATCCCGGAGGCCGTGCAATCGTCCGTGTTCGAACTGTTCAAGACCACCAAGGCCGATGGCATGGGCGTGGGCTTGTGGCTGTCCAAGACCGTGGTCAATGCGCACCGCGGCGACATTCGCTTCAAGAGCGCCGCCGGCCGGGGCACGCGCTTCGAAGTCGACCTGCCGGTGGACTGAGCCCGGCAGCGGCTGGTTTATACTCGACAAGCCCTCAACAGCCGACACGACCGGATGCCGTGATGACTGCTCCCAAGCCCCTGCTGCAACTGCGCCTGCTGGCGCCCATGATCACCGCGCTGGTCGCCGCGCTGGTCGCCGCGCCTGCCGAGGCCGCCACCTACACTTGCGTGACCAAGGCGATGCGCGGCAACAAGTGGATCTGCAAGGACGACCCCGATGTCTGCACCTTCGTCTTTACCGTCAATGAAAAGACCAAGGTCATGACGCGCCGCGTCAGCGACGAGCAACCGAGCGTACCGGTGGCGGTCGACAAATGGGAAGACAACAAGATCATTGCGCACGAAGACCGCAATCGCGTCGATAGCCGCTTCATCGAGCAGTACTACTACAAGATCGGGCTGGAGAACGGCGAATTCCTGATGGCCAACGAGTACATGACCAACAGCGGCCGCTACCTGACGCAGGAAGAATTGAACGCGGCCGATCCGAAGAAATATGCGCGCTGGTTCAAGCCGCGCCTGTTCAGCGAGACTGGCAGCTGCCGCTTCAAGGGCCGTAACTGAGCACGCTTTTTCATCGGACTTCTTCAGCCCGGTGTCCTTGACCGGATTTCCTTGACCGCGCTGCTCAGCGCGGCCTGACGCGCTTGTCGTGCAGCCGGGTGCCGGCCTGCTCGAATGCGCGATCGAGGTACACGGAGAAGAACTGGTTATCCCCGCCGACCAGCGGCTCCGTCAGCATCTCGCCGGACGCATTGACGAAGACCAGTGTCGGCGCCACCTTCACCCCGTAGCGGTTCGCGATCGCGGTCGGCGTCGTCACCGTGCCATCAAAATCCTTGATCGCTTGCCGGCCCCGCATCGACAGCTCGCGAATCTGTGGCGGATCGTTGCCGGCCTCGCGGATCATCGGCAGCAGGTAATTGCGACGCACCACCTTGCAGTAAGGGCATTCGGGCAGCGAGAACATCAGCACCAACGGCTTGCCGGCCTGTTGCGCCTGCGCGGATTCGCTGCGCAAGTCCTCGACCATGGTCAGCCCGTGCTGGTCGCCCTGCGTCTCGCCGGCCGTGGCCCCCAGTCCCAACGCCAACATCGCCAGCAGCGCCGTCACGCCCGTCATCAGGAATCGTCTCATCATGCGGTCCTCAAGGTGCGGCCGCCGCCTGGCAGGCGAACTCGCCGGTCGTTTCTATCATTTGCCCGGATTTCGGTTGATGCCGGCTGCCGCTGGCACGCAGTACCAGCGTGCGCCAGTCCAGCGTGAAGTCCATCGTGATCTCGGTGCCATCGGGCGCGATGCCCAGACTGCGGCAACGCACCGCGTCCTCGCCCTGCTCGCAACCGCAGATCTCGACCTTCTTCTCGAGACAACCGGCGGCCAGTTCCGGCGGCCGCTTCACATAGCCGGCTTCAGGATTGACGCTGATGCGCCACCGACGCTGCTGCCGCTCGGGCGGGCTGCCGTCGAACAGGTTCTCCACCGTCAGCTGGCCGCTGCAATCGACATGCCGCGCCTGCGCGATGGCCGGCGTTGTCCATGACAGCGCCACCAGCGCGAGCACGGACCAGGCCAGGCCGCCAGAGGCACGCTCCTTGAGGCCGAGCATCACCGATGCCAGCGTCATGCTCCGGTGATGACCGTGCTTTCGTCAGTCCGGGTGTCGCCCAGGTTGTCGACCCAGGTCACCGTGATCGGGTCGCCCTTCTCGGCGCCGTGGAACGTGAAGACGATGTAAGGGTTCTCCGACACCGCCATGCCCAGTCGCGCATTGAAGACGATGCGGTCCTTGCACTTGACGACCAGGGTCTCGATGTAATGCGGCGGAATCCGCGTGCCCTGCTCATCGCGGCGCAAGCCTGATTCCATCGGATGCCTGACCTGCAGTTTGACTTCCACCGCGCCGTTCAGCAGGAACGCGCGGATTTTCATGGGTTCGCTCATTCCCGACTCCTTAACCGCAGCCGCCGCCACCAGCGCGTACTTTAATCATGGTGCTGCCGACATAGAAATTGCCTTCGGCGCGCACAATGCCGTAGATGGTCGAGGTCTCGCCCATCTTGATGCGGGTGTTGATGGAGGCGTCGGTACCGGGCGGCAGCTCGAAGACGGCCGTCATCGGCGTCGGGTTCTTCTGCACGAAGATGGCCATCAGGTCGGTCTTGGGGATCTTGCTTTCCATCGACAGCGGCACGACAAAACCGCTGCCGACCAGCTCGGGGCCGGAGAGCACGATCTGGTTGCTGTCGAGGACGGACTCACCGCCCATCGCCTTGACGGCGGCCGCCACGGTCCTGGCATCGGGCAGCGTACCGTCCCACTCCGCGCCCAGCACCTCTGACGGCCGTAGCACGCCGGCCGCAAATGCCAGCGACAAGGCGGTGCCTATGCCGAGGAAATCGCGTCTTTCCATTGTGGTGTCTCCTGTCTCGTTATTTGTTTTTTACGGGTCCGAGTCCGGCCTTTTCGTTTCATGATGCTGCAAACCGCGCACCGGACGCGGAATACGCCAGCATTTTGCTCAGGCAAACGGCACAAAAAAGCCCGCCGACGCTTGCGCGGGGCGGGCTTTTTTTCATGCGTCAGCGACCTCAGGCCGACTTCAGCACCGGGGCCGACTCGATCTGGTCGAGCGCGGCCTTCAGGTGGCCGACGGTGCGGTCCACATGCAGCAGCTTTTCGAGACCGAACAGGCCGAGGCGGAAAGTGCGGAAGTCGTCACGCTCGCCGACTTGCAGCGGCACGCCGGCAGCCGTCTGAAGGCCCAGCGCGATGAACTTCTTGCCATTCTGGATGTCCGGATCGGTGGTGTAGCTGACGACCACGCACGGCGCCTGGTAGCCCGGCGCGGCGACGCTCTTGAATCCCTTGGCTTCGAGCATGCGGCGCACCTTGTCGCCCAGCTCGATCTGCGCCTGCTTCAGGTTGGCCCAGCCGGCGGTACGGGTTTCGACCATCGTGTCGCGCAGCACGCGCAGGCCGTCGGTCGGCATCGTGGTGTGATAGATGTGCGAACCCTTCTCGTAGGTCTCGACGATCTGCAGCCACTTCTTCAGGTCGCACGAATAGCTGGTACTGGTGGTGCCGTCGATGGCTGCGCGTGCGCGCTCGCCCATCGCGATCAGTGCGCAGCAGGGCGAGCTGCTCCAGCCCTTCTGCGGTGCAGTGATGATGACGTCCACATTGCAGGCCTGCATGTCGACCCACATGGCGCCGGACGCGATGCAGTCCAGCACGAACAGGCCATCGACCGAGCGCACGGCTTCGCCGACGGCCTTCAGGTAATCGTCCGGCAGGATCAAGCCAGCCGAAGTTTCGACGTGCGGCGCGAATACGACGGCCGGCTTTTCCTTCTTGATCCAGGCGACGACTTCGTCGATCGCCGGCGGCGCATAGTCGCCCTCGAAGCCGGGGTGTGCCTGGCTGGCCTTGATCACGTGCAGGTCCTGGGAGATGTGGCCCATCTCGAAGATCTGGGTCCAGCGGTAGCTGAACCAGCCATTGCGGATCACGGCGCACTTGCGATCGGATGCGAACTGGCGCGCGACGGCTTCCATGCCGTAGGTACCCGAGCCCGGCACCACCACCGCCGACTTGGCGTTGTAGACCTCTTTCAGGATGGACGAGATGTCGTTGATCACGCCCATGAAGGCCTTCGACATATGGTTCAGCGAGCGGTCGGTATACACCACCGAAAACTCAAGCAGGCCATCGGGATCGACGTTGGGAAGCAAGCCGGGCATAGGAATTCCTGTCTGGGTAAATATGATGTGGGGAGCCGATTGTTGGGAGGCAAACCCTTTTTGGATGCATGAGTTTAACAGAGCTACAAGCGCCAGCCTTGTGCATGGCACAACCACAGGCGGCACGGAATGCTCGCCATGGCCATTTCGACAAGTACACGCGCTTACGCCACAGGCTTTAGAATCGCGTCCTTTCCAGTATTCACCTCAGTCGCCCGGGAGACAACATGCAAAGCGATATCGAAATTGCTCAACAAGCCAAGATGAAGAAAGTGGTCGATATTGCCGCGAACCTCGGCATTCCCGAAGAATCGATCGAACCCTATGGCCATTACAAGGGCAAGATTTCGCTCGACTATCTGGATACGCTGAAAGGCAAGCCGGACGGCAAGCTGATCCTGGTGACCGCCATCAGCCCCACCCCTGCCGGTGAAGGCAAGACCACCACCACCGTTGGCCTCGGCGATGCGCTGAACCGCATCGGAAAGAAAACCGTGATCTGCCTGCGCGAACCGTCGCTGGGCCCGGTGTTCGGCGTCAAGGGGGGCGCGGCCGGCGGCGGCCATGCGCAAATCGTGCCGATGGAAGACATCAACCTGCACTTCACCGGCGATTTCTCGGCGATTGCATTGGCCAACAACCTGCTGGCCGCGATGATCGACAACCACATCAACCACGGCAACCAGCTCGACATCGACCCGCGCCGCATCACCTGGAAGCGCGTGGTGGACATGAATGACCGCGCGCTGCGCGACATCGTGGTCGGTGCCGGCGGTACCGCCAACGGCTTCGTGCGCCAGGATGGCTTCGACATCGTGGTGGCTTCCGAAGTGATGGCGATCTTCTGCCTGGCGACCTCGGTACAAGACCTGAAAAAGCGCCTGGGCGACATCGTGGTCGGCTACACGCGCGACCTCAAGCCGGTGCATGCGCGCGACCTGAACGCGCACGGCGCGATGACGGTGCTGCTGAAGGATGCGCTGAAGCCCAACCTGGTGCAGACGCTGGAAAACAACCCGGCCTTCGTGCACGGCGGCCCGTTCGCCAACATCGCGCACGGCTGCAACTCCGTGATCGCCACACAGAGCGCACTGAAGCTGGGTGACTACGTGGTGACCGAAGCCGGCTTCGGTGCCGACCTCGGCGCCGAGAAATTCATCGACATCAAGTGCCGCAAGGCGGGCCTCAAGCCGGCCGCGTGCGCGCTGGTCGCGACCATCCGCGCGCTGAAGTACCACGGCGGCAAGGATGTGAAGGAACTCAATACCGAAGACCTGGACGCGCTGAAAAAGGGCCTGGTCAACCTCGAGCGCCACGTCGAGAACGTGACAAAGAACTACGGCCTGCCCTGCGTGGTGTCGATCAACCGCTTCACGGCCGACACCGATGCCGAGATTGCGATGGTCACCGACCGCATGCACGCGCTGGGCGTGAACGTGGTGCTGGCCGAGCACTGGGCCAAGGGCGGCGCGGGCGCCGAGGCGCTGGCGCACGAGATCGTCCGCCTGGCCGAGCAAGGCACGGGCCCGAAGTTCGTCTATGACGACCATGACTCGCTGTGGGACAAGATGAAGAAGGTCGCGACCAAGATCTACGGCGCCGCCGACATCAGCGCCCCGGCCAAGGTCAAGCAGCAGCTGAAGTCCTGGGAAGAGGCTGGTTACGGCCACTACCCGATCTGCGTCGCCAAGACCCAGTCGTCGTTCTCGACCGACCCGACGCTGCGCGGCGCGCCCAGCGGCCACGTCGTGAACATCCGCGAAGTGCGCCTCGCGGCCGGTGCGCAATTCATCGTGATGATCTGCGGCGACATCATGACCATGCCGGGCCTGCCCAAGGTGCCGAGCGCGGTCAAGATCGACATCGACGACAACGGCAAGATCGTCGGCCTGTTCTGATTTCACGAAAAACGAAGGAACCGCAATGCGCGCTGTCATCTACACCAGCAAGGGCCCGGCGGCCGACGTCCTGAAGATCGTCGACAAGCCGCTGCCCGAGCCGGGCCCGGATGAAGTGCGCGTGAAGGTCGTCTACAGCGGCGTCAATCCTTCGGACGTGAAATCGCGTTCGGGCATCGCCGCGCGCACCGGCGGCTATCCGGAGGTGACGCCGCACAGCGATGGCTCGGGCGTCGTGGACAAGATCGGTGCTGGTGTCGATGCCGCGCTGCTGAACCAGCGCGTGTGGATGTACAACGCGCAATGGGAACGCCCGTACGGCAGCTGCGCCGAGTATGTGGCGCTGCCGGCGTCGCAGGTGGTGCCCTTGCCGGAAGGTGTGTCGTTCGAGACTGGCGCATCGATCGGCATACCGCTGATGACGGCCATGCATGCGGTGCAAAGCTGCGGCAACCTGCTCGGCAAGACCGTGCTGGTGCCCGGCGCGGCCGGCAGCGTGGGTTTCTACGTGACGCAGCTGGCAGCGATGGCCGGTGCACGCGTGATCGCCATCGTCAGCAATGACGGGAAGGCGAAGCTGGCCCGCGACAATGGCGCCGCCGACACCATCAACTACAAAACCGAAGACGTGGTCGCGCGCGTGCAGGCGCTGACGAAAGCAAATGACGGCAGTACCGGCGCGGACTTCATCATCGACATGGATGCCGCTGCGCATGCGCCGCACTATGGCAGCCTGCTGCGTTTCGGCGGCAAGGCCGTCATCTACGGCACCAACAGCCCCCAAGTGGCGATGCCGTTCGGTCCGATGATCCTCGGCTTCGTCAGCCTCTACTACTTCATTGTCTACAAGCTGCCGCAGCCCTTGCTGCGTGAGGTACTCGACGGCGTGTCGGCAGCACTGGCGCGCCCCGGCTTCCGTCATCCTGCGGTCGCGATCCATGCGCTCGACGCGGTCGCTGCGGCGCATGAGCAGGTCGAGCGCGGCGCGAATGCGAAGGTGCTGGTTCGCCCCTGAACCTGAACGACGGCCAACAACCATGGCCCATCAAGGCCTGACACTGACGGGGTGGCCATGACGAACTTCAGCGATCACTTCGGCAAAGTCGCAGGACGCTACGCCGACTTCCGCCCCACCTATCCGCCCGAACTGTTCGACTGGCTGGCCGCCCAATGCGGCGCGCACGAGCTGGTATGGGACTGCGGCTGCGGCAACGGGCAAGCATCGGTCGCGCTGGCTGCGCATTTCAGGCAGGTGCATGCCACCGACGCCAGCGCAGGCCAGATCGAGCACGCAACGCCGCATGCGCAAGTGCGCTATGCCACGGCTCCGGCCAGCGCCAGCGGCCTGCCCGATGCATCAGCCGACCTCATCACCGTCGCACAGGCCCTGCACTGGTTTGCCGACGACAGCTTCTATGACGAAGCCAGGCGCGTGCTGAAGCCCGATGGCCTGCTCGCTGCATGGAGCTACGGCATGATCGTGGTCGAAGGCGATGCGGTGAATGACGCGATCCAGCACTTCTACCATCAGGTGATCGGTCCCTACTGGCCGCCCGAGCGGCGCCATGTGGAGACGGGTTACCGCGAACTGCCCTTCCCGTTCACGCGCATCGCGACGCCGGAACTGGCGATGAAGGTGTCATGGCCGCTGGCGCAATTGCTGGGTTACCTCGGCTCGTGGTCGGCGTCCGCGCGCTATCGCGAAGCGACCGGCAAGGATGCGGTCGAGGCGCTGGGCGAGGTGCTGCTCGGCTGCTGGGGCGATCCGGCGCAATCGCGCAGCGTGTCATGGCCGCTCGCGATACTGGCCGGGCGTCCCTGATACGCCAGCGCTGCGCCCGCACGCTTCGGTTACGCGCTTCGGTTACGCGCTTCGGTTACTCGCTTCGGTTAAGCGCTTGACTCGTACGCTTTGATCCTGCGCCAATTCACGCGGCAATGCCGATAATCACGCTCGACGGGTCGAAGCCCGCCATCACCGCATCGCCCGGCTTCAGGGCCAGCGCATCGACCTCGGCATTGGGCAGCGTGCCGACGATTTCCATGCCGCCATCCAGCATCACCACCACCTCCGACGTGCGCTCGCCGCGGATCACCGTCTGCACGATGCCGGCAAACCTGTTCCCCGCCGTCGGCTTGCTCGCGGCCTTGTCGGGCAGCGTGATGCCGACCGAAGACGCCTTCACCAGCGCGAACACCTTGCCACCGATGTCGAGCTGCAGTTCGCGGCAGCTGCCATGCGTGATCGATGCGCTGACCCGCTGGTTGCCGTTGACCATGATGCCCAGCTCATCATTCACCGGGCCCGGCACGATGGACACGATGATGCCGGCGAACTGATTGCGCGCGCTGGTCTTCATCGCAATCTCGTTGGCCAGCGCGTAATCGTTCGACAGGCCCTGCGCCAGCTGGTTGAGGCGAGCGATGAAGCGCTGGTGTTCATCCTGGATCAGCGTGAAGTTGCGCAGCAGCTGACGCCCGCGCTCGGTCAGCGTGGTGCCGCCCCCTCCCTTGCCGCCGGCATGGCGCTCGATCAGCGTGCCGCCGGACAGCGCCGCCATCTGGTCGATCGCATCCCATGCGCCCTTGTAGCTGTAGCCGGCCAGCTGTGCCGCCCGCGTCAGGTTGCCCAGCTTGTCTATCTGACGCAGCAATTCGATGCGCTTCGGATTGGCCAGCGTCGCCACGCCCACCCGTATGGTCAGCTCGGCATGCAGCTCGAAGTCGCGGTCAGGCATGCGGACACCTCTTATTTATTTCCTTGCAACATCATAGACGGTTTGACAGGCAAAATAAAGCCAAGTAAATTTCGCTTGAAATATACACGGGTATATTTTGCGTATACCCCTGTCGATGCGGCTTGTCTGGCGATACCTTGGCTATCAATATTGCAACGACCCCACCCGACCAGCCCTGCCCGAAGGAGATTTGCAATGCCCACCCGATTCGCCAGCCGTTTCCCCACCCGATTCCCCAACCGATTTCCCGCCAGCGTACCCGCCGCCGCCCTGCTGGCTGCAGCGCTGTGTGCGACCACGATGCCGGCGCGGGCCGGCGATGATGTACGGGTGCTGCTGGAACTGCTGATGGAGAAAGGTCTCATCACGCAAGCCGAGTACGACGCCAAACTCAAGAAGGCGCAGGAGATGGAAGAGATCCGCGCCTTCAACGAAGCGCAGGAAGTACGACGCGTCGCGAAGGAAGTGGATGCGCGCGCCGAAAAGGAGCGCAAGTTCAAGACCGAGTTCTATGGCCAGGTGTCTGCCGGCTACTACAACGCCAGCAACATGAAGAACGGCAGCATCGATGCCAGCGGCATGAGCGACCAGCCCAAGGGCAACAACCGCGTCGGCCTGAAGATATCGCGCGAACTGGATGCGGACGTGACCGCGATGGTCACGCTGGAATCGAATTTCTCGGCGCGCACCGGCGCCATCGGCAAGGACGCCGGCGCGTCCGGCGTCAACAATGCCGGCTCAACGTCCAGCCCGTATGTCGGCGCCATCCTCGACCGAGAAGCCAACTTCCGGGTCATGTCGAAAACCTACGGCACGCTCATCATCGGCCGTGGCCCGAACCTGCAAAATGATCTCAGCGGCGCATTCGACCCGCGCCAGAACTGGAACTTCGGCGGCCTGAAGGCCATCGGTCGCTATGCGGGTTTCCATAGCGCCTCCGGCATCAGCCGTGCCGACAAGCTTTTCCGCTACATCTCGCCGTCCTTCTCGGGCCTGACGCTGGATGGCGCCGTCTCGGTCGGCGGCGTGCCCGGCGACAGCAATTACGGCACCGGCACCTACATCGGCGGACGCTACAGGAACGGCAACTTCGAAGCCGGCTACAACCACATCAGTGCCGCGCTTGCCGCCGGCGCGACCAACAACGATGTGCATTTCCTCGGCTTGAAATACACCATCGACAAGCTGACCCTGAGCGGCGGCGTCGCCTTCACGACCAACCCGCACACCCCGAGCGCGACGCTGAGCACGACATCGCCCGGCGGCCGGGCCCACGTCGATACCGGCTTTGGCGGCTTCGTGTACCGACTGACGCCGACCCTGAGCGTCAACGGCGCCTATTACCAGGTCAGGGACAAGACCCCGACGGCCGGCGCCAACGATATCGAGATGTTCGCCACCGGCCTGACCTGGACCCCGTACAAGGACTGGGACCTGTTCATCGATTACGCCAACGCCAACCGCCGCAGCAATGCGACCGCCGCCTTCACGATCTACGATGCGTGGCGACCGGACACGGCAAGCCCGTCGACGCTGGCCGCAGGCACGAAGCCGCAATCGGGCGTGAGCATCGGCGCGCAATACAAGTTCTGACCACCTGAGTTCTGACACCGTCCCCAACAAGGAAAACCGGCATGAAGCACATCAAGCCCCTGACCCTCATCGCGACGCTGCTGCTCGCCGCGTCGGCACAGGCCGCCGAGGTCAGGGTCGCTGTCGCGGCCAACTTCGCACAATCGATGAAGGAGATCGCGGCCGGGTTCGAAAAGGACACCGGCCACAAGGTCACGATGAGCCAGGGTGCCACGGGCAAGTTCTACGCACAGATCGTCAATGGCGCACCGTTCGATATCCTGCTGTCGGCTGACGATGAAACGCCAACCCGGCTGGTCGGCGAAGGCAAGGCTGTCGCAGGTTCACAATTCACCTATGCGATCGGCCGCCTCGTGCTGTGGTCGCCGGATGACAAGCTGGTCGATCAGGGCGGCGGCGTGCTGAAGACTGACAAATTCAAGTTCATCGCGATCGCGAATGCGAAGGTCGCGCCCTATGGCCGTGCTGCGGTGCAGACCATGCAGAAGCTCGGCGTGCTGACGGCGATCGAGCCACGGGTCGTGCAAGGCGAGAGCATTTCACAGACCCAGCAGTTCGTCACCAGCGGCAATGCACAGCTGGGCTTTGTCGCGCTGTCGCAGGTCTCGGAAGGCGGCAAGCTGAAATCGGGCTCCGGCTGGATCGTGCCGGAGGCGATGCACGAAGAACTGAAACAAGATGCGGTACTGCTCAATCCGGGCAAGGAATCGGCTGCTGCCGGTGCGCTGCTGGCCTGGCTGAAGTCCGACAAGGCGAGAAGGATCATCGACCGCTACGGCTACAAACTTCCCTGAGCCCGACCATAACAACGAGAACATGCTCGACTCCGAATCCCTGCAAGCCATCTGGCTGACACTGAGACTGTCCACCGTCGTTACCGCCATCCTGCTGGCGATCGGCACGCCGATCGCGTGGTGGCTCGCACGCACGCGCAGCCGGCTGAAAGCGCCGTTATCGGCCGTGATCGCTCTGCCACTGGTGCTGCCGCCGACCGTGCTCGGCTTTTACCTGTTGCTGGCGATGGGACCGAACGGCGCCGTGGGCCGGCTCACGCAATCCCTCGGCCTCGGCCAGCTGCCGTTCACGTTCTGGGGCCTCGTGATCGCGTCGGTGTTCTACTCGCTGCCGTTCATGGTGCAGCCGTTGCAGAATGCTTTCGAGGCGATTGGCCCGCGGCCAATGGAGGTCGCCGCCACGCTGCGCGCGACGCCACTCGATGCGTTCTTTTCGGTCGCCGTGCCGATGGCACTGCCCGGCTTCCTGACTGCCTGCGTGATGACGTTTGCGCACACGGTGGGCGAGTTCGGCGTCGTGCTGATGATCGGCGGGAATATCGCCGGACAGACGCGCGTGGCCTCGGTACAGATCTATGACTTTGTCGAGGCGATGCAATACAGCGAGGCGCATCACCTGGCTGCGATCATGGTCGCGTTTTCGTTCGTGGTGCTGTTGCTGCTGCACCTGTGGCGGCCGTCTGCAAAGCGGGAGCACTGAGATGGTCGGCGAAGGTATCCACGCGCGCTTCGCGCTGACCAGGCCGGGCTTCAGCCTGGACGTCGAGCTGCAGTTGCCGGAGCGGGGCGTGACCGTATTGTTCGGCCCCTCGGGCTGCGGCAAGACCACGGTACTGCGCTGCCTCGCCGGCCTCGAAAAGCCGCGCGGGCACCTGGTCGTCAACGGCGAAGTCTGGCAGGACGCGCAGACCTGCCAGCCCGTGCACCGTCGCCCGGTCGGCTACGTATTCCAGGAGGCCAGCCTGTTTCCGCACCTCAGCGTGAAGGGCAACCTGCAGTTCGGCATGAAGCGCTCGCCTGATGCGGGGCGCATCCCGCTCGACCATGTGATCGACCTGCTGGGTATCCGGGCGCTGCTGGAGCGCCGGCCCCATGCGCTGTCCGGCGGCGAGCGGCAACGCGTGGGGATTGCGCGGGCGCTGGCCGTCAATCCACGACTGCTGCTTATGGACGAGCCGCTGGCTGCGCTCGACCATGCGCGCAAGCAGGAGATCCTGCCCTATCTCGACCGGCTGCAGCAGGAGCTTGCGATTCCGATGGTGTATGTCACGCACTCGCCGGATGAAGTGGCTCGCCTGGCCAGTCACCTGGTGGTACTCGAGCAGGGGCGCGCGCTTGCCAGTGGCCCGCTGGGGGACACGCTGTCACGGCTGGATTTGCCGGTCAGGCTGGGCGAGGACGCCGGCGTGGTGATCGACGCGTGCGTCGGCAGCATTGACCCGCAGTGGCACCTCGCGCGGATGGACTTCGATGGCGGCCACTTGTGGACGCGCGACCCGCAGCTGCCTGCAGGCACGCACGCGCGCGTGCGCATCCTGGCGCGCGACGTGAGCCTGGCGCGTGACGAGCCCGGCCGCAGCAGCATACAGAACGTGATGCAAGGCCGGATCGACGGCATCGCCGACGATGAAGCGCCGGGCCTTGCGCTGGTGCGGGTCAAGGTCGGCAGCGCGGCAATCCTCGCGCGCGTGACGCGGCGCTCGCTGGCCGAGCTCGGGCTGCAAGTCGGGGATCGCGTGTGGGTGCAGGTAAAATCCGTGGCGCTTGCCCGCTGACGCACTCCCCGGATGACCGACCGATGCCACGTCACACTCACCTGCCGCTGACCTTGCCAGATCTGCAGAGCGCGCTGCGCGCGCTCGTGCGGATGCTGCAACGGCCCGCCTTGCATGCGCTGGCTGCGTCATGGATGGTGCTGTCGCTTGCGCCATCCGTGGCGCAGGCGGACACGCTGCACTTCCATTGCCGCGGCTGGATGCCGATCTACCTCGGCAGCTGGGTGCCCATCAATCCGGACCCGAGCGACTTCGACATGCTGAGCATCGAAGTCAACCAGCAAACGAAGATGACCAGCTTCGTGCTGACCATGATCGGCCGCGCCAACTTCGCGACCAAGATCAGCGAGGCCCATGTAAAAGGCGCGATCGCCTACAAGCAGCTGATGGTCGATGACTATGTGGAGTTCATCGATTTCATGCTCAACCGCGGCACCGGCGAAATCACCATCACGGCGCTCGAAAAGGCGTATCGCCGCCCGCATACCCTGTACAAGGGCCGCTGCACCGAGGTGAAATCCCCGTTCTCGAAATCGAAGTCGAATTTCTGAACCCGGGCCGGCATGAGGCCGGCAGCGGGTCATACGCGGCGACTGGCGGCGCTTACTGGCGACGACCGACGCTGACGGCATAGACGACCGGGCGGTACAGCAGCACCGGATCATTCGAAGGCTTGATCCCGTCAGGCAGGTTCAGCGGATTGAAGGCCAGTTTCTTCTCGATGTCTTTGGCATCGGGCACTACGCGGTTGATGATCAGGGTGCCGAGCTCGACGAGCTTGCGCTCGGCAGGCCAGACCACGGTCGGGTCATTGACCACGTCATCCTTGTCCGCGATCTTCAGCAGCAGCTTGTACTTGGTAGGCTTGCCGGCCACGCGTTGTGCGAGCTCTTCCATCAGGTAATTCGGCGCAAGCTGTGCCGCCTGTTCTTCCGTCAGTGACTGATCGCCGTCCATGGGCACGATCTGGTAGCGGCCAAATACGCTCTTGCCCTGCTTGTTCGTGAATTCGAATGCGTTGACGCCATAAAAGGACTGGGTGGCGAAGCTGGCCGGCATGAGCTTGGGGGCCTGCACGAAAGCCAGCGCAGCCGGGTGAGCGCCGAGGAATGTCTCGATCGGCGACGGCTTCGCGTCGGACTTGCGACTCTGCGCGACGGCCGACAGCAGGCCGAGGAAATCCTCCGGGTTCGATACCGGGAAGCCGTTGTGGCTGATACCGACGACATCGGTATAGCTGCCGCCGGGCAGCGCGAAGCGGATCGCGATACCGAACGGACGACTGTTCGGGTTCGTGTCCGGAATGGTCGGCACGCCGGTGCCCGTCGAATACCTGACCGTAACGCCGACCGAACGCCGGAAATGCGCTGCCTTGCTGATGGTCGCCGCTTCAGGCGACGGCGTGAAAATGCCGCCGGCAATCAAGCCCTTCGCATGGTTTGCACGGTAACCGGCATGGGGACCGCCCGACAACTGGTCCAGCGTATCGACGGTTTGCTGCGCGACGGAGGCTTGCTGGGCGATGGCGATGGTACCGGCGCTCGCCAGCATCACGGCCAGCAGTGTTTTGGCGATCGGGTGGTGCGGGGGTCGGGGATGCATGGCGTCTCCTGTTGTCTGGTTATGGTCATGGGGATGGGCGCTCAAGATCGCACGGCAGCGCTGAAATTCATCCGGTACAACATGGAATTGTGCTTAATGAATTTCATGAAAGAAAAATTATTGGCGCGGGTAGACCGACTGATCGGCCGCGCTTCGGGCAGCGCTCGTCAATCCGGAACGTTTTTCTGGCTTCACTGCTCTCTATCATGACTTTGCTCCCTCGCAGCCTGTCGTTTTGGCTTGACGAGCATCAAAACCAGCTCTGTTCATCGGATTCAATGCCGTCTATCGGCAATACATTAGCGCTTGCCAACTAGAAACTCTGACAATTCGCCCTCCTTTTCCACAATGGTCGGAACCCTGCCGCCTGCCAGTCCGGCAGAACGTGACGATGTGCGCGCCGAACTCAACGCGGCGAAGGCGGAGCTTGCCCACATGCGCGCCCAACTGCATGAGCAAGACCGGCGACTGCAGTCGACCTTCGATCTGCCCTCGGTTGGCATGGCCCACGTCGACCTCGATGGCAAATGGCTGGCCGTCAATGACACGCTGTGCGGCATCGTCGGCTACTCGCGCGAAGAACTGCTTGGTCTGACTTTCCAGGACATCACGCACCCGGATGACCTGGACGAAGACCTGGCCCTGGTGCAGAAACTGCTGACCGGGGAACTGGCCAATTACTCGCTCGAGAAGCGCTACCTCCGCAAAGGCGGCGAACAAATCTGGATACGGCTGACTGCCAAGCTCACGCGCGACTGCGAAGGCAAACCCTGGTTCTTCGTCTCGGTCATTGAAAACATCCACGATCGCAAGCTGGCCGAACAAGAGAGGCTGGCGGCAAAACAAGCGCTGCAAGCCAGCGAATCACGCTTTCGCATCGCCTTCGACAATATTCCCGACGTCGTTGTCATCTATGACCGCGACTTGCGCATCCAGTACATCAATCCGGCCACGCTCAGGACGACCGGCATGTCCCCCGAAGACTTTCTGGGCAAGCGCGAATCGGAGATCTTCCCTGCCGATTTGATCGCCCCATGGCAGCCGGCACTGCATGCGGCACTGCATGAAGGCACAGTGCACTCGGTAGAAGTCGATGTCCCCCTCGGTCCGGGCGTGCGCAACCTGTTGATTACCTGCGTGCCGCTGCGCGACGAAAATGGCAAGGTGAAGGAAGTGATGGGCATCACCCATGACTTCACCGACCGCAAGCGCGCCGAAGAAGCGACGGTAAAGGCCGCACTGCATGACAAGCTGACCGGCCTGCCGAACCGCGCGCTGCTGTTCGAATATTCATCGCATGTGTTTGACCAGGCGGCACGCAACCAGCATGAAGGCGGCATGTTGTTCATCGACCTGGACCGCTTCAAGCCCATCAATGACATCCACGGCCATCTGGTTGGCGACCAGGTGCTGAAGCTGGTTGCGCACCGCGTGCAGGGCCAGGTGCGCAAGGCCGACCTGGTATTCCGGCTGGGTGGTGATGAATTCCTGGTGCTGCTGCCGCAGCTGACCAACAGCACCGAGGCTGCGCAAATCGCGCAGCGCGTGCTGAAGTCACTCGCCGAGCCGATGCTGATCGACGGCATCGAGGTCCAGATCTCGGGCTCGATCGGCATCAGCATCTTCCCGCGCGATGGCATGGACATGCAGTCGCTGGTCAATGCCGCCGACAATGCGATGTATCACGCCAAGCAATCGGGAAAGAACAACTGGCAATTCTATTCAGCCGAGTTGTCGGGCCGTGTGCATGCACAGATCAGCCTGCAGGACAAGGTGCGGCGTGCCCTCAAGGCGAGGGCATTCAAGCTGGTCTACCAGCCCATCGTCGACATCGGCAGCGGCCGCGTGATGGGCGCTGAGGCCTTGCTGCGCTGGCCGCAAAGCGGCGTCGGCCCGGACCAGTTCATTCCCGCCGCCGAAGCCGTGGGTCAGATCATCCCGATCGGCGACTGGGTGATGCAGGAAGCCTGCCGTGCGCACAAGCGCTGGCGCAGCCACGGGTTGCCGGCCATTCCCATTTCGGTCAATGTGTCGGCGCTGCAGATGCGACAGAAGGATTTCCGCTTCAAGGTGCTGTCAGTGCTGCGGCAGCAAAGGCTGTCAGCCGACGCGCTGCAGATCGAACTGACCGAATCGACGCTGCTGGAAGACGTGGACTATGCCATCTACCTGCTGAACAACCTGCAGCAGGATGGCGTCAAGATTTCGCTGGATGATTTCGGCACCGGCTACTCCAGCCTGTCCTATTTGTCTCGCCTGCCGATCAACAAGATCAAGATCGACAAATCCTTCGTCAAGCACCTGACCACGGATACCGCCTCGCGCGCGGTGACGGAGGCCATCATCATGCTCGGCCGTCGGCTCAAGCTGGACATCATCGCCGAAGGCATCGAAACCGAGACTATGCTGGACGAAGTGCGGCACCTCGGCTGTCATCAGGCGCAAGGGCATTACCTGAGCCAACCTGTCGATGCCGATGCGTTCGAGGCCTGGTATTCGGAACAGGTGCGCACGCCGCATTGAGAGCTGGAGCCCGAATTGCGATCGGAAATCGAGGTACGACTTGCCTGAATAAGTACACTCGGAATCACCTGGTCGGATCGGGGCAAAAGAAGGGAAAAGAAAAGAAAAAGGCCGGTATCGTTTCCGATACCGGCCTTTTGACTGGCGTCCCCACGGGGATTCGAACCCCGGTACTCACCGTGAAAGGGTGATGTCCTAGGCCTCTAGACGATGGGGACAAAAGCTTGAA
>JACCDW010396142.1_pt1 | contig 57296 bp, 31 predicted proteins | sample 7449781 | NCBI WGS metagenome assembly JACCDW01 (sample SAMN15323449, study PRJNA562643) | freshwater metagenome | isolation source: river surface water | place: USA:Blue River Watershed | collected 2017-08-18
GGTAGAATAGTGTGTGCCGATGAAATAGATTCGTTGTCGGATTATCGAATCAAAAAAGAAGTGCAGCCATTGGATATTGCATTTGTAAAGCAGTTTCTGAAAGAAACTACACCGGTCAAATACAAATATAGTAATCGTCCGGATACAGATATATTTACGTATGGGTTTATCGCGCAAGAACTGGTAAAGAAAGACTATCCCGATTTGTATAGACTCGAACCTAATGATGAGGCTGAAGAAATAATCGAAGAAGACGGGTTTGTAAATCCAAAGGGAGCTTTGTTCAGTATTTGTTACAATAGCATTATTCCTATGTTGTCTTTGGCGCAGAAGGATACATACAATGAAGTAGATGAGCTAAAGGCAAAAGTCGCTTCATTGGAAGAGCGATTGGCTAAGTTAGAATCCCTTCTTGAAAATAAATAAAATATCATTGCTCTTCTTTTTTTATGTTCAATCGTGCCTTCGTATTAATATAGAGAATCATGTCTTCAAACAATATTAGTAATGATATTGCCGATAATGCATCGCCACCTACATACACCAACGCAAATGTCCCTACGTTGGATATGGATGGCAATCTAACTAATTTATCCAATGTCAGCACAACTACATTAACGGTCAATGGCGTAAATATTAATAGCACTGAAATTGGATATCTTGATGGAGTGGTGCCGGGGTCGGTTGTTAGCAATAAAGCGCTGGTGGTGGATAATGCAAATGCTTTATCGGGATTGTATTATTTATCTATCTCAGGATCGAATAACGACGCTTTCCGGATATCCAATTCTGTTTCTTCAGGCAGAGCAAGTATTCTATTTACCAATAGCGGCAGCAGATCGTTTGAGCTCGGATTGAGAGGTCCCGCGTCATCAACTCCCGCAAATGGATTTTATATCTACGACAATGCAAATTCGGCATATAGATTAATAATTGACGCATCAGGCAATGTTGCAATTGGAGCGAATTCGTCATCATATCCACTGCACGTTGTTGGTAACATTAATACAACTACCGGTTATTTGTTGAATGACACGAGTATGTTCGCAAGTGCTCTAACAGGTGTATCGGATACTTCAGGCGCAATCGCAAGCAAGGCACTTATCGTTGATAGCAATAAATCGATAACTGGCATAACATCACTGACATCTACAACATTGATAGGAACTACTATCAATGCTACTTCCGCGTATCAACTTAATGGAACCTCTATGTTCGCAAGTGCTCTCACTGGGGTTTCCAATACTTCGGGGGCAATCGCAAGCAAGGCACTTATCGTTGATAGCAATAAATCGATAACTGGCATAACATCACTAACATCAACAAGTCTTATTGTATCCGGAACAACCGCATCAACATCATCGGCGACTGGAGCATTAACGGTAGCCGGCGGAATTGGTGTGAGGGGGGCGCTCAGCGGAGGCGGCAATACTATTGATTATACAGCAACCGCACGATCGGAATCGTTAATTAACTATACGGATACGAGCAATACATTCAATAATGCTTTTGCCACGACAGATGCAACACCGCGTTATACGTATTACTTTGGAGCGCCCACATACACCGGCACCACCGCCAGAACTACAACAACCGCAGCCACGATGATGATTAGTGGCGCGCCAGTTAGTGGAACAAATAATACTATTACTAACCCATACGCGCTAATCATTGGAAGCGGAAGATCATCGTTTGGCGGTTCTACTACATATACGACTACCAACAATGCGGATCAAGTTATATCTATTCCCGCAATAACACTGACCGCATCCGGCATTGCATCCCCAGACTCGGCTCATAGATCAGTCTTGAATATCGGAGCACCTACTTTAACATCTTCTACAACGCTAACGACGACAAACGCATCAACGCTCTATATTGCCGGACCCCCCGCTGCAAGCGGTTCTATGACAATCACAAATGTATATTCGCTATATATCAATAGCGGTAATGTATATTTCGGCGGAAACGTATTATCCAACAAACTACTCGGCGTATTTCCAAATGCCATTCCTACTATTGACACGACGCGTCTTATTCAAGCTATTGACAGCGCGCAAGCATCGGCCAGCGCTCGAGCGATTACATTAGGCAGAGCTTACTCATCGCTTGATTCGGCAGCGCTTCTTTACTCATGGACAAGCGCGGGTTCAACGTCAAACTATGTTTCGCTTGGATTATTTGGATCATCGTCTTTTAATAACACACTTGTTGTTCATGGTAGCGGCAACGTTGGAGTTGGTACAACCTCTCCATCGCATTTACTTGATATTAACGGGACCGCGCGCGTTGCCGGATCGCTAACAGTGAGTGGATCCGGCAGTCATACAATCGCAGGAACGCTCTCTGCGACTCTTGCGAGTGGTGCGCAAACTGGAATCACTTCAGTTGGTACTCTGAGTAGTTTGACCGTATCCGGAGACGTATCAATCACAACTGGTAAGCTAACTATTGGAGCTGGTAACGACATCACTTCTACGATTGCCAGTTATATCAAAAGTGTTTCTTTAGGTTCTGCAGTTGCAAGTACGATAGTTGCCCTTGATGCATCAAAGAACTTTTCGGGAATTAACGATCTATCCTCCAATGAGATAAGTCTTGGCGGAACGGCAATCTCATATACATCGGCGAGTGTTATCGCCACAGAAACAGTATTGACATTAAAGGCTACTACGCTAACCAATACATCAGCAGCAGGAACGGATGCGATACATCGATGCGGTGCCTATATCAAGCAACCAACGATCAGTGCGTCCAACGCTGTTATCACCACAACAGCATCGACCGTGTTTATTGATGGGCCTCCGCTAACCGCTGGTAGTGCAACAATCACAAATAGATACGCTCTGTATGCGGGAGGTCCAATGTTTACACAAGGCGTTTCTACATTTCTATCTGGTAGCTACTCCCGCGCCCATCGATGGTCCAATGACAATGCTCTACCAATTACAGTCGATTTGCAAATCTTCAACGGAAGCAACGGAACCGCATCCAATAATGCACTCTTTGGAACTACAACAGGCAACTTCTTATCATTCATGACTAATGGATCCCAACGAATGACTTTGGATATTAGTGGTAATGTTGGCATCGGGAATGCTGCGCCAAGTTTTCTTCTTGATGTGAGCGGAACGACTCGCATTACTGGAGCCACTACAATAGGCGGGGCACTTACGCTGACAGCCGGAACCGCATCGTCATCCACATCTACTGGATCATTAGTGATAACGGGAGGAGCCGGCATAAGCGGTGCGGTGTATATTGGAGGACTTACAAACATTGCTGGTATAACAACATTGACAAATGCGACCGCGTCATCATCAGTATCGACCGGCGCGCTTGTTGTATCCGGCGGTGTTGGGATAGGGGGCGCCAACTATATCGGTGGAGCACTCAATGTAGCGGGCGTTGCGTCATTCACAAGTGGGACCACATCGTCATCAACAACTAATGGTGCGGTGGTCGTAAGCGGAGGGGTTGGTATTAGCGGAGCTACTTACATAGGAGGAATCGCAAATATAGCAGGCATAACATCGATAACAAATTCTACCTCATCGACGTCTTCTTCTACAGGAGCGCTTGTAGTATCCGGCGGTGTCGGGATAGGAGGCATTTTGAATATTGCCGGAGCGCTCGCGGCATCATCATTGACTTCGTCTGGTAATGCAACAATTACAGGAACTCTCACTGCCAACAATACCGGAACAAACACTATCGCCGGAACGCTTGCCGCATCGACATTAACTGCGTCTGGTAATGTAACAATTACGGGAACTCTCACCGCCAACAATACCGGAACAAATACTATCGCCGGAACGCTTGCTGCATCAACCTTGACAACATCGGGATCCGCCACCTTTGCTGGAGTGTTGAGCGCAAACAATACCGGAACCAATACTATCGCTGGAACTCTTGCATCTACCAATACCACAATTAGTGGAACATTAACTGTAAGCGGAACCGGTTCGCATAGCATCGCTGGAACACTTGCGACATCAACATTAAATGCAAGTAATACTATCGGCGCCGGTTCGACAAGAAACTATACAACAGCAGGAACAGAACGCGCTTTGTCTATCCAATCAGCTACCTATACAAATAACACAACAGCCGCCAGTGGCACGGATGCTGCGCATAGAGCAAATGTTTATTTAGGGCCGACTACAATTGCGGCAACCAACGCTTCGGTTATAACTACCAATGCATCAACATTATACATTCAAGACGCTCCAGTCGCAGGAACTAATATGACATTGAGCAATCGTTATGCTATGTATGTTGCCAGTGGAATGAGCTATCTTGGAGGAGGAGTAAATGTAATTGGAACATTGGCAGCATCTGGCATAACTACGATATCAAATAATACAACGTCATCGAATGCAACATCAGGCGCGTTAGTTGTGACCGGCGGAGTTGGTATAGGAGGGGCTTTGAATGTTTCAGGATTAATTACTGGAACGCTCGCAACGGCGGCTCAAACAAATATCACATCAGTTGGAACGCTTTCTAATTTAACAGTGAGTGGGACATTAACGCTTGGTTCGACCGCAGTTTCGGCTTCTGAACTTGCCGTAGTAGATAGTGTTGTTGCCGGCACGGCCAGTGCAAACAAAGCGCTTATAGTCGATAGCTCCCGCGATATTTCAAATATTAATACATTGAGTGGAGCATCCATTTCACTGAGCGGAACTGTTAATGATACTTTATCATTAACAAATACCAATACTGGGGGTAGAGCGAGCATAAAATTTACAAATGACAATCAGTTTGTTGAGCTGGGATTAAGAGGATCCACATTAGGTCCGGCCAATTCATTCTATATCTATAATCAAAGCACGTATAGATTACTTATTGATTCAACTGGTAAAGTCGGAATCAATACAATAGCTCCAGCCTATCAATTGGATGTGAATGGAACACTCAACTGCACTTCGTTATACATCAATGGATCGTTATTTAACGCATCGGGTATCCCTTCGTATTGTTCTGGTATAACGACCACAGGAACGGCAGTTGCGGATAAGGTTTTAACCGTAAATAGCGCATTGAATGTAAGTGGGATTAATTCGCTTTCGGCAACGAATATAACCGGAACTCTACAAACCGCCGCCCAGACAAATATAACTTCCGTTGGGACTTTAACGGGATTGTCGCTAAGTGGCGCTACCAGTTCTACATCCAATATTTTAATTTATTCCGCAAATACATCTTTCGAGGATACGGTAGTCACAAATGGATACGATTTAGTTATAAATAATCAAGATACAACAACTGCCGAGCAATGCGGAATCGCATTTCTATGTGCTACTCAAAGTATATCAACAACCACGCCAACGTGTGCAATTAGAGCATTCAGATCCGGACTGAATGGAGCAGGAGGAATCGCTTTTGCTACCAGAGATTCTACGACACAATCTGCAAGCTGTAGCACTAAACTGGTAATCACCGGTTCTGGAAATGTTGGTATAGGAACAACCGCACCGGCCGTTGATTATCAATTTGATGTGGCCGGCAGGGGTCGATTTACTACAGGATTATCAGTGGGAACATCTACTCAAACCCAAGCAAATCGATTGCTCGTTTTAATTGATTCTACTCAAGCAAATTCTGATTTCAGAGTTATGATGATTGGAAAAGAGATATCTGCATATAACTGCGGATATGTAAGATATGTCCATGGCGCTAATAGCAGCACAACGGCAAATTATATATCTTTAGGGATACATAGCAGAGATGATATTATCAGCTGTTTTTCATCCGGAAGAGTCGCGGTCAATTCATCCTCCAATCCCACCTATACATTTTATGTAAATGGAACTGCCGGCGGAACAAGCGCATATACCAATGCTTCAGATTATAGATTGAAATATGATTTGTCAAATCTTGATTATGGACTTGATATAGTTAAACGTCTTAAGCCCATTAAATTTATGCAAAAGGATTATCCCGATAAACATCAAATTGGATTTCTGGCTCATGAGGTTCAAGAATACATACCAGAAATCGTATCCCATAATAAAGACGAAATTGATGAAAATGGAAACCCCGTATATCAATCAATGCAATATGCGCTCTTAACACCAGTCTTGGTGAAAGCGGTTCAGGAGCAACAAGAACTTATAGAAACGCTGCAGCAGCAATTGGCGAATGCAATGAATGAGCTTGCGGATATCAAATCAAGACTATGAGCATTCGTTGCGCATGTCTCTGGGTGATATGGTTATAATAATATTATTGGATTGTTGATTTTTTTTCTCCGCCCATAGTCTGTTCTTAAATATAGATATACATCAAACAGCTCATATAATATAAAAAATGTCCTCTGGAGGAGGGTCTAATATAACATCAGATCTAACTGATCTGATTCTCGTGGCTAATGCCGGCAATAGTTCATTCGTGGTAACCACTGATAGCACTCCATCGATATTTGTCGATAGCGATGCTAAAGTCGGCATTAACACACTAACGCCAGCTTCTCGCCTCGAAGTGAATAGCGAAGATGGCATGTGCATTACTGTTCGTAATAATAGTTCAGAAACGGCGTATGGCTCAATTGGAGTATCAAGCACCGGCGATGTTTCGATTGCCCCCAACGGATCCAATGTCACAATCAATAAATCGCTAAACATACCAAACCACAACGGAAGTACCGTTGGACTAAAACTTGCTGGTGTTACGGTGACTGCCACCGCGGCGGAACTAAACACATTATCCGGAACTACTTCTGGCACGGCCACTGTAGGCAAGGCGATCGTATTGAATGAAAGTAAAACAATCACCGGTCTTAATGGGTTATCTGCTACAGAACTAACAGGCACGCTCCAGACTGCGGCTCAGCCTAACATCACATCAGTAGGAACTCTTTCTAACCTCGCGGTAAGCGGTAGCGTTTCGGCCAATCAACTAACCGGCACGCTTCAAACTGCGGCTCAGCCTAACATCACGTCGGTGGGAACGCTTTCTGATCTCACGGTAAGCGGCGGTATATCGGCTAATCAACTAACCGGCACGCTTCAAACCGCGGCTCAACCCAACATCACTTCAGTTGGCAATTTATCTTCGATTACTGTTGCTGGAACTACTCTTAGTGATGAACTTGAATATCTTGATGGCGTAGTGGAAGGAACTGCCGCTGCGTCTAAAGTTGTCGTGCTTGATGCGGACAACTCAATTGCCGGTCTTGGATCGGTTTCGGCTGATGAGCTCGCAGGCACGCTCCAGACCGCTGCACAACCTAACATCACATCTGTAGGAACGCTTTCTAACCTCGCGGTAAGCGGTAGCGTTTCGGCCAATCAACTAACCGGCACGCTTCAGACTGCGGCACAACCCAATATTACTTCAATTGGTAATCTATCTTCGATTACCGTTGCTGGCAATACAGTTGGATCTGAACTTTCTTATATCAAAGACATTACCGCAGGAACTGCTGCTGCAAGTAAGGCCGTTGTTCTAAACTCATCGAAATCAATATCTGGTGTAAATGCAATTTCGGCTAATCAACTAACGGGCACCATTCAGACTGCGTCCCAGCCTAACATCACGGAGATCGGTCCTTTAGCGTCTGTTAGCATCGCTGGACATAGTATTGGATCCGAAGTTGCTTGCATTGATAATGTAGTTGCAGGCACGGCCACCGCTGGAAAGGCAATGGTGCTAAATAGTTCAGGAGCCATTACCGGTGTTGGATCTCTTTCCGCATCATCACTGAGTGGAACGCTACAAACTGCGGCGCAACCTCAGATAACATCAGTGGGAACACTTACTGATTTGACCGTTGGCGGAGGCGTCAGCGTAACCTCTACAACTCAATCTGATAGTCTAACTACCGGAGCGCTTAAGGTTGCCGGCGGAGTTGCCGTCGCAAAGAATATCTATGTAGGCGGAATTATTGATGCGCAAGGATTCAAGATTGATGGAGTGGATCTTTCAGCGGGCGGAGGATCTGCTCCCAGCTACTGCATGGGCGTAACCCCCGGAACGGCAAGCAATGGCAAAGTATTGGCTCTTGATAATGATGGTGCGATTAGCGGAATCCTATCACTATCAGCAAGTAGTATTTGGGGTGAGTTGCAGACTGTTGATCAACCCAAGATAACATCAATTGGAGAACTAACTGCGCTTGCAGTCGGCGGCGCTGTCGAATTTAAAACCACTACTGACGCAACGAATTCAACAACTGCTGGAGTTAAGATTGCTGGTGGTTTAGCTATTGCAAAAAAATTGCATGTGGGAACCGGAATTTACGGAACTCTACAAACATCCAATCAATCTGGAATTACTCAGGTTGGAACACTTTCTGGACTTAACGTGAATGGTGCAGTGACATTCAATAATGGAGGAGATTCAAGTTCTTCAACTACTGGCGCTTTCACTGTTCTTGGTGGAGTTGGAATCGGAAAGAATCTATACGTTGGAACAGGAATTTACGGAACGCTGCAAACAGGGTCGCAAACCAATATCACTCAAGTTGGAACACTATCCAGCCTTACCGTATCCGGAGCTATGTCGGCTTCGCAAATTACGGGAACGCTACAAACGCCATCGCAAACTAATATCACTTCAGTTGGCATTCTGACCAGTCTTGATGTAAATGGTCCAGTTAGCTTTTCATCAACAACCGAATCAAGTGGTTATGCCAGTGGAGCCTTACAAATCGCCGGCGGCGTTGGAATCGCAAAGAAGCTATATGTTGAAGGTGGCATGTATGGAACTCTACACACGGCCTCTCAGCCTTATATCACTGCAGTCGGAACACTTTCATCGCTAAATGTATCTACCGATATTACAGCAACAGATATATACGGCACGATACAAACCGCGGCGCAGCCACATATCACAAGTGTTGGAACTCTATCTTCGCTAACCGTTTCAAATGGAATCACCGCCAGCACATTTACCGGAGATATAGTAACTGGAGTGCAAACAGGTATAACACAAGTAGGAACATTAACTGAACTGAATGTGGCAGGAGATCTATCGATTACATCTACGACCGATTCTTCAAATCTAACAACTGGATCCATTAAGACCGCCGGCGGCATGGCGATCACTAAAACGCTGAGAGTAGGAACTGGTATTTACGGAACTCTACAAACTGGTTCGCAAACTAATATCACTGAAGTTGGAACACTTACTGGATTGACATCATCTGGAGATGTAGCCATTAGTTCTGCCACGGATTCAACAACTCTAACCAGCGGATCTATTGTTACCGCGGGTGGCGTTGGTATCGCAAAGACATTGAATGTGGGAACCGGTATTTATGGTTCGATTCAAACGCCATCTCAAACGGCTATTAACCAAGTTGGAACACTTTTATCTTTGGATGTGAGTGGAGGCGTAACCTTAGGATCTACGACCGATGCCAATAGCTATTCAAGCGGAGCGCTGCAGATCGCTGGCGGAGTTGGTATCGCGAAGAAGCTATATGTTGAAGGTGGCATGTATGGAACTTTGATGACGGGGTCTCAACCCAACATAACCTCGGTTGGAACACTTTCAACACTGACCGTCAGTGGAGATCTTAACGGAACATTGGCTACTGCGGCGCAACCTTACATCACGTCAGTGGGAACTCTTACAGGCTTAGTAGTAAATGGAAATATTGAAGGAACTCTTATCACAGGACCTCAGCCGCATATTACAAGTGTTGGAACTTTGGCTTCTCTTAATGTCACTGGAAACGTTTCCGGAACTCTAACTACGGGATCTCAGCCGAACATTACTTCGGTAGGAACATTATCCTCTCTTAATGTAAGCGGTAGTCTAACTCTTGGAACAACTACGATCTCGGCAAGTGAGATTGGCGTTCTCGATGCTGTTGTTGCTGGAACTGCTGCAAACAGCAAAGCACTTGTTCTCAGTTCAACTGGAACTATTAGTGGTATTAGTTCTCTTTCGGCTACCACTCTATCGGGAACACTAAGCACTGCTGCTCAGCCAAATATTACTTCGGTGGGAACACTATCTTCTTTAACCGTAAGTGGTGCTGGTAGTTTTGGAAGTTTGACTGTTAATGGCGTCGCAGTAGGAGGGGCCCCTGATTATGTTCTTAACATTACCCCAGGAACAGCCGCCGCCAGTAAGGCACTTGTTTTAAATTCAAGTAGTGCCATTACTACCGGTATTGCTTCATTATCTTCGACAGTGGTAAGAGTAACCGGTACTACTAATGCCACCAGCGCAACAACTGGGTCATTAATTGTTAGTGGAGGAGTTGGAATTACCATGGATACTATAATTAATGGAGTTTTATACCCAAACAATAGTGGAGATTATACTTTCTCAAGTTCTTTCTCTAATCGAGGTCTGTCAGTTAATAATAAAACTTATAATAATTCTGATTCAACGGCGGGTTCAACGGACGGAGTGTTTCGTGTTACATCATATTTTGGAACTCCTACGTATACCGCAACAAACACCGGCGTAACAACTACCAATGCTGCAACGGCATACATACAAGGGGCTCCAGTTTCTGGAACAAATAATACCATTACAAATTCCTATGCATTGTATATCAATGGTGGCGAAACATACACAAAGGGACAGATTTCTATTGATAATAGTACCGCGGCAACATCGGCTACCACTGGCGCATTAGTAATTTCTGGAGGTGTTGCCACTGGAGGAAATAGTTGGGTTGGCGGAACTCTTCGAGTAGCATCTACCACGGCATCTTCAAGTTCAACCACTGGCGCGTTAGTAGTTTCTGGAGGTGTTGCCACTGGAGGAAATAGTTGGGTTGGCGGAACTCTTCGAGTAGCATCTACCGCGGCATCGTCAAGTTCAACCACTGGCGCGTTAGTAGTTTCCGGAGGTGTTGGCGTAGCAGGTGATATTTGTGTAAAATCCGGTTCGTCGATTGGAATCGGGCTGGCGCCAGTTTATAGTTTAGATGTTCAAGGAACAAGTAATTGGGCAACTACTGACGGTAATCCAAATACTTATAGATATAATGGCGGCAATGGTGGGGATGGTAATTGGAATAACCAGACGGTAACTATTTGTGCTCGGTTTAATGGCGGCGTAGCGGTTACTAATGCTGCTATTTATGTTTCTTCGGATCAAAGATTAAAGAAAGATATTAATGAATTATCATCGGAGTTTTGCAAACAATTTATTCAAACGACAACTCCTGTATCATTTAAATACAAAAAAGATAATACATTGAGTTATGGTTATATTGCTCAGGATTTAATAAAGCGAGGATATGATGTTTTGACAGTATCCAGCCCTGATGAGAATATGGAGGAATACGAAGACGAAGACGGATTTATAAGTAATGCAGGAAGCTATTTCAATGTATCCTACCAAACGGTTATTCCCATTCTTGCAAAGGGATTAAAAACTGCATATGAAGAAAATATGGATTTATCCGCAAAAGTAGATACCCTAAATAATGAAATAAATCAATTAAAAGATACTAATCAACAAATGCTGGATATGATTACTAAATTGTCTGCGCGATTAAACCAACTGGAGCAAAACTAAAATATCACACTTCTTAGAGAATCGTATTACATTTTTTATCTCTGCGATCAATATAATATATAATAATGTCATCTGGAGGCGGAGGAGCAAGTCCTCTTTCAAATCTGACAGATCTCATCTTAGTAGCCAATGCGGGCAATAGCTCGTTCGTAGTAAATACAGATTCCACTCCTTCTCTATACGTCGATAGCAATGCCAACGTTGGCATCAACACACTTGAGCCTGCGTCTAAGTTTGAAGTCAATAGCGCTTCGGGAGAGTGTATTACGGTTCGTCATGATGGATCCGAAACTGCGTATGGTTCTATCAACGTATCGAGCAACGGCAATGTTGCGATTAATACTAATGGACAAAAAATAACTACCAACAAATCTCTTGATATCGTTGGTCATAATGGTTCTACCACGGGCCTTATGCTTGGCGGTTCAGTAGTAGAAGCAACCGCCGAAGAACTTAATCGCTTAGCTGGCGTATCTGCTGGATCAGTTGTAGCCGGCAAAGCGATTGTTGCCAACGAAGCCAAGACACTTAGTGGCCTTACTTCTATTTCAGCAACTGAGCTATCTGGAACGATTCAGACCGCTGCCCAGCCGAACATCACCAGTTTAGGAACGCTTACATCATTGAACATTAGCGGCACGTTCTCAGCCGCGCAACTATCGGGCACATTACAGACCGCAGCGCAACCTAATATCACTTCGGTAGGAACGCTTTCTGACCTAACGGTAAGTGGTGGAGTGTCCGCCGCCCAACTAACCGGCACGCTACAAACTGCGGCTCAGCCTAACATTACTTCAGTGGGCGATCTATCTTCATTAACGGTATCGGGTACCACTGTCTCAAATGAATTAGAATATCTTGAAGGAGTAATCGCCGGAACCGCTTCGGCCAGCAAAGCAGTTGTCTTAGATGCAGATAAAGAAATCACTGGCATTACGGGCCTATCGGCAACATCGCTTACCGGAACACTACAAACTGCGGCTCAGCCCAATATTACTTCAGTGGGAACGCTTACGTCTCTATCTGTTGGAGGTGGCGTGTCTGCATCGACCTTATCTGGAACTCTACAAACTGCGGCTCAACCTAACATCACCAGTGTTGGCAATCTATCGACTGTGAGCATCGGCGGATCTACTATTGGTAGCGAAGCCGCGTTTCTATCGGGAGCAACCGCCGGATCTGCTGCCGCAAGCAAAGCTCTTGTGCTCAGCGCGGGTAAGGCGATAACTGGAATTACATCTCTATCGGCCACTCAGTTATCTGGAACTCTACAAACTGCGGCTCAGCCTAACATTACTTCTCTTGGTAATCTTTCGTCATTATCAGTAGGTGGATTTAGTATTGGAACAGAAGCTGCTTATCTAAGCGGCGCTACCCCCGGCACGGCCGCCAATAGCAAAGTTCTTGTCTTGAATGGATCCGGAGCGATATCTGGTATCAGTAGTTTATCGGCAACATCACTATCTGGAACACTACAGACCGCGGCTCAACCTAACATTGCCAGCGTTGGAACACTTTCTTCACTTGCGGTCAGCGGAAGTGTAAATCTTACATCTGGAACCGATGCGGTTAATACTCTATCTGGTGCGCTTAAGGTAGCCGGCGGTATGTCAGTAGTAAAGAACATGTTTGTTGGCGGAATTATCGATGCTGCCGGTTTCAGAATTAATGGGACTCCAATTAGTAGCGGAGGAAGCGGCGGCTCGGTATCTCTACCTTCATATGTATCTGACGCAACTGCAGGAACTGCCACGGCGAGTAAAGTTCTTGTGCTTGATAGTTCGAGCAACGTAAGCGGCATTGGTTCGCTATCTGCCACATCCCTAACCGGCACGCTACAAACCGCGGCGCAACCTAACATTACATCAGTTGGAACTCTTTCTGGGTTATCAGTTAGTGGAGCCGGTAGTTTTGATAGTCTTACTGTGAATGGCGTTGCTATCACTGGCTCTGGAGGTGGAGGTGGAGGCGGATCTGCATCTCTACCTTCATATATCGCTGATATTACTGAAGGAACTGCTGCTGCGAGTAAAGCGGTTGTGCTTGATAGTTCAAAGAATGTAAGTGGGATTAATCAAGTATCAACGAGTACTGCGATTGTAACAAGTACAACTAATTCGTCGTCATATGATACCGGTGCGCTTACTGTAGCTGGCGGTGTTGGTATCGCAGGAAATATCTTTATTAATGGATTATTAACTCGGCGAGCTCCTATTTGGGTTCGGTACACAAGCAATGTATCGTCGCAACAGTTTGTGATTCCGGAAAATATTAGATTAGTAAGAGTATATGTGGGGGGAAAAGGAGGCAATGGGTTTTTCGGTATAGGCAGCGGCGTCAGCGTTGGATGCGGTGGCGGTGGCGGAGGATTTGCCTTCGGAAGTATAATAACTACCCCAGGTTCTTCTATTAATATAACAATAACCAATTCAAATAGCATAGTTACATATAATGATATTACATTTACCGCAAATGCTGGTGGCAATGCTACGTCTAACACCAAAGGAACTGGAGGAACTGCCATAATAACCAAAACAAGCAGTTCTATCATTGATAGTGGGTTTTATACAGGAGGGAGTGGGGGTGCGGGACCGGGAGGAGGCGGTGGTTCTTGTGCGTCGCCTCTGGGTAATGGATATGACGGTGGAATTGGTCTTGGCGGAGGGGGTGGCGGAATTGGAGGGTCCGGCGGAACGTCTGGCGGCGGAGGGGGCGGCGCAGGCGGAGGTACGACGAGTACGGGGGGTGGGGGCGCAGGTGGCAATGGAGGACACTCTCTAACACCAGACATAGGTGGTCCTGGTAGATCATTTATTGAAAACAAATTTATTGATCCATTATTAGAATTAGCAATTAGTCCTGGATTAAATGCTAATACTATCGGTGTTGCTGGAACTGGCGGCGGAGGCGGGGGCTGCTTCGCCTCAACGCAAAGAATGGCTGGCAATGGCGGTGCTTTTGGGGGAGGAGGAGGAGCATGGGCTAATTCCACTGTTTCGGCACAACAGATGATATATGGAGGTTTTGGAGGTTTAATGGGAGGAGGGGGCGGTGCGTCCAATTCGGCATCAAGCGGACCTGCCTATCCTAAATGCGGAAATGGCGGACTAGGAGGTGGTGGCGGTGGCGGCTCTCGTGGGAGTGGGACCACCGGAATTGGCTCTGAGACTGGTGGTGTCGGTGGCAATGGATTTGTTTTCCTTTACTATTAATCCACTTATTAACTCACAACATCTTTTTTTGTATCAGAGAATAGCAGTTCTAATATAGCTATGCCAACTCTGTTTAAGCCGCCTACTCCAGTTGCCCTCTCTTCTCTTGGAGGGGGAACTGGGGGCGGGTCTTCTATTACCAATAATACATCATCCGTAACAATCAACAATGATCCAGCCGGCAACTCAACTGTTCAGATTTATACCAACAACACCGTTGCGATGAGTGTTGATAATAATCAAGATTTTACATTTGGTGGCGCAACGACGACCGCTAATGGCTCGCGAATTACAATTGTAGATCCTGATGGAGAATGTCTTCGATTGGTCAATTCCACCAGCCAGACATATACTCAATTCAGAGCCAACTACAGCGGAGGACTAACGATCACAACGTCTAATTCCAGTATTCAGTTAGGCACCAATAGTCTTTATATGCAACCCAATGCCTTATACATTGGCGACACCGTAGTCACGAGCACGGCTAATCAACTAAACTATACCAACACTGTCGTTGGTATAGCGATCCCACTTAAAGCTCTTGTTGTTGATGAAAACCGCAACATATCAAGCATTAATTCATTATCAGCGGTGCAACTGAGTGGAACTCTTCTAACCGGCCCCCAACCTAATATCACATCACTCTCAGCCATTGATATCACTCAGTCTCTTCGTCTTGGTGGAACGCTTTTGCAATCAAGTGCCGATGAACTAAATTATCTTTACACAACCATTCCAGGACAGGCTACGGTCATGAAGGCGTTTGTTTTTGATTCGACAAAAAATATAAGTGGCGTAAATACGGTAAGAGCCGTTTCGCTGGAAGGAACAATCTTGACATCGGCCCAACCGAACATAACATCCATCGGAACATTATCCAATCTGAATGTCAGTGGCAAAATCGGCATAGGAACAAGTAGTCCTTCAAGATCATTGGAAATAGTAAATAGCCTTCCGGTTATTAGATTGAATAATGGCAACGCGTCTGCTGAGATCATGGTGGATTCATCCAACAACCTTCATATCATACCAGATAATGATTTACTTGTTAAAGGAAACCTCATTCTTGAAAATGCAACAATCGCCGGAGTGACAACATTGACTGCAGCATCAATAAATGGAACACTGCTCACTGCAGCTCAGCCAAATATTACACAGTTGGGAACGCTTGCGAATCTTGACGTAGCGAACGATGTAGTAATTGGAAACTTTAGCGTTCCTTCCACATCGCATAGATTGATTATCAAAGAACAATATGGTAGCCTATTGGAGATACAAAGATCGTCCGCGCTGAAGACTACATTCGACATGAATAGCTATGGCGATTTGACAATTGCACCAACCCGCGATGTGATTCTTCCCGCTGCATTGCGCATGGGAGGCCCAATCACGGGCGCCACCGATATTGTAGCAAACAATCTTACGGGTCTATTGCTTACACCCGAACAACCAAATATTACAAAGATAGGAACGCTATCAACACTGAGCGTAACTAACTCGATTGCTACTTCCGCGATTACAGCAACGTCGCTTACGGGAACTTTACTGACAGCAGCGCAGCCTAACATCACTCAGATTGGAACATTAGATCATCTGGATGTGCTGCATACAATTACCGCAGATAATATTGAGGCGGATACACTTACAGGATTATTACTGACACCAGAACAGCCAAACATCACGCAAATAGGAACCTTACTATCACTGAATGTCTCTAATGCAATTAACGCAACGTCATTGGTCGCATCAACATTAACCGGAACACTTCTTACGCCAGCGCAGCCCAATATTACTCAGATAGGAACATTGACTTCGTTATCCGTATCTCATAATATCTTAGCTGAATCAATTGTTGTTGATGATATTACGGGCACGCTACTTACACCATCGCAGCCAAACATCACTGAGATAGGAACGCTAACAACACTGAACGTATCTAACTCTATTGCCACTTCCGCGATTACGGCAACGTCGCTCACGGGAACTTTACTTACAGCAGCGCAGCCTAACATCACGCAGATTGGTGCATTGACTAACTTGATCGTAACTAATTCTATTTCAACATCTTCGCTGACAACAACTACACTGACTGGAACAATGCTTACAAGCTATCAGCCAAACATAACGACACTTGGCACATTAACCAGACTATCTACAACCGCTCCAATTGGAATTGGCGTAAGTAGTCCAACTGCGGCAATAGATATTAATACATCCGGTCTATCTACAACTGCGGCGATCAAACTTACCGATGGAACCAACAGCGCAATCATATCATTGAGTGAGAATGGATTATTGCTGAACTCGAATGGGCCGCTGCTAACAATCGGATCTGGCGCAACGATTCAAATGTCAGGAGGAACAATTGCTGGATTGAATACATTGACCGTAAGTGAAATAACCGGAACTCTCATGACAGCAGAACAGCCCAATATCACTCGACTTGGAACATTGGAATATCTCGATACTAATTATATTGGACTTGGCGCGCAGCATCTCTCCAACTATAGATTGAATGTTGAGGAACAATATGGATGGTTCGCGCGGTTCTACGATGGAACAAATACAATGAATATTGAAACATTGAATGGTGATTTTGTGTTAAAGACATCCAATCAACGCATTGCTCTTTATACCAACACTGATTTAGTTTTGAACGGGGGCACGATCATAGGTTTAGAAACATTGACAGCGGACTCGATTGCGGGAACATTAACGACAGCAAGTCAGCCAAATATAACATCGTTAGGAGTTTTGACTTCGTTGAATGTATCCGGACCAACAACAGTATCGTCATTAACATCAAGCGGGGCGGTGGTGGCAAACTCGATTAATGCGAATTCCGCAAACGTGAATGGATCGTTATCTGTATCGCAAGGGGTATCTCTCAACTCATTAACGATTGGTTCTACAACATTGAATGAAGCCGCTTTTATTCAAATGATGAATCCAACATCCAGTGGAGGCGTTGAAGGTGGAACAGCTGGCGTGGTTATTCCAAATAAAGCATTAGTTCCTGATGATAATAAAAATCTTTCTTCGTTCAATAACCTAACTGCCACCAATCTATATGGATCAATTGCTACTGCGTATCAGCCCAATATCACAACAATTGGAAACTTGTCGGGCCTTAATGTGCTGGGATATTTAGGAGTGGGAACAGCGTCTCCCATCAAGCAAATGGAAATCAATTCAACTACGGGAGATTGCTTGAGACTATCATATGATAAGGGAAACGCTACGGCGAAAGCTGACTTTGTTGTAGATGCCTCCGGCAACTTATCCATCCAACCAACTGGAACAACTAAGATAGCGTCCATGCAAGTCGGAAACGCAACGAAATTAGAAGCCCCTCTTGAAATCGGTTTCACAACATTTGGGGTTACCAACGCTTACTCTTATAGAACAAATATCGGTGGTATGGGTGTTATGAATGCGACCGCAACGCCTACCAGTTATAATTATAGTATTAGAGCATGTGGTCGAGTTCTATGCGCAGGCAGTATCGATGTCATGTCTGATCGGAGAACGAAAAAAAATATTAAACCCCTTACGGATGAGTATTGTAAGGCATTTGTAGAGAGAACGACGCCGGTTAGTTTCAATCGTATTAACGGAGATCCCAATAAAGCATTTGGATACATCGCACAGGAGCTCATGCGCGCTGGATTCCCCGAATTGGTAAATATTATGCCGGACTCAGATATGAAAGAGGAGATCGATGAAGATGGGTTTATTAGTCCGGAAGGTGCAGCATACAATGTTTCGTATGAACACATTATTCCTATCCTCGCAAAGAATCAGCAGCGGTTGATGAAAGAGAATGCAGATCTGAAAGCAAAGTTAGATGAGATCATGAATATGTTAAGCAACAGTTAATTCGAATGCTTATGTTTTCGAAAGCATCCGAATATGCATTTGAATAATTTTTTGATTCCACGCCCAACGACTTTGAATAGCTTCCAGATAAATTTGCATATCCATTTAATCAGCTTAACGCACGCGGTGAGAATGAACTTTATGCATTCGTATAGAAAGCTAAATATGGCGCCTATGATTTTGAAGAATTGTTTTAGTAGATCCATTTTATATTCTATGAAATTGATTTTACGCCAAGTGAATATACAAATAATCTTCTTACAACTATGTTCAAAACCGCCCTTTTCATCGACATCGATAACCAAACGCTGAACCCGTTTGCTTGTCAAACGATACAGTCGCTAATTCGAGGCAACTTGATTGTTATCACACCCTTCATGCTTCCTTTCTTAGAAGGCGTAGATACATTTGAGTCACCCGTGGTTGTCATTGGGGAAATCGCGGCCACTCTTGAGATGGGAGTTAAGAACCGCAATAATTTTAAATATGTAAGCTCGATCGATGAATGTATCAAGTATCTTTCGAAAACATACTCGCATCAAACATGGTGGGTGGTTGCGGAAAACGCGATGCTGAATGAACTGATCTGGGAAGGCATTGTCATGGATGTTCATATATCAAAGAATTATTCTCGTCGCAACAGTTCAGAATGGCACCGTTGGCAGCAGTTCCTAATCCCGCAAGATTCGTTGTTTGACAGATCGCTATTAGAGAATCTTAATAATACCGATACTGGATTTGAACTGATCTCAAGTGCAAAGGATAATCTCGGATCGCAAAGTAATAAGATTCGCCATTACTGCCGCCGTAATAACGAAGAGATGACGCTGCTTGCCGCAATGAACGATCTCATTCATAATGGATTTCGTCAATCCAATCGAACTGGCGTTCATACTCGTGCATGCTTTGGAAAACAATTCGAATACAAAATGAATGAACGTATCGACCCCGATACTGGAGCAAGCATGTTTCGACTGCCTCTTCTCACTACTAAGAAAATGTTTGTTAGAGGCGTCTTTGCTGAACTGAAATGGTTCTTAAGTGGCAAGACTAACTCAAAAGATTTAGAATCGCAAGGGGTCAATATTTGGAAGGGCAACTCATCTCGAGAGTTTTTAGATTCGCGCGGATTGCATGACTATGAAGAAGGAGAATGCGGACCTATCTATGGCAAACAATGGAGAGATTGGAATGGTATCGATCAAGTTCAAGCCGTCGTTGATGGGCTGCAAACTGATCCATTTAGCAGACGGCATATTATTAATGGGTGGAATGTATCCGATTTAAATAAAATGTGCCTTCCGCCTTGTCATGTGCTTTACCAATTTATTTGCCACGCGGAGGGAGAGCAGAAGTATCTATCGCTAAGTGTTTATCAAAGAAGCTGCGATGTATTTCATGGACTGCCATTCAATATTTCATCCATGGGATTCTTCTTAATCATGATGTGTCATCAGGTAGGAATGAAGCCATACAAGCTTATCCATAGCATTGGAGACGCTCATATATATGAAAGTCATATTGGCGCAGCGCAGAAGCAACTACAACGCGATCCGTGTATGTTCCCATACGTGCGAATCGATTGCGATCCCAAGCCCGATGTCAAAGATTATGATTTCAAAGATATTGTGATTGAAGATTATTATAGCCATGGGCCGATTAAGGCCGATATGGTTGTATAGATTGCAACTGTGAGATCGGCAATATTTCTTTTTTTATCATAAGCTTAAAGCGCTGGTATGGCGTAAAATCGCAAATACGATTACTGAATATATTGATTGACTTCAGCTCATCACAAACGAACAATGTTTAACGCTATTTGTAATTGGTTGTTCTTTGCCAATATGGTTAATCGCATATTTCCTTCATTGAAGCATTCTAAGAAACGATACGTCATTGGAGCCATGTTCAGAATAATTTTGATCATAGCAATCATACTCATGAATAATAGCTCTTGGGATTATCATTGCGATTCCAATTATGGATGCGATCAATATACAAAATTTATGATTTCGATTAAGCCATGCAAGAATTACATTCAGCACTTTTGCTCGATTATTGTCGATGTAATAAATTATATATGCCAAGATTCCGATACAGAGATTATGCAAAAAAAGATAGATGCGAATTCGCAGGCGTTGAAGGAGCAAAAGCAGCTTATACAATCGCTGATGCCGCCTCCCGATATCTATCTTAATGTGGATGAATGGCTAACCGATGAGCCGGATCACTGGGATATGATTCCAAAGAATCGGCTCCATATGGATTAAGGGCCGATGTTCTTTTTTTATCTTCTGAGGCGCAATGGTCGCATGGTGTCAAATCATAAAATTGATTCTTTGATTACATTCATATAACAATGAGCAACCCATTTGAGATCGAGATTCCAATCTATCATGACTTCCTTTCATTCACATGTCAGCACTGCGGAGAAGAATATTATGAAGAAGACGAACAATACTGCATCCATTGCGAGACGGACGAAGTTATCTGGTGGTGCTGCCTTTGCGGGGACGGGTTCGAATATGATGAACGATATGAACCGGATTGCGATCAAGCTCTCATCGACGAATCGGATCGCTATACAACCATAACATACGCTTATGCTATGATGCAAGAATCGCGGATGAAGCTTCATCGCGAATTCAATCATCGCTTAGTAGAAAAAGCAAATGTTGGCCTACCAGAAGACATAACTTTGATAATTGCGGAATATATGTAATTGGCTATTACTGAGTAATTAGCGTAGTGTGAGGATTTGACGAAGAGAAGTAATAGTCTGATTATATAAGCCACTGGCTATTACATTTTTTTTATGAATGCACACAACTGCGATTACAAATATATTTGTTATACTATATCAACCATGGGAACCAAATCTAAGATAGTAGTGGCCGCATGCATTCTAATATTAATAATCGCAACAGTCGCGATCTTAGTATGCTGGCTTCTGAATCTACCTATCTGGGCAGATGTTTTAATCGGAATTGGCGCGTTCGCGTTATGCGCTCTCACTATCATCGGCGCGGTAAAGACACATAAGCGGTATAAGAAGCATAAGAAGTATAAGGCGGAGTTAGCTATTAAACGCGGAGCTGGATCAAATAACTCATGCGATAAAGCATTGCATATGTTTCATCTATCTGAATTCAATCCCGATATGTGGTGCGCCAATGGAAAGTTAGTTAATTCATTGGACGCACATCTATCCGGTTTAGCTGATGATAACGAATGTGGTTCGCAAAGTCGAAAGACGCATCAAATGGCGAACGCGTATTGTCAGATGCATGAGAATAATAAACCGGTAATGAAAGAGGTAGGAAATAAACTGCGCGATGTCGGAGATATGATGCAAAGCGCAGCGCACACGCTTCAGCAGGAATACGAACAATTAGAACCTGACCATCCAATTAGCACGGTGAAGCTAATGTGGGCATCGGCTCTTTCCGGATTAGGAACAATCATACCACCTCTATCAAAGAAAGCCGATTCGATGATCAAGTCAATGGTAATGGAGTCGTCCCAATCATTTGATAATGTTGTTGCCAATGTAAAAGCAAGAGCGACACCGCTTACTTCGGCTATAAATCAAAAAATAGATCAGGTTGATGCATTCGTAGAAGAACAAAAGGTTAAGGGCCAAAAAATAAAAAAAGCCGCGATGGATGCGTATGACCGATCTGGAATTGATTCAAAGATAGAAGCCACGAGTAATTGGTTAATCCCAGAAGCAACCCCTGCGGCACTTGCCGTCGCACCAACTGTGTCATTCGCGATAGATACACCAGCTGAGATATCCGCTCCAACAACCGCAATGGACGATTTGTTTGGGGATACGATCAAGCAACAATCTGTTGAACCGGCATTAGATGTCGTTGAGAATATATCTGGACCAACAAATGCGATTGATGATATATTCGCGGAGGACACTGCTGTAAATGGAAAATCTATATTTGAGATTCCGTCTTCGAATGAAGATATGTTGAGCGAAGCTATTAATCAAAAGCTACCAGATGACGACGACGACTATTCGCCTATAACCACATCAAAGTAAATCATAGCGAAACATTGATTCCGCTTTTGAATGCGAATGGATCAATAGGACATCCACGGCAAACTAATTTACGCAGGGATGAACATTCCTTTTCATTGATACGAGTAATCTTTGTTCCGCTACAATCCAGATAAGTCAAAGACATCATTCGTGGGATTGTTTTTATATTTGTATTGGCTACACTGAGCCATTCTAAGGAAACTAATTTTTTTGAGATGGAATCAAGTTGAGTGTTATCGGCCGATAGACTTGATAGACTAATTAGCGAAGTGGGAATATCTGTAATGTTTGTGTTATCGAGATTTGCATATTCGAGGCGATAGTAATCGTCGCGAAGTTCCGAGATATTAGTATCATGCGCGATTAGCTTTCGTAGCTTAGGAAGCGCTGGAAGGGTAGCAATGGGAGTGCTAAAGCAATATAGTGCCTCTAAGCTTGGGTAAGCTGGCACATCGGATATATTTGTGTTATAGATAGCTAAGAACTTAAGATTTGGCAAATCCGCAGGCAGCGATTTAATGGATTGGCAATCGGAACAATCTAAGAAGATAACATCTTCGATATTTACTGATAACTCACAGCCTTGGCACATGGTAATATTATTGAATTATATTTATATAAAGTATCCTTACGTAAATATTGTATCATGCGGGGTTCATACAAAATATATAATATCATATAGGAATATTGATTTTTTTTGATAGACTATCATTGGGTCTAATATATAATATAACCCTGACGGGAACATCACCAAACCGATAATCTTAAATAAATAACCATGAGCAAACAACCCCTAAGTCAAGAACAGATGGCAGCCATCGACCCATTCAATACGGTTTGCATGACCGGTCTCGATGCGCAGACTGGTATGTACTTCGACGCCGACCAAAGCAATAGCAGTATTTTGTTAAAGACCGCTGATACTGCTGCGATGTACATTGATAAATTCCAAAATATGGGTATTAACACTACATCGCCCAACGCACAGCTTGATGTTAATAGCGCCAGCAGTGCTCATATTCAGCTTACGTATAATGGAAGCTCCACGGTGAAAGCCAACATTGGCGTATCGTCCGATGGTAAGCTACTTCTAACCCCCGGTGGCTCGGAGGTCGCCATTGATGCCACTTCGAGTCTAAATGTTAAATCTCACAATGGATCCAATCTTGGTCTTATGCTTAACAATGCGCTTGTTCTTGCTACGGCCGATCAGCTTAACTACAACGTGGTAACCCCCGGCACGGCCTCCAACAATAAAGCGCTTGTTATTAATTCGAGTGGTAGCATTGCGGGCATTAACTCGCTAAGTGCCACTTCGCTTACGGGAACGCTACAGACGGCTTACCAGCCTAACGTAACCAGCGTTGATACTCTTGACATTTCTTCGCATAACGGTATTTCAGGTCTTCAGCTTGGCGGAGTTCAGATTACCGCTACCGGCGCTGAGCTCAACTATGTTGATACGACACCCGGAACCGCTCAGGCGTCAAAGGCGCTTGTCTTGAATGCCGACCGCGATATCATCAACATTCGCAATCTTGTTGCTGAGAACCTCACGGGAACTATTCAGACCGCCGCTCAGCCTAACATCACTTCGCTTGGCACGCTTACGGGCCTTTCGTTTGATGGTCCGCTTACTGGTCTAACTGAACTATCGATTAACACCGATGAGTCAGGTCGCACGCTTGTTGTCAATCATGAATCGGGTAACACTCTTCGCATGTTCTACGATGCTGCCACCAATGCCAATAACTACGTTGATATGCTTGTCACCAACGCTGGCGATCTTAACGTCACCGCGGCTGGAGGCAACGTTGATATTACTACTCACGATGGAGCCGCCGCCGGTCTAAAGCTTGGTGGCGTTCTCGTAACTGCTTCGGCCGATCAAATGAATTACCTTCAGGGAACTACCCCCGGTGCTTCTACCGCTGGTAAGGCTCTTGTTGTTGATTCTAACCGATCAATTGGAAACATTAACTCGCTTGTGGCTTCTACACTTACGGGTACTATTCAGACTCCTGCTCAGCCAAATATTGCGTCAGTTAATGCGCTTGACATTACGACGCACGATGGATCCAATCAGGGTCTAAAACTTAACGGCACTCTTGTTACATCCACCGCCGCCGAACTAAACTATGTTGATACTACGCCCGGTGCGGCCCAAGCGCTAAAGGCGGTTGTGCTCGACGTCGATCGCAATGTAACTGGCATCAGCTCACTTTCGGCTGATGAGATTGTAGGTGAGCTACAAACTGCCGCTCAACCGAATGTAACCAGTGTTGGCACGCTCACGTCGCTTGCTGTTGCTGGCAACGTCACCATGGGTTCCACTACTCTATCGGAGTCTGAGGTTGCTGTTCTTGACAGTGTTATTGCCGGAACTGTTGCCGCCAGCAAAGTGGTTGTTGTTGATTCTAATAAAGATATTTCTTCGTTCCGCAATCTAACTGCCGAGAACCTTACGGGAACGCTACAAACCGCGGCCCAGCCTAACATCACGAGTGTTACCACTCTTAACCTAACTGGTCATGATGGTTCGGCGGCCGGTCTTGCGCTTGATGGCACACTTGTTACTGCTACTGCTACTGAACTAAACTATGTTGATACTACCCCTGGTGCTGCCGAGGCTTCAAAGGCACTTGTGCTTGATGGTAACCGCGATGTGAGCAACATTCATGCTCTTACCGCGGATCAGCTAACGGGTACTCTACAGACTGCGGCTCAGCCTAATGTAACCAGCGTTGGCACGCTCACGTCGCTCTCCGTTGCCGGCGATGTCACTGTTGGTAGTACCACTCTATCTCAGTCTGAGGTTGCTGTTCTTGATGGAGTAACCCCTGGTATCGTATCGGCGTCTAAGGCGCTTGTTGTTGATGCTGATAAAAATATTGCCACGCTCAACAGCCTAACCTCAACCACGGTGAATGCCGGCGATGTTGTTGCTACTAATGTAACTGGTACGCTACAGACTGCGGCTCAACCTAACATTACGAGTGTTACCACTCTTGATATTACTGGTCATGATGGAACTACTACGGGCCTATCGCTTGGAGGCACACTACTGACCGCGACTGCCGAACAGCTAAACTCGATCTTCGGAGCTGGCGGCGAGGGAACTTTCAATAACCTTGCTGTCAATGATACGCTAACGCTTGGTGGTGCTGATGGTTCGAGTAAGGGTCTTGTTCTTGGCGAAACTCTTGTAACCGCCAGCGGCGCAGAGCTCAACTACATTGATGGTTCTACACCCGGAACGGTTGTCGCCAGTAAGGCTGTTGTTGTTGATGAGAACAAAGATATTGCTTCGTTCCGTAATCTAACCGCCGAGAACCTTACTGGTACGCTACAGACTGCGGCCCAGCCAAATGTAACCAGTGTTGGCACGCTCACATCGCTTGCTGTTGCCGGAAGCGTAACTGTTGGTAGCACTACTTTATCTGAGTCTGAGGTTGCTGTGCTTGATGCTGTTGTGCCTGGTACCGCATCTGCCAGTAAAGCACTTGTTGTTGATTCGAGTAAAAACATTAGCGGAATCAATACTGTATCGGCATCCGGTCTGACTCTCCTTGCAAATGTTCAGACTTATTTTGATACATACGCGGCCCTATCGAATTATTCCGGCTCTGAAGTATTAAATGGTGGCGTAAGCGCATACTCTCCTACATTAAATCGGTTGGTAGTATTTGGGGGCCCTGTAAGAAACTCGAACAAAATGTATTCTTACACTACTTATTCAACGAATGCGACGCAATACACGTATAATTCCAGCACTAATCCGTATTGTTATGGAGTATGCTGGGATTCCGCACAATCTCGATTTGTGGCAGTTGCGGGTTCAAATAATAGCGCAACTGGCATAAGTCTTCAATATTATACATCTACAAATGGATCAACATGGGTAAATGGAGGAACTATGTCGTATAGCTTTGACGTTGGCGTTCCCATATCTTTCCATGCGGCATCTGGACACTTTATTGGAATGGGATTAAATAAGTTTTACTATTCGTCTAATCTAACTACTTGGACAACGGTTAATTTGACATCTGGGTCTATCAACGTTTCTGCCAGTGATATACCATATGCCTCATTTGTATTCATTGGAAATTACGCTATGCCTTCAAATGTAATTTTGGCATCTGGTAATCTTCCAATAATGTACTGGAATGGCACAACATGGGCCGAAGCTGGTTCCTTTACATCAAGCGCTTATATGATCAAAGCTTATAATTCGCAAGAAGATACGCTTTATCTATTTAACAAATCTCGAACAAACACAGACTACACTTTCGAGATGCAGAAAATTGTTAATATTTCCACTTTGTCCATTTCTGCATGGCAAAGTTCAATTCAATCATCTACACTATCACTAACAGATAGAATCGACGGTGGATTTAATGCCGCATTCATTACAGAAGTAGGCGTCCTTGTATATGGATCGCGTCTAAGTGCCGATGATTCAAATTACACATATTCAGGAAGAATTTTGCAAATTAAAAATTCTGCCATCACAAAGTCGCTAACTCTTGCCGGTAGTAGTTCTCCGCCAAGATACTCAATAATTGGCTCGGTTCCTAATAAATGGGCAGACGGAACTATTGGATTCCCCGGAATGTCTTGGCCTGTATCACAAATGACATACTTCACTCCAGTTAATAGTTCATCCGGCATTACATTTGGATCGACCTCACTAAGTGAAGCTGAAATGGGAGTGCTTGATGCCGTTACCGCCGGTACCGCTTCTGCTTCCAAAGCTCTTGTTGTTGATGCATCAAAGAACATTAGCGGCATTAACGCACTCAGCGCCGCGTCGCTCACTTCAACTGCCGGCACTTTAGTCATGAATACTACTACGATCTCAGAGTCTGAGATTGGTGTTCTTGATGCGGTAGTCCCCGGAACGGTTGCGGCTTCTAAGGCAGTTGTTGTCGATGCGAATAAAGATATTAGCTCCTTCCGCAATCTCACTTCCGTCAATCTCACGTCGTCGGCTGGTTCGCTAACAATGGGAACAACTACGATCAATGAATCGGAGATTGGTGTTCTTGATGCGGTGGTCCCCGGAACGGCTTCTGCTTCCAAGGCTCTTGTCCTTGACGCCTCGAAGAATATTGTCGGCATTAACGATGTCAGCTCAGCTACATTCACCTCGACCAGTGGCTCGCTAACCATGGGAGCTACTACAATCAATGAATCTGAGATTGGCGTTCTTGATGCGGTAACCCCCGGAACGATCTCTCCGTCAAAGGCGGTTGTTGTTGATGGCAACAAGGATGTAAGCTCGTTCCGTAACCTCACTGCCGTTACGCTTACCGCTACATCCGGTTCGCTAACTATGGGCGGTACCAACATTGATGAGACTGAGATTGGATATCTCGACAATACCGTTCCAGGCACGGCCACTGCTTTCAAAGCGCTCGTTCCCGATAATAATAATGATATCGCTGGTCTAAACTCGCTTACGGCTGGAACGCTCGATGCTACGACTCTAAAGATTGCTGGAGTTACATATGATGCTTCAGCCATGAGCGTTCTTGATGGTGTAACGCACGGAGAGGCCTCCGCCGATAAAGCTGTTATCCTCGATGAGAACAAGAGCATCACCGGTCTTGGCGATGTCAGTGCTGATACTCTAACGTCGGTAGATGGTTCTCTAACCATGGGCGCTACTAATATTTCAGAGTCTGAGATTGCTGTGCTCGACACTGTTGTCCCAGGCACGGTTCTTGCTTCGCATGCTGTTGTTGTTGATGAGAACAAAGATATTGCTTCGTTCCGCAATCTAACTGCTACTAACCTTACGGGTACGCTACAGACTGCGGCTCAGCCCAATGTAACCAGTGTTGGCACGCTCACTTCGCTTGCGGTTGCCGGCGACATCTCGACTGGTGGCGATCTTATTGTTGGCACTACCACGATTGATGAAGCTGAGATCGCCGTGCTCGACACTGTTGTTCCCGGCACGGTTCTTGCTTCGCATGCCGTTGTTGTTGATGAGAACAAAGACATTGCTTCGTTCCGCAATCTAACTGCTACTAACCTTACGGGTACGCTACAGACCGCTGCTCAGCCTAATGTATCCAGTGTTACCACACTAAACATTACCGGCCATGATGGAACGACCGCTGGTCTTGCTCTTGGAGGAACTCTACTTACGACAACTGCTGCTGAGATCAACTCTCTCTTTGATGGTACCAGTGATCTAACGGTTGTCAATGAGGTTGTTACTACTGACCTCAACCTATCTGGCCACGATGGCGCCACGCACGGTCTCAAGCTAAGCGGTTCGCTTGTTACTGCCAACGCTACTGAGATGAACTATCTTGATGGTGCTCTTCCGGGCCACGCCGTCGCGAACAAGGCACTCATTGTAGATGAGAATGTTGATGTTGATGGTATTAACGCTTTAACCGCGGCTGAGCTAACGGGTGAGATTCAGACCGCTTCGCAGCCTAAGATCACCAGCGTTACCACACTTGACATTACTGGTCATGATGGAGAAGAAGCCGGACTATCGCTTGGTGGCGTTCTACTAACTGCTACGGCTACCCAGATTAACTCAATCTTTGGTGATGGCGGAGAGGGCACTTTCACCAATCTACGCGTCAATGACACGCTAACGCTCGCGAATGCGGATGGCTCAAGCAAAGGTCTCGTTCTTGGAACAACTCTTGTAACTACCAATGGCACTGAGCTAAACTACCTTGACGGTTCGACCCCCGGCTCCGCCACTGCGGGCAATGCTCTTGTGCTCGACTCATCTCGCAATATCACAAACATTAACAGTCTAACGGCTACCGACCTTACGGGTACGCTACAAACTGCGGCTCAGCCTAATGTAACCAGTGTTGGCACGCTCACTTCGCTTGCGGTTGCTGGCGATGTTACCATGGGTACCACTACTCTATCGGAGTCTGAGGTTGCTGTCCTTGATGGCGTTGTTGCTGGCACAGTATCCGCCTCAAAGGCTCTTGTTGTTGATGCTAACAAAGACATTGCTACAATTCGTAATCTAACTGCAGTCAATCTCACGGGTACGACGGTAACGGGTACGCTACAGACTGCGGCTCAGCCCAATGTAACCAGCGTAGGCGAACTCACTTCGCTTGATGTTGCCGGAGATGTCAATGTTGGCGGCACACTAACTGTTGGTGGAACTATTATCTCCGAAGGTGAGATTGCTGCTATTGACGCGGCTGTGCCTGGCACAGCCACCGCGAACAAAGCTATGGTCACGGATAGCAGCAACAGCATTGGTGGCATCAACTCGCTATCAGCTACGACGCTTACGGGCACTCTGCAGACCGCGGCTCAGCCTAATGTAACCAGTGTTGGCACACTAACCTCTCTCAACGTTTCTGGAGATGCGAATGTAGGCGGCACGCTAACGGTTGGTGGAACTATTATCTCTGAAGGTGAGATTGCTGCTATTGACGCGGCCGTTCCTGGTACTGCCACCGCGAACAAGGCCATGGTAACCGATAGCGCTAACAGCATTGCTGGTATTAACTCACTAACCGCTACTTCGCTCACTGGTACCCTACAGACCGCATCCCAGCCTAACCTTAAGGAGGTTGTTACTCTTGACATTACGGGCCACGATGGAGCGGAAGCCGGCCTTGAGCTTAACGGCACGCTTGTAACAGCCACTGCTACCGAACTCAACTATGTTGATACCACCCCTGGCTCGGCTCAGGCGTCGAAGGCTCTTGTTCTTGATGCTTCGAAAAACATCAGCGGTATCAATGATGTAAGCATGGCCGATCTCACGGCTACCAGCGGTTCATTCACGAACACCACGGAGTCCGATGATACCGCTACCGGAGCGATCGTAACCGCCGGTGGTGTAGGTATCGCGAAGAACCTCAATGTTGGAGGCAGTGCTGTAGTAAGCACCGATCTCGCTGTTGTTGGTCAAACTTCAACCACCGGTGTTGTTATCATGGGCAATGATACGCAATCTGCGGATGCTTACTCTGGAGCTCTAACCGTGGCCGGCGGTGCTGGTGTTGCTAAGAACCTCAATGTCGGTGGCAACGTTGCCATCACGGGCACTCTATCGACAACTGGCGCACTCAGTCAGGCGGGTCTTGTATCGATTACGAACGACACCCAATCTACCACGACCACCAACGGTTCGATCGTAACTGCTGGTGGTGTAGGTATCGCGAAGAACATCAACGTAGGAGGCAATGCCGCGGTTGCTGGCTCGTTTGCTCTAACTGGCTCGGCTACACTTACGGGCGATGTATCCAATATCAGTATTACGGATTCGTCTTCTACCACTACGGGCGCGATTGTAACCGCGGGTGGTGTAGGTATTGCTAAGAGCCTCAATGTTGGTGGAGCCGCTGCTCTTGGTAGCACGCTATCCATCACCGGAGCAACAACTGCTACGGGTGCTGTATCAATTGATAACGCGACGGCCTCGTCGAGTGCTACGACTGGTGCTCTAAAGGTTGCCGGTGGTGTTGGTATTGCCGGCGCTCTGAATGTAGGTTCGACCGCTGCAGTGTCTTCGGATCTATCTGTTGGTGGAGTTGCCGCTATCACGGGCAATACGACTATTGGAGGAACTGCGGCTATCACGGGCAATCTTTCAACGAATGGATCGCTAACTGCTACTGGCGCCGCCACGGTTGGCGGAAGTGTAACTCTTGTAGATGGTTCCAGCATGAGCATTTACGCAATGTCTGTTGAATCGGACTACCTTCAGGCTAAGACGGCTGATGGTTTCAAGTGGAACACTGGAGTCGATGCCGAAGCGGCTGGTAGCAATGTTATGGAGCTCGACACAGTCCTAACTGTCAATGTCCCCGAAGAAGTAACTGATGCGACAGATGCATCATCCACGACTACAGGTGCATTCAAGGTTGCCGGTGGTGTAGGTATTGCCAAGAAACTATATGTTGGATCGGATGCTTCAGTTGCCGGCAATGTTGCCATTACGGGAACTCTATCTCAGACCGGAGCCGTATCGGTATCGAACACGACAGACTCCGTTGATGTAGATACTGGTTCGATCGTAACGGATGGTGGTGTAGGTATCGCGAAAGCCCTCAATGTAGGAACTACTGCTGCGGTTGCCGGCAATGTATCCATCGGCGGAACTCTATCGCAAACCGGCAGTGTATCTGTTCTAAGCTCTACTGACTCAGAGAGTGTAAGCACCGGCTCGATCGTAACCGCTGGCGGTGTTGGCATTGCGAAGGCTCTCAATGTAGGAACCACCGCTTCCGTTGGAGGCAATGTATCGATTGGCGGCGATCTCGCTCAGACAGGTAATGTTGCTATTGCCAGTGAGGTAGATGCCTCATCCACGACCACTGGTTCATTTAAGACTGCTGGTGGCGCTGGTGTTGCCAAGAACCTATACGTTGGCGGCGATGTAGTTGTATCGGGCACGATTACGGCCGATGGTCCTATGAGTCAGAACGGCGCTCTTACGATCACGGACGAAACCGATTCGACCTCTACCACGACGGGTGCTATCATCACGGCTGGTGGTGTAGGTATTGCTAAATCAGTTCATGTTGGTGGAACAATTACTATTGAGAATGGCGCCGCTTCCGCGGATACCGCGACAGGCGCGCTTGTAGTTGCCGGCGGTGTTGGTGTTGCCAGTGATATTAACATGGGAGGCGATCTACACGTTGAAGGTGATGAATATCTAACTGGAGATCTCAACCTCTATGGCCAGCTTCACACATCTAATGTCAATTGGACTCCGGATGCCGATTCGCCGTTCGACACTGATCCGCTAACGGTTATTACTAACAATGATCTAATCCTATCGGTCAATCGCGATGCCGGCATTGGATACCTATACAACGATCAAGAGTTCGTGGTGGCGCCTACGCTTGTAACTACGGAGTCGATCCTATACCATGGATCAATTGCTGACGGGTCCGCGGCATGGAGCGCTCTTTCGCTTGAGGGCGCCGCGCTAACTGCATTCAATGCGTCATACAGCGATTATGTTATTAAGATTAATCAGATTGTTGTCCGTCCATGGTCCGATAAGATCTGGATTGCTGGTGCGCTATACAACACGGGCATGGCCGTGAGTGTTGCCGTGATCATGCAGGGAACCCTTGCCGGTGGTATTACCGCTCTATATGAGGTTGGTTCTGCCAGCACGTCATCTGCTGATCTTGCGGTATCTCGTATTGCAGTTGCTACTGATGATCATAACGTTGCCGCGATCCGCTATGTGTCCGGCACTCAAGCTGATATCTACTATGCCGATCTAACCGTCGCATCGCCCACTTTCGCCGTATCGGCGGAGGGCAACTTCGGCTCAATCAACTGGCTGGGTGGCCTTGGACGATTCTCCGCTACTCGCGCCGAAACGTCTGCGATCTACACAACAACAAATGTCGATGCTACTGTTTGGGTAGATGGAACCACTCCTTCCAACGCGGTCGCTCATACGATTGTGTTCAACACTATTCTCAACTTGGCGATTGCGGTTGGCGATAACTTTATCTGGTATTCGACGAATGGTTATATCTGGTCGAACTGCACATACGATGCGCTCGCCAGCGGCAAGACATTCGGTGCTGTAGTCAATTCTCCTATCAGCGCGCTGCTTGCCGTATATACACAAGATCAGGTCTATTACTCAACCGACATTGTCAATTGGAGCAAGCTCGCCATGAGTGCTGAGTTTGGCCACAACACGCCATTCTCCAGTGTGGTTGCGTATGATGTTGCGCATCACGCGTATGCACTTGGGCTCAACGGAGCTTCTACCACCATTCAGGAGATTGGTCCTGTTACGGAGGCGTCGCGCGTATATCGCACAACGGTATCGGGTGGATACATGCATACTGATGCTGCCGCTGGTTATAAATGGTTTGTCAATTCGACCGGCGCTGACGAGGGAACGCAACTCATGCGCCTCAATACCACGTCTCTACTACTACAACCCGCGGTCAGTGTATCAAGCACAACTGAGACCACTGGCGTATCAAGCGGCTCAATCGTAACCGCTGGTGGTGTTGGTATTGCCAAGAGTCTAACAGTAGGAACCAATGCTTCGGTTGCCGGAGCGCTCAGCGTAACTGGCGCCACCACTCAGGCTGGAGTTCTCAGTGTCACCAACATTGCCGATGCCAATTCTTCTACCTCCGGAGCGCTCAAGGTTGCCGGTGGTGTTGGCGTAAGCAAGAGTCTATATGTTGGACAGAATGCCACGATCGAGGGATCGCTCGATGTAGAGGGCGCTCTCAACCTAACTGGATCTGTTGCGCTTACGAGCACGGTGGAGTCGCTTTCGCCGAGCACCGGCTCGCTCACCACGGCTGGTGGTGTTGGTATTACCAAGAGTCTAAATGTTGGCATTGATGCTACTGTTGATGGCGATCTATCAATTGGTGGTTCTTCATCATTCACGGGTCTTGTAGCTGGTCTTAACAACACCGATGCGTCGAGCACTTCTACGGGTGCGATTGTAACTGCTGGTGGCGTTGGCATTGCTAAGAAGCTATACGTTGGCTCCGATGCTTCAATTAGCGGAACCGTCAGTGTATCGGGCGCTGCCGCCTTTGCCAGTGCCGCTACCATCTCAGATCTAACTGATGCTTCCAGCACTTCTACTGGCGCGCTTAAGGTTGCAGGTGGTGTTGGTATTGCTAAGAAGCTATACGTTGGCTCTGATGCTTCCGTTGCTGGTAATATGTCGGTTGTAGGAACTTCCACTCTGACCGGCGCCGCTGCTCTACTCAGTGAGACTGAGGCGTCTTCCACTACAACGGGCGCGCTTACTGTTGCCGGTGGAGTTGGTATCGCTAAGAAGCTATACGTTGGAGGCAACGCATCGCTCGCTGGAGATCTATCTACTTCAGGACTTGTTTCATTCTCTGATCTCACGGATGCGTCATCCACGACGACGGGCGCGCTCAAGGTTGCCGGTGGCGTTGGTATCGCCAAGAAATTATACGTTGGCGATGGTATCTACGGAACTGTAATGACGGGTGCGCAGCCTTACATCACCAGTGTCAATACTCTTGACATTCTAAACCATGATGGAACGCAGGGCCTCAAGCTTGGTGGAGCTCTACTCACAAGCAGCGCTGCTGAGCTAAACTACCTTGACGGTTCGACCCCTGGTGCGGTTGTAGCTGGCAAGGCTATTGTTGCTGATAGCAATCGTGATATTGCCAACATCAATGCTCTAACTGCGGATGAGATTAACGGAACGATTCAGACCGCTTCGCAGCCGCTAATCACCAGCGTCAATGTTCTTGACATCGCTGGTCATGACGGAGAAACGCAAGGTCTATCGCTTGATGGTGTTCTACTAACGGCGACCGCTTCTCAGCTAAACTCTCTATTTGAGGGAGATGGAGATCTAACTACGGTCAATGCCACGGTAACGAACAACCTAACGCTCAGCGGTCATAATGGAAGCGATGTTGGTCTTATCCTTGGATCTACGCTTGTCACTGCTACGGGTGCTGAGCTCAACTACCTTGACACTACGGTAGGCACGGTTCAGCCATCGAAGGCGATTGTCGTAGATGCCAATAGTAGCATTGACGGAATTAACTCTCTGACGGCTACGTCGCTAACAGGAACGATCCAGACCGCTTCACAGCCCAACATCACCAGTGTTACCACGCTTGATATCACTGGACATAACGGAGCCAGTGCTGGTCTATCCCTTGGCGGAACGCTTATCACATCGACGGGCGCGGAGCTCAACTATGTTGATACCACTGCCGGCACAGCGCAGGCCTCAAAGGCTCTCGTGCTCGACGCTAACCGCGATATCACGAACATCAATTCGATTACAGCCACGTCATACACGGGAACGCTACAAACGTCAGCGCAGCCCAACATCACAAGTGTTGGTTCGCTAACCAGTCTAACGATTGCTAATGCTGGCACGCTAACGATGGGCGCCACCGAAGTGTCTGAATCTGACATTGCTAAGATTGATGGCATTACGAACGGAACTGCTGCCGCCGGCAAAGCGCTTGTATTAGATTCAAGTTCTAACATCGCCGGCATTAACAATCTTGGCGCCACGTCTATTGCGCTTGGGGCGCCTACAGATGCTGATCTACCACTTGAGGTAGGTGGAATTCAGTTCCAATACAGCGGAGCAGTGGCTTATCACAATGGTCAAAATAGTTTAGGCATTATAAATGCGAATGAAGGCGAAATGGCTCTTTACTCTGCTCGCTTCGAAGGTCGCGTGCTATGTCAGGAGATTCAAATGACTTCAGATGCTCGTCTCAAGAAGAACGTTGAAGACCTTGAGCTCAGTCTTGCTAAGAATGTTATTGATAAGATTCGTCCAGTCAGCTTTAACTGGAACTCGCATATGTATGGTGATGACAAGCGCGTAATTGGTTTCATTGCTCAGGAGCTTGAGCGCCTTGAGGTCCCTGGACTTGTAACGCTTGCTCCCGCTCAGGGTCTTGAGGAACAGGTAGATGAGGACGGCTTCGTATCGCCCGCCAATGCCAAATTCACGGTATCCACCGATAAGCTTGTGCCGATCCTCTCGCTAACCACGAAAGATCTATACAAACTCAATGAGGAGAAGGATGCCAAGATTGCCAGTCTTGAGGAGCGCATCGCTGCGCTTGAGGCTGCCATTGCTAAGCTACTCTAAGTCATTGATGGATAAAAAAAGAAATACACATTGCGTTGAGCAAGTGTCTTTTTTTGAAAACGTATGCCGGATCACATACCACGTGACAAATTATGTTGCTAATGCGCTTTGACAGGAAGTATATTTGCAATGGTAGTATTCCAATATGCATTAAATGCTACCATATCTCCAATAAAGATACGATCTCGAATAAGAGCATATTCGTCGTGATCTAACAAATATTGAAATTTATCCATCGATTGATATGACATATCACCGTCGAGTATATTAATGAAGTATCGATACGAATTGGGATTTCTCAAACAATACTTCATTTGCGCTTTGACGAAATGATAAACTTCACGTAGCGATCTCGTTTGAGCGCCACCACTTCCGCAAACAAATTTTAAATTAAAATAGAGCTTTAAGCGAGTGGTGACGATTATGCCATCAAAGTCTTCTGTATATTCAAATCCGTTTGTTTTTTTCAATGGACAACTTTGCGGGACAATCTTATTGTTCTCCATATTAATGCGCAAGTTTGTTTTGGCAGTTGGGAGATTTGTTATGCGCCGAATCTGGTTTAATTGATACAATTCGCATTCATTCGATTTACCATTCGAATACCAACTTTGCTGAGTTCTCCACTTAGCAGATTGTTTCTTTGATGGCGTTAGTTGCCACTTGTTTTGAATAAAGCGCCGAATACTATTAATAATAATACGAAGTGCTGTGTTCTTTGACGTAGATGTTTGAAGAGTCAAGCTCGGAAACTGATCAACGAGAGATTGGATATCCGCCATTTTTAGTAATTAGTAGGAGCACGTTTATCAAGGTATATATCGATTAGCATTTGTCAATTTTACGCATCAAGCAAAATTGATTCATATTGTGGTAAATATATCAATCATGCCCATGAACAGTAAGAAGCAGCAGCTTGGTCAGTTTATGACTACCAACTATGAATACATCTTACAAGGCATGGAGATCCCAATGGATGCAAAGATGATTATCGAACCATTTTGCGGCAAGGGAGACTTATTAAACTTTGTGAAACAAGATCTCCAATTCGAGTTATATGACCTTGATCCTCAACGAGAAGATGTTGCGCTACGCAACACTCTATTGGATCCACCAGACTATCAACACAAATATGTTTTGACTAATCCGCCTTACTTGGCGCGAAACAAAGCAACTGACAAAGCCCCATTTGATTTATATCACACAAACGATCTATTCAAGTGCTTTATTCAAAGCATGATTAACAACCCGCCCGATGGTGGCATTATGATTATCCCATTGAATTTCTTATCTTCTATTCGAGTATCAGACATTGCGCTACGTCGCGCTTTCTGTGAAGTATTTCAAATATCGCGAATCAATATCTTTGAAGAAAGAGTATTCGCAGATACTTCATATACGATATGTGCGATCCAGTTTCAAAACGGATCCAACGCTGATAGCAAAGTTCAGATGTTCATATATCCATCAAAGAAACACTTTGAGACTATCTTGAATGAAGACAACAATTTCATGGCAGGTGGCGAAGTGTATAAGATACCCGATAATCCCGATTACACAATCGCGCGACTTACCAAGCTCAACAAAGATCAAGCCAATACGCGCATATTGGCAAAGTGTATCGATGACAATGCTAACAATTTGTTGGGCCTTGCGATAGTGGATCAAGACAAACTATATGTTGATACAACTGAGAAGCTATCGGCGCGAACATATGCGACTCTGATTATAACTCCGCAATTATCGTCCGAGCAACAATCTGAATTGGTTTGCGGATTCAATAGATATATGAAGACAAAGCGCGAACAGTTCCATTCGTTGTTTCTTGCGAATTATCGCGAAAGTAAAGACATCGCCCGTAAGAGAATCAGTTTTGGATTAGTGTATTCGATCTGCGGGCATATCCTGCGTGATATGAAAGAAGCGAATCTGGTCGAAGAGCTGGCGCAACTGGGGATATCCGAATGAGCCCCAGAGCTCTTTTTTTGACTGAGCGTAAAATAGCAGACCAAAATACTATTATATAATACAATGTCTTCAGAGAACATGATTACAGATTTAGAATCCGGAACGCCTCAAATTGTTGCAGTAAAGCATGCTTACGATCATTCTATCGCAACTCTGGCGGCCGCGTTCTTTACTACGATTGGGTCCAGCGTTTTCTGGATTAACTTAATGATTAAAGCGGTTGGTGACTGGGATTCAAAGTCCGTATTTCAGTTTGTTGGTTCTTTGATGATCTTGATTGTTATAGCTTACTCATTCGCGCGTCCAAGAATCATGAACAATCTTGCAATCCCAATATACGACGCTTCAAGCATATCCAATGCTGCCATGTGCAATAATATCGTTATTGGATTTGAACAAAAAAAGAAACATAGTTCGTATTTAGATCGTATCAAATATAACTGTTCTGCTCCAAATTTAACGCCGGATCTAATAGCCATAATTAACAAAATCTTAATCATGGTGTATGAGTCATATGCAAAGATCTTTAATCGCATGGATGATATTGGAAATGAGATGGGGGCCATGAATAACACAATGCGATCATTGGATACCAATATGACCATTTCGCTTGGACGTTCTGCCAGAGCGGAAGTAAAGCTTGGACAACTGCAACGCGATGTCAGTATGCTTACGGCGCGAATTGATAATCTCGAAGAGAAAGTAGATACGCTTACGGTGCGAATTGATAATCTCGAAGAGAAAGTAGATACGCTTACGGTGCGAATTGATAATCTCGAAGAGAAAGTAGATAAGATAGACAACAAACTCGATAGCATCATCTTTATGTTGAACGAGTTTAAATTTGTTGTTGCATAAAGCAAGTAGCACGAGCATTCATATGTTCGATGGTGCATTCATATAGTTTTTTTTGTCTTTTATACATTGATAGGAGCGTTCATACTATTGGAGGTGCGTTGAATGTCAGAAGGAGCCAGTTGCAACTGTCGCTATTATTCTTGGCATGCTGATTGGATATTATTAGCGTATAACGAGTATAAATGTTCCAGACCAAAACGACACCTTGTATAGAATGGTCCGTAGTTTGGGATTAGCCGTCGGGCGGAACCGTCCGCGCCTCAACCATGGGTGGCGAGAAGAACAAGGGAATAAAGACGGTAAGCGTGGCTATGCTTGGCGCGGTCGTTGCGTGGGGAAGACTCCGATGACTTATGCGTGAGCAGATCTACATGGTATGCGGCCAAGACCTTGGATTCGAGTGCGAACTGGATCAGCGTTCAAAGCCAATGGTGTATCGCGCAAAAGATGTTCAAACTGGAAAGGCGGCATGGTGCGCTGGGCTGCGCAATGGTTATCAGCTGAAGGGATACCTTGTGCGGCCTACTACCAAGCGCGCGGACAGTAAGATGACTACATGGAGCTCTGATGCGATTAAAAATCTGCGCGCACTGAGCGACAAGCACAAGAAAGATGTCATTGCGGTTCGAATACATGGAGGAGACAATCCTGTTTGGCAGGGGGGAATCTGGAAGCGGCGCGAAGATGCCATCACCAAAGTGAAGGTATGTCGTTCTCATGGATATGAGCGGAGTCGCCCTCATGGGTATGTCATTCTTACACCGATTTGTATGAACCAGTATCAGATTCGAAAGGAAGACCCAGACGTAGCACGTCGGCGCATACGAGACGCCATTCGCCTACAAGACATTCAGATACAAGAAGCGATGAACCTCGGGTGCGTCGAATCGGACCAAGATGATACCGAAGACGAACGACCCCCAGTCGGCAAGAAATCAAGGGCAATTCTGTCTGATAGCGAGGAGTCTTCTGAGAGACCATTCGGATCGTCCGATGAGTCGTCGGACGAAGAGACGGATGCAATTCGCCAGTTGCACGACCGAACCGGCCCGCCAGATGGCCCTCCGCGCACGCACAGCAAGAGCAAGTCGGTCGGTTTCAGGGGAGCAACCGCGGCAGCCAGCATCGACCGCAGCACCAATCCTGAATCGTCGCGCGACGCGGAGATGGGTCAAGCGTCGTCATCTACAGCCGGCATCAACCACAATCCTGAATCGTCGCGAGACACGGAGATGGGCCAAGCGTCGTCATCTGCAACGGATACTTCTTCACCACAGCCCATCTCCGTTGTCAATGAGGATCCGCAACCGTCAAGCGTTGAACAAGTCGAATCGCGCGAAGAGATCGACTCGGCATCTCCGGCAAGCACCGGCGCGGCTGCCGTAAGACCAGTCCCCAATCTACCAAGCTTGAGCAAGCAATCGACCAAGAAGAATCGAAAGAGAATGCTCGACGGGTTCGACCTCCTTGATATCGATGCGTCCCTTCTACTCGATGCAGATGCAACAATTATCGACCACGCGCCATCGTCATCGCAAACATCAACAGAATCGACCCATCTTTGCTCGCCTCAGAATATCTACCGCGGCTCTGTCCAAAATCATCTGGAGTCGCGTTCGGCGCATTGTCGAATCATCATTCAGTCTCCAGTTCTTGAGTTATTCTCTCCAACGGGATCATCGCACAAGTATGTTTTGAAGCCGACCTGCTTCTCTCCATGCAAGCCGCTTTCTGAAGAAGCGATCGTGCTCATTTGTAGCCAAGCCGCGCAGTTTGTCCGACCCGAACTTCTTATGCTGGCACCTCCAATGCTGTTCGAAGGTGGTGTCAAGATTGAATTGCCATCTCCCCCGCCTCCGCTCCTCTGTATTCCAGTTAAATACTTCGAAGACGGAAAGTTGAGTTGGACTCTGATTGCAATTACTACCAAGAACGGGATCTCGACAATATTTGAGTTCTCAACATCCGGCCATCTTAGCTCTATTGGCTTTGCATTCGGATCCGCAATGTTATCGTCTAAAATTGCACTTCAGGGTGGAAACACCCGACCCGTCGAACAAGCCGAAGACTCCGCGCTCTCAACTGTTTCTTCATTTATTGCAGTTGTCAAGGCAGCGATCTGCGATCCAGACAACATATCGGGATTTATCACCAAAACAAAAATTGCTATCTTAGACCGGCCCGACATCCAGAGATGCATTCAGGCGATTATGGGAGATATCATTCTTGGGGATAATTTATGCTGGGGCCAACGCGGCAACGTCATATATCCATGTAAAATCATGACAGAAGCGTTAGCAAAACTCGTTATGACCGACCCGTCCCTCCATTGCGGAAGTGTCGCGATTATGTGGTTTGGAGAAAACAACTCGATCGAGTGGGTAAAGCGCGAGGGGCTCGAGCCACTGAACAGGATGGACCTCCACGAAGCACTCCGTAAGCAATCAATCACACCCGATGAGATGAAATCCATCACGAGAGCATTTGAGATAGCTACGGGCGCTGCTGCAATCTAACTAATTCTTACTCAGATAGATCTGATCTTTATAATATACGATGAGCACATTTATAGTTCTTCCGTCGCAGTTGTGTAGGTATCCAAAATCATTTTGGAAGCAATGGGACCAAGTAGTTGTCGTTGAAGATAAATATTATATCAATCGAAAGCAACATCCGCTAAAGTTGTGGATGCATAGAGCGAGTATGATGGAATACTTCGATACTATTCCGATCAAAAACAAAAAATATATTGAACATACTTCGGCATACAAGCCGCCCGCGCAATTCACAATTTGCTATCCAAATGATAAGCCAATGGTGAAGAAGTATGGACGAGGAACATTCATTGATCCACCTAACTTCATTCTAAAGATATCGGAGCTGAAAGAAATGGATACTCCGATTCAGGCGGTGTTCTATAAACGAATGCGCATGAAGCTGGGGATACTGGTGCAGAACGGGAAGCCCAAAGGAGGAAAGTGGTCGTATGACTCCGATAATCGATTGAGATATCCAAATGGGTTCAAAGAAAAGAATCACCTCGATAGGGGATTCGCGAACAAATATATAACAAAAGCAAAGGCTATCGTATCTCTATCAGACATTGAACTTCGCATCAATCATTTACCATGGCCTACAAATCGAAGTAGCGCGCTTAAGCAACTTCGCGCGTTTGCAAAATATAAGTTGAATGAGTTTGGTCCGTATCAGGATGCCATTCGATCCGATGTGATAGTGGGATACCATTCGTGTATGTCGGCCGCGATGAATATTGGTCTTATCACACCAGATGACTTTATAAAAGAAGTATTGAAGGGTAATGCACGAATACAATCTATAGAAGCTTTGATACGACAGGTCATTGGTTGGAGAGAATATATTAGAATGCGATACGTGCTCTACGGGCTACAGCCATGGTCATATCTTTCAAAAATGAATCAACATTTAGGCAAGGCGTGGTATAGGGGAACCACCGGCATAGAATCGTTGGATTGGTCCATCAATAGAGTATTGACATATGCTTATGCTCCGCACATTGAACGATTGATGCTTTTATTGAATTACTCGATGCTACTCAGACTCAGATATGAAGATGTTCGCCAGTGGTTCATTAATTGTTTCATAGATGCCATCGGAGAGTGGCCAATGTTAAACATTGAAATGGGAGTTAGTAGCTTCTCGCAACATCAATTCATGACTCGTGTGTATATCAATTCAGGTAGTTATCTCGTGAAACAAGGCCTATCGATATCTAAAACGGACAGAGAACTTATGAAACGACTATATATTAGTTTCATCAAGGACAACAAAACACTCGCCAAGAGGGACTATAGGCTGGCCGCTCAGGTCAAGCAATTGAGCGTAAAATAGCAAGGGTGGCCCCATATAATATACAATCAGCATCCGGAAAAGCATTCAAACACCTCATTCTCTCATTGACTAAAAAATGCCCGGTGTGGTAATGAAGAACGCCATTAAGATGCCAGCCAATACTTCCGGAACTACCATGATATATCGTGCCCTTCTAAAGCAAATCAAACGTATCGATCGTTTGGCCATGCTGGACCGCATGCTTCATAAAAAAGCAGATATTGGATCCATATTGATTCAGTTTGCAAACAAGAAGAAGTTAGATATCGAGGGCGCGTTTCGACTACGAGAACTAATTCGAACCATTGCCATTCAAACGAAGATCATAGATCACAAGCTGAAGCATGTGTATGTGAAAATGCGCAAAGCTGCCATCATCTTTGATGATATACTCTCGGAAACTCATCTTCCTCCGAAAAATGCGTCGGACGCTCGCCTGCGTAAGTATGCGCCGCTCTTCCGTAGTCTTTCGATTCGGGCCATCTCTAAGATCAAGATCGAGGCAACACTTCGCAACTTTACCAGAATCAAAATCAAAACTATGATTCAATCCGCTCCTCGTGAAATTATCTTTTACGTGAAGAAGGACGCTAACGGAAACGTAATTGTTTAATGAACATTTATGTTGGCCATTTGTGTTGCTATTCATGTCATTTACGTTGTTATTCATGTCATTTACGTTTTGTTCGTGAGCATTCGTTTGAGCTTTTCTTTTTTTATAAAATTGATCGATTACAGGTCTAATATATCAATCACGATCAAAACAACTCTCAGATATGGTCTCATTTGTTTTACCAGTCTCTGTCTATCAGAATGAAGAATACAATGATCTACGTCGCGGATATATTCTACTGATCGCATCTCTCATCGAAGAATATCTCATCGACACAACCATTGATCAGCATGCGGAAATGATCATCGCGATTGAAAAATCGTGCTACGATGACACGATTGCAATTGCAGAGCACGAGATGCTTCCCAAAGAATTTACATATCTGCCATTTGAGCAATTATACAGAACTCGAATCATGCGCATCACAAAGAATATCGACGTCAATTCAGAGGTAGGAGATGAACATCTCGCTACTGGATTACTCAGTGGTGCTATTGATCCAACGACAGTATCAAAGCTCGAAAATAAGGATCTATGTCCCTCGCGCAACGAAAAAATATTAGAAGAGTTCAGTGCTCGTATGAATACGAGTATTACTTTAAAGACATCCTCTCTATACAAATGCCGCCAATGTGGTCATAAGGAAACGACCGTGCGCAGTATGCAGATGCGCAGCTTGGACGAATCGCAAACCATTATTCTCTGCTGCACGTTCTGCGGATACAAATGGTTCATATAGAAGCGTGGCATAGAGAGCGGGTTATTCTTTTTTTTGTTAGTGGCTGAGACGCGCTTTGTTAAGCTTCGTTCGCCGATTGGTCCAGCGAATAGTCCTCTTTAATATTTCAGCGTTCGTCTCCGAGGAAGATGGGCCGCGGAGAATCTTGAGATTGTGATCGGCGATAGAAGAAAACGCATCACTTGGATAGTTGATAGAAGAAAACGCATCACTTGGATAGTTGATGGGAGAAACGTCTTTGTGGGGGATGGGCGGGTGCGACTTGCCTGACATTTTCGAGAATGAACGGTTGGGTGCGCATCGGACTGGATTACATAAATGTGGCTTAGGAGATATAATTTGATATATATAAACGCAACTATGTCAGACCCAAGAGTAGAACGCTATCGACGACTTCACCCTGAACTTACTGATCATGAGGCAAGAGTTGCTCTTCGTAAGATCGCAACTGGGCGATCGCTTGGTCCAAAATATAAACCTGAAGAGAAAACGGCACTCAGTATCATTCGTGGTGATATAAATAAAAAAATTAAATACTTTAACAAAACGGGGTTCATCGTTTGCATGATTATTTTAACGATTGGACTTATAATCGGAGTATCGACTGGACTAACCATAGGCTGGGGAGCTGGCGCTGGCGCAATGGTATCATCCGCGGTTGTTGCCTTTGTTGCGGGATTTATAGTTCGCGGAGTAAGACGTAGTAAATTAGAAAAAAAGATCTTCGATAAGATGGGCACTTACAATAAAAGTGCCTGCAATGTTGAACAATATAAAAAAGATTGCTTAGCTCGGTATGCTAAAGTTAAAACCATTATCTAAAACGTTCTATGTTCAGATGGCAATGCATTCAAACGAATGGCGACCTCGCATTCACCGATTGCTTGAATTATCTTATCTTCAACTTGTTGGACATGCGCAAGCAGAAAGTCGCGGCGGGTAGGGTCGTGCGCATGCGCACCAATTCGTCTCTTCAGGGTAATGAATGTATAGACCAGTCCAGTTAATGTATCCAGCGATGGATGAAACCGATCTATGAGATCGAACTTACAGCGAATAGATTGCATAGTGTCCAGATACGATCTGGACTTCTGATTCAAACGACGCATCAACGCAACGTTAGACGAGATGTTTAACATTTCCAATGTTGCCATAACCAGATTCATGTTATTACAGATATTATCAGTAATATAATCGAATTATTACTATTTACATATGCTACATCGTTAAAATTGAAATCTTTGATGTCTATTATAGTTTCGAGATGAAGAACCTACACGTATTGGGAACCAAAGGGTCTCAAAAAGATATCGCGGGGGTCTTTGCATCCGGAGCGCTCTCTGACAAACAATATGAAGAGCTGTTGGCGGGAGCTATAGATGCTGGTCGTTTGAACGCGGTCAAGTGGATTTTCAGACAGTCCCCGCTGAAGAAATGGAGTCCCGTTCGCGCATTCGAGATGGCCATCGTGTCGGGCAAACTCAATATAGTGCGCTGGATATTTGAGAGGGAAACAATCCCGATCGACAATGACATCTTTACGTTAGTTGGAAGACATGGTCGCGTTGATATATTTACTTACCTGTCATCGCAAATATGCAAGCGCCCGCGAGAGGTCGCTTATTGGCCAGACTCTGTTCGCCGCATAAATATGAATGCGTATCCAGAAGGCGATGATGGACACGACGAAGATGAAGATGAGTTCTGTGAATGCGTTGGTGTATGCGGCGAAGAATGCTACAACCGCGGAATGCAGCTCTATTGCCACGACGATAATTGCCATCAGGGCCCCAACTGCGGAAACAGATTCGCCTCTCATGAAAACATGATCACATTATTTGATACAAGATCGCTGAAGGGTATTGGAGCAAAGGCCAACCAAGACATACCAGCCGGCATACTCATCGTTGAATATGTTGGAGAGATTATTGACATTGATCAAGTCAAGACGCGCAATTACCCATTCTATACTATGCATCTGGAAGGCGACTTATACATTGATGCCGCACGGGTTGGAAACAACAGCCGGTTCTTCAACCATCGATGCCAAGATCAAAACTGTGAGATTCAGAAATGGGGAGGGGGTGCGCGAACGCGCATTGGCATATTCAGCAAACGCGGCATCGCGATGGGGGAAGAACTATTCATCAGATACTCTGGAGAACTACCTTTCATATGCGAATGCGGAGCGGAGCGTTGCGTCTCGAAAATAAAAAAACAATCAACTGCGAATAAGCAGTGAGTTCTTCTTTTCCTGAAGCTGACTTAGCTCAAACGCAACCACATTGATTTCCTCCCACAGATACTTTGCGAACCGACTCTTTCCGCGTCCGCGTCTCTTGAGCACCACGACCTCTTCTGCCAGAGTGTTCAGCTCAAGTAATTTTTTTGAGATCCGGCGGCGAACCAACACCAATCGTATGCGATCAGCGAAGTTCTTCATTTTGCTGACGGAATATAATAATTGGGCCAGCCGGTGTGCTATTTTACGCTCAGAGGATATGTGTAAAATTGAAGGATCTCGCGCATTATTATATATTCGTGCTTAGCATAAATAGCCTTTCAGACACTATGAACACAATTCAGACCATGGCAGCCCAAGAGACCGTTGATTTCCTTCTGAAGTCTTTCAAGCGATTCCAATTGTTTAACAAATTCTTCGACACGTTCTACAGCGCGAAGTGGGCACCCGAGGATCTCCCAAAGCTTGGTCGTTTCATCAAAACTCAAATGCATGAATTTGACCAAAAGCAAATCGACATGCTCATCAATCATGCACAACTAAGCAAAGCTATGATTTGCGAACTTATGCCGAAGGCATCTGGCGAAGCAATCTTCAGAGCCATTCAATCTGGAAAGATTGACCCCGAGATCATTAACGGAACCATTCCGCTTGATCCAATTCAAGAGATGAGTCCGGATGAGGCACTCGACTTCATGTGGGAGATAATTCGCCTGAAGTGCGATTTCTACAAAACTGTCATTGAGATAATCATCTCATCAACGTGGTCAGCTGAAGATCGCGTGCAGTATGAGCGCTTTATCAAAGCCAATGCGAATAATTTCACCAAAGATGAAATTATTGATCTCATCTATTGGAAGACGCTCAGCAAAGAAATCTTATACGATCTTCTCCCCAAGCTCTCGGATTATGATATCCGCAAGGCAATCAAAGCCGGAAAACTCAGCCACGACGAAGCCGACCAATTCCTCCAGTCGTAAGCACAATCCGATTGGATAGAATCTAATCAGATTCTTTTTTTGTTTGAATCAAGGCCCGTGCCACATGATTCCTCGAACAAAAAAATTAATAGACTACGTATATTGGATCATGGCATGTAGTCTTCGAGATCATTGCCTGCTTCTATCCATTGCTGGATTCTGATCGGGTGAAACAAATATTTCGCAATGCCTCTCAAGAGAAGCTTATTGCGTTTGCCACGATACTTCACCAAGGAAACGCCATATGCTGGATACACTCTATTGATGGACAATTGCATCGCATAATTGTCGTGTAGGAACTTTCTGATTGTCCCGCTCAGTAAAAGTTGTTCCCAGTTGATATGCGAAGAATGCACTATCATGGTTGGTAGTGCCCAAGTGCGATTATAGAAGTGGCTCCAATTAACCCGATGTGGATGAGCATTAATGATTGGGAGCGCGAACTTTTTGTTTAGCTCATGTATCTCCGACCAATCCGGAACGCTTTCGTGCGCAACATACAGCGGCATTGCCCATTCAACAAATCTATGACTATAGAAATATTGAGGATGTTTCATGAAGATGGGGAGCATCCACTCCTGCTGATGAACGCTTCTCCAATTAATTCTGTTATGATATTTATCCAATGCTGGCAGCATCCATTCTTGATGGAGCCAAATGTTTGCTACAACACTCGCATGCTTCATAATCGCGGGTAGCATCCACTCGCGATGCCACAAGCCATGGACAAGCAATAGATCGGGATGTTCCATAAACACCGGCAACAACCAGCTATTGAATAGCACATACTTGACTTGGTCGCTAATAGCCAGCGATGGATGCCGCATGAACACGGGCAACATCCATTCTTTAAGTTGATGACTGTTAGCTATTGGCTGTAAGAACGATGGGTTCTCTATCAGAACTGGTAGCATCCATTGTTTGGCCTCTCTGGCATGTCGAATCAGATCTGGATGCTCCATGAATAGCGGAAGCATCCATGACTGAACATCAATCATAGACCAATTGATAATATTATAGTGCTTAGTAAGCAACGGGAGCGACCATTCATTGCGAGCGCATATGTACCAAAACACACGATCGGGATATTTATCCAAAACGGGTATCGCCCATTCTGCGCTCGACGCGCGCCACCAATCGGCTTGATCCGGATTGACCAGCCATCTCGCAATGGTTTGCGCGTGTTTAGCATTGATTGCAACTAAGCGTTTGCGTAAATGCTCTTCCGGAAGTCGGGTTGTCCATTCATCGAATGGAACGAGTTCCCAGATAACACGATCAGGATATCTTTCTAAAAGAGGCAACGCCCATTCCTTGTTGGATACAAATTGCCACGATACTATATCGGGTCGTTCCAATAAGATTGGAAGAGACCAAGGCACCGATGGTATGTTAGTCCATACGATGTATGCATCGCATTCAGGAGTAAGGCGTAGCACTATCTGATAGCGCGATATCGCATTCCAATCAACTCGCTCAACATTGTTCTTTATGAACGTAGCGGCCCATTCGGCGTTGCATATGCGATCCCAGACTATGTTGCTTGGAGACGCATTCCATAGTGGAATGGCCCAGCGGCGCTGAGACACATAAGCCCAATCAACCCTGTTGATATGGACAAGGAGAAGTGGGAGCGCTTCTTTGCGATGCGAGATCTTCTTCCATTGGGCGGCAGAGAACTCCACATTGCCAGAAGCGATGGCGTTGGCGATGGTTGTCGTGATTGGTTCCATTATCAAGATAATGATACTTAATATCAAAAAAATCAATTTTAGATAAGCTTGTGCTATGGCTTATCTATGAATAAAATTGAATCATTTATGAGCTAATATATCGTTAGTTATCCCTGATTGCAATCACTCTCAAACACTCCCAAGACATCCCAATGTCGGCCGCCGATAAGTATTCAGCTCTTTCCGATAAAGAGCATGCTCTATTGCGGCCTGGAATGTATATTGGTTCATGCGAACCGGTGCGGACGAGTATGTTTGTTTGCGATCAAGATAATTTACGCATCGTCAAGAAAGACATCATGTATAACGCAGGACTCATTCGTATTTACGAGGAAATCTTGTTGAATGCATTTGACCACACCATTCGCGATCCCACATGCACTGAGATCAAAGTCAATGTCGATAGATCCACCAATTCCATCACTGTAGGAAATAACGGATCCGGTATCCCAGTAGTTATCAAAGAAGAGCTTGGCATCTATGTGCCAGAGATGCTTTTCGGAATGCTACGTAGCGGAAGCAACTTCGACGAAGATACTAAGCGCACAACGGGAGGACAAAATGGCCTTGGTGCATCTTTAGCGGTGCTGTTTAGCTCTGAGTTCATCCTCGAAACAATTGACTCTACCACAAAGAAGCTGTATAAGCAAACGTGGAGAAAGAATATGAGCGAGAAGTCAGATCCTGAAATCAAACGTTGTTCGAAGAAACCTTACACCAAGATTACTTTCACTCCAGACCTTTCGCGGTTTGGCATGGACTCAATCACGGATGATTTGGAAATGTTGATTAAGAAACGATTGATCGACATCGGATACACGTCAGGCGCTAAGGTGAAAACGTATTTCAATGATACGGAGATTACCATCAAGAAGCCGCAAGACTACATCAAGCTATACCAACATCCCGAAGGACAAAAGATTATCATCGATGATAATCATGAGCGGTGGTCGGTTGGAGTTGTATTCTCTGATTGCGGGTTTCAGCATGCGTCATTTGTAAATGGTATCCATACCAATCTTGGAGGATCGCATGTCGATAATGTTGCTAATCAGATTGCGAAAGCGATCATTGCTAAGCTTGAGACCAAAAAGATTCATGTCAAGACAGCGGATGTCAAGAACAAGATGTTTGTGTTCATTCGTTCCGTCATTGAGAACCCAACGTTCAACTCTCAGACTAAAGAGTGCCTTACTACTCCTAAGAGCAAGTATGGTAGCGAATATGTCATGAGTGATGATTTCAAGAAAAAGATTCTCACGTGTTCTATTCTAAAGAGTATGACGCAAGTATCCGACGATAAGCTTCTAAAGGATCTATCCAAGACAAGCGGAACTAAGACAACGCGTCTTTGCGATATTGAGAACCTTGAAGACGCAACCTTTGCGGGAACAAAGCATAGCCTGAAAGCTAAGCTCATTCTCACAGAAGGATTGTCAGCAAGAACATTTGCAATGAGTGCTCTCAATGAAATTGGACGTGAGAAGTATGGCATCTTCCCCCTTCGCGGAAAGTTGCTCAATGTTCGCAATGTTGCGATCTCGAAGGTCTCCGCCAATGAAGAAATCAAAAGTATTGTCCGCATCATTGGATTAAAGTATGAACTCACATATGAGAAGGACTCGGATATGAATACACTTCGCTACGGAGGAGTCATCTCACTATGCGACGCGGATGTTGATGGATCTCATATCAGCGGGCTCATCATCAACTACTTTCATAACTTCTGGCCCGCGCTGGTAGCAAGAGGGTTCATTAACTTCTGCGCTACGCCAATCGTAAAGGTATCGCAAGGAGGCAAAGTGTTAGACTTCTATACTCTTCACGCTTATAAAGAATGGGAAGAGAATGCGAAGGGATCCTTTAAGGCTAAATACTTTAAGGGTCTGGGAACAAGCACAGCTAAAGAGGCAAGAGAGGCATTGGCAAATATCGATCGTAAGCTAATTGCATTTCAGGCTGATACATTATGCGATGAACATGTATCGCTTGCATTCAACAGCAAGCGTGCCGATGATCGCAAGGATTGGCTTATCAACAGATATGATCCCGCCAGTTGCATTGACCGAACGATCCAAACATGCGATATCAGCGATTTCATCAATAAAGAACTGATTCACTTCAGCACTTACGATTGCTCTCGATCTATCCCGAATGTATTGGATGGACTGAAAACATCGCAACGCAAGATCATGTATGTAGCGATGAAGCATGCGGTCAAGCAAGAAATGAAGGTGGGCCAGCTTGCGCCAAAGGTTGCCGAACTAACGGACTATCATCATGGAGAACAATCGCTATGCGGCGCCGTCATTGGCATGGCTCAAGACTTTGTTAATAGCAATAACTTGAACCTGCTGGAACCAAACGGCCAGTTTGGAAGCCGCAACAGTGGCGGCAATGACGCCGCTTCTCCTCGTTATATCTTCACGCAAGTAAGTCCAGTTGCAATGCAATTGTTTGATAGCAAGGATAAATGCCTGCTCACTCATCTGGAAAGCGATGGAATGAAAGTGGAGCCAGAGTATTACATTCCCGTGCTACCAATGGTGCTCATCAACGGAGCACTCGGCATTGGAACGGGATTTAGCACTTCAGTGCTTAAATACAACCCACGGGACATTGCAGCTTACATCAAGGCTCTACTCATTGATAAGAAGCCTAAGAACAACCTCATGCCGTGGTATAAGGGATTCACCGGAGAGATCAAGGCTACGGGCCCGTCCAAATACACAACATATGCGGTTTGGTCATTTGATGATAAAGAGCGCATGCTACGTATCACAGATCTGCCTATTGGAATTTGGACAGATGACTACAAGAAGTTCTTGGAAGCGCAACTTAGTGCAAAAGAGTCACCCCTCGAAGATGTCATCTACGGCAACACGGACACCGTGGTTGATTGCAGACTCATTTTCAAGAAAGATGCATATGAGATCTATAAGAACATGAATCCAGAGGATCTCGTGAAAGCTTTCAAGCTCAGCTCGAAGCTAAGCGAAACAAACATGTATCTGTTTAACAAGGAACAGAAGCTACAACGGTTCGAAAACATCTATGACATTATCAGTTATTACTTCGAACACAGACTTGAGATGTATGTTGCGCGGAAGGCGGCAATGATCGCACAGTTGAAGTATGAGATGCTCATATTATCGAATAAGGCCAGATTTATTGAAACGGTCAAGTCCGGCGAGATCGATCAACGAAAGATGACAGAGGCATCGCTATTCAAAGAACTTCAACGAAGCTTTGACGAAGATCCGAGATCGACGGAGACCGGCATTCGCCGCTATGATTACTTAACAAGTATGGGCTTCCGGTCATTCACGAACGAAAACGCACAGAAAATGAAAGATGCGGTGGCTGAGAAGGCGCGGGAAATCAAATCGCTGGAAGAAATCACCCCGCAGCAAATGTGGATTACTGACATAGATGAGGTATTGACCGCATTGGATGCAACTGATCGCAAGGCCAAGGAGGCGGTAAAAGAAACCAAGGAGGCAAAGACCGTACCCAAACGTGCGAGCAAGAGCACCGGAGAAACAAAGCCACGTGCCAAGCGCGCAGCTAAGCCAGGCAAATAGTGGGGTGTAAGATCGCGCACGTATGCGACCACTGAATATTTTTTTCTATCGTTTCGAAAGCGCCAATGCCCATCCTCATAGTGATGACGATACAAAAGATTATATTGGTATTCTGTATACAGAATGGCAACTTTGGCGTCGCGGGAATCACTCATTCATATGTAAGAAAGCATATGCCCATCCCCATAGGGACGGCTATCAAAATATAACCTTGACATTTGTATCCGAACAAACCGCGATTTGTTACGAGACGAGTCCGACACACATTAGAACATGGACCCGCATGACGACTTCGACTACAGAGCATATGTAGTCAAGATCAACTCGCGCATCGGCCCGATAGTGATGTCCCTCGATGACATCGCTGATTATTCTCCATATAAAAGTGATCAAGCGGCCGAGCTATTGGGGGTATGTACTGCAACGTTCTCAAGAGCATGCAGGACGCTTGGAGTCGTGCGATGGCCGTGTAGGGGCTCGTCATCAAACGACTTCAGAATGGAATTCATTCAAGCTGCAGCCACCAATCTGAAGCTCCGACTTGCGAATAATGGCATCGCGGTCAGAAGAATCGGATACGCCGGAACTTCCCATTGCTCAGCAACGCGCCTTCTATGGAGAAAAAGCATTCTCTCCCCGACTATGTCAAGGACCAAGTTTATTCGAGAGCTTAACGCGTTGCGTGAGATGAACAACGCGCAGGCGAGAACAATCAGAATCGAAGATATCCTTAACCCCGATCAATAAAATGTATTGATCCGGTTTAGCAGCTATCTTTGTCGATACACATGCAATACTGGGATGGCTCGATGAAGGACACTTTGCGCTTCTTGACAGTCGCGCTCTCGCGTGGAGGAGTCGGCGGACGAGCCAGCCGCAAACGGGGATCCCCTTCTACCAGCTCATGAATATCTTCCACCGCGCCAAGCACACGATCTTCGCGTTCTTGCATAAGCCGGACCAACTCATGCTTAAGAGTGTCGTGTAGAGCAATCTGGCTTGATGACAAATGATCGATGCGCTGGTTGTCAGAATCAACTCGGGCTTGAAGGGCGCGGATAGTTGCGTCGCGCTCGACTATCCCCTTGTTCAAGATGTCGATGACAAAGCGAAGATTCGCAATGGTAGCAAGGAGGATGTCGGGAGTAGCTTGAGGAATCGGCATCTTGAAGACAAATCGCAAATGAGACCACGCGGAGACTTGAAGATAGACTGCAAGAGTTGTAAAAAAACAGTAATTACCAAACGACGTCAATGTTTAATACATGGGGGAGCCACCGCACGGGACTTGATACAATCTATTACATGCGATAGATGACGTCCAACGCGGGACGATATTAGTCGGATGTATGAATATATTAATCAGATGTATCAATTGATCTCATATATTCATTTGGGCATAAAATAACAACGTGCCATTTAGTAATATATCCGCAAACAAAAAAACAATGATACAGGTTGCTTTCTACGACCGCGTCAAACTCATTTGCTTCAATCCTGATGATAGAGTCTCCGATCTGACCATCGGCAAACATTGCCCACGCAAATCGATAATTAAGCCAAAGCCCATCCTTAAGAAGCAGCCAAAGAAGAAGACAGTGTCGTTTAGTAGATTTGTTAATATCGTGCGCTTTAGCATAAACGATCCAGTTCTTGAAATTACAAATTCAACAATCATTTCACGTTCGCGCCATACACGAACGTCCATCCTTAAGAAGCGATCAGCGTATATTATTGCGCCGACTAAGGAAGACCTTGAAATCGCAAAGGAGCGCATGTTTGACTACGCGTGCTACGCAACAACGCTTTATCCATCGAAAAAGGTAGAAGCTCGGATGAAAAGAGGATTTATGCGAAAGTTGGATTTGGATGCCATGATGAGGTCGCATGCAGATGTCGAGCTTCGTATGCTTCGAACAAACTTACTCCTGAGATACAAGTCAATCGACAATGTTTTCGAAACGCTCTGGGATGACTTCTACTGCAATTACCCTCGGTGGAAGATCGAAGACGCTTGAGAGCTGCGAATGGATCTCTTACATGTTTTTTTGTTTGAGTGTAAAATTGCAAATCGTCGTATCTAAATATATCAAAGATGAGCGCTCCAATCAACTACGACACCCTCTTTGCTATTCCGGATCCGGCTTACATTCGAATGCTACAAGCTAACCCAGATGAGATTGAATGGTTTTGGCTTTCAAAGAATCCCGCTGCTATTGATTTGTTGAAGGCTAATCCAGATAAGATTGAATGGGGTCTGCTTTCAAGTAATCCGGCTGCTATTGATTTGTTAAAGGCTAATCCGGATAAGATTGATTGGGAATCACTTTCATTTAATTCCGCCGCTATTGATCTACTGGAAGCTAATCAAGATAAGATTGATTGGCCATGGCTTTCTGAAAATCCTGCCGCAATTGATCTACTGGAAGCTAATCGGGAAAAGATTAATTGGTGGTGCCTTTCCAAGAATACGGCGGCGATTCATCTGTTGGAAGCTGAACCGTATTTTATTAGTTGGGATGATCTTTCTTGTAATCCAGCGGCTATTGATATGTTGATGGATTATAAAGAATTGATTGATTGGATCGAACTTTCAAAGAACCCCGCTGCCATAGATTTGTTGAAGGCTAATCCGGATAAGATTGATTGGGAAATGCTTTCAAAGAACCCCGCTGCCATAGATTTGTTGAAGGCTAATCCAGATAAAATTGATTGGGAAATGCTTTCAAAGAATCCCGCTGCCATAGATTTGTTGAAGGCTAATCCAGATAAGATTGAATGGACTAAGTTTTGCAGACTTGAAGCATTCACACTTGATTACAAACGCATCAAAGAAACCAATCAACGGCTCAATGAAGAAATCATTGCTACCGCATACCATCCTTCACGCATCCAGAAATGGATTGATGCTGGACATGACATTGAAGACTACCTTCAGTAAGCTGCTTCTGCGATCGCGGAAGGTTGTCTTTTTTGTTTGAGTGCAAAATTGCAAATCAGCATACCTTAATATATCATTGGTTATCAAAGATGAGCGCTTCAATCAACTACGATACTCCGTTTGCCATTCGACAATCGGTTTATATCCAAATGCTGCAAGCTAACCCCGATAAGACTGATTGGTGGAATCTTTCATTTAATCCCGCTGCTATTGATTTGTTAAAGGCTAACCCCGATAAGATTGATTGGATGAATCTTTCAGAAAATCCCGCTGCTATTGATTTGTTAAAGGCTAACCCCGATAAGATTAGATGGAAAATGCTTTCTGAAAATCCGGCTGCTATTGATTTGTTAAAGGCTAACCCAGACAAGATTGATTGGATGGTTCTTTCATGCAATCCAGCTGCTATTGATTTGTTGAAGGCTAACCCTGATAAGATTGATTGGATGAATCTTTCAGAAAATCCGGCGGCTATTGATTTGTTGAAGGCTAACCCAGATAAGATTGATTGGCGGAATCTTTCATACAATCCCTCTGCTATCGATTTGTTGAAGGCTAACCCAAACAAGATTGATTGGTTCTATCTTTCAGGTAATCCCGCCGCTATTGATTTGTTAAAGGCTAACCCCGATAAGATTGTTTGGCAGAATCTTTCATACAATCCCTCTGCTATTGATTTGTTGAAGGCTAACCCAAACAAGATTGATTGGTACTATCTTTCTTGCAATCCCGCTGCTATTGATTTGTTGAAGGATAATCCAGATAAGATTGATTGGGGTATGTTTAGCGACCTTCGAGTAAATCCACTCGATTACAAACGCATGAAAGAGACCAATCAACAGCTCAATGAAGAAATCATTGCTACCGCATACCACCCTTCGCGTATCCAGAAATGGATTTATGCTGGACATGACATTGAAGACTACCTTCAGTAAGCTACTTCTGCGATCGCGGAAGGTTGTCTTTTTTGTTTGAGTATAAAATTACAAATCGACATATCTTAATATATCATCTCACGATGATTAACAGCCAAATCATTAACCAAGCGCTACTGCTCAATGTTGTCTCTAAGTGGTTTCCAAGCTTAACTCAATCTCGATGGAGATTTGTTGTTGGCGCAATGATGCGACTGACATGGATCGCTGCCCATACGCATATATGCGATTGGGTTGCACATATCGAATGCAACGATACCAATCTTTTGTGCCACATATATAAATCAAGCATGGAGTTCTTTAAGCCATATGGCGATATCTTCAAATACACAACTTCGCTGTTTGTGGATCTTCTCAATTGGATGGATCATCAAACTAACATGGAAGCAATGGAAGAACGCATAGTTAAGCGAATTAGTGAGCGCATTGAAGGTAGATTGGATAGTATTGAAGAACGTATTGATGGCATCGACCGCCAATTAACAAACGACGATGTAATCCCTGAAGATCCATATCATCATGCGTTATATCTTCGAAATCGCGGACATCGCGTTTGATGACTCTCGAC
>JACCDW011771497.1_pt1 | contig 57183 bp, 64 predicted proteins | sample 7449781 | NCBI WGS metagenome assembly JACCDW01 (sample SAMN15323449, study PRJNA562643) | freshwater metagenome | isolation source: river surface water | place: USA:Blue River Watershed | collected 2017-08-18
CCCCGCATGTGGCTCCGGTCCAGGGAATCGAACCCCGATTTGCGGTTTTGGAGACCGATGTAATGCCATTATACCAGACCGGAATTGTATGGAGCGGGATACCAGAATCGAACTGGTCACTGGACCTTGGCAAGGTTCTGTTTTACCAATAAACTAATCCCGCATGATTTATATTGTAGTTTACTAATCCTATGTACCGTGAAATACACACTCGCCTAGTTCACGCTAGACCGCCCTCACTTTAGCTCGTTGGGCGTAAATAAACTACAATATAAATCATGGTACACCGTAGGAGAATCGAACTCCTCTTCCCGCCGTGAAAGGGCGGTGTCCTAACCGATAGACGAACGGTGCATAAAACTTGGCGGTCCCAACGAGAATCGAACTCGTCCCCCCGCCGTGACAGGGCGGAATTCTAACCGATAAACTATAGGACCACAAATCTAATTATACATTTAGAGATATTTAAAGTCAACCACAAAACAAAAAGCAAGTGCCAGGCACTTGCTTCAGGAAACAACTGAAAAGTTTGTTAGGCTAGCAGTCTGTTATGCTAGACTCAACGATGGTCACACCGTGTGTGGTTGCAGAAGCCAATATGAAATTCAAGTATTCTTCTGCAGCGGCTTGATTGATAAATTTTCTTGCAGCGGTAAGATTGCCTAATGTTACCACAGTGTCTGCTTTTCCAGCAGCCACCATCTCTTCTGCTTTTTTAAATCTATCTTCGCTAAATGCTGAATCAGGATTTCCACTACGATCTTCGTTGCTGGCGTATTTGATAGTTACTCTTTTGGTATAAGTAGTCATTTTTGTTACCTTCTGATATGCAATTATTTATGCAATTTTGGTGGAGAATACTGGGATCGAACCAGTCGTACTCAAAACTGGTGGATGAGGTTGGACTTGAACCAACAATGCCGGAGGCGGGTGATTTACAGTCACCTGGGGTTACCAATTTTCCTACACATCCTTTAATTAATATAAAATTCTTTGTACTTGCACTGACTACTACCTAAGTTTATTTGTCCTTTAGTAACTAAAACTTCTTTAGGAATCAATGCTTGTTTTCCTGTTACTAAATGATGTAAAAATATAAGTTCCCATTGTTGGTCTTGTATTTTTTTAGAAGGCTTGTTGAAACTTTGGTTTCCGCCCTTAACATCACAATTAAACTTCATGGTACCTGTCGTTGAAATTTGTGAAGATGTTTTAACTTGCACTCTCTTTAACCCATCTTCCATTTCGACTATCAAGTCCCAATCTGCACTATCAGTTAACGGTAAAGCAATATCGTATCCCAACATTGTAAAATACGCTATTGCCTGCCCTAGTCCTGCATCACCTTGCTTTTTACTATTCTTGAACATAATGTTTTCCTTTAGTTTATTTATGCAAGGCGGCGGACTGGTAGTCTGTTAGCATCACCATTGATGCTTCTTCTCCATTGGAGCAACGGGCTGGATTCGAACCAGCGGTTGTAGAGATTTGCAGTCACTTGCGTTGGGCCACTCCGCCACCGTTGCATTGTTTCATAGTAAAGCACTCTAGTGGTACAATCTTGTACGCTCAGCCATGTCAAGCGGCCTGCGAGTTCCAGTCGCAATTTGTCATCCAAAGTGCTTTACTATGCCCGGATTTTTTGTTCTACAAAAAGAACTCCATCCTCGGGTCCGCCCGTTCATTTTTATAGTGGTGATAAGCCCTCGTTGCTTGTGTCCACTCTATATTGTTCTTGGAATTAAGATTCCAAACTCAATAACCTTAGCGCACCAATGATTCGCCGTTCCATTTTGAATCCCAATAAAGACTCTCCTGTTTACGTGCTTCAATCATTTGTGCCGCACGATCAATCTTGTTCTGAAATAGTTTGATTTTCTGCTCTTCGGTTAGAAAAGCGGAAGAGGCATCAAACGCCTTTTGAACGATATGATTGTGCAATTTTGTATGGTCTACTGACTGCATTTGCTTTCTTCCTTTCTATATAACAAAAAACCCCGGAGTGTTTAGTTCCAGGGTCTCGATTAAAATACGGTAAATTACTACAATCTAACTGAGACCCTTGCCTGGTTCACGATCACTATTAATCAGTGCTGAACACACAAACATTGACCAATAGGCTAACCCGCCTAACATAGGCTGTTTTCTTGTGTAGGAATGATTAAAGTTTAAGTTCATCATAGTATCTATTGTATATTTATTTACCTTTGTTGTCAACCTCGAGTGTGATAAATGAAAAAACCCACCAAAGTGGGTTTTTTGGTTGGTGTTGCTATGTTACTAGGACTTACGAATTTTGTCAATCAAGCCCGGTGTAAATGTAGGTTCAAACTTTTCATACACTGCCTGAGTTTTTTGTTTCCATTCACTGATTTCTTGAGTTGTAGGTTCAACCACATCGATTCCATCGGCCAGTAATTGTTGACGAGCATCTTCGCCGTCCTGAATAGTTACTTCGCGTTCACGACGCCCTGCTCGGATAGCAGCATCCTTGATCACGGACTTGACTTCTGGGCTCAATGTTTGCCAAAAATCATCACGCATGATCATGGTAGTCAGGAACAGACTGTGTTTAGTATCCAACACTGTTTTGCTTACTTCATTCTGTCCTAAGGGATAGATGCGACTGTACACAGTTTCGCCACCTTCGCAATCGCCCTCAATGATATGAGCACGAGTGTCTTCAGTTTCGCAAACAAATACGTCAGCACCCAACACTCGCATGGTTTCTTGTGCCACTGGATTACGATTCGTTCTAATTTTCATGTTAGGCTTTCTTAATTTTATCGATTAGACCAGGAGTAAATGTTGGCGCATGCTTGTCATATACTACCTGTGTTTTTGATTTGAATTCCGCACGTTCTTCTGCACTGAGTTCATGAACTTCAATACCGTCGGCAATCAATTTGGCTCGGGCTTCAAGTCCATCTTCGATTGTGGTCGCTCGTTCTTTACGTCCGGCCTTGATTGCCGCTTCCTTGATTACTGCACGAACTTCTGGGCTCAATGTTTGCCAAAAATCATCACGCATGATCATAGTAGTCAAGAACAAACTGTGTTCAGTGTTTAAAACCGATTTAGTAACTTTGTCTTGACCCAAGGGGTAGATACGACTGTATATACCTTCACCACCTTCGCAGTCTCCTGCTTCAATATGTTTACCAAGATCCTCAATCTCACAGACAAAGGGATCTTCGATCCCTATTGCCCTGAATGTGTCTTGCGCTACCGGATTACGATTGGTTCTGATCTTCATCTTTGCTGGCTAGATCTTTTAACGTGCTTACCTTTTTGTTAGCGATAACATTACGGAAACCGCCTGAGTATGTGAATGCCATACCGCGCACATTGGATTTTTCAGTGATCTTGTCCAACAGGTACTCGCCAACTTCGCCTTCTAGCACACGAGTTGCATGGTCGTGATCTTCAAAGATAAAAGGCATTTCTAATGCCAACATGTCATGCTCAATGTCTTCGGCCAACCATGTGGTATACATTTGGCTCATTTCAATCTTGCCCTGCTCCATTAGGTCTAGTAGATCATGCTTGGTCACTTGTACACCATCATTGTACTTGTCTGAGTACTCTTTTAGTGTCATAACTTCTACTTCGATCTTTTCTGCAGATTGTGCTTCGTTTACAAACTTTTGAAAATCTTCTGCGGCACGCACAAACAAACTCAGTGGCTCATGTGCAATTACCCAACGAATTTTAGTAGTTTTCATGTTTAATTCCTTTTATAATAGTTTAGGCGGCGTTCTAGTGTAACACACTAGTAAAAGGGTCATTACCCCAAGCGTCTGACGTCAACGGAGTGTCGGCGTTGCTAGTTTTATTTATCTAATTTTACATCTTTGGTTAATCTACGCCATAAAACCAATTGGCTGTTGTACCAGTTGTCTAATTCCGCATCAGGAATCTGATTGTTTGGCACACAGTTATCAGCAAGATTAGCATCACGCACAGATTTGCTTCTGGCTGCTTCTACAAAAATCTTGCGTATTTCACGGAACTTTTCTTCAGGCACACGTCGTGGGATAAAGATCTGCTGTGGTGTGCTCATTTGTGCTAATTCTGGAGCAAAACCTTGTGTGATCAATGGTTGTACACCTTTGATTGGTTCACGTCCGGTGATACCCAACCAGTAGACCTGCTTGGCTTTGTCCCCGGATCGCTGTGTGTACTGCTCGCTGTCACCCAAGAATCCCACAGCAAAATCTGTGTTGTTGCCCAGCACACTCAACAAGGCTTCGCTGGTGCTTTTGAACGGTACAATTTGCATGTTGGGATAGTTCTTGGCAATCTGTATGGCCACCAAGTGTGTAGTAGCACCCAGGCCACTGATGCCAATGCTGAGTTTGGCATCACGAGGAACCTCTTTCCAGTTTTTGTATTTGGTACTGCTGATCACAAACGGAGCCACACACATGGGCATGAGACTTCTAAACTGGCTCATGTCGTGACTTTCATTGGGAAACAGGTTGGGGCGAATAAACGCAGCCGAACTGTTGATCCAAATAGTATTTGGATTGTTTAACACATAGTTGGCAGCCACTGTGCCACCAGCACCAGGCTTGGCATCAAACACAAAATTATATTTGTTTTGTAACTTGTTTGATTCTGCCGCCAAGGCTCGATAGAAATTGGCTGCGGTGTCACCCACTGACCATGAGTACACCAAGGTCTGTGTTTCTTGTGCTGTTGCTGTGAGCGTCAGCGTTGATAACAATATTGCTAAAAGTTTTTTCATTTGTTTTTCCTTTAAAATTTAAAATGTACATTACGTCCAGAGTCTTCAAACACAGCCGGGCCCAATTCGTAAAATGGGCTAAGAAACCCCACAAACCCCACCGGGCGACCAATCTCATAGTTAAAATACTTGGCGTCAATTTTATCTACAAGAAATTGTAATCCGGCTTGCCAGGTTCGATACACATGCGTGTCTTGAAAATTTACATAAAACCAGTGATCCATTTCGTTGTAGAAACTGTTGGTAGGTTTTGATGTCTGAAACGTTGTGGGATCGTAATCTGGGTAAATTAAGGGTTTGACAATGTGCTCGAACGTGGTACGTTGACTGAAACTATAGTTGGGCCAACGTAGTAAGTGCTGTAAGTATTTATTACTGTCTAGAGAAAACCAATTTTTTATTGTGTGCGCCTGTTTGCAAATCAGTTCAGGCAAGTCTGGGGTCCAAAAAAAGTATTCGTTTGTGATATTGGTATAGTGTTTGACATCTGGGTTGGCTGCATTGGCCTGTATGTCCATGAAATACAAGTACCATTTTTTATCTTTGATACAAATTTTGGGTTTATCTATACCCCAAAGCATACACACCTTCTTGCCTGATTCCAGCAAGCGTTTATGATCGTCCACAGCATCCACGGTGTGTTTGAAAAGATGCCCAGGTTGAAAATAATCTCTGGTTTTAAAAACCCACGATTCGTTATGCTGGCTAGTTAACATTTGCTCACTGTAATCATGAAAGGTGATCCGGGTGGCAGGACTATGTGTGGCTATCCACTCCAATGTGGGACGTGCTGCATATTCCCACTCGCTGAGTGTATTTTCAGGTTTGGTGTTAAAAGGATCTGCACTAACATTTTTTTCTCCCTGCTTGGGGTAACGAAAAACCACTTCGTCCAGATGTATGTTGTTCAACAAAAAACTATATAACACAGTGTTTCCGTCGGCTCCGCCGGACAATTCTAATCTAATGTAATCGTAGGTATCTCTTAATTGTTGCGCTCTTGTTTTATACAACTGTTTTAGATCTGTTTTAGGTTCTTGCGACCAGGGATAACTGTCAAAAACTTTTCGGTTAAAATCCCATTCAGGAAAAGTATTGGTACTAGTACCGGCAATCAGGGCTTCTACCTTGCTGTAGTATTTGACATCTCCGATTTGATAAAACCCTAATTTGGGATTTTTTTCGTTGATGTAAACTTCATTGGTCATAGATAGTTGACCATTGATGCAATTTTACAAATTTGTTTCGTTTGGCAAGATCTAGTTCTTGCTGGGTGACTACACCGTGTTCCTTTAATAATTCTACCATGGCCAACACATCTCCAATTTCTTTGGCCAGGTGCTCTCGTTGAGTACCCGATTCTTTAAGATACTGATTTTCTAAACCAAATCTTCTACACTTGCTGATATTTTGTATGACTTCGGCGCATTCTTCCTGAAGAATGTCAAGTATTTGTTGCACAGGACCAGACATAGACTCACTCCTAAAATTTATACAAATTATTATGCACTATTTTTTTAAATTTTGCAATAGACACATTCTAGTTATTGATCCAAAGTGGAGAACGAATTGCGGTTATTTTACCATTATGGTTAGGATAAAACTTTTGTTTGAGATTCTGTCTGGTTGCACGATCTGCAATGCTGTGTCGTTTGTAATTTCTATCTATAGCAATATATTTTGAAACAGAATCCGCTAATACTTCAGATGAAAACTCCTTTCGTTTTTCTCTAAAATAATACTCATTTCGATCAAATTCATATATGTACTTTTTGCCTCCCCATTTAACTGTTTTTTTGGCCTTGCAAATTTTTTCTTCGGCACCTGCACTCATTGACCACTGTTGCATTTTATCATGGGCAAACAATCTGCGAATCACTGTGTTGCAAAAATACTCAAATTGTTGGTCTGGAACGTTTTCTCCAATTTTTAAAGTATTTCTAAACATCACACTATCAAATTTAAAATTAAAATTTAACCACCAATAAAAATCAAACAAAGTTTCTACAGGTACCAGACCTTGATCAATTGTGACATTCATAAGTTGCATGAACAAATCATAAAAATTTGGTACGTCATCTTTATACCAATACTGTCGTAAAAAGTCAATGTTGTTACGCCAGGGTTTTAAAATCATATCAGGATATATGCTAAAAATCTTGTTAGCAGCAGAACTGCCAAATATTTGATCTCCACCTTCGCCATCTAGGATGATGCTGTGCAAAAGATCAAGGTTTGCTGGCTCAAAATTTTTTAATTCGATTTGATCAAATTGTTTTAGAAAATTATGATAAAACATGGGATTTTCGTTTCTACTACTTTGAGAAGAAATCACATGTAAACGAGAGTGTTGGTATTTTTTTATATGTTTCAGCACGCTGACTGCCACAGATGTACTGTCGATACCGCCTGACCACATCAAGTAAAGGTCTTTGTCTTGATCAATCTCCTCAACTACCTTACTGCCAAAATCGTCGGCTGCATCTTCGAACGTGACTTTAGACAAAGGCATAGGCGGTATAGGATACTGGGTTGGTTCTTGTGTCCACGGGCCTTTTAAGTCTATGTGTCTACTTCTTGCACTGAGATATTCTACACCCGGCGGTCTTGGAAAAAAGTTATACAAAGAAAGATAATCAGGATACAATTTGGATCCAGTTAAGGTAACATCCAACGAAAACAACATTGAGTGATTCAAAAATTTTAAGTTATTCATAAAATAAACAAGTTACCTTTAAAAAATCTATTACATCGTGCATCACTTGTCTGTTATCGATTGTGGTTAAATCAAGAAAACGATCAACCACATCGTTATAGTCAACGCCCAAAGAAACTGCTGTTGCAAAGTGCGATAGCACTGTTGGCTTAGGATCAAAAGTCAAACAATGATGTGCAAAGAACAATTGTTTTTGTAGGTCTATTTTAAAATCGTCGAATACAGCACAAGATGGTGTTATTTGAATGGTTGAATCTGCTATGTGAATTTGATAATATGTTTGTTCATCAGTGTGTCCCGGCCAACTTGGACGACTGTCGGTAAATAATTCTGCAATTGGGTTAGCAATACCCCAATTTTCAATTACAGAATTGTCAATTAAATTTTTTTCTATTAGGTTGGGCACATCAGACAGTTTGACTATGTCTAACATAGACTTGGATTTAAACAATTTTCTAATAGCAAACAAACATCTATAACTATAGGCTTGCATCATTAGATGATTGTCAAACGCATCATACAGAGCATACAACGGCTGATCTTTTTTGGGCACAGCCCAATGGAAATATTCAAATTTGGTATCCATTGTGCTTAATCAAGTTTCATGTCTTGGGTAATCAACTTGCGATATGTTTTAATTGTTTTATTATACCAGTCATTGTAGTCTTTATCTGTTTTTAGTATTGGTTTAAACGAATAGTCAGACCGGTAAAGGTCTTGAAATCTTGAAGACTTTTCTGCTTCTGCAAATATGCTTCGCAATTCTTGTACCACTGAGTCGGGTACATCTTTCTTGACCAAGATATGATAAATGCCCACAAACTCTGCATTGTCTGGGTAGCCCATATCTTTTAGCATGGGATAATTTTTAATTTTGACCTGACCGGTTGTGCCTAAAATTTTAACACCACGGGCTTCAGCATCGCCCAAGAATTCATAGGTTAGATCAATGTGTCCGCCCAATACGTCTTGAACTGCTTCTGTGCTGCTCTTGTAAGGCACAATCACTATGTTTTTGTCTGGATGACGAGCCTTGAATTTCAACGCATACAGGTGTGTACCCGATCCTGGACCAGCAGTGCCAATTGATATGCGATCCTGTGAGAGTATGGTGTTTAAATCTTTGTTTTTACTTGTTAGTGCTACCGGACTGTTTGCAATCAGGTACACTGGGCGAAACTGATCAAATGTGTAACCAGCACTGTCATACAAGTAAGGTCTTACAAAGTAGGCCGTGGCTGTTCCAAGCAACACAATGCGTTCGCTGTTTAACACATGGCCGGCGGCAATGCTGCCTCCAGCACCAGGACGGTGTTCGGGGATAAACTGATACTTGGTTTGATTTTGATTGGCCTGCTCTAACAAAGCACGATAGTAGGAACCTTGCACATTGGCAATGTTAAATGCCCAGACACTGGGTATCTGTTGTTGTGCCGCGACCGCAAATGATACCAGGACAGCCATCAAGGCAAATAGAATTTTTTTCATAGTAGAATCTTTCAGGTAAAATTAATTTTGAATTAATTTGGCATTCCGGTGGTTACCAACATAAAATTAGTATGGTAACCCACGTTTGCGGTATAGTGCGGAACGCTTTGATGTTCCCAGGTCACTGTGTCTCCGCGACTCCAATTAATTGTTTTCTTACCAAACCCAAATATCTGTCCCAGTTCTTGGTCTTTCATGAATGTGACAAAAATTTTGTGTTGTTGTTGTTCGGTCACATGTTCGTAACGCATCTCTGGTTCTTGATTCCAGACCTTGTAACGATTGCGATCGATATGAACAACAAAATATCTTCCAGGCACTTCAACTTGAATGCGAAATTTGACTGAGTCTGGTTTTAGATCGAAAGTGTTGGCAAAAGTGTTACGTATGAGTTCTTCATGACCAAAGAAATCATTGATGTAATGATGTCGTTGTCCTGCCATGAGATCAAAGTATTCGTTGAGCCAACTACGATATTGATTTTCGCTTACAGCACCGCCTGTGCTGGCTGCTGTGCGCTGAATATGATCTTCGCGCATGAACACGTTTTCATATTCGGTTACTACTTGTCCAGATTCAAATTTTTCACAGATATCGTCGAATGCTTGACCGAGAGGGTCGGCAACATTATTTAGTTGCCAAACCCTATTTTCCCAATCAAAGTTTTTGACCTGTGTTTTAAACTGGTATTCCAGCCATTGTTTCATACTACTCCTGAGATTTACTTAGAAGTATTTAACTGTTTAAAACTTTGGCCACTGAATTTATGACTGCGGCAATACGACCAATGTCACGAAGTTGTTCTACCGTGTAACCGGCCTTTTTGAGTGTTTCGTAGTGTGCTTTTACACAGAAGTGACACTTGCCCACAATTGAGGCTGCTAATGAATATGCTTCAAAACGGTCTTGTGTGGTGCCACCGTGTGATGCAATGGCGTTCATGCGTAACTGTGCTGGCAAGCCTTTTAGTTGCTCATCTTCGGCCATTTCCACATAAGGATACCACACATTGTTCTGCGCCATAATAGCCGCGGCAGTTAATGCAGCATCACGCTCTGTGGCATCCTCCACACCTGACTGTATAAACATAACGAGTTTTCCATTGCCTGTTGCCATTGCGGCTGCAAGAGCACAACCGTGAGCAACATTGACGTCAAGACTGCTACGGTTAACAACGCCATCAAGATTAAGACGTGTGTCTTTTGCATAATCTGGTAATGCCTCCTTAATTGTATCTACCCAACTCATTTTTGTTGTCCTTTATAATCGTTGCACGATGGACAGTGCCATCTTTTTAAATACCAAAATTGTTCATGAAATGTCATTTTAATATCTCCCTGATGATAATACAATTTGACAAATATGTTCCAACCGTTCAATGTGTTCAAAAGCACGCCAAGGACTTGTATCAATAGCCACTACTCCGTGACCTTTGATTCCCACAATATCATAATTGATATTTCCTTGGTCATCCAGTTGTAATTTTTCATGACACTGATCGGCCAACTCTTGACTGATCGGTGGAACATCTCCTACATTGGGAGCCACCCGTGTGTATCTACTGAGTTCAGGAAAATCTTTGGCCAAATTACCCAATTCAATACCACGATGCATGGCTGCCACACAAAATGTGGGGTGCAAGTGTACCACAACTCTAACTTCTTTGCTGTGTTGCCCCATCATTTTTTGCAAACCAAAATGAAGAGGAATCTCTCCACTAGGTTTTAAATTAGCACTGATGTCTGTGTAATGATCTTCTTTCCATCCCCACCGTTCTGCAATCAATCCGGTCTTGGGTTCGTTCCAGGATAATGGAGATTTGATTATGATCTTTTTAAACTGGTCAGGCTGTAGTGTCTGCTTACGCACACCCGAGGGTGTAATGTAAAAGTGATCACGGTCGTGATGACGAATACTCACATTGCCATCACGACTGGTAATCCAATTACGTTTGTATGCTTCAACCAAGGTATCACAAATGGTTTCTAACATGATTATGCTCCGTAATAGACATTTTTTTTGTCTTGTTCAGCCAACTCAGGTGTGTTCCAAACATTACGATTGTTCCATTCGCGAATGCGAGCCTTGCGTTCCTGATCAGTCAGTTCGTAACATCTAGGGTTACGGTCTGGCTGACGCAGTGTTTCGATACCTCGACGAAGTTTTATAACCATTATAGAGTCTCACCACCTACAGCACGGTTACAAGCACAAAGTTCACCTGTTTGTAGTGCGTCTAACACACGCAAGGTTTCTTCTGGGCTACGACCCACGTTCAAGTTGTTTACTGTAACGTGTTGGATCTCGTTGCTGGGATCAACAATCAAGGTCACACGCAGAGCAGCACCTGCTGGCTCATAGAAATAACCTAGTTGATTGATTAGACTTTTCTCACCACGTGCTACATCAGCAAACTGTGTGTGCTTGATCTTTTGTAGATCTGGGTGGGCTTTCTGCCAACTAACTTTGCAGAACTCGTTGTCTGTTGACCCTGTTAGCAATACTGCGTCACGATCTTCAAAGTCTTGTGCTAGTTTGTCGTAAGCAACGATTTCTGTTGGGCATACGAATGTAAAGTCTTTTGGATAGTAAACGATTACTTTCCACTTACCAGGAAATGATTCCTCAGTAATTGGGAAGAAAGCGTCTTCTGGTTGACCTGGCTTAACACCAGTTACTGCAAATGCATCTAATTTATGTCCTACTGTTTTCATACTGTCTCCTTTAAGTTTTTAAATGAAATTTTTACTTTTGCGATAAGCAGTTATAGCATATAACTTCTAAATTCGCCTCTATATTATTATGAGTATTTTTGTCTTTTTGTGTTATGGTGAGTGGTGCTGGACTCCCTTGCCACTCTTCAAGTCCACATACTTCACAACGATGTCCACGCTGTTGGATTAGATAGTCTCTAATGTAATCTGGAACAGTTTTCCAATTATATACACTACAATCGCTTTTCCATTCCTCAATTCTTTTTTCTTGTAACAATCTTTTTCTATGATTTTGCTGACACTGATTGTTACAGTATTTGCTTTGATAAGACCCACCTCTAATAGGATTTTCTCTACCACACTCTAAACAGTTAAATATATTTTTACCTAAATTTAACATCTCGAATGTTTCATCTGGATCGATTACATTTTTAGACTTGCCGTTTCCGCCATCGGTTTTGTTATGTAATATCCCTGTACAGTTATCCTTTCTACCATACTCTTTTATCAATTGTTTTTCTAATTCAAACGCTTCATCTTCGCTTAGATTATTTTTATAAATCACAATTCTATTTTTGTCTTTTGGAGGATGAACGATTCTTCCAACACATTGTGTAACACGACGGCCACTACCCTTGCCAATATAGTAAGGAGTTCCGTCTTCTCTTAAATATCCGTAAACGTAAAATTGATTAGCCATAAAGCAAAATTTTTTTTTGAAGTGCTTTTAAAGCACTCTTAATTTTACTTAGTGCTTTATACTGATCCATTATATACATATAGAATGGTTTTGTCAATGATTTTGGGAAATTAAAACAAGTGGTGGGAGTAGTCAGACTCGAACTGACACGCCTTGCGGCACTGGCTTCTAAGACCAGCGTGGCTACCAATTACACCATACTCCCAATGCTATTTGTATTCTAATTCTTCATGTATTTCAGCATGACAGTTTGCACATACCAATTTACACTTTTTTGTTTCTTCTCGTAGTTTATCTAAGGGTGCTCCTCTTTTACTACTAATTCCAAAATCTTTTTGAGATCTATCTGTATGATGCCATTGTAATGCAGCAAACGACTTATCATACCCGCACCTCTCACACTTACTGCCGCGTTCCTTAATTAACGTATCTAGTTTATCTCTGTTAACTTGGTAGGTTCTTTTATTCCAACAAGTTTTACATTGATACCTATATCCACCAGCATAAAAGTTTTCTTTACCTTCTTTGCCGCAGTCTTTACACACCCATTCTTTTAACATTTTTTCTCCGGTTAGAATATTTATCTCTAATCGCAATAAAATAATTAAAATAATTGGTGGGCCTGGAGGGATTTGAACCCACAGTGAGCTTTCGCTGGTCGATTATGAGTCGACTGCCTGCAACCAATACGGCGTCAGGCCCTACATAATCACTATTATACGGAAAACTTATTTATGTGTCAACGACGTTGACGACGTTCGGGCTCTGTGCCACGTCGAGCACGTGGTTTGGCCGCTGTTGGGCGCAGATCTATTTTTGGTTCGCCTGCGGCCATGCTGGCAATTTTGTCATCAACCTTTTTGCCAATTTCTGCCCAGCCGCGTTCTTGAACCTTGGTAATTTCTTCCAAGAGCGGTCCTTTTTCCACAATGTTACGCACATATGGACCGTCTTTTTTGTTTTCAATTTTTACACGAATACTCAACAATTCACGCTTGGGGTTTTCTACATCGTGAATGCCAATCTCTGGACGACCTTTGGCTTCTTTGTAACTGGCAGTTAAATTAACTGTACGCATCTTGTCAACCAACTTGTTGAATCTCAAGATTTTAAATCCGCCTTTGCTAAAGTCCACTAGTTCAACATTTTTATCGCCCAAGGTAGCAAAGAACTCAATGGCCTTGCCAACATTGGTCACAAATTTGGCTTCCTCTGTGTTGTTGTCGCCGGCCAATTCCTTAGACAACTGATCAGCAATGCTTCGATACATGTATTCTAATGCTTCAAATTGATCTGACTCGCGTTTCTTTTCAAACTTCTTAACATACGGTGTTACATCTATACCAAAATAACTCCATAACTTGACCATGCTAGAAGTTTCGCTGCCGCCCACTTGTCCGAACTGTTTGACGCCGCCCACTTTAAGGCTGGTATTGAGTTTGAGTCTGCGGCCATTTACTTGTACAAACACGTCTACCTTGCTGGTAGTTTCGCTGGCAGCACCATTGGCAATGATGTTGATTTCATCGGCCTTGCCGTTTAGATAAAAATACTTGCTATAACGTTCGGCCATGGGTGTGTTCACATAGGCAGCCGCACTGGCAAATTCATTTTTGAGTGCATCGCGTTTGCCTGGATCCATGAGATCTTGGTAAGGCTTGGTTTTTAATACCAATTGAAATCTAACTGTGTCGGCGTGACGGTTGTCAGCGTCACTGACTTCAACTTCAAATGTGTCATCCCCGGTGGCTTTGAGACTGTTTAATACTCGGTCAATGTCTTGTACACTAACTTGTGCAATTTCTTCACTTGGGGCACGCTTGGTAAATTTGCTAAACATAGCAGCACCCAAGATACCTTCAGAAATTTCGCCACGATTGGCCAACTTGTCAGCATGCACAAAACTACTGTTCATGCCACTAGCTCCGCCATAGTAAATCCACATTTGACCATCGGCATCCTGAAATGCTTGTGCAGACTGCCCGGGCTTGTTTTGCCCCACTGTGGCTACTATTTGCTCAGGATCAACTTCGGCTGTGTCAACACTGATCATGACATCTTCACTGTTGATGCCCTGTGGTGCTAACAAAGAGGCCAATTGTCTCCCGTTTTTACTTCCGCTGAGTAAGAATGCTGTACCAGCCGGGTAATCAGCAATAGTGGCTTCATTGAGCAAGTTGATTAATTCACGCATCTAGTATTTATCGGCGTTCAATATCTTGCTCGGTACAGTCGGTGCCGTACTGTATTTCTACTATTTTACATGGTTCTGCAAAGGGGTTAGTCAGTTGATGCCATTCGCCTACAGGAACGTCAAAACTGTCATGTGGACCCAGTGTTTTAGAAGGCAATTTATAGCCTGAAGTGGTAGTGGTATTGACCACACAACTACCACTGGTCACATGCCAGTGTTCGGATCGTTTTTGATGACGTTGCATGCTTAGGCTTTGACCAGGTTCCACAGTGAGTTCTTTGACTTTGGTGCCACTAACTTCGTGTAGCACACGATAATACCCCCAAGGACGTTCTGTCTTGGGTGCTTTCCATTCTTCTAGTATCCATGAACTAGAGTTTGATTTGTTGAATCCACCAATGCCAAACACAAATTTCATGTTGTTGTCCCGAAATGACATTTCAGGAATGTTTTTATCGGTGCGATCGCCACCATTGGCAAATATGATTTGTGCCTGTGGATAGTGTGCTCGTACCTGTTGTAATAAATGGCAGGCCGTGCCATCTTCGTCATCAAAGGTATAAACTTCGTCTACCTGCTTTAAATTGTTTAACACAGCCAGGCGCTCGTTCCAAGGCATGAATGCACGACCTTTTTTGCGAGACAACCACTCATCACTGTTGATGCCCACAATCAGCACGTCGCCCAAGGCACGTGCCTCCTTGATCAGTTTTATATGTCCAGAATGTACCGGATCAAACCCCCCACTTACTACCACTATTTTTTTCATATCAGTCAGTTATTTTATAATAATCTTTGTCTAGCCAGGTCACTACAAGATCTTCCAGTCTGGCGTACCCAAGTCGGTTCACACTGTTGATCAGGCTATCGCTGATCAGTCCCCGGTCAGCAAGATCATACCAGGTGGCAGTACGTGACAACGGTTCGTGTGGACTGGCATACACGGCTGCATACAACCAGGGCGTGTTCTTTTTACGATAGAAATATGCGTCGCGGCAATCAAATCCAGTAACGGCCAGCATGTAAATCAAATTTAATACATTGTAGTTGTAAAATTGATGGGCATGCTGTTCAACCATCAAGAACCCGTCTTTGACATAGGTACCTTGTGGTATTGACATGATCAACATGCCATTTTGATTCAGTGTGTTTCTCCAAGTTGTTAGACATTTCCAAGGATCCCGTGCATATTGAAAACTGTCGTGACTCCAAATCAAGTCTACATTTCTTGATATTGCTCGTTCTTCAAAATCTCGCTCAATTGGAATCACATTTGGATTATTTTTTAAAATGTCGGGTTCTATTTGTTTTATGTCTTGGTCCACAGCATAAACTGTGTAGTTTCTTGGTTCCGGTGGGTCATCTCTGGTCATTAATGTGGCCCACCATGCCACGTCGTAACCAACACCACAACCCATGTCAGCCACACTTGATAGGCTGTCGAGAAAACTGTCATAACCGTATAACAAATTTAAAACTTCTAAACTGTGCTCATGGCTGTAATAGGCGTTTTTAAATTGTGCCATGTGTGAGTATTTCCATTATTAATTTTTCTTTGAGTCGTTTGAGTCTAGGTTCAAGTTGATGACAGGCTTCGGCTATTTCGTTTTCTGTGCCCCATCCTAGTTGATTGTTCAAATTTACTGCCCAACGACCAACTGCATCTTTTTCTAATTGTATGTTTACTGCGTCGTGCCGAGGCTTGGCATGCATACACAAATGATATTCTTCCAACAGTTGTTGTGCGTACAGTTTCCAATCCATTATACTACTATGTCCTCCATGCCAGCAGTACGCAATCTAACCACATGACCTAGCATAAAATTTTTGCTTTCAATACCTTTCATGACTCCTAGCCAACGATTACGTAGCAAGGCCACTTCGTTGATAATGGTTTCCATGTCAATGACTTCATCCTCGGCTTCGGCATATTTTTCAGCATCTCGACTGGTTAAAGCACGTGCATAGGCCTCTAGATATTTCTTGTAATGTCGTTGTCTAATTTTTCGTAACTGTATGTTAAGATACTCTAGTACTGCCTCAATTTCTTGTAGTTGGTTGAATCTGTGTTCAGTCATCCCGGGCAAATCTGACAATTCTTTTTCCACTCGGCCACGTATCTTGATTTCTCCCTTGGCGGCAGCCATTTCACCTTCGTAGTAATCAATAAATTCAGGTATGACACCAAGGTCAGCCACTATACGATTATAAAACATCAAGTGCTCCTATTAGCCAAGGAAAAGTTTGTTGCCAATTGGTATTGCGTCTACGATCAAGTTCGTTAAGATAAGTACGAAGTTTGACAATTTCTGCAGGATTTTTTTCAGCCGCGGCAATTTGTTGTCGCACGCCTTGCATGTATTTTTTTGCTTGTTGCTGTTGCCAAGTCTGCTCGGGCATGACTTCTAGTACCTGTGCAAACCAAGAATCAAAAAAATCTGGTGCCATAATGTCGGGATTCATATAAGTGGGTTCGTTGGCTGTGATCAAATGATGACCTATTTCTCTGTGTGTTCGCTGTGTGTTTATATAAGCAATTAGGTCTGGCATGGTAGGAATAGTCAATACCGAAATTACTTGATTTATGTTTAAAGTAATCCATTGTTGCTTGACCAAATATTCAAAATTTTGTTTCCATCTTTGCAAATTCAAACCATATCTCACATATTCCTGTTGCTCGCCCCAACAATCTATGCTGGCTGTTATTTCAAATCTTTTGATTTTTCTTTCAGCAACCAGTTTTTTAATTCTCTCAACATAGTTTTCTAATCTTGCAGGCTCAACCATCAAGTTGCTTACAATATTGAATTCTAGATCCGTGTTCTTATGATTATACAAAAAATCCAAGCAAGTGTCAAATTGTTGTTGATAAAACGGTTCACCGCCCAACAAATGAAATCTACGCACGGTTACATAGTTGGCATCCAACCAGGTCCAAAACTTTTCGGTAATTTGTTCAAATTCTGAGTGACGATAATGTGTGTTTGCAATAGTCAACCCGTTTTTCTCAAAAGGGCCAAATTGTCGATTTTCTTGTTGTATTCTACTGCTAAAACCATCGTGACAGTACACACATTTCAAATTACAGGTATTGTCAAAATACACTTCCACAATTCTAGGAGTCACATGTACTGCCCGAGCATTGGTGTCCAATTCGGGTGGTGTTAGATCTGGTATTTGTAGATGCATCATGCGATCACTGCTGCCACCTGCTGATTCTATTTTTTCACAGTATTCGCACCCCCCAGTAGGCCATTGGCCTTCAAGCATAACACGTCGATCGTCTAATTTTTTTGGTGTGTTATGAAAGTCATCAAATGTTTGCATGGTCAGCGGCGTTTTGGTTACTCTATGACAACTATTGGTTGTTCCTTCATACAGATACAGACTGCTCCAGGTCCATTTTAATTGACAAGCAGTCTGTGTCTTGATAGGAAAATAACGCTGAGACATTACCAGTCTGACTCGTCTTCCTCGTCCAGTTCTTCTTCTTCGCCTGCATACTCTTTCAAAGATCTTTTCAAGGTGTTGTCAGTGTCACTGAATTCTTTGAGTTCTTGATCACCCAGCAGGTCAACCATTACACTCATGAGATTGTCGGCACATTCTTGACGATCTTTTTGTGGTACATACTGTTTCATGATTGTGTATAGTTCGCTTAATACTTCTACTTCAATGGTCATAAATTTTCCTCTTTGTTGATCCAGTTTATAAATTGTTCTGGGAATACTGCCAATGATAAAGATCTACGCTTGGCAAATTCTGTTAGATACTTTTTCAAATTTGTTTTTTGTTCCTTGGTTGATTGTACTGCCAATGTTTTCTTGATTTCTTGGTCATGGTATTTATATTTGATTTGATTTATTTGTTTTTTAGAATCTTCATCCAATACACATGCACTCAAGTAGTCGGGGTCTGTACAAAAATTTGATATATCATTGGAAGTGTAATAGGTTTTCTGAAATTGCTCTAACCCGTGTATGGTGAGGTTACTAATTACACTGCAAAATCTATATGCAAATCTTTGACTAATCAAATCAAGATTGCGTGTAAACTGACTCCAAGAATTTCCATACCTGTTGAATTCGTAGAGATCTTCGACATTCTCAGCACTGATTGTAAACGTAGTATGTGCTGGTAACAAATCCAGTATTCTACTTAGCCTGTCGGAATTTACACCCAGTCCTGTAAAAATATCCACCCCACAATCAAAACTTTTAACCAATTCTGACAGTCCGTTGTACAAAAATGGTTCGCCTCCAGTTATTTCAATTTGATCCACAGATTTAAACTTTTGTACTTCTTGCAAAATTGTACGATAAGATTGACTGTTTTTTATAACAGACTGTCCTAGTTGTAGAACAATACGATCGTTGGCATTGATAATATATCTGTCGTTGTCAAAATATGCGCCGTGTTCTGCAACATCTCTCAACCAGGCTGTGCTGTACTGTTTACAACAATAACTACAGGTCAAATTACAATCGCTGCCCACATTAACATGTAACACACGCGGTGTACTATAAACATCAGTGTGGGTGCGTGTTCCTGATCCCATTAACGTTCTACGACTAGGAAGACCACGTCTTTCAGCCGACCAACAGGTGTTTTCGCAGGAAATTACCGGCTGATTGTTTAACATTTCCTCACGTTCTTTCAACAATTCTGGTGTGTTAAACAATCTCCCTGGATGTTGCTTGATCCAATCCAAGTCAATCTTGGTGGCCTGTGCTGCACAACACGAGTTCATGGTTCTGCGCTCGGGTTCTACAGTCAACCACCAAAATTTTTGACTACAGTAATAGTCAGTCAACCGTTTCCTCTTTTTTGGACTTTTTAGCAGATTTTTCTTCCACTTCAGGTTCTGCAACAGATTCTTCTGATTTGATCTGATGCGGATTGGCTGTAAAGTCAGACATCAATCGATCCAGGCAACCATCCTCGTTGCGTTCCCAGGCCTTGCGGAACTGCTTGATGCTGGTACCATCGGACAAGTCATAGCGCAGACTATTGCCGTCTTTTTTCAGCAACTCTTTACCTTCAAACAAGTCAACAAGCCCTGAGTAGGGATTCATACCTTGTTCATACGGAATCTTGACTTGCACCGATTCAAAAGGTTTAGCATAGCGAGTTTTCATAATCTTACAAGCGGCACGAATACCTTTGACTTCTGAAATCTTGTTACCGTCTTCGTCTTCTTTCAACTTTAACTTACGCATTGCTACTACAATCGAACTTGCATAGATAAAGCCTTGTCCTCCTGAGATTTTGTCATCTGGATCGAACATGTCTTGTGACGCATAAGTATGATTTGTGGCAACTAAGCCGATGTTCAAGTCGCCAAACATGTTTACGCAGTTACGAACCAAGGCAGTCAGTGCTTTGGGCTTACGACCCAAGTCACCTTTGAGATCGCCTGCTTCAAACTGATTCACATCGGTTGGTGTAAGCATCATACCCAATGAATCCAACACAAACAACACTTTTGGACGCTCGTCTTCTGGTAGTGTTTTGTACTCTTTAACAAAGTCGTTGATTAGTTTAGCAACGTCATCAATCATGGCTACGTTTAACTTGAGCAGTTTTTCTTCTGATGTATCAACACCAAGTGCGTGCAACCATGCTTCGTCAAGTGCGTTTTCTGTATCGACTAGGATAACATAAATGCCTTGCTCTTGTGCATTCTTAACAATGTTACCTGAACAGATAAATGATTTACCTGCGCCACTCTCGCCAGCAAATACTGTTACCTTGCCCATTGGGATACCTTTTTGGAAGTCCCCTGAAATGAGATAGTTAAGTGCATAGTTGTTGGTCGAGATCCAAGTGTCTGGATCACGGAATCCTACGCTGATACCGTCGATACTTTTTGTAATACTTTTTCTAAATTTACTTACGTCAAATGGTTTAGCCATGATAGTGTTCCTTGATTAAAATTATTTTGCTGCCAATGCTTCTTTCTCTGCTGTGATTTCTTTACGACGTTCTTTGATTGCTTTTGACATTTCTTGTAAGGCTTTACGAGCACGTGCGGCACTTGCTTTTACGCCTTTGGCTGTGAACTTTTCGTTTTCAGCAATGTATGTTTCAAATGCTGTTTTAATTGCGTCATGATTTTGTGACATTTTTATTCCTTTATAAAATTTTATACAACTGGTCAAACACTTTCTTACTACTAGTGCCTCGTCGCTGGTCCATTATATATAACTGATTTAGCGATTCAGCAAAATCTTTTTCTATAGGTTGCTGTATGTATTTTAGCATGTTCCTATAACCATTTTCAAGCAAATATCCGGGTGCCTGATTGATGCGTTCTTCCAGAATCTCTTTTACTGAGTTTAACACATTATCTGGCAAATGTCTAATGTTTAGGTATTCTGGAGTTATCAATGCACCAATTACAAAACTGTTGTTGTGAAAACCCAAAGATGAAAGATAATCCACACAACCAAAAATTGATTTATAATTTAACAAAAAATGCAACATATTAAAAGTGATTTTGTGATCTAGTTGTTTGATTACTGTTAAATTGTCTAAGAAGTCTTGCCATTTTGCACCGTAACGTATGTACTCAAATTCTTGCTCAATGCTTTCAATGCTCACAGTCCAATGAACATTTTTGAATTCGCATATCTTATCAAACACCCGAGTGTTGGTTTTGCTCAAGTTGGTATTGATACGTAAATGTACATCAGGATTTAGTTTTTGCAAGAGATCTAGTAATTCTAGATTTTCTTTCATTAACAGGGGTTCGCCGCCGGCCATGTACACGTGTTTTAGTTGTGCGGCATGTTTGAAAATATATTCTTTAAATTGATTTTTTTGTTGTTCAGTTGGTACATCATGTGTGACGCCTAGTTCTTCGCTCCAACGACTACTAAATTGTGGGTAGCAGTAGACGCAGGCAAAGTTACACAAATTGGTCCAACGAATATCAATGGTGTGTAAATCGTGCTTGCCAACTTCGTATGTATCAGTGGGCACATGTTTAAGTTCTCGTATGTAAAATACTCGATCGCTAATTATGTCTAGTTTGTTTTTTTCTGTTTCTAGATCATAGCAAGGATAGCAAGTGCGACCCGGAGTTTCCTCTACCATGCGTTGTTGAGTGTCAATATTATCGCTACCTAACAGTATTTGTTCTACGGGACGATCTTTGATGTTGCCTAATTCGCCAGCACTACGAATACAGTTCTTAACAGTGCCGTCAAAGTTATACATTAGCCCTGTCCAAGGAATTGGACAAAATGCACGATTAGTTAGTACGTCTTTAGGCGTCATATGGTGGTCCTAAACTGATATCTGGCACAATCAAATTACGACTTTGTGCTAAATCAAAAATATCTACTAGAGTTTGTGCCCAATTGGCCGCATCAGCATAAGGCGGCACTGTTTGTCCAGGTTGTGTGGCAATAGCACCAGGTTTAACCACAGTAATATTGTGCTGTTGATATCGTAACTGTGTACAGGCTTGTTCCAGTGCTTGTTTTTGTACATAGTATTCTTCGGCACCTGGTATCACACTAACCGGTGCCAACATCATCATTGTGCTGATCACTATAATAGGTTTTTTAGTACCAGTCCATCTGCGACACATTTCAAATAGTAATTCTGTTTGTGCAAAGCCGGCTTGTGCATTATTGATGAACATATCACAGGGTTCAATTTGGCCGGCAATCTTGGGCAAGTTACGAATGTTGTGCCCATCTCTTTTGCTCAGTCCCACAATTTCGTGGCCACGGTCAGCATAAATTTGAGCCAAGGCTTGACCAATTCCTGCGGTGTGTCCAGTGATTGCAATTTTCACACTATACCTCTCAACTGTTTCTGTTTCAGTATGTATGCTTCAACTTCCTCAGTGTTTTTATTATTGACATCTAATTCTTTGGGTTCTTTGAGGTAAGCGTATCCATGATCGATTCCATGTTCTTGAGCAAACTTCTGTATGTTAGGTAAATCGTGCAAATTTAACACGCTGACAGTGGTCCAAAGATTTAACTTGACTGGCATACTCTTATATGTCATTAGGTTCTTGTAGAATGTCTCCCAAGGTATAGGCCAACGTACCAAATCGTGTACTGAACCAATACCATCACAACTCACAGTTACAGTGACTTCAATGCCGCGATTGGCTATATCTATTAATTCCGCTAACACAATATTAGCGTTTGTGTTAAGTCTTAGTGTGCGTAGGTTAGGTGGTAAATTTTCTAACAGTCTACGATAGTTTTTACTGTAACTGGGCTCACCGCCATTGATGTCTAGATGTCTAATACGTTCCTGTGGCAGTTCCCAAAACTGGTTACTGTTATTCACAATGGGAAAAGTACGATTGTTTAATGCACCTATACGTGTGCTACATTCAGGACTACAAGTCATGCAGGCTGCATTACACACATTGTCTAGCACTCCTCCTATTTGCAAATAGTCAGGTTCAGATTCTGACTCGTCCAAAGCCAAGGCATGTATTCTCACACTGCTGGGACTTTGTTGTTCAATTTCCTGACAACGAACACACTCGGCGGGCCATTGGTCAAATTTCATTAACTCTCGAACGTTGGCCAACCACATGCTGTTTTCCATTTCTGCCAATGACCTAAACTGCGGGGCATTAACCATGTGGCCACAACGGCTTACTGTGCCGTTGGGATTAAATCTAACAAAGTGATCTAATCTAGGACAGCGCATAGGTCTCGGCTGCGTTGAACAGTTTCTTTGTAAAGATTGGGTTGTTCTACTTTTAATTCGGCTAGTATGTGTACAAACTTCACTGTGTGCCCCACATACTTTAGCAAAAATTTATCCAATTCAAGATAAAAATGTAATTTTTTATTGTTTTTAAAATAATCAACAATTGTTTGATCTCTGGCCAAAGCATTCCAAGTATTGTCTGTTATGTCGCCAAGTTCATCTACAGATTTAAAAGTTATCCAGTTGTCGTAATATCGACGTAGATTTATCAGCCAATGGAATTGTAGTGCAAAGTGCCTATTTAAAAACAAATACTCATCAATCATAGTCAGTGCCGTTGCACGATCAAGATGCGGGTTATGTCTTAGGTATGTTTGTACTCCACTGACATAACGTTCAAACGGTTCGCGAAGATACACGGTAATATTACCAATGGCTCGTATTTTGTTATCGGTTATGACTGTGGGATTTTCTGATTTAAGGCTACTGCTACCGTTTTTAAAAATTGGGTACACGAAATTACCAAAGCCCATTTCATAGACTTCGCATTCGTCTGGGAATAGTACAGGATCTAAATATGAAAGCATAGAAAATGTGGGGGACCGTCTCCCCCACTGACACAAGCGATATTACTGTTTCTGACGGTTACGAATCATTGCCAAGATATCTTCGGCACGTTGGCTCGAAGGCTTGGCTTCTGCCGCCGGGGCTGCTACAGGAGCAGTTGGGGCAGGTGCTTCATCTTCTTCTACAGGATCTGCTGACACTGCTGGAGCAGAACTGGTTTCAGCCTTGGCTGCACTTTCAGGTACATCAAGACCATATGGCTTGTAATAAGCACCCCAACGATCCGGATCGTATGGTTGACCATCTACTGAAGCCTCAAACATTTCTTTGAGTACTTTGATTTCAACTTCGCTGGGCTTCTTAGGTAAAAAGTCCGATAAGTTAAACAAGCCATGCTCATCAATTGCGGCCTGTTCTTCTGCTGTTAATGCAGACTCTTTGCGTGACCACTTGCTGGTTGAGTAGTCGGCATAACCGCCTTTGCTTGTTTTAACAATCTGGAAGTCCAAGCCACGCTGGAAGTCAGTTGGCAATTCTTCCATTTCGGGATCCATCAATGCAGCCTTGATGATGTTAAAAATCTGTGGGCTGATAGTGAATCTGCGAATTGGGTTGGCCGGAGTCTTGTCGTCGCTGAGAGCATTCTCACGTACAAAACCTTGGAATAGATATGATTTCTTTTTCCAATACTTACGACCCATTTCCTCTAGGGAAGGATCTTTGAACCAAGGACGAACTTCTGCCAAAATAGGACATGCTTCGCCGTACATTTCCATACAAGGAACTTGCACAACTACTGGTTTAGAATCTGCTTGACCTTTGATACCAGCAAATGGTAGTCGGATCATAGCACGTTCAACCCAGAAGAATGAGTTTTTGGTGTTGCCGTCTGGTAGGAATCTTACTCGAGTGGTGGAACCTTCTGCAATGTTCCAATGTGGATAGATAGCGTTGTCGCCACCTGCTGTTCTGTTACCGCCTTTGTTGCCTTCTGATGCTTGGAGCTTTGCTCTGATTTCTGCTAATGTTGTAGCCATAATGTTTTTCCTTTATAAAATGTGCCATAATGTTACTGCTTTGCCATGTTGCACATACCTGAGTATATGCTAGTATATTTACCTTTGTCAACAAAATATCTAAACTTTTATTTCCAGATGTATTGTTGATAGAGTTCAATATTTTTGGCAGCCTGTTGGTAAAGTTTGTTCAAGGACTCTGCTTTACTTGTGCTAGTATACAGGTCTTGTAGGCTGCGTGTCAACCTTTGTATGCGATCATAGGACGTTTTGGCTGAGTCATAGGATTCGTCCAAAATGTCTCCAAAAGTAACAAATCCCATGTCCTGTAATCGCTGTAGACTGCCCGACCCCGAAACCAAAACAAATGGTTTGCCAGTGGCCAAGCAATTGGCTGTCTTTTCGGTAAACCAAAAGTTATCCACAGCATCAGTTTCGCTGATCACTTCAATTTGGTAGCGATTCCACACATTGCCATAACTACGGCAAGCGTCGTACCAGTCAACCATGCCCATGTAGTGCCTGCTGGTTATGTCTCTGTCAAACTGTTTGTGTTCTAACCAATTTAATTCTTGTTGGTACAACGAGGCTGTGTGCTTTAATCTTTCTTTTACAAAGTCGGCTGTGGGCTGAAAAGTTATAAATGTGTCTCCAGGAAAAGCACAGTCCAACTCATAGGCCAGTCTAAAACGTGTTAGGTTGTATCTGCCCAACAAACTGCCCACAAATTTGGCCTGATTGAGATTTTTATCAATATGTGGTAGATATTGAGTCACGCTGATAAAAATTCCCATTTTCAAACACTGTGTTTTAAAAATTTCGTGATTGTCAGGACAGTGGCTTTCGATTGTGATTTTGTCGTAGGGTATGTGCAAGTGGTCACACATGTATTTGACAAAGTGGTCGAATCCACTGAATTTGATATTTTCACCATCCAACAATCGTATCACAATGTGTTGCCCTGTGTAATGCTTGGCCAACACATCCAGGATCAAATCTTTGTTGGTCACACTGTAGTCTTTGTGTATGAAAAATTGTGCTAGAATTACAATCTCTGTGTCTGTGACAGTGATGGACTGCTCTATCATATTTGACTCAACAAGTAGTTGGCCCAAAGTTCGTGGCCGTATTCGGTGGGGTGACGACTGTCATGGCTGTGACAGTACTTGCATTTATCTAGTATGTCTATGCGTGCCAATGCTTGATCTATCACTGCTGGTGTGTCAGGATAGGTATAATCATAATTTAGTTGTGCAATATGCTCACTGACAACCACATGTGTTCCATTTTGTAACTTGCTGTTGGTCATAACTTCCAACCAAGTTTGATCGCATACCTGCACTTGATTGGTGTATCTACTGTCTGTGAAATTGTGTGCTACAACAAATTTTATTGATGGGTGTCGTTGTTTTATCTGTGCTATCCAGGCATAGGTTCGATCAACCATGTTTTCCAAATTGGCCTGTAATGTTTTTAACTTTGGATCTAACCAAGTCAGTTCTTCGTGACGCCCAGATTCTGTCAGTGTAATAACACACACTGCTTGCGAGCCGTGGGCACGTCGAGACAGCAGTTGTTCTAACCAAATAAACATCTGTCGATTGCTGACACCAGGCAAGGCCAAATTTATCCAGTCTGCTGATAATTCTTCACTGATTAAATTTCCATACACATGATGTAATCTGTGATCAGGGTCATCACGACCTTCACGCACACAGGTGTTGCCCAGGCTGTCACCGTAGGTCCAAGAATCGCCCACAGTGATGATCATGTTGTTGCTACGGCGATCTTTGTAGTAACAAGAATTATGCACGCGACTCCAATCGGGTATATCAAATATATTAAACATATTCGTTTAAATCCAGTTGATACAATCTTTGCCACTGTTGATATACATAAGTTCTAAAATGATTCTTGTTGTACTGGCACCGACCAAAGTATTTGTTGGTATACTCTTGTGCAGGATTACAAACAGCATGTATGGCATTTATGGCCACTTGTGAATACTGTCTTTGTTTTTCTGGATCATTGGCTGATTCGTCAACCATGCTGTAATCAAACACGTCATCAAATATGTCAAATCCAGATTGTTTTAGATATTGTCTTAGAGGAGCCTGACCATACACAAAAAACGGTCTCATGCCAATGATGGGTTTAAAAGTTTTTTCACTGGTAAAAAAGTTTTTGGGATAATAGTTGTTGAATTCTGTTTCAGTTACCAAGCATAACAAACTGTTGTTCCAGACCTGACTAGAGCCAACACTAAAAATATCATTGCGTATGCGACGACTAACAAACGTTTCATCCACACCCAAGTTACCGTACTCGTCTCGTATGCCTTGGCTGTCTTCAAATGTTTCGTCAATGGTAATAGCACGATCACCAGGCAAGCCTAAACTGAGATATCCTTGTTCTTGTAGACCAAAATGTATTAGGTTTTCTACCAGAGCCACTCGATGTGGATGCGGTTTGCGATTCAAACAAATGTACTTACGAGCCGTGGGCAACACAGGTACATCACGTTCTTCATAATTTTGAAAATATAGATCACACACCATGGCCCAAAAATCCAATCGATAATGATCTGCGTTCCCTATCAGCAAGTAAGGACGACCCGACTGTGTGATGGCATCAAATATTCTAGGCACGGCAGGATCAACAAAGTTGTGACAAATAATAAAATCTGGATCTGCAGATTCTATGTCTGCAGCAATGTTATTTTCGTGCATCCAAGTTGGGTTAATCAGCATCACACGATCAACATTTAGTTGTTGTCGTGCTTTGTTTTCTAATATGTCGCGTATTAGATGTTCGACTCTGCCGGCTTTCCATGCATAAGGAAAACCATTGGTTGATTTGATAATTTGCATGTTGAATAACTTAAACTAGTAAGTTATTTACGAAGTCCGGCCAAGGTGCGAATGAAATCCAAATCTGATTGTGATTCGGTTACTGGTGCGTCCATGGTATCTGAACCATATCGATTTTTTGGTTCTGCCATGGGCGGGTTTACTGGTGCTACTCTGTCAGTTGCGGCAGCATCAACGTTGTTTTGACCAAACTCAATTTGATCTAATAATTCAGGCATGTTGTCGGTTAACCAGGACTTGATCAAAGGTCTGGTATCAGCGTCGGGTCCTTGACTATCGGCTAAGTGATACACAGCATCGTATAGGTCGTCGTCGCCAATTAGTGGTTGCAAAGATGATATTGCATCAATACCATCGATGCCGGTGGGTACTGGTGTCTGCATCAACGCCTTTAATGCCAGCACTTTGTCTTCATTGTCGGGTGTAGCCCAGGTACTTTCAGCCACTTGCTCGGCCCATTCTTCCAGTTCTGCGCCCAGTTGTCCTGCGGCTTCAGATTTGTATTTTTTATAGGCCTTGAACACAATGGGCAAAGCCTCAGTGAAACGATCATCGTAGACCTTTTTAACAAATCGTTCACGCAATGCATCCACATCTACTTCATCTTCAATAATAGTATTCTCTGGTTCCCAATTTTCAAAGTAACTGCGATATCCGCGAGCACCACGCATTTGTCTTAATCGTCTTTTTAATTCATCGTAGTGATGTACAGCACTACGAGTCATGTCAGCAGTTTCTTGATCTTCAAATTGGCGATGTTTGGTAGCACGAACAAAGTGACGCATGTCACTCATTTCTTGCACTATGCCATTGATATGATCAGCAATGGTATCGTGCATGGTACCACCATGATTCAAGTGCTCAGCCATGGCATAAGCACCATGTAAGTTTGTGTGTGGCAATAGAAAACGCTCGCCGCGTTCAGTTTCCAAGAATATTTCTTGAATACGTCGGGCGCGAGCGCCATGTATGTCATCGTTAACTTTGTCTTTGTGACGTATTAGTATCTTGGTTGTACCTTTGTCAGCAAAACTGTTGTAGGGTCTACCAGGTGTGCCATAAAGTCTGCTTTCAGTTACCGTGATGTCTTTGGTTGAGAATGTGTCGTCTGACCTGGCTTGTTGCTTGACGTCTTTGAGATCTAGATTTGACTTGTTGATATCGCGTGTGTCAAATGTTAACAAATTGCGTTTGGCAAACTTGCGTAGGCCACGCAAAAATTCGTACCATTCTTTGCGTTGTTCGCGATCCATTTCGCCTGAAATGTTTTGACCATAATAAACTTTGAGTGTGGTTTCATCAATGAGACTGATAGTCACTGTGCCATGTTCTGCACCGTCTTCGCTGGCGTAAGTAAAGTTAAAAAAACGTGCTTTAGAAGGATCTGTTTCGGCCTTGGCCTTTTCGTCGCCCAGCGTTACATTGCCGAAGCGTGAGCGAATTTTATCAAACAGTGCAGCGGAGATTGAGTCTATTTCTTTCATAGTTATATTTATCTTAAATAGGTTTAACCATTACAAAGGATCCATCGGGTAAATATTGACGTTTTAACCCGCGGCGTGCTGCTGAAATTTTTTCTTTTGATTCATCAGAATATTTTAATCCTTTAGTGGGGCTAGGTCTTCCTTTAAGCCCTTTACTGATTGCCTGGCGCTCTTTTTCGCTTCTAATTCTTCCTTTAAGAGAGGCACTTACTTTAGCATTTCGCTCAGCGGATGGCTTGATGCCTTTAAGAGAGGCACTTATCTTATCCCCCCAAGTGCATGGCTTGCCTTTGCGTCCAGAAGGTTTCCCTACATTTGCTTGTGACAGAGCATCTGCATTTGATACTTTAATTAACTCATATACCCGAGAAGATACTTTATACCTATGTTGATATTCTCGTTTTTGATTTATCATATTCCAGGCAGCATGCCACATACTTCTATTATCTAGACCTGTGGTCATTCGAGTTAAAAGCAAATGGCAAATAAAGTGTTCTTTAGCAGTAAGTATTACAAGATTAGATTTATCGTCAGTCCCGCCGAGAGATCTAGGAATGATATGATGTTTTTCGACGTATCCATCAATAATTCTATCTTTTGCAGAATTAATAATATTGTAATACCATTTTGTATATTTGTTTGTTATGAACATACATATATTTATGTTAGTTCATAATAAATAATATCATATAAGTATAAAAGGCATTGGCTCAATGAATTCGTTGTTGTCCTTGATTTCTGCATCCAAGTTAGCATCATAATTTTGTAAGGTTTGCATCATGCGTAGGGCCAACAAAGTGGCCATGATCAAGTCGTCGGTTTCGCCTATTTTGGCGGCAAAACTGTTGCCGTGTGCCACAAACGTTTTGAGTTCTGTTATCAGTGCCTTGCTGGCTAGAGTCATGCGACGTGTTTCAACTAGACTTTTGAGTTTGCTACAGGCAGTGAGTTTACTTTTGTTGGTGGTATTAAATCCTTTGCGGAATCTACGTACATTGCCTGATTTAGCAGTTTCGCTTAGGAACACTCCGCGAATGTTTTCCTCGCCAATTTCCTCAATCACTACCAAGGCTGCTTCGCCTAGAGTGTTGTTTTCCACACTGTAATACACATTGTTGGGTGATCCTACAGTGTCTGTTATGTACTGACAGATTTCTTGCAATATACGTACTTGTCTCTGTATGGGCGTTTTGTTGTCGCGCCATTCGGCCACTTGTTTGAGTCCAGGCATTTCAAACACCTGTAAGGCAGCCGGATCTCCACCAGTGCCCAGACTGGGATCGAGTGCCACAAAATAGGTATGATCACGCTCAGGACGTTTGTACCAACGCACTTGTCCTTGACGTTCGAAAGGATCAATGCCGGCCATTTCTGCCAGGTGCAAGGGATTGATTAGAGTTTCATCAAAGATAATAAATTCACATTCCATCTCACGACGGAAACGTTCTTCACCCAACTGTGCTCGCATGTTGGCAGCCCAGGCTTCATCACGTTCTGGATGTTCTTCCCACTTACTACGAAATGCTTTGAATCCGTTGACTCCTACTTCAGTTTCGTTGCCGTTGATGTCAATGCACTTGTTAGCTCCGCGCCAGATCTGCGCAAATTGGTCTTCATCACTGTTGGGAGTTGAAGTAATAATACACTTACCACCAGTGGCCAAGGTAGGAGTAATGGAAGTCCAGAAGTCTGCGGCAATGGTGGGCCTCACGAATGCAAACTCGTCACAGTATAAGAGTGATATGGACATACCACGACCTGTGTTTTCTGTTGTGGTTTGACTTACAATGCGACTGCCATTTTCAAAATCCAAACTGCCTTTGTTGTAACTGGTAACACCGGCTCGAATAAAGTCTGGACAGTTCTCATAGGCATAACGAATACGTTGCATGATCTCCTGTGCGCCTAGGTATTTGTGTGCGGCAACCAAAATAGTTGAGTCAGGCACAAACATGGCATACCATAATAGGTATCCTGCGGCTGTGGTTGATTTGCCCGTTTGTCTTGGCATTAGGCTGATACTGAATCTATAATTGTGATAAGATTCTATCAATCGTACTTGATATTCAAACGGTTGATATTGCATGGCTCCGCGTGTGGGGTGCTGTATGAAGAAATAATGCTTCATAAAATAATCAGGACCGGTTTCGGGATCAGCACATCGCGCCAACTCTAAAATCTGTTGTTCGGTATAAGACATCCGTTTATAGGGTGCCTTGATAATTGCTGTTTCTAACTCTTTGCTCATATAAGTATATTTAATGTCAGACACATTACTGTTAAATTCTAATTACGAACCAATTAGTGTACTACCCTTAAGCGTTATTAATTGGCAACACGCAATCAAATTAATGTACCTAGGACGTGTACACGTGCTGGAAACTTACCCAGACTGGCTGATTCGTAGCGAACGCCTAACTTTAAATGTTCCTAGTATTTGTGTGACCAAGGATTACTTTCCACACAAGCAACATGTGAAATTTAGCAGATACAATATGTATCTACGAGATCTATTTCAGTGCGCCTACTGCGAGGATGTGTTTGACTATGAAGAACTGACTATCGACCATGTGGTTCCTCGTGCCGCCGGTGGCAAAACCAATTGGACCAACTGCACTACCAGTTGTAAAGCCTGCAACTACAACAAAGGCAGTAAATTATTAAAACCAAAAATCATGCCTTACAAGCCCGACTACTATAACCTAGTGGCCAAATGGAAAGCCATGCCTTTTACTGTCAGGCAAGAATCTTGGAATCAATACTTGGGTGTTAGTAAGAAAGTTGCTTAGTTTTGACCAGGATCAGGTCTTGGGCGATACTCAGGATGTTGATCAAGGTATTCTTCAACCTTGTCTCTGAGACTGCCGTTTAGATAAGGCAAACTAAAATTGATCAGGAACCATAAATCTGTTCCTGGCATGACATGATATTCTTTTAATAAGTCGTTGCGTTCTTTGGCTGTGTAACTGATATTACTGCCCACTGGACTGGTTATACCAGTTTCTGCGGCTTGTGGTGTTGGCACACCTGCATACATGCCGGCACCGGCTTCGGTCACTATTCCAGCCAATTTTTTTATTTGCGCTAGATCATCAGGATGCATGACTGCATCTGATTCGCCCGTTTCGCCAGGCGATACAAAATGTTCGCTGGTTATGCGATACTGTTTCATTTTTTCTTTTTGAGAGTTACAGGGCCACGTGCTTTTACAGGACTGGTTTTATAGGTTGACTCTAGTTCTTTGCTGTTTTTGCTACTGCGCATTCTGGGAGTTACTCCCATAAATTTACTGGCCGCGCTTAAAATCTCCTCTTCGGCTTCAGTGTAGGCTGTGGTATACAAGTGCCCTTCTACAGCACCGGTGGGATCACCCTTGATATCTGGAGCACCAGCCAACAGCAAACCAAATCTATACTGGAGGTAAGGTACGTTGCCGTTGTCCAAGGCAGGAAAATCTCTCAGTCCTGGAGTTGCTCTACGAGTTGCTTTGGAAAAGTCGGCTCGTTCGGTGATGATATCTTTAATTTTCATAGTATAGTATTTATACTGTGGAGCAGTCGGGCGGGTCTCGAACCCTCTTTTCAGCGGGGGTGCTGTGTTTTACCAGATAAACTACGACTGCATGCTTTGAAACAAACTGGGTTGATTGTTAATTTTACGTAGAAAAAAGTTGGCTATTGCTGTGTGTGTAACAGCATCTAATTCAGTGAGTTGGTTGTTTTGAATGGATGTATAGCCAATTGGTACATTTTTATCATACCTGTTGATGATCAAATCATGATATTGTGCGCCGTGATTTTTTGCAGTTTGCTCTATCAACAAACGATTTTTTTGATAATTGTAGTTGTTGCTGACCCAATCAATGTGGTCCCACCAATCAGCATAAGGTAAGCAATCACTGTGTGTATGTATACCGTAACAAAATTTTTTACTAACAAATTCCCTCAGTGAGAAAACTGGCCATAACACGCAAACATGTTTAACAGCACTGCCCAAAGTTTGGATGGTTTGTGCGGCCACTCGTGCCATGCCATCGGAACTGATTCCTGCAATGCCTAAATTTATAACATAATGATTGGTTGATTTCCGCAATTTGGTTGAAAACAAATCTTCGAATTTCAGCCCTCTACCAAATGTGTCGCTGTCTCCTAACAGTAAAATAAGATTTTTTTTCTTTAAAATATCAACGTTGTATTCAAAATCTGATCGATAACCTAGTTTATTAAAACAATAGTCAATTCCATCTAATTTTACTATGGTGCCACCAATGTTTGGATTGCACAATTTGAGATCACCGTTACGAGTTGGTACCTGCCAAGACACTGGTATTTCTGGTTTCCAGTGCAAATTGGGCAAGCGATCTTTGCCTAGATAGTATTCAATTTGCTGTTCAAGAGGTAAGGTGGATCTGTCCATTGGACAATTAGTATAAACGATTTTTTATTTTTTTCCTACCAGGCTCGGCAAGACCAGTAGCGTGCTTTGGTTCGTGGGCCAGGATTGGCACAGTTGTGCCTGGCTCGGAAACTCTTGCGACGCTTGGGATTGGATTTTTTAATCTTCATCTTTTTGTCGCCAAAGTTTACTTTGACCACTTTGCCAGTTTTAGGATTCTTTACATACACTTTAGATTTTTTTACATCGCCCTTCATGGGTTTACCCAATGGCACTTCACGACCTTTGTATTTGGCTTCTCTGACTCGGAAATCGTCGTCATCATCGTCTGTGCTTGTGTGTTTGTTTACGTCATTGTAAGCCGACGAATAACTTTCTAACAAATTGTAAACAGATTCTGTGATCTGTATTACTACGCCATCTTCAACCAATTCAACTACTTCTGATTCAATGATTTCTGTGGGACTGAGTTCAATATCAAACAGGTCACCCACCACAGGATTGTCGTAGGCATATTCGGCTTCAGTTAGATAGTCTTTAAAAGTTTTCATTAACTTACTTTCTTAATGCTTTCATATTCAGCAGCAAGACGATCTTCCAGAGCCAACTTGTTGGTCAATGGGTTATCGCCCTTGGCTGCATGTCCAGGATTCTGACTCTTTTCGCGATGCAAATCATCACCTTGTGTGGTAATGTGCTTGAGAGTAGCATACTTGGGACGTGGCTTGTTTGTTGCCTCTGGTGCTTCTTCTACATCAATTTTGTCTTCATCAAGATCGCTGGTATCAGTGAAAGTTTTTCCATCTAGTTCAAACTTGTCACCTTTTTTAGTCTGTGCTAGTTTGCCAGTAAATGCGTTGCCTTCGTTTGGCTCTTCATCTAGTGTGCTTGTGTCGGTGTACTCTTTGCCGTCTAATTCGAACTTGCCACCCTTGGGAGTGTCTTTAAGTTTGCCTGTAAATGCGTTGCCTTCGGTGTTAAGACCGGCCAACTTGGCCAATTCATTGAGTTCATCCTCTAATGTAACTTCTTCGTATGTTGAACCAGAGTCTGGTTTGCCAGTTACAAAGTTTTTAAGACCTTTGGCTACATCTTTGACTGCACCAACAATGCCAGGTTTAGGCGGAGTCAACTTGGCCATTTTATCTGGCAGTGGTACGTTGCCTGGAATGCCACCTAGGTCTGGACCTGGTACTTTGGCTGCTTCATCGGCAACCATCTTGCCATGATAGCCTTTGATTTCCATGCAGTCACGTAAGAGTTCACTGCAATGACCAGTTTCTTTGAATACCTTGATGTCGTTGCTGAGTTCAGCCAACATTTCATCAACTGTTTGTTGTTTTTCTCTTAGCAATTCAGCAAAGTTTACACCTTCAGTTAAACGGCGTTGAATTCTAGAAAGATTTTCTTCTACTGTGCCACGGTTGTGTGCTTTCCATGTGGTAGCATAAGCAATTGCTTTTTCTTTTGGAGTTAGTTTGCCGTCTTTGCTGTAGGCCTTTTTAATATGCTTGACCATGCGCTCGGCTTTTTCTCCCGGGGGAGCAACTTCGTCCATGCTGTGCTTTTTGCCTTTGATATCTTTGCCGGCTTTTTCAGCACCGGCTTTGACACGACCAAATGGATCGTGACTCTTGCTGTACTCGGGCGCTTTGTCTTTTTTAGGACGACCACGACCTTTTTTCTCACCAGTGTCAACTTTCTTGGCATGCTTGCGTGGACGACCACGCTTGCCTTTGTTTTCGTCTTCGTCATCGGCGTTAATATCGTCGGCTGGATAACCAGGAAAATCTTTTTTGGTATGTTTGGTCACGCCATCTTTGTGGCTAACTTCGCCACCTTTGTGTGTGGTTGCTTTTTCTTCCATCTTGGAGTGGCTACAAGTACCTTCAGCCATGCCACACTCGGCACAAACTTCTTCGCCTTCATTTTTAATATATTTGTCTTTGATGCGACCCAATTCTTCTTGGTTGGCGCCTTCGCGTCCGGCCTTAGCCAGTGCTGCCATGCCATCCTTGCCATATTTCTTTTTACCAGTGTAATATTGCAGGCCACTTTCTTCAATTGACTTCTGGAATCCTTGGTATTTTTCATTTAGACGTTGTTCTACTGAACCAACGCCTTCCAAGATACTGCCGCGTGACTCCACGCTTTCGTAAACTTTTTCAGGTTCGGCCGGCTTGGCTTCTACTTTGGGTTCAATAGACTCTAGTTTGCCTAGGATGGAATAGATGTTGTTGTGATTCATGTTATTAACCTTTGGTTGGGTTTGGTATTTTGTTTTGGCTGGACCCAACTGGGCTGGCCTTGCCTTCAGGCTTGTCAACGTTGAATTTTACAGATTCCCCGCTGTTTTCAGCAAATTCAAATTTACGACTTTCTAGTTCTTTTAACAAACTGCCAATGCGACTCTGGCCTGCTAGTTCTTGTGCGCCAGGCGCATCTTTTAATTCTGTTTCATCTAACAAAGCACCTTTGTGATCTTTGCCAGCCATTTCTGCTTCTTCAGTGGCTTCGGCTTCAAGTAAATTACGCACACAAATCCAGTCTGGATTTAATTGAGCACGTTCTTTGATGGTCTGACGAATTTGTGGTACTGTGGTGGGATAAGCAACTTTGATATCAAACATCCAGCACTCACAAGGACCCCATTGTGGGAATTCTTTGTGTTCTTGTATGGGCAAACTTTTGACAGCACTCACGCTTTCTAACTGGTAAGTTTCCAGTGCTGCTTTGATGCGATCCATGACTTCGCCTTTGGGGTTAACTGTGGCTAACTTGATACGAAATTCGTATGGCTTGTTTAGTTCCGCGATGTATGATTGGAATGGTTTCATCGTTATAATCCTATATTCAGTATTTATTCTTTTTTGTTTAATATTTGTTTTAGCAATTCGTTGCGATCCAGCACTACACCATGTCCGTCTACGGGTTCATCTTCGGCGACACCAGCATCTTTTTTCATTTGATGATCTAATCGGGCTTTTTGTAACTGCAATTGCACCATGCGCAACTTTTTGTCTAATTTGGCTGTTTTGGCTGTGATTGCGTGTCCCAACAAGGTGCCGGCTGTTTGCAGTATCACACCCGAAAAACGTGGTTCCACATTCATGCCCAAATCTATTAGATCTTCGGCCTTGCTTTTGGCTAGTTGTGCCAGTTCGTCCAGTTCGTTGTCACCAGTTTCCAGATCTCTAACTGTGGGCAAGGCCGCATCAATTTTGTCAATGGCCAGATCCACTTCGGTGATCAATTCACGATTTTCAGCAATGGTTTTTTCAACTTCTTGCGTTTCGGAATCTGTCAAGGGTAGGTTAAACAATTCTTCGAGTTTTTTGGTCATAGCAATATTTATTTGCCAGAGCCTTGGTGGAAAATCATATCTTCAGTGACAACTCTAAACGTAAGCCCGTGTGCTTTACACCAGGCACGTGCGGCTTCCCATTTGGCCATGTTTAGTATGGCTGCGGCTTGATCTCTGACGTTTTTGGCGCCTTCTAGTGTGGTTTCTTTGCGAGGTTTTACTTCAACTACTTCAGCACGTTGGCCGCCACCGGCATCCACATAAGTGATCAAAAAATCAGGCACATATATGGTATTACGACCTGTTAAGGGATTGCGATAATTGATGTGTACTGCTTCACTGGCCCACTGTAGTATGTTTGGGTTGTTGTCACAGAATTGCATGAACACATATTCCCAACTACTACGATAAGTTGGCTGTTTGTTACCCACATATTTGGCAGGATTTTGTAGTTGATATTTGCCTTGTGCGTACTTGCTCATACCAGCACCGTTCTAGCAACCAAGGGATTGGTATTGGTGGTATTCTTTATACCAATGGCACTAGTTGGTGCACGATTGGTGTTTAAAAAGGCTGCTAAGTAGTTGTTTAACTGACCCGGAGACATCTTTTGAAATTCTGATAGCACTGTCATGGGATCCAGATTTTGTGCTTTGGCTGTGTACAACACCACGGCAGCCAAATTCTTGGCTGATTTTTTATTTTGTGTTCGCTTTTCAAAAAAGGCCACAATGGCATCATCGGCTGGTCCAACTTCAAATGCCTCAGAATAAAAATTGTTAAAATATCGTCTTGCGTCATTGACTGCAACCGAAGTGTCTGGTGGTGCTAGATTAGTGGCGGTGGTAATCTGATTGTTCATGGTTTAGAAAAGATCGCTGTAACCTGCGGTATCAAATGTGGCTTCATATAAACTGGCTCGTGCTTCAGCGGCCAGATCACTGAATGCCCCAGTTATTGAACTAGACAATTCGCCTACTTGGTCTTTGACCCATCCTGATGCTTGATCAATCAATGGCTGTGTAAGATTGGTCACATAAGTACCAACTTGTTGCATGGCGTAGGTTGCAGCCATGTTGGTTACTGTGGCCAAGGCTGCTTGTGGATTTTGTATGGCAGATGCTACCAAGTTTACTACGGCGCCGCCATTGGGTCCAAGTCCTGCAGCTAGTCCGCCAATCAGGCCATTGGCTGCGCTGCTGACAACTCCACCCACAATGTTTGAAGCCTGTGCTTGAATCTGCTGTTTGATCTGTGCCGCATTGGTTATGCCTTGTGTGAGACTACCCAAACTTGGCACACTGAATCCGCCAGCATTGAGTCCACCCGAGGCTGCTAATACAGTGCTAGTTCCAAATAAACTGCCAAACGATCCAGTAGTCAATGTGCCAGCACCGGCGCCAAAGTTAATAGGTGCTGTTTGATCAGTGTACAAAGGCGAAATTCCCGCTAGGTCAGTGATTTGGTCTGGGGCAACACTGTATCCACCGTTGCCGTTGTCGATAAGATTGGTTCCATTGGCTGGAGCAATTGGGCTAGGTGTGGTATCGTAGTGCAAATCTATATATCCACCAGCATTGTTAGATGTACTATAACCTGTGAGGTATTTTACTGTTTCGTATTGAATAGTCATCTCATGACTTAACAGACTGGTTTCCCCGTTGACATGGTCACCGTGCTTGAATGCTGTGATAGTGGGATTAACCAATTGGTATTCGCTAAAGTTTTTCTGATACAAACTGTAAATTCTTATGGCCTGTATGTATTGATAAGGTTGATGTCCATTGAGATTAGTGCCAACCACAGGACGCCTTGGACTATACCCCCAATCAAAACTGGGACGACTCTGATATTTGTGTGGGGTGTTGTATGTAGAATCGGCGTAATCTGGATCTCGAAAAAAGAAACTGTAGTAGTCGTACCAGAAGTTTCTTACGTTGTCACTTTGGTCGTCATGAAAAACAATCTGCACAGGATCATATTTGATCTTGTTTTGCACAATGTTTACACGGTTGTAGGCATTGTGTGTTTTGGTATCAATGGTGAATTTTGGCAAGGTTGCACTTTTGACCAACATGCCCAATTCACGTGCTGGGGCATTGCCGCTTCCGGTGCTTTTGTATTGAAGTGTTTGATCAGAAATATTTGTGATCAAAGGATTAAAATCAAATTCCACATAAAATAAAAAACCGTATTTGGGGCTGAGACGGAAATTGTCGTCTGTGAAAATTCTTGCCGCATGACGGTAATCGTACATTTGTCCGCGAGGATTTGTTACTGTGTTTGGACGTACAACTCGAGAGGATGACAAATGTTTGTTAATGCTCATACTAATATTTATCCATAAAAAAACCCGAGGTTTTTAGTCTCGGGTTTTTTGATACTAAAGTTAATTAGTTGACGCTGTCGCCTCTTGGGAATACCACTGTGGTTCCAACACCACCACCAATTGTTTGTACAGCATTGTCAAAGCGAATGTTACAAGCAATCTGCACAGGATCGTTACTGCTGTAAGTCATTTCGCCGTAGTCAACTGAACTTAAGAAGCAACCTTCTAGGTCCCACTGTTCTAAGATGACCGGAGTAGTTTGGCCATTGCCGCCATCTAGAACATCAAACTCCATACGGAACTTGTAATCGACACCACTTGGTGCTGAACTTTGTTCCATGAAGTCGAATTGCTTCTGAATCTGTTCACCAATTAACTTGCTGACTTGACCAGTAGCATCATCACGGAAGTTGATTGTGGTTTCTTGCCACTCTGGCTTGCCTTGCAAATAAACCTTTGAGTTATAAACATCAATGGTCACTGGACTAAATGTAACATTTGGACGCTTGATGTCTACCACTTGCTTGGTCAATTCTGTTGTTGGGTTAGTTACGCCAAAGTTGTAAAAACTTGCACGAAAACGATACTTCAACTTGGGCATCAAAAGACCTTGGCTACTTGCGCTTTGGTCGTTTGATAATGGTACTGTAAATTTGCTTAAACTTGCTACGGCCATATTATTCTCCTATGCACTTATTTATCTATATTTTAGGTTGACGATGTTCCCAGGCTTGCAAGAGCACCTGGATTATACAACGCGATAGGAATGTAAATAAATTCAACATCACGTGCTGGTTCAATAGCCACATCCACATACAACTGATTGTTAGCGATTGTACTTGACGTATTGTTGGTTGTATCACATACTACCAAGAAGTCATACACGCCGCGCTTGCTTAAAATATCATTCAGTGCTGATTCAATTTGAGTTGCAATTGATTTTCTTGTAACTTGGTCATTGGGCTCAAACAAGAAGCCATTGGCCACAGACTTGAACACTGTTCTTAGATAGTTTTCTAAACGAACAACGTTGATTCTGTTGCGTGCTGTGCTTGTACCGCTCTTGGTCTCTTGACCCCATACCACAATACCAACGCCTGGCAATTGTGTGATTGGATTGATGTTCATGGTGTACAACGAATCACGTAGACCTTGACCAATTGAGTTATGTGTCCAAGAACCTGTGTTGGCATCGACATAACCAACATCTTGTATGTTGCTCACCAAGCCACGATGTGTTCCTGCTGGAGCAAACCATGGATAACTCACATTGTCGCTGTACAAGAATGTGCGTAATACTGCATAACTTGGGGGTACAGCAACAGTGTTACCACTTAGGTCTGTTGTTACACCACTTGGATAGTAAACACCTAGATACGGGCTGGCAGTTGCTAAACCGTTTCCATTGACATTGCTGTTCCAGTTGCTGATTGCTGTGGCTGTAGATGGCAGAGTCATTGGTGTGTCACCAATAACAAAACCAGTTTCACCACGATCGGTATTCAATGTTACCAAGTTGTCAATCAACTCTGGATACCCAGGAGCACACAACAAGTTGAACTGATACAGATCTTCACGAATTTCCAAATTGCTGTCGATTGCGCTTTGCATTGCAGCCACCACAATTGCTCTTTGTGCTGCTGTGCCGGCTTTCATGCTACCATCGTTGTTGAGCCCGCTGGCACTGACCCAGGCACCAGTTTCTGTTGGCAAACTGGTTGGTAGACCAATGCTGTTTGTTCCAACATCTGGGAAACTGACATCGTTGTAGTAATTGGCCACATAACGCTTGACGTTGTAGCCTGAACGACGTGTGTTAAACAACAGTGTACCACGTGGATACAAACGATAGTCTGGTGCATCTAAGTCAAGATAATTGCTGGTCAACAAATCTGTGATTGCTGGCAAATCATCAACTACAGGATCAAGTTCGCCGGTAGTGTCCCAACGAGCATCAGCAAACACAATACCATTGCTGGTAGTTTGATCTGTGGTATCAATCGCTGCCCAGGCAGTACCTGTATAACGATATAGTCGTGGATAGTTGATCAAATCGCTAGAATCTAACCACAAGTCGCCGGCTACTAGAGAACTAGCATCGCTTTGTGTGGTTGGTTCTGTGGCACTGACAATTACACCGGCTGGATCTGTGTTTCCTAGATTGTAACCACGGCTGTCGCTGCTGACATTTTTATAACCTTTCCAACCGTTGTTGTTGATCATGATGTCAACATCGGCTGGACTACTGTAATACCAATACGTTCCCGATGCTGGAGCAGAATAAGGTGCAGAATCAGTGATTTCAAGATCTTCGTCATTGGTCAATGAAGCAAACTTACCAACGCTGTAAACACCAGTGACCTTGTTCTGTATGTAACCAGAACCTTGTGTAGGATGTCCCAATGCGTCAGTGGCAAATCCTGCATCAGTAAGTGGTGTTCCACTTACATCTGCTAGTAGTATTTGTCCACCAGTTTGGTGTGTGATACTGATAGTACCGTTGCTTTCAACGGCTGCAGTCACATACGGAATGTTTGCGCCTAAAATGTCTTGTACAAAACTTGCTGCTGTGGTTCCTGATAATGTGATAGTGACCGGAGAACCGGCTTCTTCAATACCAGGTTGAGTTGCATCAATGCTAAAACTTTCACCAATGGTAAAAGTTGTTGGCGTACCAGTATAAGCAATTGCCTCACCGTTGGATTCTGCAGCAGTGTGGCCTCGATGTACTGCTATTTGTAGTCCGTTGGATGTTGATGATATGTAAGTCACAATAGCCTGACCAACTGGAATATTTACGCCGCCACCCACTGGATCTAAACCGTATATTGCATTATTAAAATTGAGATATGCAGGCACGCTCAACGAATTAAATGTTCCAGACGTTGCATTATATTGTTTAAGAACAATGTTCAATCCATTGCCTGTGTTGCCTAGTTTCCACCAAACACTGCCGGTAGGACGTGGTTGTGTGTCTTGTGTGAACCAACCACCACTGGGCTGTTCGGCATAGTTACCGTAGAACAAGAATGGGCAATAATAGTCCCCGGGTGTGATTCCCAACACTGTAGAAATGTTCATTGTACCACTGGCTACAGTAATTTTACCACCCGTGGCTGCTGAAGTACAGAATAGTGCCAATTTTGTACCAACGTTGGCTGCCTTTACGCCAGTAATGGCCGCTGTGTTGATGTCACTGGCCAAACTACTGACTGTGGTACCAGTTACTGTTACTGTGGATCCGTTGATAACCAAAGTTGTACCAATTACAATTTCTGGTCCTGTAATTGTTCCTGTTACCGCAGGAACCGCTAACTGCCACAGTGTTGAACCCACTAGTACCCAAGCATTTGATCCAGGTCCGCCATTGGCAGTCGCTACGCTATCTGTACCTGTTTTTTTCCATAATCTCAAGGCGCTAGGGTTTCCGCCTGCAGTGCCCACTGCTACAATAGCATAACTGCCGATGGCACCCACAGATTGTCTAGGCTTTGGCACATTAAATGAAAAACTAAGATCGTTTTCTACTTGTGAAGCGTCGGTGATCACTGATGGCGTGATTTTGTCAAATGCACCATCAGTGCGATTCAAACTGTGAAGACCAAACTCAGTGTTAACTGTGTCTAGCCAATATGTGCCATCAGCAGGATTATTTGTTGGACGAACACTGGTACCAACCAATTGATCTAGATCAATGTCGGCACGGATAGCGTACAACTGATTGCCAAGTCCCAGCGCACTGTAGGCTGTCATTAGTCCGTATTCGTTTAGTTCGCCAGCATGCACTGGAGTGCCTGCGGAACTTAAACGGAATGTGGGTGTGCCCATTGCAGTTACTAAGTCACGTTGACTGCTAAAACTCTGCAGTTTTCCTGCATTAGCAGCCGATGTACCCGAAGCAATAGCTCCGTTGTAGGTTTTATCTTGTGCTGTGGCCAATATGACCAAGGGTACTGATCCAACTGCGTTGGATACGTATTGACTCTGATCGTTGATGGAAATTTGTATTCCTGGGGAAACTAGTGCCATGGTTATAATCCTTTATATATCATGTTAAAGTTATTTATTATAAAGGTGAGTTTTTTGGCTACTTACAGGTGCCTTTGCAAAGGTTTGTGTTAAATAAATGTATGCTAAAACGTGAATTGTGTCCAGTATGCAACGATAATCCGGTGGCTGTGAACTACACACGCGACGGTGTCACACACTATCGCAACAGATGTGCTGGTTGTATACGCAAAGGTAGGAAACTAAGGCCACAGGCGCCGGCCTGGGCCAAGAGTGGGTATAAGAAAAAGGATCGTTGTGAAATGTGCAACTTCAAGTCAAAGACTGCTCGTCAGATGTTTGTGTATCACGTGGATGGCAACCTCAAAAACAACAATTGGCTGAATTTAAAAACTGTGTGTGCTAACTGTAGGATAGAGGTACAGGGTTCTCGTTTGCCGTGGAAGCCGGCGCCGCTAGTACCAGACTTTTGATTTGTACGTACAAGTCTTCGATTGTTCCATTGTTGTCAATTTCATAATCAAATTGAGTACCTACCCAGGCAGTTTCGCTAACGTGAACATTCTGTTTATGTAATACTTCCTTGGCCGCGGGATCTCCGCTGTTTGCCTGTAGTGCCAGAGTATACCAACTTGGCAATTTGCCACGTTTGACCCAGACAATTTTACCGCCAGCACGACGAATACTGGCTATTTCGTTGGGAAAACGCACATCGCTGATAACAGTATTATCACTGCGTCTGGCTAAACGTGCTTCTAGTGCCGCAATCCAGATATCGTCATGGAACGCACGGCGACACACTTCTGTTCCCCAGTACTGTAACACCCAGCGTGGGGTTAATGCAGGCATATTCAAGCGTTCGGCCCACCAAGGATCAACTTGTTCGCGCCAGGCTCGTGCTTCGGGAGTACGCCCTTCTAAGAGTTCTCGATCCCACCCAAATACTGCAGCCACGGCATCTTTGAGTGTGCCGGCAAAACTGTCTCTACGATAACCATGAAAACCCACCAAGTAGTCAGCAATAGTGTCTTTGCCTGAACCAATAAAACCGCATACGCCAATGATCATAAAAAAGCCCTATAGTGTTATAGGGCTATTATTACATACTTTGTTTGTTGTGTCAATTAACCTGTTACCCAAGTTAGTGGTTGACTGCCGTCAACAAAAGTTTTGAGTTCTTCTTCCAGTTTTTCCATTTCGGCCAAGGCTTCTTGTTTGAGTGCATCGCCGTTGAGTGTGGCGCCGCCCTGTGGTCCAGCAATTTGACTAAATTTGCTACGTGCTTCACCCAGGATACGTTTGCAAAAACTGTAGGCATACTCTTGAATCCAAGGAAACGCATAGGTATCATTCAAAATCATTTGATCAGGTTTGGTGTTATAAATCCACAGCAACACGCTTTCTTGTTGTTCGGCTGGAGGATTGGCTCCTTGGAATGGCATTTTACGCACCACTGTGAGTTTTTTGGTAGTGGGATTGAATGTGAAATTCATAAAGCCACCAAACATTTTCATGGCCAACTTTTGATAATCCACAAACAGTTCGTAGTTGGTCAGACCGCCCACACGTCCTGCTACCAGCATGTATGTGTTCAAGTAACCCGATGCAAAGGGCTCAAATTGACTGGCTGTAGTACCTGTCACGCTACCAATACCTCGTCGATATACTGCTCGAACTGTTTGTATTTCTTTGGGCAGTATGTATTCTTGTGTTTCTGGCATGAGTTGCAAGTGTGCATAACTTTCTTCCACACTGTTACCGGCACGCTGACGATACTTGATCAAGGCTTGAGTAATGCCCATTTCATAGTGTTCTTTGTCTAGTTCAACATCTACTATTCCATCGCCCAGTCTCATGCGAACATAGTCTGTGATGGCTGCACGCAGGCTGTCAGTAGTATTTCCGTATTCCCAATTTGGGTCCACGTTGCCAGGAAAGTCCACACTGGGACTACCAGGAAAGGCAATGTGGGCACCAGATTGACTGCCAGTGTTGGCGTCAAACAGGCTGGCTGTGTCTATGTTGTTTTTTGCATCGTAGCCGGTTTCGGCTGTGACGTTGCCCGCAAAAGGTGTGGCCATGTGTTACTCCGTTAGTACAGTATTTATTACTGAACTCGGAGTAAGATGGTTTCTGCGTTTATACGGCCGTTAAGTTTGGTTTCTGTGGCCTTGATTGCATCCAAGAACTTGCGTAATTCCACCTTGGATGCTTTGGCAAATTCTTTGAGTTTTTCCTCGGGTTTGCGAAGTGTTTTGGTCACACTTTTGAGTTCATCGTAGCCAATGATTGTGGTTCCTTTGACACTCAGTGGTCCTTGCAGGCTGTCTGCCACATATTTGCCCAGTTTACGTGTTTTGGTATTGTAAACCCACAGTTCTTGTGCACCAATGATGTCGGCTGGATTTACACTGACCAGACGCAGGCTTTTATCTTCTCGGGCATACTTTAACTTGCTGACCACTTTTTCTTTGCTTATGCTCTTGGGCGCACGAACTTTCTTGGCGGCCTTTTTAACACCACGATACTGGATAATATCATTTAAAACCTGGTCAATAAAGGCCATTATTCGTTTAAAATCTGCGGCTCGATAGTGACTGTATCCTTCAACTAACTGCTCATCTTCTTTTTGATAGGCCTGTGCCAGTTCAGCAAATCTCTGCTGAAACAGTTCTTCGTACTTGGTCAATTGACTCTGTGGCACATTGTTTGCCACTAGAAAATTGTAGCAACTAAATTGGTATTTGGGATCAAGAATAACTTGATCGTAGTGTCCCTCTAGTTCACCGATGGTTTCTGAGGTTTTTTCATTGAGTCGGTCTTGAATGGTAGGAACATAGGCCTTGGGCTTTTCCTCCACTGCTACCACAGTTTCTTCGCGACCGGCGGCTCGTATGGCTTTTTCAATGGCTCGGTCAATGTAGGCAATGTGCTCAGGACGAAACGGCATGCCTTGTCTATGTGCCATGATCAAACTGCACACTGTCATTTCTGTGGCACGATCTGGACTGCGTTCGTAGGCCTTAACTTCTTCTTTGCTGAATTCATGATTGGACTTCAACCACTCGACCACGTATTTTTTGAGATCTTTTTGATTATAAAAATAATTGTAGTAATAAAAACTACGTCGCAGATGTCGATCAAATTCTTCCTGCGACATGGTCAATGCTCGCTCGGTATCCCAAGTTGGTTCGGTACCTGTGTATTTTTCGTCACCAAACAATGGGTTGCGGGTGGCTTTTACTTTGGCTTTGATTGTTTTACCGTTGAGTTTGACCATATAGAATCCTTGATTGAATATGTAATTATAGCATTTTGGAATTATTTAGTCAACCGCTCAAATGCCCCCAGGTTATATAACTTTCCAAGGTCAGTAAGCACTGACTACACTCCTGTTCCAGTTCTGCATATTTTGGAGTTTTTTTGTTGCTTTTACGACAGTTTACTAGTTCTATGTCCATTTGTGTCCACAGGTCCCTGACGTGGCGCCACATACGTCTTAGATCTTCACGCTGACCCGGGGGCATTTCTCGGTTGATTTGAAAAAATGCTTCATCGATACGGTGTTTTAGGTCGCGATCATGATCCATGTTAGTATTATAGCATTTTGGGAATACTGGGTCAAGCACGATAAATATACAGTAAAGGACATAGTATGCCACGTTTAAGCCTTTGGCAAGATGGAAAACACTCAAACGATTACAAGTTTATGGATCGCCGCATATCCGAAATGTTTACCATTGGCGGTACCGGAATTCTGGTAAACAAGTACCTGGGTGTAAATACCCAAGGTGTCAACAAAACCACCAGTGCTGCACAAGGTTCTACTGATTTTGTTTTGACTTTTTCAAACACTTCGGGAATCAATGTAAACGATTTTGTGTTTGGCACCGGTATTCCCACTGGTGCACAAGTGGTCAGCAAAACTTCAACCACAGTCACTTTAAATGCACTGACCACGCAGGCTGTAGCCGTTGGCACTGCAATTGGTTTCAGTGCTGATGCCAGCAAACCCAGTTATGCCAATCAAAGCGAACAAAACATTCAAGACTTGTTATGGTTAGAAAATCGTGACAGAAAATACGATCGCGATGTTTACAAAATGCGTGGTATCTATCAGCGTGCTGACCAAGACTTTGACCTAAGTCAATTTGGCCTGTTCTTACAAACCGGAACTATCTTTATGGTATTCCATCTGCGTGACATGGTTGACACCATTGGTCGTAAGTTAATGGCCGGCGACGTGCTGGAACTACAGCATCTCAAAGACTACGATGCCTTAAATGATTTACCAGCAGCACTCAAACGTTACTATGTGGTAGGAGATGCCAGTTTTGCTTCTGAAGGTTTCAGCCCAACCTGGTGGCCGCACCTATGGCGTGTCAAACTCAATCCGTTGGTTGACAGTCAAGAATACAAAGACATTTTAGATAATATTGCGGCCAGCGACACCACAGATACCCCAGTGGGTCAAATTCTCAGTACCTACAACAAGTTCCTGGATATCAATACCAGTATTATTACACAGGCTGAAATTGATGTGCCCAAGAGCGGTTACGACACCAGTCCAATTTATACCATGCCCACAACTCGTTCTGGGGAAGATCCTGTTGGCGCACCTATCACTGCTGACAATAACAGTATCTTGGCTGGAAACACTGCGCCAACAGCAGATTCTGGTGTAAGCAGTCCTTTGCGCAAGGTACAAGGTTATCTAACTGGTGATGGTATCGCTCCAAATGGTTTGACCACTGGAGCAGGTGTGGCTTTTCCAGCCAACCCCAGCGAAGGAGATTATTTCTTGCGATTGGATTACTTGCCCAATCGCTTGTTTAGATATTCGGGACGTCATTGGGCCAGAGTTGAAGATGCTGTAAGAACTGCTCTAACTCCGGGCACAGATAATAAGACACAGCGCATGACTTATGTAAATAATACTAATACCTACACTGATGCCGATGGTGTAACACACAACGAGCGTCAACCATTGAGTCGTGTACTAACACCGAAAGCGGATAATTAATGCCAGTTCAATTTGCCTACGATGGCCAGATACGCCGATTTGTCATGCAGTTTATACGCATGGTATCCAACTTCCAAGTAGAATTTGGAAAAGATGCCAACGGCGACAGAACTTTACAGACTGTTCCTGTGTACTATGGAGACATGAGTCGTCAGGCTGCAATGATCTTGCGTGGCAACAGTGAAAACACACTGAATGCTGTGCCAGCCATGGCCTGCTACATCAGTGGCTTGTCATATGATCAGTCAAGATTGCAGAATCCATACTACGAAGGTGTGGTTAGAATCAGAGAACGTGTGTACAACGACGTAGAACAAGAATATGAACGCAGTCAAGATGGTATCTACACTGTTGAACGTTTAATGCCAGCACCTTATAAGTTGACCATGAAGTTGGACATTTGGACTAGCAACACTGAACAAAAACATCAATTGATTGAACAAATGATGCCTTTGTTTAATCCAGGTTTGGAAATACAAAGCACAGACAACTATGTGGACTGGTCCAGTTTGAGTGTGGTCTTGCTGACCGACATTGTGTACACCAGTCGTACTGTACCGGCCGGCGGAGAAGAAACCATTGACGTTACCACACTCACATTTGAAATGCCAATTTGGTTGAGTTTACCAGCCAAGGTCAAAAAAATGGGCGTGGTTGCACAAATCATTGCCAGTATCTACGATGCTCAGGGCGATCTCAGTCCCGAAGTTGTGTTTACTGCACAAGGACTCATGAGTCAACAAAGATTCACACCAATGAATTATGAATTGGTTTATGTGGGCAATACTTTGACTCTGTACAAACAAAATGCCACTGAATCCAGTGATGGTACTGTGTATGGCACCAAAGTTCGTTGGGGAGATCTAGTGAACCTGTATGGTAAACTAACCAATGGTATCAGTGAAATACGTTTAACTTTCCCATACACCGACGGACCACACGAAATAGCCGGACGTGTGTCATACAATCCCACTGATGATTCACAGTTGATCATTGATGCGTACGAAGCAACTCTGCCAGCCAATACCTTAGAAGCAGTTGATGCCATCATTGATCCAAAAAATGTAAATGTTGACAATCAATTGTTGTTAACTCCCTCTGACATAGGTCGCAGATATTTGATCTTAGGCAACATTGGTGATGCCAACAGCGAAGGTGCTGTGGCCTGGGCAGGTGCACCGGGTACCAATCTTGTGGCTCGAGCCAATGACATCATCGAATGGAACGGTTCGTACTGGACTGTGGCATTTGACAGTAGAGAACCTGCTGTACAGTATGTTACCAATTTAAATACCACCACACAGTATCGTTGGACTGGCAGTGAATGGGTCAAGAGTTATGAAGGCCTGTACGGCTCAGGTGAGTGGAGCCTGGTTCTCTAATGAATCCCAGTTTTACCGAAGGCGTTGGAGCATTAATATATGCTCGGTCAACCAATCGATATCTTTTCTTATTGAGAAACAAAAGCAAATACGCAGGTTCTTGGGGCATTGTAGGCGGCAAAATTGATGCCGGTGAAACAGTCATGCAGGCCTTGGTCAGAGAAATACAAGAAGAAATTGGTGTGGACTATGCCAATCGCAAATTTATTCCATTGGAAACTTTTACTGCCGACAATCGCAAATTTGTCTACTACACTTTTTTGGTTAGCATTGACGATGAATTTGTTCCTGCACTAAATCACGAACATCGAGGTTACTGTTGGGTTGAATTAAACGATCACCCAAGGCCCTTGCATCCGGGCTTGTGGCGTAGTTTTAATTTTGATATTGTTAAGAAAAAAATTAAGACTTTAGAATCAATATTGGGTTAACCAATATCTGCTTCGATTACAAAATCTCTAAAACTGATTTGTCTAAAGTTTACTCGTCGTTGTAGTTCTGGTGAACATTCATACTTGAGTGTGGGACATACTCGTATAAACTCTGTTTCTTTGTAAGTATCCATAACTGCTGTCAACGTTTTGATGTAAAATGTGTGTTCAGAACGATTGGTATATCCGTCATATCCCAACAAGAATAATTTTTTATGTCCGTCAAAACAGGCCAAATAGGCCGCTAGTGCGCCTGCATCATAGGCTGGATTTTGTGGCACCAAATAAAATTTGCTGGGATATTTTACAATGTACTGTGCATTTGTATAAACAATGTGATCCTGTGGATATTCTGTGTCGGCGATAGCCTGAACCTTGGCTGGATCTGTGGCAATCAAAAAGTCTGGTTCAAATCCTTCGTTGATAACAAGGTTACAACCATAACTTTGAAGTTTGTCTCTAGCAAATAATCCACCACGGTGATTTTTAATTAAATTCAAATCAAAATCTTGACGACTGGGTCCATTGCCAATGGCCACCGCTTGTTTTGTGGTGTAGGTGCTAAAAACAGAGTTAGCCACATATTCTGTATTTGGTTCCCAGTTGTTGTTTTCCAATACTAGGTCTGTAACAATGCTTTCACCGGCATAACTGCTACGAAAAATTTGTTTTAATTTTTGCATTTTAAAATCTTCCCACAACCACTTCGATGGTTTCTATATTATTAGTATTTATGGAGACCAAGGCTTTACCTACCACACAGCCAGGTAAAAACTTGGCATTGTCAATCTTTTGTGCTACACCAGGAGTTGTGCTGGTTACCAACACATCGCCCTTGTTTACTGGGCCTTGAACACGACAAGGTACACGCCCTTGTAGTGCTACAGGCAAACCCGGATTTGCTGCATTCATAAGATAAGCAGGATTTGTACTTATTACTCCAGCCACACGTGGATCATGATCTTGTGTGGTCACAGTGATTTCTTTGTCTCCACCAAACACAACTACCGTGCCTGCGTCGTAGGTTTGATCGCCTTCGTAGTGTTCAGCCAAGTCAGCATATTTGGCCTGTACGCTGACACCATATACACTGTTCCACCAGGCTGTAGTACTACCTAAATTATAGGTTAGATTGGCACTTGGTACAATGTTGCCAGTTGCACTGGTGGTGCCTGCTAAAGTAATTGTTGTGACATTAGACACCGAGGCTATTCTTATACCTGTGGTTGCAGATGCCCAAGTAGTTAGCACCAAACTAGCATTTCCTAAACTAGAGCCTGTTGCTACAATACCGCTATCTCCTGCAGTGCTTAAACCATTGTAACTGCCCGATCCTATGTTGGGTATCAACGCAAGATTTCTGTTGCCATTGGTGAGACTTAAAATTTTAATTGCACTGGCCGAACCTGTAGAATCAGTTATTGACAACCCAGTGGTTCCACTAACTGACAACCCAGTTAATGTACCTACACTGGTTACGTTAGTTTGAGCCGCTGTACTCAATGTGCCTGTGAGTGTGGCACCTGAATTACCAATGGTACCTGCTGACACTGTGCTGGCTGTTATACCCCCAGCGTGATTGGTAGCTCCTGTGAATGTGCTGGTGCCGGTTACCGCTAAAGTGCTGGACACGTTGGCTGTGGTTGCAGCCACTGGACCCCAATGATTGCCTACAACACCTGTAACTGTGAGATTACCAGTGCTGGGATTATGAGTTAATGTGGTTGCAGTAAAACTACCAGTGTTGCCTGCTGTTTTGTCAGACAACATGGGATAGTATGTTGCGTTAGTGGTTGACGCTGTCACTGATTCGTACAGGCTTACATTGGCAGTTGACCAAGTTCCAGATGTTGATCCGGTGGCAAAAATATTGCCCGAACTTAAATTTGTAGACACTGCTGTGGTTGCAGCCAAACTGATAACGGTGCCTAAACTGGTCAGGCTACTGTTGACCACCCCAGATCCTAATGTGGTTGCAGTAAGTACACTGTTATTATCGATCTTGTATTGTTTGCCTGTGAGTAGATTTAGATCTTCGCTACTGGTCCAAGCGTCAGTGGCATCTGCCCAGGTAAATGTTTTGTCTGTAGTACCCTTGACTGTGATACCAGCGCCGTCGGCTGTGCTGTCTGTGGGTGTAGCAACATCTGCCAACACCATGTTTTTATCTTCAACAATCAAATTGGTTGTGTTAATATTGGTTGTGGTACCATTGACTGTCAAATTACCAGTCACTGTAGCATCACCCGACACTGCAAGAGAACCGGTTATGTTTGTGTTTCCAGTTATGTTTGCTGTGCCTGCAATGCTTATGGCGCCACCAATATTTACAGTACCACTAACGCCTGCACCACCCGTGACCGTTAATGCGCCAGTTGAAGTACTGGTACTGGCTATTCCAGAATTGGCCACCAAATTACCAAATGTGCCTGTGCTTTGTCCGCTGGCTGCACCAGTGACACTGAAACTACCACCTAGACTGTTTTGGAATGTAACTGCTCCATCAGTAGCACTGATAGTGGCACCATTCAAGTTGATTGTGTTGCCGGATAGATACAAATCCTTCCAACGCTGTGTTGGGCTACCTAGGTTATAGGTAACATTGGCGCTGGGCAACACATTGCCAGTAACTGTGACATTGGCTCCCACATTAAGAGCACCACTGACACCCACACCACCTGTGACTATGAAAGTTCCTGTGGTAGTGTTGGTACTGGCAACACCAGCATTGGCTGTCATTGTTCCTGTGACTTCATTGTAGTACAAGTACAAGGCTCCACCAAAACTGTTGGTGTCGTTGAATTGTATCTGGCCATTGTTACCACTAGCGCCGCCTCCGCCACCTGACGCATCAGTCCAGGTTAACAGTGTGGAGTTTAAAATAATTGGGGGTGTGGTTGTTAAACGAAAGGATTTACCTGCGTTGAAATTTCCTTCTTCCACGCTCAAGGTAGTACCAGAGGTGAGTTTGATGTTGGAGTCTGCGTCTAGACTTCTAGTCCAGGTACCATTGGACCCTGTGCCTACCACAGTCACATAGTATATGCCGTTTTGTGCAGCATTGGCCTGATTTTTAACCAACACACGATCTTTGATGGCTAATGTAACGCCGTCAACGGTGTTAGGCGCAGCACCAGTTAATGTTACATTTTCTGTTGTGGCTGCGCGAGCACTGTTTTTATGATCTGTGTCATAGATCTGACTGTATTTGGGTCTGGTTAAAGCCATGCATTTTATCCGTTTACACTATTTATCAAAAAACAAAAGGGGCCCAAAAGCCCCTTGTTTGTTTCAACAAAAACAGTTATAGACGTCCGACTACAATTTCAATAGTGCCTTTGGCTCCACTGAAATCTGCTAAAGCCTTACCAATAACTTGACCCAATTGTGCATCGTTGTTGGCTCGAGCAAAACCAAATCCTGCTGAAACCATTAGATCGCCTTTTTGTACTGGACCAGTTACCTTACATGGTACACGACCTTGTAGTGCTAGAGCCACCACATTTTGTCCATGTAAACTGCCGTTCATCAAGTGCGCTGGATTGGTACTAACTACACCAGCCACACGCTTGGTTCCATCAGTGGCAATAGTAACTTCTTTTTCGCCACCAAATTCTAGAACTGTGCCTGCTTCGTATTGTGCATCTGCTTGATAGTTTTCTGCCAAGTCCGCATATTTGGCTTGAGTTGACACACCATAGAATGTGTTAAACCAACTGCTTGGGCTGCCCAAATTGTATGTCAAGTTGGCTGTTGGAACAATACTACCTGTGACAGTAACTTCTCCGCCCACATACAACTTACCGCCAATACCCGCACCGCCAGCAACTACCAGTGCACCAGTACTGGTACTAGTAGACACTGTGCTGTTGGCCAACATCAATTGACCTGCATACACGTTGGCTGCTGTTGTACTAGCAAAAGACACTGTGGTAGTTGGTTTGGTTCCTAGACCATCAAAGAATCTCCAACTCTTAGTCACGCTGTCTCTTGTGACACCAGCATATTTGGTTCCACCATTCACATACTGAGTAACAATACCCGAATCTTGACTGTCGCCGTTGTTGGCATTGGCCAAGAAATTGATCGGATTTTCAATGGTCAATGTACTTGTACTTGTGGTTGATCCTGTACCGCCAATTGTGATGTTACCAACCAGGTTAAAGTTACCACCCACATACAAGTTACCTTGCAGGCCCACACCACCGTTAACACGTAACGCACCCGTTGTAGTGCTGGTTGCTGTTGTAGCAATATTAACTTCTACACCAGCCGGACGACCCGGTCTGCTGGTACCAACAATACGCATACGCTCGTTACCAGCCACAAATCCGTCGGTGGCAAATATAATATCGTTGGTTTGACCATTTTCGCTGGTAGCAATCACCAATGCTCCATCGCCGGTGGTTCCGGCTGGAGCACTCATAAACAAGTAACCATCATCGGCGCCTGTGATACCAAACGCTGCTGTGTTAAATGTTTCTGATGTTATGCCCATGTCCATCCAACCAGAATCATTGTCACCGTTGGAAGCGTAAGCAATAATGTCTGTTGAAGCACTAGCACCCGAGTTAAAGTTTTTAACAGCCACTTGTACAAAGTCATCGGCATTACCGGTCAACACAGTTGACGCATTAGTCAGACCCGAGTTGGGTTGATATACCAACGCACCACTTGAGTGGCTGGCTGGTGTAGTTCCACTTGTTCCACGTGTGATGCCAGTAAACTGTGTACTTGTTTTGCTGGTGTAGTACATGAGTTCGCTGTCAATATACAATGCTCCATGTACCAAAAATCCTGCAGTGCTGTTTACAGTGATTGTGGTTACTGAAGAATTGATTGAACTGCTTAATGTGGCTGTGGCATTGGCATCTGTAATCAACGATTTAGCATTAACGCCTTGATAAATTGCACCTGTTTGTGACATCAAATTACCTGTGACCAACAAACCGTCATTGTTGATAAATCGGCCTTGTATTTCACCTGTGGCAAAACCGCCGGCAGCAAACACAATGTCTCCGCGTGCGCCATCAGCAGTGGCCAACACCAAGTTACCACCTGTAGGCGAAGTGTTAGCATATTCTGGAGCACTTAAGAAAATATATCCGTCACCGGCCTTGGTAACAGCAAACGCTGGATCATTGAATGTGGTACTACAAATACCCATGTCAATATATCCAATGCCGTTGTCACCGGTATCAGCATAAGCAATATAGTCGCTACTAGCACTGCCTCCAGTATTTCTATTATGTAATCCTATCTGTACAAATGAGTTAATGTTGCCTGTAAACAAACCGGCTGGATCTGTGATACCAGCCGAGGATTCATAAGCTTTAGCCAGTGGTCCTTGATAAATTGTTCCGCCATCGGCTACTAGATTACCAGAAATATACAAACCATCGTTGGTTTTAAAACGCCCTTGTTCTGTACCTGTAGCAAATCCGCCCGCAGCAAACACAATGTCTCCGTGTGCTCCATCAGCAGTGGCCAATACCAAGTTACCACCAGTGGGATTTGAATTGGCAAAAGCAGGTGCGCTTAGAAAAATATATCCATCACCGGCCTTGGTTACTGCATAAGTTGGGTCGCTAAACAAACTGCTAGCAATACCCATGTCAATAAAACCGCCGTCGTTGTCACCTGTGTTGGCATAGGCAATAAAGTCTGTACTTGCGCTGTTGCCGGCACTGCGATTGGTTATGGCAAACTGTGTAAATGAGTTAACACTTTTAGAACCAACACTAATGGCATCTGTCAAGCCTGCGTTGGTAGCAAATGTGTCTGCTGTGTTGTCTGGGCTAACACTCAAATTACCACGTAAACTGGTTAACGCACCAGTCATCACATGCTCGGTTCCACCGTCAATGGTAAATGTTATGTTGCTGTCGGCTCCTGTATCATTGATTGTGATAGAAGAGTTATTTTTTGCAATTTGACTTACACCAACGTTACCAGTGATGTTTACATCACCACTGGTGTTAATTGTACCTGTGTCTGCGTCAATTGTTAACGGTCCTACTTGAAGACCGTTTCTTACTACAAAGTATGTATCTGCCATAGTTCCATATCTCCCTGTTGGCTGTTTTTATTAAATTGCTTGCAATACCGAGTCAACTCTGACTATGGTATTTGCGTTTGTTACATTTCCATACAATTTTACGTTGCCGCTGACAATGTTGGCTTCAAAATTGGTCAATGTATTACCGGCGGTGCAAAGTGCGCCGTATGTGGTATGCGACACAATACTACCATTGTGTACAACCAATATTTTTGCTATTTCTCTAATGTTGGTATTTTTAATTGTGGATGTCACTGTATACTCAGCACTGCTATAGGCTGTGGCGCTAAAACTGTCAATCACTATGTCGGCGTTATCCGTTACAATTGTTAGATTGGCATTGAGATTGACTTCAGCACCTGAGGTGTTCCACTGAGTGGTTGGCACAGTGCTGGTGCTTCCTGTATAAACATAAGCACCGTTGTTGTCAACCAAGAACTGCATGTAACCATTGGTACTTGCAATACCTGTAACAACTGCTGTGGTACTTAATCTACGAACATCAATCAAGTCACCTGTGGCAGGTGCTTCTGTAAATGTTAAAACATCGTTACCAGCACCGCCCACTGAGTAAGCAATAGTTGGGATCTGTATCACACCGTTGATACTAACAATAGTGGCTGCAGTAGTACTACTACCACTCATGTTAAATGCTGTGGTTGTGTCGTCGCCGTTGAACTGTTCGTCTACAATGACTGTGAACTGTGTGGTAATTTGATCCCACTCTGTGCCATCATAAATTTCCAATGCACTGACAGTGGTATTATAACGGAACATACCTTGTACGTCTGTGCCGCCCGAACTACTTGGACGTTGAGCATTGGTACCAGTTGGTACTATCATAGAGTCTGTGCTGTTGACAATCAACTTGGCGCCAGTTACTAATGTAGAGGCTGTGGCCGAATTACCAATCAAGACCTGATCATATGTGCTTCCAGCACGAGCCCAAACTAGTGTTTCGTCGTTGTTGCCTTTGATTACTGTGTCAAAACCAGCAGTCATGTTGCTGTTAAATGTGCTGGCGCCGCCAACAAACACGTTGGCCATGATGCCTGCGCCACCAG
>JACCDW010186452.1_pt1 | contig 57158 bp, 55 predicted proteins | sample 7449781 | NCBI WGS metagenome assembly JACCDW01 (sample SAMN15323449, study PRJNA562643) | freshwater metagenome | isolation source: river surface water | place: USA:Blue River Watershed | collected 2017-08-18
GGCGGCACGCCGGCGCTGGTGGGGTTGCCGAAGGTGGCCAGGCCCGAGCCGGCCTTGACCAAGAGCGCATCGGCGTGGCCGTGGTAGCAGCCCTCGAACTTGATGATCTTGCTGCGGCCGGTGGCGCCGCGCGCCAGGCGCAGCGCGCTCATGCCCGCTTCGGTGCCCGAGCTGACCAGGCGCACCATGTCCATGGAGGGCACGTGTTTGAGGATTTCTTCGGCCAGCTCGATTTCGCGCTCGGTTGGCGCGCCGAAGGAGAAGCCGTCGAGTGCGGCCTTTTGCACCGCTTCCAGCACGGCCGGGTGGCCGTGGCCCAGGATCATCGGGCCCCAGGAGCCGATGTAGTCGATGTATTTTTGGCCGTTGGCGTCCCAGAAATGGGCGCCCTGCGCGCGCTGCACAAAGCGTGGCGTGCCGCCGACGGCGCGAAAGGCGCGCACGGGCGAATTGACGCCGCCGGGGATCACCTGGGCGGCGCGGTCAAAGAGTTGCTGGTTGCGGTCGGTCATGGGGTGTGCAGCGGCGGGCGGAGACCCGGCGCTCAGTGTTTGGTTTCGTTGAAGGGCACTTCGAAGTAGTCGTTGCCGGGCGAGAGGCTGCCGTCGTCCTCGCCATCGCCCGCCTCGCCCTCGTCGGGCTGGGCCCAAAACAGGCGGTCGGGGATGACCTGGCCCATGCCGGGGCGAAAGCCTTCGTCCAGGCAGCGGTCGAGGTAGCTCAGCGCCTCGCGCGTGGCCTCGGGCAGGTCCATGCCGGTGGCCAGCAGCGCGGCCAATGCGGCCGACAGGGTGTCGCCGGCGCCGGCGAAGACGGCTTCGATGCGCTCGAACTTTTCGTGCGCGACCACGGTCTCGGGGGTGGCCAGCACATTGTCGATGTGCTGCTCGGGCAGCGGCACGCCGGTCACCAGCACATAGGGCACGCCGAGCTCGCTGGCGGCGCGCGCGATGTCGCGTGCGCTCGGGTTGCGCTCGCCGTCCCAGTCGGGCAGCAGCCAGCGGCGCAGGGTGCTGTGGTGGCCCACCAGCACGCTGGTTTGCGGCAGCAGGAGTTCGCGAAAGGCGTCGAGGTAGTCGTCGATTTTGTCGTCGTCCCACCACGAGAGGTTGGGCATGTAGGCGACCACGGGCACGCCGTCGTAGTCGTCGGCGAGTTCGGCGATCAAGGCGATGTTTTCAGGCGTGCCGGCAAAGCCGACCTTGATGACCTGCACCGGCACGTCTTCGGCGATGGTGCGGGCCTGTTCACCGACGGCGTCTTCGTCGAAGGGGTAGAAGTCCTGGATGCCACTGGTGTCGCGGGCATAGCTGCCCGTGACGACCGAGAGCGTGTGGGCGCCGACCGAGCCCATGGCCAGCACGTCGCCACTCAGGCCGCCGGCGCCGCTGGGGTCGTTGGCATTGAAGGCGAGCACGCAGGCCAGGCCCGCGACTTCGTGGTCGGTCTCTTCGGGCTCGGGGCTGTCGTCAGGGGTCTCGGTCATGCAGGGGTGTTCAGGGCGGGAAAGGGCGTGCGGCAAGGGTGCCCGATACAATCGAGTTCATTCTATTCGACTCTTTTTTCACACAAGATGGAACACAAAACCTGGATGTGCCTGATTTGCGGCTGGATTTACGACGAGGCTCTGGGTGACCCAGAGCACGGTATCGCGCCGGGCACCAAGTGGGAAGACGTGCCCATGAACTGGACCTGTCCGGAGTGCGCGGCGCGCAAGGAAGACTTCGAGATGGTGGCCATCTGACCCTGTGCCTTTGATCCGCACGGGCAGCGGGCCTTGCGCCTGGCGCCTCATGCTGCGGGTACGCAGAAATCGTCGCCACGCACAAGGCCCACTGCCCGTGCTGCGCTGACGGTGTTTCCCCAAGCCGCCGGTTCAGGCGGCTTTCTTTTTGACCACAGCGTAGCGCTCCAGGGTTTTTTCGCGCGCCTCGGCGTGGTCGACGATGGGGCGGGGGTAGCTTTTGCCGAGTTCGACGCCGGCCGCTTGCAATTCCAACTCGCCCGCCAGCCAGGGCGCGTGGATGGCCTTGGCGGACAGGCCCGCGAGTTCGGGCACGTAGCGGCGGATGAACTTGCCTTCGGCGTCGAATTTTTCGCTCTGGCTCACCGGGTTGAAGATGCGGAAGTAGGGCTGGGCGTCGCAGCCGCTCGAACTCGCCCACTGCCAGCCGCCGTTGTTGGCCGAGAGGTCAAAGTCATTGAGGTGGGTGGCGAAGTATTTTTCGCCCCAGCGCCAGTCCACGCCCAGGTCCTTGCACAAAAAGCTGGCCACCACCATGCGCAGGCGGTTGTGCATGTAGCCGGTCTGGTTGAGCTGGCGCATGGCCGCGTCGACCAACGGGTAGCCGGTGCGGCCCTGGCACCAGGCGTCGAACAGTTTGTGGCCGTGCGGGCCGTGGTCCCAGTGGATGGCGTCGTAGTCGCGCTTGAAGCTTTCACCCGCGCCCACGTGCGGGAAATTGGCCAGCACCTGCACGTAAAAGTCGCGCCAGATGAGTTCGGACAGCCAGACGCCCGCGCCCTCGCTGCCCGCGAGCATGCGCGCGTGCGCCTCGCGCGCGAGCTGGCGGATGGACACCGTGCCAAAGCGCAGGTGCACGCTCAGGTAACTCGGGCCCTTGATGGCCGGGAAGTCGCGGCGCTGGCCGTAGGCGTCGATGCGCTGCAAAAAGTCGGCCAGCAAAGTCTGCCCGCCCGATTCGCCGGCGGGGATGTGCAGCTCGGCCAGGTTGGTCGGCTCGAAATCGATGTCCGACAGGCGCGGCACCGGCTGGCGCAGGGCGGCGGGCACCGGTGCCAGGTGCTGGGCGTGGCGCTCGACCGGGTAGGCCTTCAGATAAAAATCGTTGACCTTGCGCAGCCAGGCGTTTTTGTAGGGTGTGAAGACCGAAAACGCGGTGCCCGACTGCGTCATCACTTCCTGGCGCTCGAACACCACATGGTCTTTGCAGGTGTGCAGCGCGATGCCGTGCTCGGCCAGGCGCCCGCGCACCTGGCCGTCGCGCAGCAGGGCGGCAGGCTCGTCGTCATGGCTGGCAAAGACCGCCAGTGCGCCCAGCTGCTGGGCCAGCTGCGGCACCTCGCGTTCGGCCAGGCCATGGCGCACGATCAGGCCACAGCCTTCGCCGCCGAGTTCGCGCAACTTCGCGTCCAGCTCGACCAGCGATTCGCGGATGAATTCGACGCGGCGGTCCGCGCGCGGCAGCGCATCGAGGATGGCGGTGTCGAACACAAAGGCCACATGCACCTGGCGGGCATGCCGCAGCGCGTGGTGCAGCGCGGCGTTGTCGTGCACCCGCAAATCGCGGCGCAGCCAGACCAGGGCGGAGGGATAGGCGTTGTCCATGGGGTTTGCCAAGAGGGGGAACCGTTAAAATCGGGGCTTATGTCCGCCGATTCTGCCTCCATCGACCTCACGCATCATTTTCTGATTGCCATGCCGGGACTGGAGGACGCGCTTTTCGGCCGCAGCGTCATCTACATGTGCGAGCACAGCCCCAAGGGGGCCATGGGCCTGATCGTCAACAAGCCCGGCGAACTGAGCCTGCAAGACCTGTTCGACAAGCTCGACATGCCGCTGCGCCGCGCAGACCTGGCCGCGAGCCCGGTGCTGCAGGGCGGCCCGGTGCAGACCGAGCGCGGCTTTGTGCTGCACGAGCCCATCCGCATGGAAGACCCCGCGCAGGACGGCGGCAGCATCTACGCCTCGACCCTGCAGGTGCCCGGCGGCCTGGAGATGACCACCTCGCGCGATGTGCTCGAAGCCCTGTCGGGCGGCGCCGGCCCGCGCCGCGTGCTGGTCACCCTGGGCTATGCCTCCTGGGGCGAAGGCCAGCTCGAATCCGAACTGGCCGAAAACGCCTGGCTCACGGTGCCGGCCCAGCCCGCCATCGTGTTCGACACCCCGCTGGCGCAGCGCTACGAGCAGGCCATGGCCTTGCTGGGCCTGTCGCCCTGGATGCTCTCGCCCGAGGCGGGCCACGCATGAGCCCCGGCGTGCACGGGGTGCCGGCCTCGCAGCAAAGCTTTCTGGCGCTGGACTATGGCCTCAAGCGCACCGGCGTGGCCGTGGGCAACCGCCTGCTCAAGACCGCGACCCCGCAAGGCACCATCGCGGCCGAGGGCGACGCCCGCTTTGCCAAGATCGCCGAGCGCCTCAAGGAGTGGCAGCCCGACGCGCTGGTGGTGGGCGTGCCCACGCACCCCGACGGCGGCGAACACGAAAACACGCTGCGCGCGCGCAAGTTCGCGCGCCAGCTGCGCGGCCGCTTTGGCCTGGCGGTCTACGAAGTCGATGAACGCTACAGCACCACCGAGGCGCATTCGCAAGGCGCCAAGGATGCCGATGCGGCGGCGGCGGCCATCATCCTCGAACAATTCTTAAGGAGCCTCCCATGAGCCCCCTCATGCTCGATGCCGAAGCCCTCTACCAGGAACTCTTGCGCGGCGTGCGCAGCCTGTGCGGCGCCGACACGCGGCTGGTGGGCATCCCCTCGGGCGGTGCCTGGCTGGCCGAGCGCCTGCAGCGCGACCTGGGTTTGCCGGGCCAGCACGGCCAGGTGTCTTCGGCCATGCACCGCGACGACTACGCGCAGCGCGGCCTGGCGGCCAGCGGCCAGACCCAGCTGCCCTTCGAGGTCGAGGGCGCCGACATCCTGCTGCTCGACGATGTGCTCTACACCGGCCGCACCCTGCGCGCCGTGCTGAACGAACTCTTTGACTACGGTCGCCCCGCGCGCGTGCGCCTGGCGGTGCTGGTCGACCGCGGCGGGCGCCAGCTGCCGGTGCAGGCCGACTGCGCGGTGGCGCGTGTGGCGCTGCCCGAGTCGCAATCGCTGGCGCTGGCGCGCGATGCGGCCGGTCGTTTCAGCTTCGAGGTGCAAAACCAGGCCTGAGGTGCACATGCTCTACAAACGCAACAACCCCCAACTGAACAAGAATGGCGAGCTGATCCACCTGCTCTCCACCGAGGGCCTGTCCAAGGACATCCTCACCCACATCCTGGACACCGCAGCCAACTTCGTGAGCGTGAGTGACCGCGAGGTCAAGAAGGTGCCGCTCTTGCGCGGCAAGAGTGTGTTCAACCTGTTCTTTGAAAACAGCACGCGCACCCGCACCACCTTCGACATCGCCGCCACCCGCCTGTCGGCCGACGTCTACACGCTCGACATCGCGCGCAGCTCGGCCAGCAAGGGCGAGTCGCTGCTGGACACCATCGCCAACCTGAGTGCCATGGCCGCCGATATTTTTGTGGTGCGCCACAGCGAGTCGGGCGCGCCCTACCTGATCGCCCAGCATGTGGCGCCGCATGTGCACGTGGTCAATGCCGGCGACGGTCGCCACGCCCACCCCACGCAGGCGCTGCTGGACATGTACACCATCCGGCACTACAAAAAAGACTTTGCCAACCTCACCGTGGCCATCGTCGGCGACGTGCTGCACTCGCGCGTGGCGCGCTCGGACATCCACGCACTCACCACGCTGGGCTGCGCCGAGGTGCGCGTGGTCGGGCCCAAGACCCTGGTGCCGGCCGACATGGCGCAGATGGGCGTGCGGGTCTTCCACAGTCTGGAAGAAGGCATCGCAGGCTGCGACGTGGTCATCATGCTGCGCCTGCAAAACGAGCGCATGAGCGGCGCGCTCCTGCCCTCGAGCCAGGAATATTTTGAAAGCTATGGCCTCACGCCCGAGAAGCTGCAGCGGGCCAAGCCCGACGCCATCGTCATGCACCCAGGTCCGATCAACCGCGGCGTCGAGATCGACTCGGCCGTGGTCGATGGCCAGCAAAGCGTGATCCTGCCGCAGGTGACCTTTGGCATCGCGGTGCGCATGGCGGTGATGAGCATTGTTGCGGGGAACGAAGCATGAAAATCCTGATCCAGAACGGCCGCGTGATCGACCCCGCCAGCGGCTTTGACCAGCCGGCCGATGTCGCCATCGCGGCAGGCCGCATCGTGGCCATCGGCCAGGCGCCCAGCGACTTCACGCCCAACCGCACGATCGACGCGACGGGTGCCATTGTGGCGCCCGGCCTGGTGGACCTGGCGGTGCGCCTGCGCGAGCCCGGCCACGAGCACGCGGGCATGCTCGAGAGCGAAATGGCCGCGGCCGCGGCCGGCGGCGTGACCAGCCTGGTCTGCCCGCCCGACACCGACCCGGTGCTCGACGAGCCGGGCCTGGTGGAGATGCTGCGCCACCGCGCGGAAAAGCTGCACCAGTCGCGCGTGCTGCCGTTGGGTGCGCTCACACGCGGCCTGCAGGGCGAGGTGCTGACCGAGATGGCGCAGCTGACGGCCGCCGGTTGCGTGGGCTTCTCGCAGGCCGAGGTGGCGCTGGCCAACACCCAGGTGCTGCAGCGGGCGCTGCAATACGCCAGCACCTTTGGCTACACCGTCTGGCTGCGCCCGCAGGAGCTGCACCTGGGCAAGGGCGTGGCCGCGAGTGGCCCGCTGGCCACGCGCATGGGCCTGTCGGGTGTGCCGGTGGCCGCCGAAACCATCGCGCTGCACACCATTTTTGAACTCGTGCGCGCGACCCGGGCGCGCGTGCACCTGTGCCGCCTCTCGAGCGCGGCCGGTGTGGCGCTGCTGCGCCAGGCCAAGGCCGAGGGCCTGCCGGTGACGGCCGACGTGAGCATCAACTCGCTGCACCTGACCGACGCCGACATGGGTTACTTCGACAGCCGCGCGCGCCTCACGCCCGTGCTGCGCCAGCAGCGCGACCGCGAGGCGCTGCGCGCCGGCCTGGCCGACGGCACGCTGGACGCGCTGGTGTCCGACCACACGCCGGTCGACGCCGACGCCAAGGCCTTGCCCTTTGCCGAGGCCGAACCCGGCGCCACCGGCCTGGAGCTGCTGTGGAGCCTGGCGCTCAAGTGGGCGCAGGACGATCGCCGTGACATCGCCCAGGTGCTGGCCACGCTCACGGCCGGTCCGGCCAGGGTGCTGGGCGCCAGCCTCTCGGCCTTGCAGGGCTCGGTCGGCCACCTGGCCATTGGCGCGGTGGCCGATGTGGTCGTGCTGTCTGCCCAGGGCCACTGGACGGTGCACGAAGGCGGCCTGCGCAGCCAGGGCAAGCACACGCCGTTTTCGGGCTACGAGTTGCCGGGGCAGGTGCTCGCCACCCTGATCGGTGGCCATCTGGCCCACGAAGCCCGGCGGTCCGCCTGATCGGCGGCCACTGCAACGCCGACGCCAGCGCCGCCACCATGCGCACGGCCCGGGCCCTCTGGAAAATCCTGCGCGGCCTGTGGCATGTGCTGCTGGGCCTGTGGGTCATCGCGCGGCATTTCCCGCGCCTGGGGCGCGAGGCGCGTGAAGAACGCGTGCAGGTCTGGGCGCTGCAATTGCTGGCGCTGTGGGGCATCCACCTGAAAGTGCGTGGCCAGCCGGTGGTGTGCGGCCCCGCGCTGATGGTGGCCAACCACATTTCCTGGCTCGACATCCTGGTGATCCACGCCGCGCGTTTTTGCCGCTTCGTCTCCAAATCCGACATCCGCGCCTGGCCCCTGATCGGCACGCTCGCCAGCGGCGCGGGCACGCTCTACATCGAGCGCGCGAGCCGGCGCGACGCTTTGCGCATGGTGCGCGACATGGCCGAGGCCATGCAGGACGGCGATGTGGTGGCGGTTTTTCCCGAAGGCACGACCAGCGACGGGCGCACGCTGCTGCCCTTTCATGCCAACCTGATCCAGGCGGCGATCGAGGCCGATGCGCCGGTGCAGCCGATGTCGCTGCAATTCGTCGACGCCCGCAGCGGCGCGCCCACCTTCGCGCCGTGCTACATCGGCGACGACACCCTGCTCGGTTCGGTGTGGCGAACGCTGTGCGCCGAGCCGATCACGGCCCGGGTCCATTTCGGCGCGCCGCAAGCGGCGATGGGCCGCGACCGGCGCCAGTGGGCCGCGGATCTGCGGCAGGCGGTGATCGCCTTGCGCGACCAGGACGTCGATCAGGGCTGAGGCGCGTGCGCGTCCTGCGGCCCGCGGTGCGGGCAGGACGCGGCGCCGCCTTGTGCGCAGGGCATCTGGCACAGCTCGCGCCCCTGCACCGGGCAGGCGCGGTTGAAGGTGACCACATGGTCGACCTCGGCGCGGATGCCGATCCACTCGCCCACCGTGTGGTCGTGGTGGCTGGGCACATGGGCCATCACGGTGTGGCCGCTGTGCAGGCGCAGGGTGTAGAGGAATTCGGAACCGCGGAAGGCCTTGCGCACGATCTCGGCCTTCACCGGCGCGTCGTCGTCGTGCACGATGTCGTCGGCGCGCAGCAGCACATCGCACTCGCCGCCCACAAAGGCGCAGGGCAGGGGGCATTCGGCCACGTCGGTCAGCGTGCCCACCGGCGTGTCGACCACCACCTGGCCCGCCACTTCGCGCAGCGTGGCCGGCGTGAACACGCCGTGGCCGATGAAGTCGGCGACAAAGCGCGTGGCCGGCCGGTGGTAGAGGCTGTAGGCGTCTTCCCACTGGTGCAGCTGGCCCTCGTGCATGACGCCGATCACGTCGCCGATGGCGAAGGCCTCGAGCTGGTCGTGCGTGACCAGCAGGGCGGTCGCGTTGGCGGCCTTGAGGATGTTGCGCACCTCGTGCGCCAGGCGCTCGCGCAAATCCACATCGAGGTTGGAAAAGGGTTCGTCCAGCAAGAGCAAATCGGGCCGGGGTGCGAGCGCGCGCGCCAGCGCCACGCGCTGCTGCTGGCCGCCCGAGAGCTCGTGCGGGTAGCGCTCGGCCGCGCCCTCCAGGCCGACCAGGGTGAGCACCTCGGCCACGCGCTGCGCGCGCTCGGCCTTGGGCCAGTCGTGCAGGCCAAAAGCCACGTTGCGGCCCACGCTCAGGTGCGGGAACAGGGCGTAATCCTGGAACACCATGCCGACGCGCCGGCGCTCGGCCGGCTCGGTGCGCCCGGCTTCGCTGACCAGGCGCTGGGCCACATGGATGCGGCCGGCGCTGACCGGCTCCAGGCCGGCCACGGCGCGCAGCAAGGTGGTCTTGCCGCAGCCCGAGGGGCCGATCAGCACGCCGATGTCGCCCGCGCGCAGGCCCAGCGTCACGCCGCTGACGGCCGGGCGCGGGCGGCCCGGGTACTGCACATCGAGTTGGCTGATCTCCAGGAACATGCAGCGATTGTAGGAGTTCGCCCGCCGCCACCGGCCCTGCAGGGCGCATGGCCTCTGGCCCCGGGGGCGACGGTGGCGCGCGGCGCGCGAGCGGGCAGCGCGCCGGGCACTTTTACAATCGGGCGCATGTTGCGTTCTGTCCGTGCCAGCCTGTCGGGGTTGGGTCTGCCCCTCTTGGCCCTGCTGGCGCTGGCGCTGGCCTTGCCGGTGCTGGCGGTGCTCGCCTCCTGGCTGCAGTGGTCGGCGCAGACGGCGGACATCCTGCGCGAGATGGCCGCCACCGTTTTGCCCGACTACGCCGGCACCACCGCTTGGCTGTGCCTGATGGTGGCGCTCGGCGTGGCGCTGCTGGGCTTGTCGACCGCCGCGGCGGTGACGCTGTTCGAGTTCCGCGGGCGCGCCCTGTTCGAGTGGCTGCTGCTCTTGCCGCTGGCCATGCCGGCCTATGTGGTGGCCTACGCCTACACCGACTTTTTGCAGTACAGCGGCCCGTTGCAGGTCGCGCTGCGCAGTGCTCTGGGCTGGCAGGGCGCGCTGTGGCCCGATGTGCGCAGCGTCTGGGGCGCGGCCCTGGTGTTCACCGTCTCGCTCTACCCCTATGTCTATTTGCTCGCGCGCACCGCCCTGGTCGAACGCGTGGCCAGCCTGATGGAGGCGGCGCGCCTGCTGGGCGCGCCGCTGCACCGGCGCATCCGTGAAATCGCGCTGCCGCTGGCGCGCCCGGCGCTGGCCGCCGGCATGGCGCTGGCGCTGATGGAGACGCTGGCCGACTTCGGCGTCTCCAGCTATTTCGGCATCCAGACCTTCACCGCCGGCATCTACAAGGCCTGGCTGGCGATGGACAACCGCGTCGCGGCCGCGCAGCTGGCGACCGTGCTGCTGGCGCTGGTGCTGCTGCTGCTGCAGCTGGAGCAGCGTGCCGAGCGCCGCCTGCGCTTTGCCCAGGGCCGCGTCTCACGCCAGGGCGCGGCCGAGTCACAGCCGGTGCGTCTGCGCGGGCGCGCGCAGGCGCTCGCCTGGGGGGTGTGCGCGCTGCCGGTTTTGCTGGGCTTTGTGCTGCCGGTGCTGATCTTGCTGCGCGCCTTGCTTGGCAGCGACGAGGCCTTGCCCTGGGCGCGCTTTGGCGAGTGGGCCTGGAACAGCCTGCGCCTGGGCGCGGTCACTGCCGTGCTCGCGGTGGCGGCGGCGCTGTGGCTGGCCTTTGTGGCGCGCCGCCAGGCCAGCGTCTGGAGCCGCGCGCTCACGCAGCTGGTGGGCATCGGCTATGCGATCCCGGGCGCGGTGGTGGTGGTCGGCCTGCTGCTGCCGCTGGGCTGGGTGCAGCAGCTGTGGCCGGGCAGCCCGCTTGGGGCCTGGATCACGGCGACCTCGCTGGGTCTGGTCTGGGCTTATCTGGTGCGCTTTTGCGCCGTGGCGCTGCAGTCGGTGCACAGCGGTTACGCGCGCATTCCCGCGAGCCTGGACGATTCGGCCCGCATGCTGGGCGTGACCGGCTGGGGCCTGCTGCGCCGCGTGCACGCGCCGCTTTTGCGGCGCACCACGGTAGCGGCGCTGCTGCTGGTGTTCGTGGACGTGATGAAGGAGCTGCCGGCCACGCTGGTGCTGCGGCCCTTCAACAGCGACACGCTGGCTGTGGTGGCCTACCAGCTCGCGCGCGACGAGCGCCTGGGCGAGGCCGCGCTGCCCTCGCTGGCGCTGGTGCTGGTGGGCCTGATTCCGGTGGTACTGCTCAGCCGCACCTTGCGCCAGGACCGCGCCTGAGCCGGCGGCTCACAGCCCTTCGAGGATGATGACGGTGCGTTTGGCCGCGCGCTGGCTGATCGGCAGCACGGCCTGGTAAGCCTCGGAGTTGTAAAAGCGCTGGGCCTGCGCCACCGAGTCGAAGCGGATCAGCACCATGCGCTTGGGTTGCCAGAGCTCGGTTTCCTTGAAGTCCATGGCGCCGCCGCGGGCCAGGTACTGGCCACCGAACTGCTCGACGATGGGTTTGGCCTGCAGCTTGTACTGCTCGTAATGCTCGGGATCGGTGAGGTCGGTGTCGACCACCAGGTAGGCGCTCATGCCGGGTCTCCTTGTGCCTTCGGGTGTGGGTGGGCACTTTAGCAGCTTGCGCGGGGCCGGCGCCGCGGGGCTTTTCGGTCACAATCGGGCCACACGCCGATCACTTTCTGCCACCCACCCCAGCCCTGCCATGGTCAAAAAGGCCAAACCCCTGGTCGATGACACCGACCCGCGCCCCGACGAAGTCTTTGAAAAGGCCGCCGAGGTCTTTCGCGTCATGTCCGCGCCCATGCGCCTGCGCATCATCAGCGCCTTGTGCCATGGCGAAAAGAACGTGGGCGAGCTGCTGGCCGAGATCGACACCACCCAGCCCAATATGTCGCAGCACCTGAACACGCTCTACCAGGCGGGGGTGCTGGGCAAGCGCCGCGAGGGCGTGCAGATTTACTACCGGATCGTCAACGACAAGGTGGTGTCCCTGTGCCGCGCGGTGTGCGTGCAGATCGCCAGTGAAAGCCCGACGTCAGTTTGAAGTCGGGTTTTCACTGCGCCGCAGCGCTTGCGGAAGGCGCTAACATTTATTCATAAGGAGATACGAATGAAAAAGTTTTTGGCCCTGTGCCTGGGTTTGCTGGTCTCGGGTCTGGCGTTCGCCCAAATCAAGGTGGTCTACCACCTGAGCGAAGGCATCCCGCAGGCCTCGCGCGCCATTGGCAACATCCGCAACCACCTGGCGGCCGACCCGAGCGCCAAGATCGTGGTGGTCACGCACGGCCTGGGCATCGACTTTTTGATCGACGGCGCCACCAACCAGCTCGACCAGCCCTTTGCCGGCAGCATCAGCGACCTGGCCAACAAGGGTGTGGAGTTCCGTGTCTGCAACAACACCCTGGTCTCGCGCAAGATCGCGGCCGACAAGATCGTCATGGACGCCAAGGTCGTGCCTTCGGGCGTGGCCGAAGTGGCGCGCCTGCAGGCCAAAGAAGGTTTTGTCTACCTGCGCCCCTGAGTCGGGCCGCAGCCATTCATTGAAGGAGTGTTCATGAAGCTTCAACACGCTATGACGGCGCTGGCCCTGCTGGCCGCCAGCGGCCTCGCGCAGGCGCAAGACGCGCTGCAGGTGCGCAGCTGGGCCGCGGCCTGCGCCAACTGTCACGGCACCGATGGCCGTGCCCAGCCGGGCATGGAGTCGCTGGCCGGCGCCAACAAGGACGAGATGGTCAAAAAGATGCTGGACTTCAAGGCCGGCCGCAAGCCCGCCACCATCATGCACCAGCTGGCCAAGGGCTATTCGGACGAGCAGATCGTCGCCATCGCCGGCTACTTCGCCGCGCAGAAGAAGTGAGGAGTCCCCGCATGCAACGTCGACACATTCTGCAAGCCGGCTCCGCGCTCGGCGCCCTGGGCCTGGTTTCGGGCTGCGCCAGCATCGGTGGCAACCGCCCCAAAGTCGTGGTCATTGGCGCTGGCTACGCCGGCGCCACCGCCGCCAAGTACATCCGCATGTGGAGCGAGGGCGGCATCCAGGTGACCCTGGTCGAGCCCAACGACAACTTTGTCTCCTGCCCGATTTCCAACCTCGTGATTGGCGGCAGCAAGACCATGGCCGACATCACCACGCCCTATGACAACCTGTCCCGCCGCCACGGCGTGCAGATGGTCAAGGACCGCGTGGCCAGCATCGACGCGGCCAAGCGCATCGTCAAGCTGGCCGGCGGCAGCGAGCTGCCCTACGACCGCCTGATCGTCTCGCCCGGCGTGGACTTCATGTGGGAGTCGCTGCCCGGCATGGCCAAGCCCGGCGCGCAGGACAAGGTGCTGCACGCCTGGAAGGCCGGTCCGCAAACCCTGGCGCTGCGCAAGCAGCTCGAGGCCATGCCCGACGGTGGCGTGTTCGCCATGTCGATCCCGCTGGCGCCCTACCGTTGCCCGCCCGGCCCCTACGAGCGCGCCTGCCAGGTGGCCGAATACTTCAGCAAGGCCAAGCCCAAGAGCAAGGTCATCGTGCTGGATGCCAACGACGATGTGACCTCCAAGGGCCCGCTGTTCAAGAAGGCCTGGGCCGAGCGCTACAAGGGCATCATCGAGTACCGCCCCAAGCACAACGTCACCGACGTGGATGCGGCCACCAACACCCTCAAGTTCGAGTTCAACGACGACGTCAAGGCCTCGGTGCTCAACGTCATCCCCAACATGCGTGCGGGCGATGTGGCGGTCAACGCCGGTCTGGCCACGGCCAACAAGCGCTGGTGCGAGGTCGACTTCCTGACCTTCGAGTCCAAGGCCGCGCCGAATGTGCACGTGCTGGGCGATGCGATCCAGATCGCACCGGCCATGCCCAAGTCCGGCCACATGGCCAACCAGCACGGCAAGGCCTGCGCCGCCGCCGTGATCGCCCTGCTGACCGGCAAGCCCGTCAACGCCCTGCCGATCTACAACAACACCTGCTACAGCTTCGTGAGCTCGGAAGACGTGGTGCACGTGGCCAGCGTGCACCGCTACGACGCCGAGAAAAAGACCATGCTCACGGTGCCCGGTTCGGGCGGCGTGTCTTCGGCGGCCAACGAGCTGGAAGGCCGTTACGCATTGGCCTGGGCGCGCAACATCTGGGCCGACACGCTGGCCTGAAGCCACGTGGACAGACAACGCCGCGGTCGCAAGACACGCGGCGTTTTTTTCGCAAGACACATTCGGAGATCCGCATGAACACAATGTCCCGCATCGCCCACGGCGCCCTCTGGCTGGCCGCGCTGGGCCTGTCGGCCAGTGCCTTGGCCCAGGCCGACGAGGCGCGCGCGAAAAAAATCGTGGGGGGCGTGTGCTTTGTCTGCCATGGCGCCGAGGGCGAGTCTTCCAGCGAGGTGTTTCCGCGCCTGGCCGGCCAGCACTGGGAATACACGGCCAAGCAGCTCGAGAACTTCAAGAGCGGCAAGCGCAAGAGCACGGCCATGGCCGACATGGTGGCCAAGCTCACGCCCGACGAGATGGTGGCGCTGGGCAAGTACTTCGAGAAGCAAGTGCATGCGCCCGAGCCGCCCAAGGACAAGGGCCTGGCCGCGGTGGGGCAATACCTCTACCACCAGGGCAACCGCTTCAGCGGCCTGGCCGCCTGCGCGAGCTGCCATGGCCCCGAGGCCAAGGGCACGGCCAGCCTGCCGCGCCTGGCCGGCCAGTTCGCCAGCTACACCGAAACCCAGCTCAAGCAGTTCAACCAGCGCGAGCGCACCAACGACAACGCGGTGATGCACGCGATCGCGAGCAAGATGACGCCGCTGGAGATGGCCGCGGTGGCCGAATACCTGAGCGGCAAATGACCCAGCCGCGCGCGCTCAGGGCGCGCGGCTGAGCGCGGGGCTGTCGAGCCAGCGGTCGGTCAGGCCCCCGCCCAGCCACATGCCCAGCAGGCTGAGCCAGGCGGTCAACGCAAAGAGGCTGCCGCCCGTGACGCCCGCGCCCACCGCGCAACCGCCCGCCAGCATGGCGCCAAAACCCATGAGCACCGCGCCCGCGATGTAGCGGCGCATGCTGTAGCCGTCCTGAAAGCCTTCGAGCTTCCAGTCGCCGCCGACCAGCGCTCCCAGGAAGGCGCCCAGGAAGACGCCGGGCATCAGACCGAAATCGAAACCGATGGCGGGCGCGGGCCACTGCACCGCGCGCATCAACCACTCGGCCGAGGGGCCGCTGAAGGTCAGGCCCTGGATCTGCACCGGCTCGAAACTCTCGCGCGCCACCCATTGCGAAAAGCCCCAGGCCGCCGCCACCGTGAGCCCCGTGCCAATGCCGCCGATCCACATCCAGTGGCTGCTGGCGCGGTTGCGCCAGGCGAAGAACAGGGCAGCCGCCAGCCACAGCAGACCCAGGCCCAGACCGCCGCCGTGGCCCAGCTGCAGCCAGGCCAGCAGGTCGCGCGCGGCACCGCCCTCGACCGTCCACCAGCCGCTGATCTCGCTGCGCAGCGGGGAGAGCGCGCCCGCCAGCGTGGCCTGCGCGCTCACCGCAAAAATCAGGCCCGAGAGCAGGGCGCGCAAATTGCCGTTGGCCGACAGCACCAGCAGGCGGCTGGCGCAGCCGCGCGTCATGACCATGCCGGCGCCAAACACCAGGCCACCGACCAGTGCCCCCGACAGGCTGCCGCGCGCGGCGATCTGGCGCGCGCTGCCGGTGTCGAGCAGGTGGAAATACGCCAGCAGCTGGACGCCGATGACCGCCGAGGCGAAGGCGAGCAGCCAGACGCTGAGTTTTTCGCCAAAGCGCCGGTGCCAGAACTCGATGACAGCGGCGCGCAGGCAAAAGCGCGAGCGCTGTGCGAGAAAGCCGAAGGCCAGCCCAATCAGCAGGCCACCCACGGCCAGCACCGGCCGGTGACCCCAGGCCTCGAGCCATTGCGCCATGTCCATGCGAACCCCTTCATATCAGTATTGACTGATATGAATGCTAAGGCCAGCGGCCGTGTGCCGGCTTGAGGTGCGTCAAGTCGCTGGACTCGGACCGGCGTCAGACCGGCCAGCCCATGCGCTGGTGCAGCTTCCACGACAGGCCGGCGCCGACCCAGATCGCGATCAGGGTCAGCCAGGCGGTCAGCGCGAACAGGGCGCCACCGGTCATGCCCGCGCCCACGGTGCAGCCGCCCGCGAGCACCGCGCCAAAGCCCATGAGCACGGCGCCCGTGATGTAGTGGCCCAGCTTGTTGTCGGTCTTGAAGCCTTCGAAGCGGAATTCGCGCCAGGCCAGCGCCGCCACCAGCGAACCGACAAAGGTGGCGGGCAGCAGACCCGCATCGAAGCCGAAACCGGGCACCGAGGCCGAGGACAGCACGCGCATCAGCCATTCGGCCGAGGGGCCGGCAAAGCTCAGGCTCTGGATCTGCACGGCCTCGAAGGAGGCGCCGGCCACGGCCTGTGTCATGCCCCAGCCGCCCGCGATGGTGAGGCCGGTGAGCAGCGCGCCGAGCGCGAGCCAGCCGCGGCCGCGGTGCTGGCGCCAGAACAGCGCAGCGGCCAGCGCCAAACCCAGCAAGGCCAGTGCCAGGCCGCCGGCGGCGCCCAGGCCGCTGCTGGTCAGCAGGTTGCGTTGCGCGCCCCCGTCGATGGGCCACCAGCCGGACATCGTCTGGCGCAGCGGCGCCAGCCAGCCCGCGATGCTGGCCTGCACCGTGACGGCGAACACCAGGCCCGAGAGCAGGGCGCGCAAATTGCCGTTGGCCGACAGGATGAGCAGGCGGCTGGCGCAGCCGCGCGTGAGGATCATGCCGGCGCCAAACAGCAGACCGCCCAGCACGGCGCCGGTGATGCTGCCGGGCCCGGCGATGAAGCGCGCGGTGTCGGCTTTGAGGCCGCCGCCGAAGGCCAGCAGCTGCGTGCCGGCGACCGCCGCCGCAAACGCGAGCAGCCAGACGGTGAAGCGCTCGCCAGGCTGACCCTGGCAGCATTCGATGACCGCTGCGCGCGCGCAAAAGCGGCTGCGCTGCGCGCACAGGCCAAAGACCAGGCCCAGCAGGGCGCCGCTGGCGGCCAGGACGTTGGCATCGCCCCAGGTTTCAAGCAGGCTGGCGAGATTCACGACGGGAGACCTTTAATTCAATGTATGCTTATATTGGGCATTCCAGACTTTGGAATGCACGGAACTGTGCGTATTTTCGCTGCTTTGCGCCATGAACCCGTTCATGACCCCTTCAAATGGTTTTTCCGCCGACCGCCGCCGCTGCGGCCTGGCCCTGGCCAGCCTGGCGCTGCCGCTGTGGGCGCGCGCGCAGCCGGCACCCGCCAGCCTGCCGGCCGCGCGCTCTTTGCCCGACGAATTGGGCTTGGCGCTGCAGCGCGGGCAGCCACTGCTGGTGATGGTCAGCCTGGAAGGCTGCGTGTACTGCCGCATCGTGCGCCAAAGCCACCTCGCGCCCATGGCGCGCGAGGGCTTTCCCTTGGTGCAGGTCGATATGCGCAGCGCGCAGGCGGTGCGCGATTTCGCGGGTCGGGTCACGACCCACGATGAACTCGCGCGGCGCTGGAAAATTTCGGTCACGCCCACCCTGCTGTTCTTCGGTGCCGGGGGCCAGGAAGTGGCCGAGCGCATGGAAGGCGCTTACCAACCCGATTTTTACGGGCCCTATCTGGACGAGCGCCTGGCCCGGGCGCGCAGCCGCCTGCGCGGCTGAACGGCGCTGCCCGCGCGCCACAGACCTTTTGCAAGGCTTGCCGTGATCCCGATCCGCGTCGACTCCGCCTGGAAGGGCATCTCGGATTGCCGCAGCTGCGGCATCCGCGACATGGTGCTGTTTGCCGACCTCAACGAACAGGACTTCGGCCAGATCCACGCCCCCATCGACGACCTCGAGTTGGCGGCCGATGCGGTGCTGTTCAGCGAAGGCGAGGCCGCGCTGGGCGTCTACACGCTGCGCAAGGGCATGGTCAAGCTGGTGCGTTCGACCGCCGACGGACGCGCGCGCATCGTGCGCGTGCTGCGCCCGGGCGATGCGATTGGCCTGGAGGCGCTGGTCACCGCCCACCACGACACCGAGGCGGTGGCCATGGGGGCCAGCAGCGTGTGCCGCATCCCGCTGTCGGTGCTGCACCACCTGTCGGCGCATTCGCCGCGACTGCATCGGCGCCTGATGCAAAAGTGGCAGCAGGCCCTCAAGGACGCCGACGATTGGCTGGCCGAACTCAATTTCGGCAGCGCGCGCCAGCGCGTGGCCGGCCTGGCCCTCAAGATGCGCGACGCCGATGATCCGCGCATGACCTCGTTTTTCGCACGCGAGGACATGGGCGCCATGCTCGACCTCAAGCTCGAGACCGTCAGCCGCGAGATCAGCGCGCTGGTGCGCGAAGGCCTGATCCGCCCGGTCGACAAAAGCGGTCGCCGTTACGAAATTCTGAACGAGCCGGGCCTGATGCCGCCCTGAAATTCAGTGAAATCCCTAGTGCATTCGCGCCCACCGCAGCGCGGCAGCGGCGCGATTTTCCGTTAAATTAGCCTGCAGTTATATTTGAGCGTCATCACGAGGAGCACCGCATGCAACGCATCACCGCCGCACTGGCCCTGACCGCCCTGTTCTCGGCGCCGGCCTTTGCCAGCCTGGACCTGGCCAAGAAAAACGCCTGCATGGCCTGCCATGCCGTCGACAAGAAGCTGGTGGGCCCGGCCTACCAGGACGTGGCCAAGAAGTACGCCGGCAAGAGCGCCGACGAGCTGGCCAAGAGCATCAAGGCCGGCGGCTCCGGCAAGTGGGGCCCGGTGCCCATGCCGGCGCAGGCGGCCCTGAGCGACGCCGATGCCAAGACGCTGGCCGCCTGGATCCTGTCGGGCGCCAAGTGAGCCGCGCATGACGCTGCCAGCACAGGCGCTGTGCAGCGGGCCTGGGTCCGCCCGCCGCCCGGCCGGCGTTTTTCATGGAGACCGAACATGAAGCTACGCACGCCCTGGCTGCTGCTCGCCTTGGCCGCGCTGGCGCCCATGGCGGGCGCCGAGCCCGCCTTGTTCCAGGGGGCCGATCTGCAACTGGGTCGCCAGCTGATCGCCGAGCACCAATGCAGCGCCTGCCACACGCGGCGCGTGGGCGGCGATGGCAGCGCCATTTACAAGCCCGCCGGACGCATCAACACGCCGGCCTTCCTGCGCGGCATGGTCGAGCAGTGCAACACCGAGCTCAATCTGGGCCTGTTTCCCGAAGAGGTGACGGCGGTGGCGGCTGTGCTCAACCGCGAGCACTACAAATTCAAATGAGCGCGCTCGCCGGGCCGGGCGGACGCTGTAATCCCTGATTCAGCCAAGTCGTCTATCGTATATATTCGCACATTCGAATATAAAGAATGTCGGTTCAAAGGCGGTCGCGGCCCCAGGCAGGCGGCGGCCCTTCGGTCGGCGAGGGCCTCATGGCCCGCAACGAGGAGTTCGTGTGAAAGAAGACAACATCCACTCGGGCAGGGTCCAAAAAGCGCCCGAGAATTTCCTCAACCAGGAGGGCATCCGCACCGTCTTTGCCGAAGGCAAGCGTGGGCGACGCGACTTCATCCGCCGCGCGTTTGCCGCGGCGGCGGCCGGTGCGGCCGCGCCCGCCGCGCTGGCGCAAGGCAACCCCGTGCCCAGCGAGGGAGGGGACCCGAACATCCTGAACCTGCCCGAGCACGCCACCGGCCTGGGCCAGGGCGTGGCCTCGGACAACGGCTATGGCAAGCCCTCGAAATACGAGAGCAATGTGCAGCGCCGCCAGAGCCCGGGCCTGACGCAGACCACGCAGGCCTCGGTCTCGTTCGCGCCGCTGCAGTCGCTGTTTGGCATCGTCACGCCCAGCGGCCTGCACTTCGAGCGCCACCACCAGGGCTGGTGGGACATCGACCCCTCCAAGCACCGCTTCATGGTCAACGGCATGGTCAAAAAGCCCATGGTCTTCACCATGGACGAGCTCATGCGCCTGCCCTCGGTCTCGCGCTTTCACTTCATCGAATGCGGCGCCAACACCGCGGTCGACTGGGGCAATGTGGCGGTGCCCACGGTGCAGTACACGCACGGCATGATTTCCTGCAGCGAGTTCACCGGCGTGCCGCTGATCACGCTGCTCGAGATGGCCGGCGCCGACCTCAAGAATGGCAAGTTCGTGCTGGCCGAAGGCGGTGACGGCTCGGCCATGACGCGCACCATCCCCATGGGCCTGATCACCTCGGGTGAGGTGCTGGTCGCCTATGGCCAGAACGGCGAAATGCTGCGCCCCGAAAACGGCTACCCTCTGCGCCTGGTGGTGCCGGGTGTGCAGGGTGTGAGCTGGGTCAAATACCTGCGCCGCGTCGAAGTCGGCGACCAGCCCTATGCGGCCAAGGACGAGGCGGTGCACTACATCGACCTCATGCCCGGCGGCCTGCACCGCCAGTACACGGGCATCCAGGAATGCAAGAGCGTGGTCACCACGCCCTCGGGCGGCCAGGTGCTGCTCGACAAGGGCTTCTACAACATCACCGGCCTGGCCTGGTCGGGCAAGGGCAAGATCAAGCGGGTGGACGTGTCGGTCGATGGTGGCCGCCACTGGCGCCAGGCCCGTCTGGAGACGCCGGTGCTGTCCAAGGCGCTCACGCGCTTCAACCTCGACTGGGTCTGGGACGGCAAGCCCGCCATCATCCAAAGCCGTGCGCAGGACGAGACCGGCTTTGTGCAGCCGACCTACCAGCAGCTGCGCGCGGTGCGCGGCACGCGCTCGATCTACCACAACAACGCCATCCAATCGTGGCTGGTGCAGGAAAACGGCGAGGTGAAAAATGTCCAGCTTTCGTAATGCCCTGCTGACCATGGCGCTGCTGGCCCTGGCCGGTGTGGCCCTGGCGCAAAGCGACAAATACCCCGGTCTGGGCCGCGCGGCCACACCCAAGGAGGTGGCCGCCTGGGACATCGATGTGCGACCCGACTTCAAGGGCCTCCCGCCCGGTTCGGGCTCGGTGGCCAAGGGCCAGGACGTGTGGGAAGCCAAGTGCGCGCACTGCCACGGCATCTTTGGTGAATCGAATGAGGTCTTCAGTCCGCTGATCGGCGGCACCACGGCCGAGGACATCAAGACCGGGCGCGTGGCCAACCTCTCGCGCAGCGACTACCCGGGCCGCACCACCATCATGAAGGTGGCCACGGTCTCGACGCTTTGGGACTACATCAACCGCGCCATGCCCTGGACCAACCCCAAGACGCTCACGACCGAAGAGGTCTATGGCGTGCTGGCCTACATGCTGAGCCTGGCCAACGTCGTGCCCGAGGACTTCACGCTGTCGGACAAGAACATCGCCGAGGTGCAAAAACGCATGCCCAACCGCCATGGCATGACCACCGCACACGCCATGTGGCCGGGCAAGGAGTTTGGCGGCACGGCCAAACCCGATACCGCCAATCGGGTCTGCATGAACAACTGCGCGCCCGAGCCCAAGCTCGCTTCGCTGCTGCCCGACTTTGCGCGCAATGCCCACGGCAACCTGGCCGAGCAAAACCGCATCGTCGGCCCGCAAAAAGGCGCCGACACCACGCGCCCCGAGGGCAAGAGCGCGGGCGTGGCCCCCGCGCCGGCCGCTGCGCCGGCCCCCAGGGCCGAGGCGAATGCCGAGAGCAAGGCGGCCATCGCGCTGCTGGGCAAGCACAGCTGCACCGCCTGTCACGCGATGGACAAAAAGCTCGTGGGACCGGGTTTTGCTGAAATTGCGAAGAAACACGCTGGCAAAACCGACTACCTCGCAGGCAAAATCAAGGCCGGCGGTGCCGGCGTCTGGGGCCCGGTGCCGATGCCGGCGCAGGCCCTGCCCGAAGCCGATGCCAAGGCGATTGCCGCCTGGATCGCCAAGGGCGCAAGCAAATGAGGCGGCAGCGGACCGATCCGCTGCCCACGCCGTTTCCCCGCATCACTGATCACAAAAGGAGATTTCAGATGCAAACCCGTCGCGAGACACTCAAGCAAAGCGCTGTGGTCGCCGGCCTGCTGGCGGCTGCAGGCTACCCCCAATTCGCCCAGGCGGCTTTCAACAAGGCGGCGTTTGACGCCAAGAGCGTGCAGGACGCGGTCAAGGCCGCGGGCGGCGGCGCCATCGCCGAAAGCAAGGACGTGAGCGTCACCGGCCCCGACATCGCCGAGAACGGCGCGGTCGTGCCGCTGGGCGCCTCGACCACGCTGACCGGCGTCAAGCAGCTCTTGATCCTGGTTGAGAAGAACCCGGCCGCCCTGGTCGCGCTGTTCCATGTGAGCGACGCGGTCGACGCCAATTTCTCCACCCGCGCCAAGATGGGCCAGTCTTCGGACGTCTACGCCGTGGCCATCATGAACGACGGCAAGGCCCTGTATGCCAAGAAGGAAGTCAAAGTGACCCTCGGCGGCTGCGGCGGCTGATCGGCCTTTCACCGACCCGACACTTCATTTTTCAAAGATTCAGGAGAAAAACATGGCAGATCCGATGCGTATCCGCGCCCAAGCCGCTGGCGACAAGGCCACCGTGCGCGTGCTCATGAGCCACGAGATGGAATCCGGCCAGCGCCGCGACGCGGCCGGCAAGCTGGTGCCGGCCTGGCACATCACCGAAGTCAGCGCCAGCCTCAACGGCAAGCCCGTGCTGTCGGCCGAGTGGGGCCCCGCGGTCTCGAAAAACCCCTTCCTGCAGTTCGCCATCAAGGGCGCCAAGGCGGGCGACAAAGTCACCGTGGTCTGGAAAGACAACAAGGGTGACACGCGCACCGACGAAGCCACGGTGTCCTGAACCGCCCAGGTGGGTGCGGGGGTGAAGTCCGGCACTTCCCCCTTTTTTTCGAACAACAAAGAGGTGACCATGAGACGACCATTCCCGATCCTGCTGGCGGTGCTGCTGCTGGCCAGCCCTGCGGCCTTTGCCCAGAAAACCGCGAGCCAGGGCATCGACGAATACCGCGCGATGCTGCAAGACGGCAACCCCGCCGAGCTGTTCGAGGCCAAGGGCGAGGCGCTGTGGAAGCAAAAGCGCGGCCCCAAGAACGCCTCGCTGGAAAAGTGCGACCTGGGCAAGGGCCCGGGCGTGGTCAAGGGCGCCTTTGTCGAGTTGCCGCGCCACTTCGCCGACACGGGCCGCGTGCAGGATCTGGAGTCGCGCCTGCTGACCTGCATGGAAACGTTGCAGGGGCTCAACGCCGCCGAAATCGCCAAAACCCCCTTTGGCCGCGGCGAGCAAAACAACATGACGGCGCTGGCCACCTGGATCGCCGCCGAATCGCAGGGCATGCGCTTTGCGCTGCCGAACAGCCACCCGCAGGAAAAAGTCTTTTATGAAGTGGGCAAGCGCCTGTTCTTCCAGCGCGGCGGTGCGCACGATTTCGCCTGCGCGTCCTGCCATGGCGAAGAAGGCAAGCGCATCCGTCTGCAAGACCTGCCCAACCTGACCAAGAACCCGGGCGACGGCGTGGGTTTTGCCGCCTGGCCCGCCTACCGCGTGTCCAACGGGCAGATGTGGGGCATGCAGCAGCGCCTGAACGACTGTTACCGCCAGCAGCGTTTCCCCTACCCGGGTTTTGCCAGCGATGCCACCATCGCCCTGGCCATGTATCTGGGGGTCAACAGCCAGGGCTCGAAGTCGATTGCCCCGGCGATCAAGCGTTGAGCAAGAGGAGCAGCACATGAACAAGACAATGCAATGGACGCTGGCCGCTGTGGCGGCCGTGGTGGTCGCCGGTTGCGCGAGCGGTCCGAACGTGGCCGAACTCAACGAGATGGCGCGCCAGATCGCCAAAGCCTCCTTCCGCGACGAAGGCATCGTCAAGGCCGACAAGGTGCTGGCGGCCGACGAAACCGCGCGCCTGTGCAGCGAGGCCGACGTGGCCGGCAAGCCGCTGGACGAGGCCACCGCCAAGCGCCTGGAGGCCGAGAACCTCAAGACGGTGAAATGGCCCAGTGACGGCCAATTCCTCGGCGACTGGAAGCAGGGCGAGGCGATCGCGCAAAGCGGCCGCGGCCTCACCTTCACCGACAGCGCCAAGGTGGTCAACGGTGGCAACTGCTACAACTGCCATCAGATCAGCAAGGAAGAAATCTCCTACGGCACCATCGGCCCGAGCCTGTACAACTACGGCAAGATCCGTGGCGTGAGCGACCCGAACAGTGCGGCAGCCAAGCCGATCGTCGAGTACACCTGGGGCAAGATCTGGAACTCCAAGGCCTACAACGCCTGCTCCAACATGCCGCGTGCCGGCCACATGGGCATCCTGACCGAGGTCCAGGTCCGTCATGTGGTGGCTTTGCTGCTCGATCCGAATTCACCGGTCAACAAGTGATCGTTCCTGCAACCCGGCGCTGCCGGGTTTTTTGACCCTTTAAATATTCGTGGTTGCAAATACATGAATCTGTCCAAACGTGAATTCCTGCAAGTGATGGGCGCCGGCACCATGGCCGGCATGGGCCTGGGCCAGTACGCCGAAGCCAGCGCCGCCACCGCCGCCAACGGGCTGTACGACATCCCCCGCTTCGGCCAGGTGTCTTTCCTGCACATGACCGACTGCCACGCGCAGCTCAAACCGATTTACTTCCGCGAGCCCAGCATCAACCTGGGCATCGGCAGCATGAAAGGCCAGCTGCCGCACCTGGTGGGCGAGCACCTGCTCAAGGTGGCCAAGGTGCGTCCGGGCAGTGCCGAAGCCCATGCGCTGACCTATCTGGACTACGAAAAAGCTGCCAAGCGCTACGGCAAGGTGGGGGGCTTTGCCCACCTGGCCACGCTGGTCCAGCGCATGAAGGCCAGCCGCCCCGGCGCGCTGCTGCTCGACGGCGGTGACACCTGGCAAGGTTCGGGCACCTGCCTGTGGACCAACGGCCAGGACATGGTCGACGCCTGCAAACTGCTGGGTGTGGACGTGATGACCGGCCACTGGGAATTCACACTCGGCATGGAGCGCGTCAAAGAAATCGTCGAGAAGGACTTTGCGGGCAAGGTCGACTTCGTCGCGCAAAACGTCAAGACCGCCGACTTCGGCGACCCGGTGTTCAAGCCCTATGTGATCCGCGAGATCAACGGCGTGCCCAGCGCCATCATTGGCCAGGCCTTCCCCTACACGCCGATCGCCAACCCGCGTTACATGGTGGCCGACTGGGAGTTCGGCATCCAGGACGAGAACATGCAAAAAATGGTCGACGAAGCCCGCGCCAAGGGTGCGCAGGTGGTGGTCGTGCTCAGCCACAACGGCATGGACGTGGACCTCAAGATGGCCAGCCGCGTCAGCGGCATCGACGCCATCATGGGCGGCCACACCCACGACGGCATGCCGGTGGCCACGCTGGTGTCCAACAAGGGCGGCAAGACCATCGTCACCAACGCGGGCTCCAACGGCAAGTTCCTCGGCGTGCTCGACTTCGAGGTCAAGGACAAAAAGGTCACGGACTTCCGCTACAAGCTGCTGCCGGTGTTCTCCAACATGCTGCCGGCCGACAAGGCCATGGACGCGCTGATCACCAAGATCCGCGCGCCCTACGAAAAGCAGCTCAATGAAGTGTTGGCCGTGAGCGAAGGCCTGCTGTACCGCCGTGGCAACTTCAACGGCACCGGCGACCAGCTGCTGGTCGATGCGCTGATGGACGTGCAGGGCGCCGACATGGCGTTCTCGCCCGGTTTCCGTTGGGGCACCACGCTCTTGCCGGGCCAGGCCATCACGCGCGAATGGCTCCTCGACATGACCGCCACCACCTACTCCTACGCCACCGTGACCGAGATGACGGGCGAGACCATCAAGACCATCATGGAAGACGTGTGTGACAACCTCTTCAATCCCGACCCCTACTACCAGCAGGGCGGCGACATGGTGCGCGTGGGCGGCATGAGCTACGCGGTCGACCCCACCGCCAAGATGGGCAGCCGCATCAGCGACATGCGCCTGAAGGGCCAGCTGATCGAAGCCGGCAAAAAATACAAGGTGGCCGGCTGGGCGCCGGTGGCCGAAGAAGCGCGCCACCAGAACCTCAAGCCCGTGTGGACGCTGGTCGAGCAGTGGCTCCAGGCCCAGGGCGGCAAGGTGGGTGCGCGCCAGCTCAATGCGCCCAAGGTCACCGGGGTGCTGCCCAACCCCGGCTACGCCGCCTGAACCGGAGGTCCACGATGCGCGCACCCGCTTCACCGCTGCGCCGGCGCCTGATGGGCGCGGGCGCGCTGGGCCTGGCCGCCAGCAGCCTGTGGCCCGAGATGCAGAGCTTTGCCCAGCAGGCCCAGGACTTCATCGTGGGCCCGCCTATGTTCGACATCGCGCCGCGGCAGATCTCGCGGCACGTGTGGATCATCTACGCCCCCGACGGTTTTCCCACGCCCGAGAACCGCGGCATGATGTCCAACGTGAGCTTTGTGGTCACCAGCGCGGGCGTGGTCGTGCTCGATTCGGGCGGCTCGCTGCAGATCGGCGAGATGGCGATCCGCATGATCCGCAAGGTCACCGACAAGCCGGTGGTCGCGGTCTTCAACTCGCATTTTCATGGCGACCACTGGCTGGGCAATCACGCCTTTGTGAAGGCTTTTGGCCAGGCCCTGCCCATCCATGCGCTGGCCGCCACGCGCAAGACGATTGAAGGCCACGAGGGCAATGTCTGGCGCAGCCTGATGGAGCGCTGGACCAACCAATCCACCAGCGGCACCGAGGTGGTGGCGCCCAACCGCACGGTCGAAAGCGGTCAGCTGCTGCGCTTCGGCGATGTGACACTCAAGATGCACTTTTATGGCCGTGCCCACACCGATGCCGACCTCAGCGTCGAGGTGGTGGAGGACAAGGTCACCCACATCGGCGACATCGCCATGGCCAACCGCATCGCCAACATCGACGACGGCTCCTACCCCGGCACCTTCAAGTACTACGAGGCGCTGCAAAAAGCGGCCGGGGCGCAGCTGTGGCTGCCCGGCCATGGCATGCCGGGCAAGGACATCCTGGACAGCTACGGCACTTTTCTCAAAGGCATCTGGGAGCCCTGCCTGCAGGCCGTCAAGGACGGCAAGAGCGAGGGCCAGGCCAAGGCCATGGTGCTGCAGGACCCGCGCGTGGCCGCGCGCGCCAAGACCATGCAGGGCTTTGACAGCAACATCGGCAAGTACACCAGCCTGGCCTACCTCGAGGCCGAAAAAGAAGCGTTCTGAGCGCTTGCCGAGTGTCCCTCTGTGGGCTAGGGGTTTTTCTCAGGGTGCGCGGCGGTGGCGGCCGCTCTAGCATGGGCTGACCTGCAAACAGGTCAAGGAGGACCGCATGAAGACCATCGCCCAAATTCTGGAAAGCAAGGACCGCGAAATCATCAGCATCCGACCGACGGATTCGGTGCTGGTGGCGCTCGAGGTCCTGGCCGCCTACAACATCGGCGCCTTGCCGGTGGTCGACGAAGGGCGGCTCGCCGGCATCTTTTCCGAGCGCGACTATGCGCGCAAGGTCGCACTCAAGGGCCTGACCTCGGCGCTGACCGAGGTGCGCGAGATCATGACCAGCAAGGTGCACTGCGCCACCCTGCAGCAGTCGGTGATCGACTGCATGGGCATGATGACCGACAAGCACATCCGCCACCTGCCCGTGCTCGACGGCGGGCAGCTGGTCGGCATGCTCTCGATCGGCGATCTGGTCAAGGCCATCATCGAGGACCAGCAGTTTCAGATCCAGCAGCTCGAGGCCTACATCAACCCGGCCTTGTCCCTGCACTGAGCGCGCGCCGGCCTTGGCCTTGCCGGGCCAGGGCTTTGCGCGAACGCACCGACAGCCTGGGTGGGGCCGCAACAATGGGCTGCAGTTGCTTTTGCGCCCATGCCCCGCCCCGCACCCTGTCCACCGCCTGCGGCCGTCGAAGACGACCGCAACAAGGCCCAGACCTCGCCGCTCGACGCCTGGGGCTACCGCCTGCTGGCGCGCGCCAGCCTCGGGCTGTCGCCGATCTCGCTGAGCCTGGCTTATGCGGACTGGGCCTTGCACATGGCGGTTTCGCCCGGACGCCAGCACGAACTGGGCGTGCTGGCCGTTCAGCAGGCGCAGCGGTGGTGGCAGCAGCAGTTCGCGCACCTGCAGGCCCCAGCGCCCGAGCCCGCGCCGGCCCTGCCCGGCGACGAGCGCTTTGCCGACCCGGCCTGGTCGCACTGGCCGCACAGCCTTTGGCGCGACGCCTTTTTGCACAGCGCCGCGTGGTGGGACCAGGCCAGCCGCGTCGATGGCATCTCGCGCCACCACCAGCACCTGGCCACCTTCTACGCCCGCCAGTGGCTCGACGCGCTGTCGCCGTCGAACGTGCCCTGGCTCAATCCGCAGGTGCAGCAGCAGGCCTGGCAGACCCGAGGGGGCAGCCTGGCGACCGGCCTGTACAAGCTGGCGATCGATGCGCTGACCCAGCACGGCGCCGGGCTCCACGCTTCGCCGCAGGCCCTGCCTTTTGCGGTGGGCAAAGAGGTCGCGGTCACGCCCGGAGCGGTGGTGTACCGCCACCACCTGTTTGAGCTGATCCAGTACCAGCCCAGCACCGCCAGGGTGCGCGCCGAGCCCTTGCTGATCGTGCCTTCGACGATCATGAAGTACTACATCCTCGACCTGTCACCGCACAACTCCATGGTGCGCTACCTGGTGGCACAGGGCTTCACGGTGTTCATGGTGTCCTGGCGCAACCCGCAGGCCGCGGACCGGGCGCTGGGCCTGGACGATTATGTGATCGACGGTGTCATGCGCGCGCTGCAGATGACGCGCCGCATCGCCGGTGCCGAGCAGGTGCACGCCATGGGCTACTGTCTGGGCGGCACCTACCTGGCCATTGTGGCGGCGCTGCTGGGCGCGCTGTCGCCCACGGCGCGCCGCCCCATGGCCGAACCCCGTGCCCCGGCGCGCCTTTGGCCCAAGCCCTTGCCGCAACTGGCCAGCGTCACGCTGCTGGCGGCCGAGACCGATTTTTCCGAACCCGGCGAGCTCGGCTTGTTCATCGACGAAGACCAGCTGCGCACGGTGCGCGCGGAGATGGCCCGCACCGGCTACCTCTCGGGGCGGCAGATGGCGGCGACCTTCCAGTTCCTCAATTCGCGCGACCTCGTGTGGTCGCGCCATGTGCGCCGCTACCTGCTGGGCCAGGACGAGGTGGACAGCGACATGATGAGCTGGAACGCCGACACCACGCGCCTGCCCGAGCGCATGCACAACGAATACCTGCAGCAGTTTTTTCTCGACAACGCCTTGCACAACGGCCACTACAAGGTGGCGGGCCGTGCGGTGGCGCTGGAGAACATCGCGGCGCCGCTGATGGTGGTGGGCACCGAGTGGGACCATGTGTCGCCCTGGCGTTCGGTCTTCAAAATCTTGCGCGACATCGAGGTCGAGGCGCATTTCATCCTCGCCGCGCGCGGCCACAACGCCGGCATCGTGTCCGCCCCCGGTCAGGCGCAGCGCCACCACCGGATCGGCGTGCAGGCCGCGGGGCAGCCCTGGGTCGAGCCCGACGCCTGGGTCGCGCGCACCGCCTGCACCGAGGGCTCGTGGTGGCCGGCCTGGGCGCGCTGGCTGCACCGGCACAGCGCACCCCAAGAACGGCCCGCGCGGCCGGTCCCCACCGCACGCGCGCTGGCTGCGGCGCCCGGGCCCTACGTGAGGGTGCGCTACAACGATTGAGTGGCGCCTCCGACAGGAATCGAACCTGTATCTAGCGCTTAGGAGGCGCTCGTTCTGTCCATTGAACTACGGCGGCAGCCTGAAGATTGTAGTCCTCGGGGTGCGCGCAGCGCCTCAGTCGTGGCGGATGGTGTAGAGCAGGTCGAGCGCGTTGTATTCGCCCGCCTGCGCGCGCAGGCTGAGCTTGCGCGAGAGTTCGTAAAAGATGAACAGGGTGCCGAAGGCGCCGCTCACGCTGCTTTCGTAGACCACGTAAAAGTCCTTGGACAAGCGCTTGCCCAGCGTCAGGGCGGTGCCGCTGACGGTGTTGCCTTCGGCGCCGGTGGCGCTGCGGCTGGCCAGCGAAAGCTCATCGAGGCCCAAAGTGCGCGCCAGCTCGGCACCGAGGCCCTCGCCGCGGCCCCCCAGCAGCGCCAGCGCGGCTTGCTGCAGCAGCGCCGACTCGGCGCCGCCGGCCGCCGGCGCGCGGCCCAGCACCAGCCAGGCCAGTTTGTCGGCTTCGGGCATGTCGGGGTCGGCGTACAGCCGGATGCGCGGCGCCTGCGCGGTGCCGGTGACGGTCACGCCCACACGCTGTGCGAGGTTGGGGCGCAAGGCCAGGATGTCGAGCACCGGGTTGTTGTAGGGGCCGGTGAAGCGCAGCAGGCCCTGCTCGATGGCGAGCTGCTGGCCATAGGCGCGGTAGCGTCCGCCCTCGGTGCGCACCTGGCCGTGCAGCCGCGGTTCGCCCTGCGTGGCGGCCCCGCTGACGAGTTGCAGTTCGCCGGCCAGGCGCGTGCTGATGCCCAGGCCGCGCAGCTGGAAATCCGGGCCCAGGCGCAACTGCACCTGCACCTCGGGCGTGCCCATCAGTGAGCCGGCCGGGGCGCTGCCGGTGCGCACGTCCGCGTGCGGCACACGCGGCGCGGGCCGCACGATCACCACATCCGAGCCCAGCCGCGGCGTGCTGTCGTCGGGCAGCACGAACAGCGCCGAATCGGCCAGCAGCTCGCCCGTGAGCCGCATGCGCCCGTCCAGCCATTGGGCCCGCGCCTGGCCCGACACCGTGAGGCGGCGGTCGGCGCGCTGGCTCACGCGCAGCGTGCGGGCCTGGATCTGCAAATCCATCTGCACCGTCTGCCAGGCTGGCCCCTGGGCACCGAGCCAGCGCACGACGCCGCGCGCGCTGACTTCGCCGGCCTGCGCGCTGCTGTCTTGCAGGCGGAACTCGTCGAGCAGCAGGGCCTGGTCCTGCAGCCGCGCGCGCAGCCGGCCCTGGCCAAATTCCACCCCTTCCACCGCCGAACGCAGCGCCAGGTCGTCGGCCTGCAGCGTGCCCTGCCAGCGCGGCTGGCTGCGCGTGCCGGCGAGCTCGAAGCGGGCGTCGAGCGAGCCCCGCATGCGCCAGCCCGGCGGGGCCAGCCACGACCAGGCGTCCACGCGCGGCAGCCGCGCCTGCACGCGCCCGCCCAGCGGCGCCTCGGCCGGCCACAGCGCGCCCAGCGTGCCCCTGGGGTCGAGCCGGCTGCTGAGCTGGGCCTGCAGCTGACCGGCCTGTGCGCTGTCCCATTGCAGCTCGAGCGTGCCGCGCGTGCCCTGCACCGCCAGCCGCGCGCTGGCCGCGCGCAAACCGGCCTGCAGCGGCGGCGTTGCCGGGCTGTCGGCGCGCATCAGCAGGTCACCGCGGCTGCGCTCCAGCCAGGCCTGCAGCGCGGGCTCAGGCCCGGGCCGCAGCTGCAGTCCGCCCTGCAGCAACACATCGCCCTGCACCTCGGGCAGGCCCAGCAGGCCGGCCCAGCGCAGCGGCAACTCGCGCAGCGTGGCCTGCACCCGCGCCTGCGGCCAGGCCCCCGCGCGCGGTGCGGCTTGCCACTCGCCCGCCTGCAGCTCGAGCGCCGCCAGCCCATCCGGGCCTTGCAGGCGCCAGGCTTGCGCCTGCCATTGCAGTTGCCGGGCCGACGCGCGCCATTGCCAGGTCAGCGGGCGGCTGGCCACGAGTTGCAAAGACGCGTCCTGGCCGCGCGCGCGCCAGTCCAGCTGCAGCCCGCTGAGCTGGCCTTGCCAGTCGCTGCCGGGCGGGCCGCTGCGGCCAAACCGCGCCTGCCCTTGCAGCTCGGCGCGGCCCTGCGCGCCGAGCCAGCCGGCACGCCACTCGGCCTGCAGCGGCATGCGGGGGCCGACCCAGCCGCCGCGCCACTGCCCCGCGGCCTGCCAGCGGCCTTGCGTCTGCCAGCCCTGCAGGCGGCTGCGCAGGGCCGGCCAGCGCTGCAGCCAGGCCCCCAGGCGCTGGCTGTCGGAGGCCTCGATCTGCCACTGGCCCCGGCCGTCCTGCGGCGAGAGTTGTCCATTCAGCTGCGCCTGCAGGCCCGGCAGCTGCGCCTCGGCCTGGCCCTCGAGGGCTTGCGTGTCTGTGTGCCAACGGCCCTGCGCCTGCACGCGCGCCTCGGCCCAGCGCAGCGACAGGCGTGGCAGCGTCCACAGCGCGCCCTCGCGCCGGGCCTGCAGTTGCAGGCCCGGGGCCTCGCCCGGCGGGCCGCGGCCCGCGCCGTCGGGCACAAGCTGGGCCTGCAGCGTGAGCACGCCATCGGGCCCTTGCTGCGAGCCCAGCGTGCCACTGAGCGCGGGCCCGGCCGCGGCGCTGAGCCAGTGGCCAGGCTGCAAACGGTGGATGCGCCACTGGCCTTGCCAGGCTGGCGCCTTGGGCTCGCTGACGGGCCGCAGCGCGCCCTGCAGCTGGCCGCCGGGCCAGTGCGCCTGCAGCCTCGTCAAGGCCCAACCCTGCCGGCCATGGGTGGCGCGGGCCTGCAAGGCCTGCAGGGGCACGCGCCCCTGGTCCCAGGGGCCGGTCAGGCCGTTGCGCAAATCGGCCTCGGCCTGCCATGCGGTGTCGGGGGCCTGGGGGTCCGCCTGGGGCCGGACCTTGATGTGGCCATCGAGCCGGGTTTGCGGCGCCCCGGGCCACAGCGCCGCCAGGTCGATCGCCTGCAGCTGCGCCTGCAGGCTGGCCAGCGGGGTCGCGTCTTGCGGACGCCAGTGCGCCTGCAGCTGCAGGCGTGGCGCGGTGTCTTGCAGCGGGGCCGGGCTGCCCTGGGCGTACACCAGCGCCTCCAGCGCGAGCGCGGCCCCGGGCCCGGCCAGCGTGCCCCGCAACTCGGCCTGCGCCTGCAGTGCCAGCGCGAGCGCCCGCCGGGCCGCCGGGCTGGCGCCGGCCGGCAATTCGCCGTGCAGCTGCGCCTGCAGCGCCATGGGCGCGCGCCCCTGCCATTGCAGCTGGCCCTGGTAGCGGCCCTGCGCCCATTGCAGCTGGTCGAGCGCGAGTTGGTGCTGGGCACCGTCAAAGCGGTAATGGCCGCGCAGGCCATGGGCCTCGATCGGCGTGGGGGCCTGCCACTGCAGGCGGTCGATTTGCCAATCGAGGTCCACGCGCAGCGGCCACAGCAGTTGCTGCAGCGCTGCGCTGGGGGCGCTCGCCAGCCGCTCGCCCCGCAATTGCCCCAGCCGCAGGCGCTGCAGCGGCAGCGTGCCGTCGAGCAGGCGCCGCGCGTCGAGTTCGAACCGCAGGTCCGTCAGCTGCAGCGACCAGCCGGCTTGTCGCCAGTCGAGCCGCGCGATGTGACCGCCATGGCGCAGGCTGCCCTGCACGCCGCTGCTGTGCAGGCTGAGCTCGCCGGGCAAGAGCGCCGCCAGCAGGCGCAGGCTGGTGGCCAGCGAAGTGTCGCTGGCGCTCCAGCGCCACAGGCCCAGCACCAGCGCTGTGAGCAAGGCCAGCGCCAGCGCCAAGCCCACCAGCCCGCGCGGGCGCCTGCGGGCGGGTGTGGCGGCGGGGGTGTTCGGCCTGTCCATCAGAAACGGAACCCCACAGCCAGGTGCACACGCCAGCGCCCGGTCTCGATGGCGCGCGCGAGGTCGATCTCCAGCGGCCCCACCGGGCTTTGCCAACGCGCGCCCACGCCCACGCCGTGTTGCAGCCGCTGGCGCAGCTCGGCCGGGCGGTTGGCGACGGCGCCCGCGTCCCAAAACAGCAAGGCCTCCCAGTCGCTGGGCCGCCCCTGACGCCGGATCGGGATTTGCCACTCGACGCTGCCCGTGCCCAGGTAGCGCCCGGCGCTGACCGCGCCGCTGGCGCCGGTCACGCCAATGCTGCCGGGCCCGTAGCCCCGCACGCTGCGTTCGCCGCCGGCCAGGAAGAGCTGGGTGCTCGGGATGTTGTCGGCGTTGCGCGTGGCCACCGCGCCGGCTTCGCCGCGCAGCGCCAGGCGCATGCCGCGGCTGCCCAGCGGCAGCAGCCACAGCGCCCTGGCGTAACTGCGCGCGTAGGGCACGCGCTCGGTGCCCAGCGTGGTGCCCGAGCCGACTTCCAGGCCCAGGCCCCAGCCACGGCGTGGAAAGGGCAGGCTGTCGAAGTAGCGCCAGGTCCAGGCGTAATGCGCGCTGGCGGCGTTGCGCGAGCCGGCCTGTTCGCCGGTGGTGTCGGCGTTGTCGTATTGCAGGTAGTAGTGGCGGTCGATGCGCTCGCCCAGCTGCGAGCGACCGGCGCGCAGGCGCTGGCTGCTGAGCTCGTAGCCGCTGAGCTGCTGGTGCTCGGCGCGGCCGGCCACGCCCCAGCGCCACAGGCTTTCGCTGGGCGGCGACAGCAGGTCCACGCTGGCGCTTTGCAGCACCCGGTCCAAGGACAGCCGCGTCACCGCGCGCCAGTCCAGGCCCGGCACGCGGTGCTGGGTGTGCTCCACGCTCAGGCGCGGCCCGGTGTCGCTGCGCACGCCCACGCCCAGCTGCCAGCGCTGGCGCAGGGTTTCCTTGAGTTCGATGCGCACCGGCATGGCTTCGGGCGGGCCTTCGGTGTCGAGCGCGACGAAGACCGCGTCGTAAAAGCCGCTGAGCACCAGGTGCTGCTGGGCCTCGAGCAGATCGTTCGCATGGTAGGGCTGACCGCTGCGCAGGCGGGCCAGGCGGCGCGCTTGTTCCTCGCTGTAGCGTTCGCTGCCGATGACCTGCACCGGGCCCAGCCGCACCTGCGGGCCCGAGTCCAGGGTGATCTGCAGCACCACGCGGTGTTGCTCGGCATCGACCTGGGCCTCGCTGTGCGCGATCTGTCCCAGCGGGTAGTGGTCGGCGTTCAGACGCCGCAGGGCCGCGGCCTTGGCCGCGCTCCAGGCGGCTTGTGTGAAAACCTGGCCGGGCGGCAAGGACCACTCGCGCTGCAGCGCCAGGCGCTGGTCCTGTTGCGCCGGGCTGTCGGCGATGTCTCCGGCAAAGCGCCACTGCATCGCCTGCACCCGTGCGCTGGGGCCGGGCACGACACGCAGCTGGATGCGCCAGGCCGGCCCAGGCGGTGGCGCGGCTTCGCTGTGCCACTCCAGCTCGGGCGCGAAGTGCCCCCAGGCCGCCAGCAGTTCGCGCGCCTGCACATCGGCCGCCGCGAGCAGGCGCTGCAGCTCGGCCTCGTCCAGATCGGTCAGGCCGCGGTAGCGTTGCAGTTCGAGGTGGCGCAGCAGGTCTTGTGCGAGGTCTTCAGGGGCGTCGACCTGCAGCGTGAAGGCTTCGGTCGCGGGCGCCTGCGCGGCCGCGGGCACTGCCCACAGCAGCCCCAGGCACAGGGCCAGGCCGGCCAGCCAGGCGGGCCATGGCAGCGGCGGCCTCTTGCGCGGCAAGAGGCCAAAAGGGCAGGGGGTGTTCACTTGCTCAGCAATCTCATCGCATCTTCCAGGCCCTTGAGCGTGAGCGGGAACATCCGCTGGCCCATGAGTTGCTGAATGATGGCGATGCTTTGCCGATACTGCCATACGCCTTGTGGCTCAGGGTTGATCCAGGCGAATTTGGGGAAGGCGTGTGTGAGCCTTTGCAACCATTCGGCGCCGGCTTCCTCGTTGTTGTATTCGACGCTGCCGCCCACCTGCAGGATCTCGTAGGGGCTCATGGTGGCGTCCCCGATGAAGATCAGCTTGTAGTCCTTGTTGTACTTGCGCAGGATGTCCCAGGTGGCGAACTTTTCGGCGAAGCGGCGCTTGTTGTTCTTCCACATGAAGTCGTAGACGCAGTTGTGGAAGTAGTAGTACTCGAGGTGCTTGAACTCGGCCTTGACGGCCGAGAACATTTCTTCGACGCGCGCGATGTGCTCGTCCATGGTGCCGCCCACGTCCATCAGCAGCAGCACCTTGACATTGTTGTGGCGCTCGGGCCGCATCAGGATGTCCAGGTAGCCGGCATTTGCGGCGGTCTTGCGGATGGTGCCGTCGAGGTCCAGCTCGTCGTGCGCGCCCTCGCGCGCGAAGCGGCGCAGGCGGCGCAGCGCGACCTTGATGTTGCGCGTGCCCAGCTCCTGGCTGTCGTCGTAGTCACGGTAGGCGCGCTGGTCCCAGACCTTGACGGCGCTTTTGTTGCCGCCCTTGCCGCCGATGCGGATGCCCTGCGGGTTGTAGCCCCCGTTGCCAAAGGGCGAGGTGCCACCGGTGCCGATCCACTTGTTGCCGCCCTCGTGGCGTTCTTTTTGCTCCTCGAGGCGCTTTTTCAGCGTCTCCATGAGCTCGTCCCAGCCCATCTTCTCGATCGCGGCCTTTTGCTCGGGCGTGAGTTCCTTTTTGAGGATCTGTTCGAGCCAGGCCAGCGGCACTTCCTTGCTGAAGTCGGCCAGCATCTCGACGCCCTTGAAGTAGGCGCCAAAGGCCTTGTCGAACTTGTCAAAGTGCTTCTCGTCCTTGACCAGCACGGTGCGCGACAGGTGGTAGAAATCGTCGATGCTGCAGGCATCAGACGCCGGCCCGACCACGTTTTCCTTCATGGCTTCGAGCAGCGTGAGGAACTCGCGCACCGACACCGGCACCTTGGCCGCGCGCAGGGTGTAGAAGAAGTCGATCAGCATGGCGTGGCCTGTGTGTGCGGGGCGTGGCGTTCGAGCCGGTACAAGAGCTGCGCACGCGCCTCGGGCCATTCGCCGGCGCGCATGCTGTACATCACGGTGTCGCGCACCGTGCCATCGCGGCGCAGCGCGTGGCCGCGGAGCACGCCGTCGCGCTGCGCACCCAGGCGCTCGATCGCCCGTTGCGAGGCGTGGTTGAAGTTGTCGGTGCGCCAGCCCAGCACCTGCGCGCCCAGCGTTTCAAACGCGTGCGTCATGAGCAGCAGCTTGCAGGCGCTGTTGACGTGGGTGCGCTGCACGCGCTGTGCGTACCAGGTGTAGCCGATCTCCAGCCGTTTCACGGCCGGCACGATGTCGTGGTAGCTGGTGCTGCCGAGCACCTGGCCGCTGGCCTCGTCGACCACCGCAAACGCGCATCGCGCGCCCTCGCGCTGCATCGCCAGCGCGGTCTCGATGTAGGCACGCGTGTCTTGTGGTTCGGGCACCGAGGTCACGCGCAGACGCCACAGTTCACCGTCGGCCGCGGCCGCGCGCAAGCCGTCTTCGTGCAAGAGCGCCAGCGGCTCCAGACGCAGGCCGTGCGCGCACAAGGTGACGGGCTCGACCCAGGCCATGCTCATTCCTTGGGGGTGTTGACGCGGCGCCAGGCACGCGCCAGCTGCAGGCCCAGGCCTCCGCCCAGGCCCACGAGCACGATGGCGCCGATGCTGGCGCCGCTGTAACCCTCACCGAACATTTCCCAGCCCAGGAACTGGCCGAGCCAGTAACCCCCCAGCGCACCGCCGACAAAGCCCACGGCGTCCGAGAAGCCTTCAATCAGCAGCTGACGTGCGTCTGACATGGCGGCTTCAGCGGTTGCGCTGGTTCATGAAAACCAGCTTTTCAAACAGGGTCACATCCTGCTCGTTCTTGAGCAGCGCGCCCACCAGCGGCGGCACCGCGACCTTCTGGTCCGCGCTCTGCAGGGCCTCGAGCGGGATGTCCTCGGCCACCAGCAGCTTGAGCCAGTCGATCAGTTCGCTGGTCGAGGGCTTTTTCTTGAGGCCGGGCAGGCCGCGCACATCGTAGAAATTTTTGAGCGCGACCGCGAGCAGGTCTTTCTTGAGCGTCGGGAAGTGCACGTCGACGATCTGCTTCATCGTCTCGGCCTCGGGGAACTTGATGTAGTGGAAGAAGCAGCGGCGCAAAAACGCGTCGGGCAGTTCCTTCTCGTTGTTGGAGGTGATGAAGACCAGCGGCCGCGTCTTGGCCTTGATCAGCTGGCGTGTCTCGTAGCAGTAAAACTCCATGCGGTCGAGTTCGCGCAGCAGGTCGTTGGGGAACTCGATGTCGGCCTTGTCGATCTCGTCGATCAGGATGGCCACCGGCGTGTCCGAGGTGAAGGCCTGCCAGAGCACGCCCTTGACGATGTAGTTTTCGATGTCCTTGACGCGCTCGTCGCCGAGCTGGCTGTCGCGCAGGCGGCTCACCGCGTCGTATTCGTACAGGCCCTGCTGGGCCTTGGTGGTCGACTTGATGTGCCACTGCAAGAGCGGCAGGTTCAGCGACTGCGCCACCTCCTCGGCCAGCATGGTTTTGCCGGTGCCCGGCTCGCCCTTGACCAGCAGGGGGCGCTTGAGGGTGATGGCGGCGTTGACGGCCAGCATCAGGTCTTGCGTGGCGACGTAATTTTCAGAGCCTTGGAATTTCATGGCGGAGCTTTGCATCGGAAACGGCTTGTCAGGATTATGCGGGGCGGGTCGATATAATCTGCGGTTGATTTTTGTCAATCATCCAGAATTGTCTTCGCCAAATGAACAAGCTGCTGACCTCCACCTTCGCCCTGGCTGTCTCCTGTGTGACCGCTTTCTCCGCCCAAGCCCAGGAGCTCAAAGGCGATGCCAAGGCCGCTGAGCAAAAGATCGCGATGTGCATCGGCTGCCACGGCATCCATGGCTACCAGGCCAGCTTTCCCGAGGTCTACAAGGTGCCCATGATCTCCGGCCAGAACGCCAAGTACATCGTGGCCGCGCTCAACGCCTACAAAAAGGGCGAGCGCAAGCACCCCTCCATGCGCGGCATCGCCGACAGCCTGAGCGATCAGGACATGGCCGATGTGGCCGCCTACTACGAGCAGCACGGCCAGGGCACGGCGACGCCGGCCGCGCCTGCGGTGGCCGACGCCAAGGTCGACGCCCTGCTCAAGAAGGGCGCCTGCATCTCCTGCCACGGCGACAATTTCAGCAAGCCGGTCGACCCCAGCTACCCCAAAATCGCGGGCCAGCACAAGGATTACCTGTTCGTCGCGCTCAAGTCCTACAAGACCGACAACCAGGCCACCTGGGGCCGCAGCAACGGCGTGATGGGCGGCATTGCCAAGCAGTTCTCGAACGCCGAACTCAAGGCCATGGCCGGCTACATCGGCGGCCTGCAGGGCGAGCTCAAGACCATCCCGCAATCGAAGTTCCGCTGAACGCGCGCTCGCTTCGCCCCCACAAAAGGCCCGCCGATGCGGGCCTTTTGTTTGGAAAAGCGCGTTTCCGCGCTGGCCTCAGTCGCGCGTGGCGTGCCGCTGCACGCAGGCGATGTAGGCCTCGCCATCGGGCATGCGGCCGGCGCGCTGGCTTTCGTGCACCATGCGGCCCAGGCATTCCATGGTGCGGTGGTGGGCCTCGTGCAGCGAGTTGAGCCTGTGCGTGAGCAACTCCACCGCCTGGCGGATGCCGCGCGGCTGGTCAATGCTGCACTGCTCGCTGATCGACAGGTGCATGGCCAGGTGCAAAAACGGGTTCTCGGCGTTCGGATCCACCTGGGCCATGTTTTGCAGCGCGGCGTCCAGGTCGGACAGCGTGGCGTGGTATTCGGGGTGCTCCTCGATCCACTGGCTCACCAGTGTTTCCATCGGGTCGAGCGGGGCGCCGGTGCGGGCCTTGGCATAGACGCCGCAAAAGAAACGGCGCACATCGGCTTGCGAGGGTTGGATCAGCATGCGGCGATTGTCCCCCACGGGCTGGGCGCCGCAGCCAGACGCTGCACAATGGGGCACACAGGGCGTCAAACATGCAAGATAATGCATGATTGATTTCCAATTTCATGCATTCCACATCAGGAGACCCTCCATGAGCCAAGCCTTCATTTGCGACGCCATCCGCACCCCCTTCGGCCGTTACGGCGGCGCCCTCTCGAGCGTGCGCACCGACGATTTGGGCGCCGTGCCGCTCAAGGCCCTGATGGCCCGCAACCCCCAGGTCGACTGGGCCGCCGTGACCGACGTGCTCTACGGCTGCGCCAACCAGGCCGGCGAAGACAACCGCAACGTCGCCCACATGAGCAGCCTGCTGGCGGGCCTGCCGATCGAGGTGCCCGGCGCCACCATCAACCGCCTGTGCGGCTCGGGCCTGGACGCGGTGGGCACCGCCGCGCGCGCCATCAAGGCCGGTGAAGCCGGCCTGATGATCGCCGGTGGCGTCGAGAGCATGAGCCGCGCCCCGTTCGTCATGCCCAAGGCCGAGAGCGCCTTCTCTCGCGCCAACGCGGTCTACGACACCACCATCGGTTGGCGCTTTGTGAACAAGCTGATGAAGGCCCAGTACGGCGTGGACTCCATGCCCGAGACCGCCGAGAACGTGGCGACCGACTTCAAGATCGAGCGCGAAGCGCAAGACTTGATGGCCATGAACAGCCAGCTGCGCGCCGTGGCCGCGATCCAGGCCGGCCACCTGGCCCGCGAGATCGTGGGCGTGAGCATTCCCCAGAAAAAGGGCGATGCCATCGTGGTCGACACCGACGAGCACCCGCGTGCCACCAGCCTGGAAGCGCTGGCCAAGCTCAAGGGCGTGGTGCGCCCCGATGGCACCGTGACGGCGGGCAACGCCTCGGGTGTGAACGACGGCGCCTGCGCGCTGCTCTTGGCCGGTGAGGCCGAAGCCGCCAAGTATGGCCTCACGCCCAAGGCCCGCGTGGTGGGCATGGCGACTGCCGGTGTGGCGCCGCGCATCATGGGCATCGGCCCGGCCCCGGCCACGCAAAAAGTGCTGGCCCAGACCGGCCTGACGCTGGACCAGATCGATGTGATCGAACTCAACGAAGCCTTTGCCGCGCAAGGCCTGGCCGTGCTGCGCCTGCTGGGTCTGAAAGACGACGACGCGCGCGTGAACGCCTGGGGCGGCGCCATCGCCCTGGGTCACCCGCTGGGCGCCTCGGGTGCGCGCCTGGCCACCACCGCCATCAACCGCCTGCACACCACGGGCGGGCGCTACGCGCTGTGCACCATGTGCATCGGCGTGGGCCAGGGCATCGCGCTGATCCTCGAACGCGTCTGACCGTCCCCGCGTCCTTCCCGCTGTGCATGGCGGCCCAAACCAGGGCCGCCACTGACTTCTGAAAAACCGAAGTCTTAATCATTTCCATGATGATTTTTATGTTTTTGTCGCGTCACTAAACTCTGCATTTTTCGTCCCCGGGGAGGACCAGGTGCACGACACAACGAACAAGAACAAGTCAGGGTTGCGAAACCGCGCGCGCGCATGGCTGCTCGGCGGCTGGGTGGGCGTGCTGTGCCTGCCGATCCTGGTGCACGCGGGCGAGCGCGCCGCGCCGGGGCCCGAGCTCACGGTCGAGCAGATCACGCGCATCGTGCTCGACCACAACCCCACGCTGCGCGCCGCGCGCAGCAGCGTCGACGGTGCGCGTGCCGGCGTGGGCACGGCCGCTGCCCTGGTCAACCCGAAGGTGGAATGGCAGCGCGGGCCCTGGCAGCCGGTGGGCGCAGCGGGCCAGCGGGCCGAGGGCTGGAGCCTGGTGCAGCCGATTGAAAACCCCTGGATGCGCAGCGCGCGCATCGAGGCCGCGCAGGCCGGCGCGCAGGGCAGCGCGCAGCAGCTGGCCGCCACGCGCAGCGACCTGGTGGCCCAGGTGCGGCTGCGCGCTTACGAGGCGCTGCTCCACCAGGCCGAGGCCGAATCGAGCGCGGCCGCGCTCGAGCTGCTCGAGCAAGTGCGCGAACGCGTGCGCGTGCGGGTGGACAGCGGCGAGGCTGCACGCTACGAAATCATCAAGGCCGATGCCGAGGTCATCCATGCGCGCGAACGCCAAAAGACCGCGGCGCTGCAGGCCGAGCACGCTTTGCTCGAACTCAACCGCATGGCGGCCGGGCAGCTGCCCGCGCGCTGGCGGCTCAGCGCGAGCTTCAGCGACGGCCTGGACATGCCCGACATGGCCCAGCTGCAGGCCCAGGCCGAGCGCCTGAACCCCGAGCTCGCAGGCCTGCGCCACGAGCATGCACGTGCGCTTGCGAAATGGCGCGCGGCGCGCGCGAGCCGGCTGCCCGGGCTGGAGCTGCGCTACAGCGAAAACCGCGACCCGCAGCTGCGGCTGAGCCAATGGGGCGTGGGCCTGCAGCTGCCCTTGCTCGACCAGCGCAGCGGCCCGATCGCCGAGGCGCAGGCCGAGGTCGAGCGCGCGCTCACGCGGCTCGAGGGCCGCCAGGGCGAGCTGCGCCGTCAGATCGAGATCGCCTGGAAAACCCTGGACATGGCGCGCTTTCGCGTCGAGGCGCTGAGCCAGGGTGTGCTGCGCGAAGCGCAGGCCGCTGTGCGCGTGGCCGAGGCGGCCTACCGCTTTGGCGAGCGCGGCATCCTGGATGTGCTCGACGCGCAGCGCGTGCTGCGCGGCGTGCGCGCCGACCTGCTGCAGGCGCGCTACCAGCAACAGTCCGCGCGCATCGCACTCGACCAGCTTTCCGGGCAGTTTGCCCACGACCCCCAGCCTTGAGACGGGATGGCCATGAAGATCGTTCAATGTTCCCAATCCGCGCCGGCATTGCGCGTTGCCGCGGTTTCCTTGTTGCTGCTCGGGCTGGCCGCGTGCCAGCCGCAGACGAGCACGCCCACAGCCCCAGCCAAGGCCGAGGCCGACCCGCTGGTGGTGCAGGTGCCGCCCGAGATGGCAGGCCGCTTCCAGGTGATGCCGGTGCAGTTCAAGGACCTCGAGCCGATGAAAGAGGTGGTCGGGCGCATCGAGGCCAATGACCGGCTCGTCACGCGCATCGGCGCGTCGGTGACCGGGCGCGTGACCGATGTGCTGGTTGAAATCGGCGACCGCGTGCAGCAGGGTCAGGCGCTCGCGCGCGTGGCCAGCCCCGAGCTGGCGCAAGCGCAGATGGCGTATTTGCGTGCGCATTCGGCCTCGGCGCTGGCCGACCGCGCGGTCGAGCGCGCACGCCAGTTGTTCCAGGCCGATGTGATCGGCTCGGCCGAACTGCAGCGCCGTGAGTCCGAGCAAGCGGTCGCGCGCGCCGAAAAACGCGCGCTGCAGGACCAGCTGCGTCTGCTGGGCATTCCCGCCGAGGCGCTCGCACAGCTGCGTGAACAGGGCACGCTGCATCCTTACGCCACCGTGGTCTCGACCCTCTCGGGCGTGGTGATCGAGCGCAAGGTCAGCAATGGCCAGGTCGCGCAGCCCGGCGATCCGCTGTTCACGGTGGCCGACCTGAGCCGCGTCTGGGTCGTCGGCGAGCTGCCCGAGCAGACCGCGCGCACGGTGAGCGTGGGTCAGCGCGTCGACATCGAGGTGCCGGCGCTCGGCGCCCGCCAGCTCTCGGGCAAGATCGTCTACGTCGGCGACACCGTCTCGCCCGAGACGCGCACCGTGCCGATCCGCACCCAGGTCGACAACCTGGGGCGCGAACTCAAGCCGCAGATGCTCGCGACCATGCGCATCCGCGGCGAAAGCCAGCGGCTGCTGACCGTGCCGCAGGACGCGGTGATTCGCGAAAACGACCGCGACCACGTTTACCAGCGCATCGGCGATGGCCGCTACCGTTACACGCCGGTCGAGCTCGGGCCTCAGCAAAACGAATGGCGCCCTGTGCGCCAGGGCCTGGCCGAGGGCGACCCGGTGGTCGTGCACGGCGCCTTCCATCTGCACAACCAGCGCAAGCGCGCCGAGCTCGAGTAAGGACGCCTCGCCATGCTCAAATCGCTCATCCGCGCTGCGCTCACGCAGCGCCTGTTGGTGGTGGTGGTCGCGCTCGCACTCGTGGGCTTTGGCATCCGCGCGGCCATGCGCCTGTCGGTCGACGCCTTCCCCGATGTGACCAATGTGCAGGTGCAGGTGGCCACCGAGGTGCCGGGCCGATCGCCCGAGGAGGTCGAGCGTTTCGTCACGGTGCCGCTCGAGGTGGCGATGACGGGTCTGCCGGGCCTGACCGAGATGCGCGCGCTCAACCGCGCAGGGCTGTCGCTGATCACGCTGGTGTTCACCGACAAGACCGATGTCTATTTCGCGCGCCAGCTCGTCATGGAGCGGCTGCTCGAGGTCACGCCCAAGATGCCCGAGGGCGTGGTGCCGGTGCTCGGCCCGGTCTCGACGGGCCTGGGCGAGGTCTACCAGTACACGCTCAAACACCCGGGCGACGGCGACCGCCAGCTCAGCGCCGAGGAGCTCATGGAGCGGCGCGTGATCCAGGACTGGGTGCTGCGACCGATGCTGCGCGCCATCCCGGGCGTGGCCGAAATCAACTCGATGGGCGGCCTGGAGCGCCAGTTTCAGGTGCTGGTCAACCCCGACCGATTGCGCCACTACCGGCTGAGCCTGCGCGAAGTGCAGGACGCGATCGAGCGCAACAACGCGAACGCCGGCGGCGGCGTGCTGCGCTCGGCCGCCGAGCAGTACCTGATCCGTGGCGTTGGTTTGATCCGCAGCGTCGAGGACATCGGCTCGATCGTGCTCAAGGAGGAGCGCGGCGTGCCGGTGTTCGTGCGGGACGTTGCGCAGGTGCAGGTCGGTGCGGCCGTGCGCCAGGGCGCGGTCGTCAAGAACGGCGAGACCGAGGCGGTCGCGGGCATCGTGATGATGCTGCGCGGTGGCAACGCCAAGGAGGTGGTGGGCCGCGTCAAGGCCAAGGTCCACGAGATCAACGCGCAGGGGCTGCTGCCCGGTGGTCTGCAGATCGAGCCGTTTTACGACCGCACCGAACTCGTCGACTCGGCGCTCTGGATGGTGACCAAGGTGCTGCTCGAGGGCATCGTCTTCATCGTGATCATCCTGTTCCTGTTCCTCGGCGACGTGCGCTCGAGCCTGGTCGTGGTCGCGACCATCGTGATCACGCCGCTGGCGACCTTCATGGCGATGAACCGCCTCGGACTGTCGGCCAACCTGATGTCGCTCGGCGGCCTCGCGATCGCGATCGGGCTCATGGTCGACGGCACCGTGGTGGTGGTCGAAAACGTGTTCCACAAGCTTGGCCAGGCCGGCGCCTCGCGCGAGTCGCGTCTGCGCGTGATCCTCGAGGCCACCTCCGAGATCGCCAAGCCCACGGTCTACGGCATCTCGATCATCATCCTGGTGTTCCTGCCGCTGATGATGCTCACCGGCATGGAGGGCAAGATGTTCGCGCCGCTCGCGCTGACCATCGCGATCGCGCTGGCGGTCTCGCTCGCGGTCTCGCTGTTCCTCTCGCCGGTGCTGTGCAGCTACATCCTGCGAGGTGGCAGCGACCACGACACGCGCCCGATCGCCTGGCTCAAGGCGCGCTACCTGCGCTTGTTGGCGCAGGCGCTCGCGGCCGAGAAGCAAACGGTGCTGGCCGCGATCGCGCTGCTGCTGGGCACGCTGGCGCTGTTTCCGCTGCTGGGCAAGAGCTTCATCCCGACCATGAAGGAAGGCTCGATCGTGCCGCAGATCGTGCGCGTGCCGAGCATCTCGCTCGAGGAGTCGCTCAAGGTTGAAACCGAAGCGATGCAGCTGGTGGCGCAGGTGCCGGGCGTGCGCTCGGTGATTTCCAAGCTCGGGCGCGGCGAGTCGCCGGCCGACCCGGCCGGGCCCAACGAATCGGACCCGATCGCGGTGATCGACCCCGAGGCCGGCCGCAGCCAGGCCGAGATCGAGGAGGACATCCGCAAGGCACTCGCGGTGCTGCCGGGCGTGCAGGTCATCATGAACCAGCCGATCGCGCAGCGCGTCGACGAGATGGTCACGGGGGTGCGCTCGCAGCTCGCGATCAAGCTCTTTGGTGACGACCTCGATCAGCTGATCCGCCTGTCCGAGGAGCTCGCACGCATCGTGCGCACCGTGCCCGGCGCGATCGACATCCGCGTCGAGCGCCTGTCGGGCCAGCAGACGCTCACCATCGACATTGACCGACAGGCGATCGCGCGCTACGGCATCAACGTGGCCGACGTCAACGAACTGATCGAGACCGCCTTCGGCGGCAACGAGGTCGGCCAGCTGTTCGAGGGCCAGCGGCGCTACGGCATCGTCGTGCGCTACCCGGCCGAATACCGCAACTCGGTCGAGGCCATCCGCAACAGCATGCTGCGCAGCACCGATGGCACGCTCGTGCCCCTGTCGGCGGTCGCGCGCATCGGGCTGGTCGACAGCCCACCGACGATCAGCCGCGAATCGGGCCAGCGCCGGGTGGTGGTGGGCGCCAACGTCAGCGGCCGCGACCTCGGCGGCTTCGTGCAGGAGGTGCAGCGCCGTGTCGACCGTGAGCTTGCGCTGCCCGAGGGCTACTTCCTCTCGTGGGGCGGCCAGTTCGAGAACATGCAGCGCGCGATGGACACCCTGATGGTGATCGTGCCGCTCACGATCGCGGCGATTTTCTTCTTGCTCTTCATGCTGTTCAACTCGCTGCGCCTGGCCTCGCTGATCATCCTCGTGCTGCCCTTCGCCTCGATCGGTGGCGTGATCGCGCTGTTCGTCACGGGCGAGTACCTCAGTGTGCCCGCCTCGGTGGGTTTCATCGCGCTGTGGGGCATCGCGGTGCTCAACGGGGTGGTGCTGGTCAGCTGCATCCGCCGTTTGCGCGAGGAGGGCATGACGGTCGCCCAGGCTGTGCGCGAGGGTTGCATCCAGCGTTTCCGTCCGGTGATGATGACCGCCACCGTCGCTCTGCTCGGTCTGGTGCCCTTTTTGTTCGCCAGCGGTCCCGGCTCCGAGGTGCAGCGTCCCTTGGCGGTGGTCGTGATCGGCGGGCTGATCTCGTCGACGCTGCTCACGCTCGTGGTGGTGCCGACGCTGTACCGCTGGTTCGACGACTTGCCGCAGGAAGCTTGAAACCCGGAGGCCCCCTATGAAAGAAATCCGCGCCATCATTCGACCCAACCGCCGCGACCGCCTGCGCGAAGCGCTGCGCAACATCCCCAATTTTCCGGGCGTCACGATGTTCCGCGCCGAAGGCTTCACCGCGCCCGCCGCGCTGCACAAGCGCAGCGTGCGCGACGAGCTGACCGACTTCACCGAAAAATACATGGTGTGCGTGCTCTGTCCCGACGACATGGTCGAGGCGATCCGCGACGCCATCGTTGAGGCCTGCGGCACGGGCCAGATCGGCGACGGCCTGGTTTGGGTGCTCGACGTGGCGCAGGTGCACCGCATCCGCGACCGCCAGGCGCTGGGTTAAAGCGCAGACGGCCCGCCATGCGCCCGCTCAATTACCGGCACCTCTACTACTTCTGGGTGGTGGCCAAGGAGGGCGGCATGGCGCGCGCTGCGCAGCGCCTGGACATCGCGATCCAGACCATCAGCACCCAGGTGCGCGAGCTTGAAAAATCCTTCGGTCACCAGCTGCTCAAGCCCGAGGGACGGGGCCTGGTGCTGACCGAGGCGGGCCAGATCGCCTATGCGCGCGCCGAGGAGATTTTTGAAATCGGCCAGCGCATCGCGGGCGAGCTCGCCGACGCGGCCGCAGGCCCGGCGCTGCGCCTGTCGATCGGCCTGTCGGACGGCCTCTCGAAACTGGCCGCGCACACCCTGCTCGACCCGGTGCTGCAAGCCCCGGGCCTGCGCCTGGTGTGCCACGAGGGCGAGTTCGAGCACCTGATGGCCGAGCTCGCGCTGCACCACCTCGACCTCGTGCTCGCCGGCCAGGGCGCCGCGGCCAATCCCAATCTGCGCGTCGCCAGCCAGTGGCTGGTGTCCTCGCCCATGGCCTGGTACGGCGCGAGCCAGTGGGTCCATGCCGACACCGCGGCGCGCTTTCCCGAGGTGCTGGGCGAGTTGCCCGTGCTGCTGCCCACGCGCCACGCGCCCGTGCGCATCGCGCTCGACCGCTGGTTCGATGCGCAGGGCCTGCGGCCGCGGGTCGTTGGCGAATTCGAGGACAGCGCGCTGATGTCGGTGTTCGCGGCGCGCGGTCTGGGCGTGTTCCCGGTCAGCGTGCTGGGGGCGCAGGACCTGGCCTTGATGCCGGGCCTGGCCTGCCTGGGCCAGACGCCGGTCAAGGAAGACATCCACGCGCTGTACAGCCAGCGTTCGCGCCACCACCCGCTGGTGCAGCAGGTGCTGGCGCATCGCCACGCCACCGTGGCCTGAGCTGCTCAGGTGCCGGCGGGGCGCGCCGCGGCCTCGGGCGCCTGGTCAGGCGCGGCGCTGTCGGCGCGCCACGGCACCAGGCTGTGCAGGCCCAGGCGCCAGGCTTCGGTGCACAGCGCGCCCCAGTCGTCGGTGTTCGCCGAGGCCGGCAGGTGCAGCGGGTGGACGATGCCGCCATCGACAAAAGGCCGCAGCGCGGCCACCATCGCCAGCTGCGCCTGCGGCGTGAGCTGGGCGGCGCTGCGCATGGCCTCGGGCGGGTGCAGGGGGTCGCCGCCCTGTGCCAGCCAATGGCGGTAGGCGTGGTTTTCCAGTGCGCAGGCCTGCGCCTGCAGCTGCGGCAGCTGCGGCAGCGGCTGGTGCATGCGCCAGGCCAGGGCCGGACCGATGCCGCCGGAGGTGTTGTCGGCCAGTGCGAGGTCGACGCCGCCCATCGGCGCCAGGCACAGCAGGTGGCTGTTGCGCAGGCCGTGCGCGCGGACCTCGGCCTGCAGCGCGCTGGGCAGGCGGCTGGCGCAGGTGCCGGCGGCCAGGCAGGCTTCGGCATTGAACAGCGGGTAGGGGCCTTTTTCGCGCGCCAGCGCGCTCGAGGCGCGGTAGGCCGCGTCGCGCAGGCAGCGTGCGATGCGCACCGCCATGGCCCGGCCCTCTTCGCTGTCGTAGTGCAGGCCCAGCATCGCGAGGGCATCGGCCAGGCCCGTCAGGCCCAGGCCGATGCGCCGCTTGGTGCGGGCTTCGCGTTGCTGCGCGGGCAGCGGCCACCCGCCCAGGTCGAGCACGTTGTCGAGCGCGCGCACCAGCACACCCGCGCACTCGTCCAGGCCCGCGAAGTCGAGTTGCGCCTGCGCGCCAAAAGCCTGGCGCACAAAGCGCGGCAGCACCAGCGCGCCCTGCACCGTGCTGCCATAGGGCGGCAGCGCCGGTTCGCCGCCGGGACTGGCCGCGTCCAGCGTCTCGATGCTGCGCAGGTTGTTGTCGCGCTGCACCGTGTCCAGAAACAGCAGGCCGGGCTCGGCGCTGTCGCGCGCGGCCTGCAGCAAGGCGGTCCAGAGCGCGCGTGCGGGCAGTGTGCGGTAGACCCACAGGCCGTCGCCGCGCCAGTGCGCACCTTGCGCGATCAGCGCCTGCGCGGGTGCCGCGCGGTGCACCAGCGGCCAGGGCTGGTCCTGCGCGAGCGCTTGCATGAAGGCGTCGCTGAGGCCGACCTGCAGGCGGAAATGTGGCCAGCGCTGCGCCGCCTGTGCGCCCGCGATGAACTGCAGGATGTCGGGGTGGTCGATGCGCAGCAGGGCCTGCTGCACGCTGCGCCGCACGCTGGCCTGTGCCAGCGTGGCGCAGGAGCGCTCGAACACGTCGATGTAGCTGCAGGGCCCCGAGGCCAGCGAGGCGGTGCTGCGCACCAGTGCGCCGAGCGGGCGCAGCGGTGAGAAGTCGCAGCCCACGGCGCCGCCGCGCCGCAGGGTTTCGGCGGTCTCGCCGAGCGCGTCGTAGATCCCCGGCTGGCCGGCGCTGTCGTGGCCCACCGTGCAGTCGCCCAGCGGCTGCACAAAGCCGTTGGCGAGGGTGGTGTGCAGGCCGGTGCCGGCGCCCACCAGGATGCGGCCCGACAGCAGGCCGCCGCGCTGCAGCGCCTGTCGAAAGCGCGTGGCCCAGGGGCTGCGCAAGGCGACGGTCTCGGCCTGCGCCAGGGCCAGCGCGACGCGGTCAAAGAGGTCGTCCCGGTGGCGTTCGCCGGGCTGCAGGTAGCGCTGCTGCAGCACCTGCTCGCACAGGGCCTGCGGCGGCAAGGGGGACGCCTCGGGCGGCGCTGGCCTGAGCTCGCCAGCATGGCGTGCCAGGGTGTCGGGGTTGGGGTCGGGGCTCATGCAAACGCCTCCGGTGCGCCCGTCGGGCGCTCAGTTCTTTGGGCAGTGTCGCTGTGCAGGGCCTTGCGGCGATGTGCGCCGGCGCACCCGGGCCTCAGTGGCTGCGGGCGAAGCGGCGCTGCAGCAGCCAGCTCAGCGTGCCGGCCCCGAACACGCTGCAGGCGGCGGCCACCGCCCAGGCCGCGGCCGGCAAGGGCGCCAGATGCAGGGCAGACGCCGGCCAGGGCAAGTGGATCAGCAAGGCCAGCAGGCCCAGGCTGGCCAGGCTCAGGCCCCAGGCCCAGGGGTTGCCCATCCAGCGCGTGCCCGGACGCAACAGCACCAGCACTGCATTGCCCAGCACCAGGGTGGCCAGCGCGAGGCTGCGCGTGGCGCTGCTGTCCAGCGGCCACTGCGCGCTGTGCACGCCCCAGACCAGGGCCGCCGCGATCGCACCGGTCAGTGCCAGCCCCTGGCCGAGGGCGAGCAGGAGCTCCGAGGCGCCAAACAGCATGCGGCGCGTGTCGCGTGGCGGGCGCTGCATGGCCTTGGCCGCGGCAGGTTCGTTTTCGAAGGCGATGGCACAAGCCGGGTCGATCACGAGTTCCAGCAGCGCCAGGTGGATCGGCAGCAAAAGGCCAGGGCCGCCCAGCAGCGGCCACAGCGCGAGCAGCACGATGGGGATGTGGATGGCAAAGATGTAGCGCATCGACAGGCGCAGGTTGTCGAAGATGCGACGGCCGGTGCCGATGCCGCGCACGATGGCGCCAAAACGGTCGTCCACCAGCACCATGGCGGCGGCCTCGCGCGCGACATCGGTGCCGCGCTGGCCCATCGCGATGCCCACGTGCGCGGCGCGCAGCGCGGGCGCGTCGTTGACGCCGTCGCCGGTCATGGCCACCACCTCGCCATCGGCCTGCAAGGCCTGCACCAGGCGCAGTTTCTGGCTGGGCGTGATGCGTGCGCACACGCGCACCCGGGGCAGGCGTGCGCGCAGGGCCTGGTCGTCAAGTTCGGCCAGCTGCTGGCCGGTCAGCACCTCGCCCTCGGGCAGGCCGGCCTGGCGCGCGATCACGCGCGCGGTCGCCGGGTAGTCGCCGGTGATCATCACGGGCCGGATGCCGGCCTGCAGGCATTGCGCCACGGCCTCGGCGATGTCGGGGCGCAGCGGGTCGCTCAGGCCGACCAGGCCCAGCCAGGTCCAATCGAAATCCTGCATGCCGTCGGGAAAGCTCGGACCGTGGTGGCGGCTGCATGCCACGCCCAGCACGCGCAGACCATCGGCCGCCAGGCGCTCGACCTGCGCGAGCCATGGCCGCCGCGCCTCCTCGTCGAGCCGGCACAGCGCCATCACGGCCTCGGGCGCGCCCTTGACCGAGGCGCTGTGCAGTCCGCCCGCCGTCGCCCCGGCCGGACGCCAGAGCTGGGTCATCGCGGGCAGCGCCGGGCTCAGGGCGTAGCTGCGCACCAGCGTCCAGTCCGGGTGCAGACGGCCGCTGCCCTGCAGCTGTTCGTGCCCGAGGCGGTGCAAGGCGTGCTCCATCGGGTCGAAGGGTTCGGGCGCGCTGGCCAGCACCGCGTGCTCGAGCAAAGGGTGAAACGGCGCGCCGACCGCGGCCGGGCGGTCGCCTGGCCACTGCAGCGCCTGCGGCGCCTGCGCGCTGCCCGTCACCAGGGCGCTGACGGTCATGCGGTTTTGCGTGAGCGTGCCGGTTTTGTCGGTGCACAGCACGCTGACCGAGCCCAGCGTTTCGATCGCGTTGATGCGGCGCGTGAGCATGCCCTCGCGCGTGAGCCGGCGCGCGCCCAGCGCCGGAAACAGCGCCAGCACCACCGGGTATTCCTCGGGCAGGGCCGCCATGGCCAGCGCGATGCCCGACAGCAGGGCGGCGACCCAGTCGCCGCTGCGCAGGCCCAGCGTCAGCACCATCAGCACACTGAGCGCGGCCACCACCCAGGCGAGCTGCCGCACCAGCACGGCGGTTTGCCGCTGCAAGGGGGTCGGCATCGGCTGTTGCTGGGCCAGCGCCTGGCCGATGCGGCCCACCTCGGTGCGCGCCCCGGTCGCCGTGACCAGCGCCAGCGCTTGTCCGCGCACCACGTGCGTGGCGGCGAACACGGCCGGGCTGTCCTCGCCGCCGGGCGCGAGGGGTTGCGGCGTTGCCGAGGCGTCGGCCTGTTTGGCCACGGGCACCGATTCGCCGGTCAGCAGCGATTCGTCGAGCATCAGGTTGTCGGCCTGCACCAGCCAGCCATCGGCCGCAACGCGGTCGCCCTCGGCCAGCAGCAACAGGTCGCCGCGCACGACCTCGCTGGCCGCGACGCGCCGCACCTCGCCGCCGCGCAGCACACGCGCCTGCGGTTGTGTGAGCTGGCGCAGCGCCTGCAGCGAGGCCTCGGCCCGGCCTTCCTGGTAGAAGGTCAGCCCCAACACCGCGAGCACGAACACCGCCAGCGTCAGGCCTTCGGTGAGGTCGCCGAGCGCGGTGTAGAGCAGGGCCGCGGCGACCAGCAGCGCGAACATCGGCTCGCGCAGCATGTCCAGGGCGCGCCGCCAGGCGCTGCGCGGCGGTTCGGTGTCGAGCGCGTTCGGGCCTTCGCGCGCGAGCCGCTCGGCCGCCTCGCCGTCCGTCAGGCCGTTGGGGGGCACGCAGGTGGGGGAGGGGGTATCGGCAAGGGCGGCCATGGCGCCAGTATGGAACAGCGCGCGGGCGCTGTCATGGTTTGCCCCAGCTTGTCGCGCCATGGACAGCCGCCGGCATGCGCCCTGCCTACAGTGGCCGCATGAAAACTTTCGAAACCCTTGCCGAGCTGGCCGCCTGTGTGGGCCAGCACGTGGCCACCACCGAGTGGGTGCCGATCACCCAGCAGCAGGTCAACCAGTTTGCCGACGCCACGGGCGACCACCAGTGGATCCATGTGGATCCCGAGCGCGCCAAGGCGGGCCCTTTCGGGGCGCCGATCGCGCACGGTTTCCTCACGCTCTCGCTGCTCTCGCAGTTTTTCGCCCTGGGCGTGTCGGTGCGTGAGACGCGCATGGGGGTCAATTACGGCCTCAACAAGGTGCGCTTCATGGCGCCGGTGCCGGTGGGCAGCCTGTTGCGCGCGCAGCTTGAGCTGCAGGAGGCCAAGCCGATCGAGGGGCCGGGCCTGCAGCTGCAGTGGCAGGTCACGATCGAGCGCGAGGGCAGCGACAAGCCGGTTTGCGTGGCCGAATCGCTGGTGCGCCTTTACGCCTGATCGGGGGGGCTTGCTGCGCCCCCGAAGCCGTTTTGCCGCCAGGCCTCGAACACCGTGACCGCGACCGCGTTCGACAGGTTGAGGCTGCGCTGACCTTCGCGCATCGGCAGCCGGATGCGCTGCGCGGCGGGGAATTGTTCGCGCAGCTCGGGCGCCAGGCCGCGGCTTTCGGCGCCAAAGACGAACCAGTCACCGGGCTGAAACGCAAGCGTGTGCGCGTGGCGGCTGCCGCGCGTGGTCAACGCAAACAGGCGCGTCGGGTCGGGCTGCTCGCGCGCCAGAAAAGCCGACCAGCTCGCATGGCGCCGCACCTCGGCGTACTCGTGGTAGTCCAGGCCCGCGCGGCGCATGAGCTTGTCGTCCATGGAAAAACCCAGCGGCTCGACCAGGTGCAGCGCGCAGCCGGTGTTGGCGGCCAGGCGGATCACGTTGCCGGTGTTGGGCGGGATTTCGGGTTCGACGAGGACGATGCGGAACATGCGCCGATTGTCGCAGCCGGGCCTCAAGGTGCGTCGGCCGCCGGCGCCTGCACAGCGTCGTCCATGTGCGCCTCGGTGCGCGCGAACACGAGGGCGCTGACGCGCGCCGCGCCCGCCTGGCGCAAGGCCTGCGCCGCGCTGTGCAGCGTGGCGCCGCTGGTCATCACATCGTCCACCAGCAGCAGGTGGCGGCCGCGCACCTGCCGCGCGCGCAGCGGCTCGAGCGCGAACGCGCCGTGCAAATTGCGCAGCCGTTCGCTGCGCGCCAGTGTGCTCTGGGCGGCGCTGTGGCGGATGCGCAGCAACAAGCCGGCGTCGGCCTGCTGCGGTGCCAGCGCACGCGCGAGCTGCCAGGCGGGGTTGTAGCCGCGTTCGGCCAGGCGCTCGCGCGACAGCGGTATCGGCAGCACCGCATCGGCCTCGTGCAAAAGGTCTTCGGCGCCGCCGCTGCTGCGCAGCAAGAGCGCGAGCGGACGGTCCCAGCCCGGCTGCGCCTGGAATTTGAAGCGCGCCAGCAGGCCGCGCCAGGGCCAGCTGTAGGGCACGGCCGCGATGCACTGCGCCAGCACAGGCGGCTCGCGCAGGCAGGCGCCGCAGCGCGCCACGCCCGCCGGCACCGGCAGCGCGCAGCCGGTGCAGCGCGGCACGGGCGGCGCAAAGCGGGCCACACAGGCATCGCAGACCGGCTGCGCCGGCCAGGCCTGGCAAATCGCGCAGCGGCTGGGCAGCACCAGGCCCCCACCCCGCCACGGGGCCCGGGCTGACTGCCACCACGGACCGATCGCTCCCATCGGGCCAATATACTGCCGCACTCTGCCCATGAGCACTTCCGACAAACCCCCAACCCTGGACCCGGCCGCCGCGGCGCGCTGGGCCGCGCGCGCGCTGCCGGCCTCGCCCTGGCTGCACGAAGAAATCGCGCGGCGCATGCAAGAGCGGCTGGACCTGATCCGCCTGCAGCCGCGCGCCTGGGCCGACTGGGAACCCTGGCGCGGCGGTTTGCAGGCGCACCAGGCGCTGCGCGCGCGCTACCCGCAGGCCGCGCTCTGGCAGGTCTGTGCCCAGGCCGAGGAAGCGCGCCGCCTGCAGGCCCAGCCCAAGGCCGCCTGGTGGCAGCCCGCGCGCTGGCGGGGTCCTGCGGTGCAGCAGGGCGAGCCGCCCGCCGGCGCGGTGCAGATGGTCTGGGCCAATATGCTCTTGCACCAGGTGGCCGATCCGCAGGCCTTGCTCGCGCGCTGGCACCGGGCGCTCGCGGTCGACGGTTTTTTGATGTTTTCCTGCCTGGGGCCCGACAGCCTGCGCGAGTTGCGCACGGTGCACGCGCACATGGGCTGGCCGGCGCCGCACCACGACTTCACCGACATGCACGACTGGGGCGACATGCTGGTGCAGGCCGGTTTTGCCGAGCCGGTGATGGACATGGAGCGCCTGACGCTGACCTTCGAGACGCCCGAGCGCCTGCTGCAGGAGCTGCGCGAACTCGGGCGCAACGCCCATGTCGCGCGTGCCGCGGGCCTGCGCGGCCGCGGCTGGCGCGCGCAGTGGCTGCAGGCTGTGGCCGAGGGGGTGCCGCGCGACCGCGCGGGGCGGCTGCAGCTGAGCTTCGAGGTGGTCTACGGCCACGCCCTCAAACCCCTGGGGCGCCCGCGCGTGCTGCCCGAAAGCCAGATCGGTTTGGATGACATGCGTCAAATGCTCACACAGGGGCGCAGACCTCCGCCGTAAGCTTTGCGAAATGTCAAAGGGCCCAGGCAAGTCGGGTAGAATTCCGCGAAATTTCATCCGCCTGCCTTGGGCAGGATCGAGGGTTTCCGGGAGTTCGGTGTGACTCAGCCTGTTTACCAGTTTGCGACGGTATCGGGACGCAGCGTGAGCTGGCGCTTGCGCCGCAACTGCTCGGTCACCCCGGCCCAACTGGGGGTGGCTTACCTGATGCTGTGCGGGGTTTCCCTGTCGATCGGAGTGTTCTTCTGGTTGCAGGGCGCCACGTTCGTGCTGGCTTTCGCTGGTCTGGAACTGTTGGCGGTGGGTGCGGGCTTTGTGGCCTACGCCCGCCATGCCACCGATGGCGAATGGATTTCTCTGCAAGGCGCAAGCCTGGTGGTGGAGCGCGAGACGGCAGGGCGCCGCGAGCGGGCCGAATTCGAGCGGCAGTGGGTTCGGGTCGAACCCCAGGCCGGCGAGCGCAGCCTGATCGAGCTGTCCGGTCGGGGGCGCAAGATGGAAGTGGGGCGCTTTGTGCGTCCGGAGCTCCGCCAGGCACTGGCGGGGGAAATCAGACAGGCTTTGCGCTGTGCGTGAGAGCCGGGTCCATGGCCAAAAGGCCGCGGACCGAGGGTGTGGGATCAACCGAGACTTGGAAGTTTGTGACAACCATGAAGAACATCTCCAGAAAACTGGCTTCGCTGCTGTCCCGTGCGGGCATCTTCACCGGCCTCGCGCTGTCCAGCGCAGCGCATGCCGTCAATGACCTGCCTGGCGGCCCGGCCGTCAACCAGCTCAATCTGGGCCCGGCGGTCAGCAAGATCGCCGAGTGGCAGCACGGCCTGCACTGGTTCATGCTGATCCTGTGCACGGTCATCTTTGTGGCCGTGTTCGGCGTGATGTTCTATTCCATCTTCCAGCACCGCAAGGACAAGGGCCACAAGCCCGGCACCTTCACCGATTCCGTGGCGGTGGAAATCGCCTGGACGGTGGTGCCTTTCCTGATCGTGATCGCCATGGCCTTGCCGGCCACCAAGGTGCTGGTGGCCCAGAAAGACACCACCAACGCCGACCTGACGATCAAGATCACCGGCTACCAGTGGAAGTGGGGCTACGACTACCTCAAGGGCGAGGGCGAGGGCATTGGCTTCATCTCCACCCTGGACACCAGCCACCGCGCCATGTCCGATGCCGGCAAGCCCGAAGGCGACAACTACCTGCTCAAGGTCGACAACCCCATGGTGGTGCCGGTGGGCAAGAAGGTGCGCATCATCACCACCGCCAACGACGTCATCCACGCCTGGATGATCCCGGCCTTTGGCGTCAAGCAGGACGCGATCCCCGGCTTCGTGCGCGACAACTGGTTCCGCGCCGACAAGACCGGCGATTTCTACGGCCAGTGCGTGGAGCTGTGCGGCAAAGAGCACGCCTACATGCCGATCCATGTGAAGGTGCTCTCGGCCGAAGACTATTCGAAGTGGGTTGAAGGCGAGAAGAAAAAAATGGCCGCTAAGGCCGACGACCCGAGCAAGGTCTGGGCGCTCGATGACCTGGCCAAGCGTGGCGAGAAGGTCTATGCCGCCAACTGCGCGGCCTGCCACCAGGCCAACGGCAAGGGCGCCGGTCCGATCAAGCCGGTCGACGGCTCGCCCGTGGTGCTGGACGCCGACAAGTCCAAGCAGATCGCGGTCTTGCTCAATGGCCAGGCCAATGGCGCGATGCCGGCCTGGAAGCAGCTGTCGGACACCGACATCGCCGCCGTGATCACCTACACCAAGAACAACTGGTCCAACAAGACCGGGCAAATCGTGCAACCGGCCGATGTGCTGGCTGCCCGCAAGTGAAGCCAGTCCCGCTGATTTAGAAAAGAGGAAGTCCAGATGAGTGCCGTTCTCGACCACCACGACCACGCTCACGACGACCACGGTCACGCGCCTGCGGGCTGGCGTCGCTGGGTCTTTGCGACCAACCACAAGGACATCGGGACGCTGTACCTGCTGTTCAGCTTCGCCATGCTGATCATCGGCGGCATCTGCGCCATGATGATCCGCGCCGAGCTGTTCATGCCCGGCCTGCAGATCGTCAACCCCGAACTGTTCAACCAGTTCACCACCATGCACGGCCTGATCATGGTGTTCGGCGCCATCATGCCGGCCTTCGTGGGCTTTGCGAACTGGATGTTGCCGCTGCAGATCGGCGCCTCCGACATGGCCTTCGCGCGCATGAACAACTTCAGCTTCTGGCTGATGATCCCGGCCGCCATCATGCTGGCCGGTTCCTTCTTCATGCCCGGTGGCGCGCCCGCCGCCGGCTGGACGCTGTATGCGCCGCTGACGCTGCAGATGGGCCCCTCGATGGATGCCGGCATTTTCGCCATGCACATCCTGGGCGCTTCGTCGATCATGGGCTCGATCAACATCATCGTGACCATCCTCAACATGCGCGCCCCCGGCATGACGCTGCTGAAGATGCCGATGTTCGCCTGGACCTGGCTCATCACCGCCTACCTGCTGATCGCCGTGATCCCGGTGCTGGCCGGCGCCATCACCATGACGCTGACCGACCGCCACTTCGGCACCA
>JACCDW011754097.1_pt1 | contig 57139 bp, 19 predicted proteins | sample 7449781 | NCBI WGS metagenome assembly JACCDW01 (sample SAMN15323449, study PRJNA562643) | freshwater metagenome | isolation source: river surface water | place: USA:Blue River Watershed | collected 2017-08-18
CTTGATGTATTCATGAAAGGGGATGAGGTGGTCTTCAATAGAAACCATGATATTCCTGCACCAAATTTCACCACAGACCTGGCATTCGGTGAAAAAGGTGAGGATATTGTTCGCGACTTCATTAATGACATCGCCAGCGGCTCTCTTGAGGTGAAAACCGACAGATATCGGAATGGCCGCATGGTCATAGAGACGCAGCAGAAGCCCAATACCTCACAAGTATGGGTTGACTCTGGGATAAACGTAACTACGGCAAAATGGTGGGTCTATCAGTACAATCTCGATGGAGCGTTCCATGTAATTGCCGTAGACCGGATAAAGCGTTATCTGCGAGCCAACAGAGACAAGTTTAATGATGAAACAAAAATCTCTCTAGGCAATCCGAACGATAATCCGGCACGAGGATTTCTGCTGTACCCGAACAATGTACTTGACCTTCTAACCAATCCCGAATACGACGCAGAGTAAAATGGACAGATGCCCAATCGGGCTCCCATCTGGAAGGAGGGGCTATGTTTTGGTCGAAGCCCAAGACACTCAAGATTGGCACTTGCATGACAAGGATTCCACCGCGTGTTCGCATAGAACACCACCACACGGTGGAAATGGTTTGTGGTTCATGCACGATGGTCACTCATGATGTGTACCTATTTGAATTACCGGATAATTTGACAAAGAAGCCACGCAAGTTCTGGAAAAAAGAAAAGAACCACAGCGGTGATTTTGCGGTGCTTGCAAAGTGCAGTCTCTGCAACGAGATACGCCCATTAGATGCACGGGCAAATCAATGGCTATACGATGTAAAGGCAATCTCTCAAAGTGAATACCTATCATGGGCTCACTAACAAAAGCCTCAGTAACTCAATCGGATAGAGTACCGGCCTTCTAAGCCGTTAGTTGCAGGTTCGAGTCCTGCCTGGGGCGCTCAAAGGTTCTGAAACTTCCATGTCTGCTCAGGGCAGAAGTTCACCACTGCTGAACTGACGAGTGTGGTAATCAATTCGGTATCGCCACCGGCACCAACAATTGCCCAGATGACATCTTCGCCAGATGCTCCTGCGCGAAGTCCTTCGCAGACGAGGTATCCGGTTTCAATCATTTCGCCATCAGATACATAGATTGTTCCAAGATAGTTCATCTCAATATCCAGTATGAACTCGTCCTCCGTCGACCATGTTGGTTCTGGGATGGTTGGAGCCGGTGTAGCAATCGGAGCATCGGTAGTTTCAACAACCTTGTCAGTTATTTCAGGCACGTCTGTTCTTTCTACATATACGGTCTTCGTGCCGCCACACGCAGCAAGAAAAAGTGTTCCGAGAATCAATAGCCGCTTCATTGTATGCCTTCCAGTTTGACAAGGGCCACTTGCCCAAGGGAAGTCAATGTAGCATTGAATTACATAGTGATATACAAGAAAATGAGATTTTTCTACACTATTAGTGGAAGCCTCGGAGTGTCACTATTTCTGTATGTCTTTATTAACTACGACTTTTATTTTCTTTGACGAAGCATTTCTTGCATAAGGGCGATTTCGTTACTCTGCGTCTGCATGATTGAGTAAGACAAAGACATGACATCATAATCGTTGGTTGTCCTTAGAACGTCTTTGGCCATTACCAGTGCCATCTTGTGATGCTCAATCATGTCTTTGAGAAACTTCTCTTCCTCCATTGACAGTTCTGGGAGAGACGGCATTTTGCGTGTCATTTTGTTTTGAACTCAGTCCAAGTCTTGTCGCCGACCCCAAAATACTCACGGGCATATCCGGCGCCAATGATGTCCTTGTTGAGACATGCGGTGGTAGGTGCGCTGATATCGCCAGATGAGTAAATTTCAGCCAGGACACGGCCGTACTTCTCGTTCTTGTCTACAACGGTTTTGATAAATACAGTTTCATGGCCATTTAGCCAATCCTTTGTAAACTCTTTAGCCTTGAGTCCCATTGCCTTTTCGGCAGCATCTTTAGTACGAGACTCAGGGGTATTGACTCCATAGAGGCGAACACGAATCTTGTGATGAACGCTAAAGCCCAAGTCGACCATCAAGTCGACAGTGTCTCCGTCAATGACATTGAGCACTTTTCCGGTGTACCAATATGGGTCAATCATTACTTACCGCCATTCTTAGATAAATCGGTCGCGACGTTTCTTTTCTTCTTCAGCACGACGCTCTTGCGCATCAGCCGAGCCAGAGTTGCGAGAACTGGGCTTACTTGACTTGATTGGCGGAAGCCCGTATGACTCTCGGTAGGTATTTACTTCCTCTTCGGTCTCAAGTCTGTCGTAGCCTTGACCCTTGCCGGTGCGACGGCGCTCTTCTGCCTCGATGCGGCCTTCCATGGAGTCCGCTGAACCCCTCATACCACTTGGGCGCGAACCAGGTTTAGGTGTATTGGCTTCTGCTCTGCGTTCTTGTGCATCTGCCGAACCAGCCCTGGATGAACTTGGGGAAGAGGCAGATGGTTTACGTCTGTCGCGATTCTTGTCTGGGACAACATCGCCTTCACGAGTCATTTTGGGGCGTGATTCTTTTGCTCTTGCTTCACGACGCTCGCGGTAATAGTCGCTCATTTTTTTATCATCTTCGCGAACCATGTCCGGCGGTATATAGGTGCCATCAGCAGCAATCTTTCCACCATTAGGGAGACGACCGGGATTCCAGTTTGTTTTCTGGCCAGGCTTGAGTTTCCGTGCTTCACTATCAATGAACTTTTTAAATGCCTCACCATCAAAGCCTCTATCAGTGAGGTTTTCTCTGATGGAGCCACGCTCTCTTGTGTCTGCGGAACCGACATCTGTTTGCCACCGCTTTACAATTTTGTCCTGCCTCTGTCTACGGCGCTTGTTCTCATCTTCTTGCTCCGTTGACCGTGCATAGTCAGTTCCTTCTTGCACTGTTCCATCACCATCGGCATCACGTGCGTTTGGGTCGTAGTTTGAAGACGTACTAGAACTACGTCCGGCTTGACTACCAACCGTCCCTCCCTGCCGATTGGCTACAGTCCCACCTTGCTGAGCAACGGGGGCACCAAGTGCTTTCATTGAGAAGTCGTAAGCATCAAGAGACTTCTTACCCTTGCCTGCTTCTTTGTATCGCCGATACCGTGCCAATAGGTTTTGTCCCTTATCGGCAAGTTTTTTCGCTGCCTCTGCAGTCTGTGGGACTGGTTCGCCCCATGCAGCAGCAGATAGCGCGAGTCTTGTTGGACGACCTTTATCATCCTTCATTGGTCCACGTGGATTAGTGAAGAAGCGAGTTAAGAATGAGCCTTTACGGCGCATCTTCTCTGGTGTGTCAGCAGGCCCCTTGACTCCAGGCTTAAGGTTTGAGCCTTCTGTTCTATTGAAGTACTTTCTACCAGCAGCAGTTAGGCCACCCTTCGGGTCACGAAGAACGGGTTTCTTCGCTGCCTTTTCTTCAATCTTGATGTCGAGCGAAGTATAGCCACCTCGTGATTTGCGTCGTTTCATTAAATCTTGCTTAAACGACTCGGCATCATCGCCGAACATCCACTTGACTTCCTCGTCCGTGAGTTCTTCGTTTTCGGGGAAAAGAGAATCAACCTCGTCGTCGCTCATTGAGTTCATCCAACTAGAAATTTGGCTTTCCTCGCGACCCTTTGCGGCCTTCTCTTCTACTTCGTTTTCTTTTTCCTCTGTGATTGGACCACCAACAACCCATGCGCGACAGGTTCGTTTTGCAGCGCACTTAAAATCAAATGCTTCACAGTATCCGAGTTGGCCTGCTGAATCTATTGCCGCCCATTCGTCTGGACGCTCTCCTCCAGTAACACCAGAATTGATGCAGTCCTTCATCTGTGGGGTAACAATGAACATGACGCAATTGCCACATAGTTGTTTTTTTGCTGAAGCAACGTCAACATCCCATTCTCCAGCAATTTTTTTCCAGTAATCTTCATTGGGCTCGGATGGATTGAGCGGTCCATACATTGCAGAATCAATAGCACTTTTACGATTCTTAAGGTTTACGGCAATATCCTTGGTTGCAACTGGACATGAATCCTCAACTTTGAACGATAGTTCACCATTGAGAATTTGCTCATAAATAGAATTTTCCATCATTAGTCCTCGCCGTTACTGAACTTGCCGGGCTTTTTCTTTTTTCTTTTAGACTGCATATCTTCCGAGTCAAGAATCTCCTCAATATCATCGGCACTACCACGATAATTTTTAAGATTCTTAATTTCTGACCAGTCGTAGTCGTCTTCATCAAATGATGATGTATTCCTAGGCATATCTTTCTTCCAATTGTGTTCCATAAAGGAAAGACCCCCGGCCCGGCTTGCGCCGAAACCGGGGGTCAATACCTACTTCACTAGGATTCGCTATTCAGCGTCACCTATCAGGGGGTTGGGGCGGCGTCGAAGTCCACCTTCACGAAGGCCTCTGGACGCTTGACGGCGAGAGCGAGACGCTGTTCGGCCAACACCACGATGGCGTTGCGGACGAAGAAGTCGGCGTGCTGCTCGCTGATGCGGATGCTAGCCTGCTCGCGGTCGTAGAGTTGAGCGCCGGTTCCGAATGCGCCGACGAGTGCGGTGCCTTCGGGGATAGCGGGGGTCTCAACGACGGGGATACGCCACAACTTGGGCTCGCCACCGAGGGCCACGGACACTGCAACGAGGTACTGTCCGTTTTCATCCTTGGCGAGTTCGATGTCTTCCCAGTCGTTGGGGTGCATTACGACGCCGGTTGGCTCGTAGTAGGCGAGGAAGGACAAGGTGGCGGCGCGACGAATCGCATCGGCCTTGGTGTCCACTACTGGGGTGGTGGCGCCATCGGACCAGGCGTATTCCTGGATGCCGGTGGTGCTGAGTACGCCAGTGAGGTTCTCGCCAGTGCCATCACCGCTCAGAATCTGAGCGTCTTCCTGGAGGCGCAGACCGTACATCAACTCGTTGTCGATGATGCTACGGAGTTGTGGCTCATCGGCGAGTACGTTGCGGTGGGCTGCTTCCCAGTGGGCGATGGTGCGGACGGGAGCCTGCTCGCCTACGAAGGTGAAGGATGACTGGGGCTTGGCACCGAAGGCAGTACCGGCGCCATTGCGCTCGGCAACGGCAGCGGCATTGTTGGTGAAGCCGGTCATGCGGAAGTATTCAATGACGGCCGCAGTGGTGGTGCGAACTGGGAACAGGTCGCGAACGCGCTTGGTGCGCATTGGGGGAACCACGATGGGGTCACGCTGAATGGTGCCGAATGAACCGGGGGTGCCGGTGGGTAGACCCGAGTACATGTCCTTCACGTTGTAGCCACCAGCGGTGAGTACGGTGTTGGTGACGTAGGGGGCGCTCATGTTTGCGCCGTTACGTCCACCCTGAAGGGACTTGAACTCCATTGAGTTGATGAACTCGTCACCGACTGACTTGAAACTGGCGCGGGGGAATGCTCCACCAGCAGCAGCGGCTGCTGCTACTGAGTTGGCTCCACCGTTGTTCCAGGTGTCGACTTCGCGGAGACCTTCGAGACCCTCAATGAGGCCCTTGATTTCCTTGATGTCGCGCATGTTCTTGTCGAACGCGCTCTTCTGTTCGGTGCTTACTACTACGGTGCCGTTCTCAATCTTGAATGAGTCGGCGATTGACTTGTTGTCTGCCATTTTTTGACGAAGTGCACTCTGCAGTTCGTTTAGGCGGGAAGTGTCTTGAGACATTTTTACTCCATTTGTTTGGTGGGTTTGTTGGGTGTGCTTGCATTTATGGCTTAGGTAAGCACCCAGCCCTTAAACTCATAGACTAATGTACATCACTGATTTGCTGGTGCATTGCAACAAATTTGATTTAGTTCAATATTTTTTATGACTGTTTTTAGTCGCCTTTTCGAGGGACTTCATTAATCCCTTGACGCAATGTTTCGTACAATTGCTTGTTCTCTTCACTGTCTTCAATAGCCGATGAGACGAGTGAGAATGAATACAGGATTGAACGCTTTTTCTGGTCATCGGTATACGTACCTTTTGGACCCATTGCACGTTGTTGCATCTCAGTCACCGTCCTTTGGTGGAGCCATATATAGACGTACGATTTCGCCATCTTCGTCCATTACCGTGGCTTCTAGTATCGGGCTATTGGGGTCATCCGGATTCGCGCGAATATAAGTAGGAGTAAAGCCATCGGCTTTCGGTTTTGTTCGCTTAATACGTGATGATTTTGATTTCTTGCTCATTGGCTTTCTCTTTTATCCGCCGACTTTGTTTTTCTTACAATTCGTGACTTTTTGGGAGATGGGAGCGACCGTTTGCCAATTTCATTGAACGAAACGGAAAAGATATCTATGAGTGGTTTTTTCTTTTCCATGTAGTTCACTCCCAGGGGCCATATGTTTCGTCCGCGACCATCTTGATATCGGCGTCACGTCTTGAGTAATAGCGAGTGTTGTTGTCTTCAATGTTACCAATCTTATAGTAGAGGTACCTTGGGAGGATGTGTTCGTTCCCATTGGAAAAGTCATAGACAACCATGTCTTCCATTTCCATCTTTATTAAGTCCTGCATTAATTGGTTATAGCGCCTAGCGAGACCACTCTTCAATGATTCTGACGTCAACGTCTCTGCCTGACTTAGGACATCAGCAATATCATTTCGTAATTTTTCGTATTTATCCCATCCGCCTTTGGCGACTTCAGCCCAAGCGTGTCCGTACCTAACTCCCATTGCTTCGCCACCCGTTCCGAGTGGGACGCCATGAACAATGCGTATCTGGTCATCCGTGAAGCCAAATTCAGGCCCTTTGAGGCGGTCAGCCATATTGGAAGCAGCCTCATAGCAATCACCGTCGCCATCTATTGGGTCAACTCCATATGATGACTTAAACCGTTTATCAAATTTTTCTGAAGCCGACCTAGTGCTTGGGTAGAATAATTTTTCAAGAACCGCCGCACGATTTGGATACATTTCGGCAAACGTGTATCTCTTTTCCTTGCCATCCGAATCAGTTACTGATGTCGTATAACCAAACATCTTGTCTCTCAAGAACAGGGAAACCGACTCAGCAAGGTCTTCCTGATAATTGTCTGATTCTTTTGCATATTGAGTAATAAATCTATTGCCAATACGTGGACCATGAGACTCATCTGTTTTTGGGGCGATTCCGCGATACGTTGTCCCTGGCACCGATACTGGTTGCTTCGTTTTCCCTCCATCAGCGAGAACGCTAAGTGGGATGTTTTGCGCTCCGAACAAAAGACCGTGTGCTTGGTCGCTCTGCATTGCCGGAACCCAGTCATCTGTAATGGAACTGAATGGGTAGTCTCCACTATAGGGTACATCCCTGTCACCAATTGTTGCGCGATAGCCAAGAGCAAAATCTGCTATATGCCCAAACTCGTGCAGCATGATGTCAACATATGGTGTCTCCTCGGAAGTCTTCCACATCACGATTGAGTTTGCGTCCGGATAAGCAGTGCCAGCAACGCGTCTTGAATCTATGCCGGGAAACTTTGAAAGAATATAGTCCGACTTGAAAATTATATTTGGTCGTGGAATTCGAGGGTCAATATCAGCAATTGTCGTATGGTAATTTTCTAACGCCTGGAGTATTGACGAAACCTTATTGGTACTTTCCAACGATGCCCTTACGTCGTCAAGCATCAAAATGCCAACACCATTTTCGTTCACTCTTCGGTCGGCTCCATCCATAAAATCCTCAATGGCGTCCAACTCATCTTCGTTTTCTATTTCAACAAGCGTTAGCGAGCCATCTGTGTTGCGCATAATAAGGCCATTGTCAATGGCTGACATTTTTCCAGTTGCTGGAATATCGGTTACAAATAATGCTTCCCCAATTCCAAGTGAAGCAACGTCTGCCTGATGAAATATCTTTTCGGTTCTTTTTGTCGCAAGAATATTTCTGCGAGCATCACGCCGAATGATGTCTGGAGGATTTGGCTTGGAATCATCCAACGCATCTGTAGCAAATAGGTGTCGCGCAGAAACACCATAGCCATCTTCGTTGGGGACAAGTGAATCCAGTGTCGCGAGAGCAAGAAGGTCTTGCTTGTATTTGTCTAACTTGTTTCTCTCCCCCTTGGGGAAGTATTCATCCGGTATATCTGCTTCGGTTAATCCATCAAGAAACGCTTGCGGATTAGCAAGGAACGCATCTTTGGCGGAGGCATCCATGTATGTCCTGGAGCCATCTTCGGAAATCCGGAGTTGTGGGGTTAGCGAAGTAATAGAGCGAGTACTACGTCGTGAAACGATAGAGCGAGTTGCATTGCTTGCGGTGACTGGATTTTCGCGTCTTTGCATTTCCCCTGTTGACCGACCCGCCATGGTGGGGGAAATATTACCCATGAATTGTGCTCTACGAACATCTTGCTCAAGGTATGCAAGATTGAATATTCCATTTGGTGTATTTGTAAAACGACTACTGCGGGTACTGCGTAATGAACCAGCAGGTTCCGTAGTTAGGCTCTCTATGAGGTCTTGTACTGTTCCGGGCCAATCATATATGGCTTTTTTAATCGCCGTGTACGTAGAACTTTGATTCACAAACGCAAGTTTTCGCAAATCTTCTCCAGCATCAGTGCGGAGTTGCTGCATGAGTTGGCTTGCTCCATACGTATCTAGCCACCATCTTGCTACCTTGTCTCGCGCATTAGCACCAAGACCTATATCGGGGTGGTTGGTGATGACAGAAACCATTGCTAATGCATTGGCCCATTCTCCGTGTCTATCAAATCCGCGACCAGTACCAAGATGTCCAATTGCGTCATGTATTCCGTCAGTTCCCTGCAGATTATGAATAGCCCTGCGCGGATTCTCCAAACTGTCAATTAAGTATGGTGCAAACTCGTTGAATTTCTTTGTACCAATGATTTCTGGCCCAGCACCTACTTCGTCAAGTTTATCCGATACTATTTTGTATAGCGAATTTCTAACAGCGTCAATCTCTTTATCTATAGTTAGGTCCCAGTCGCGCCAAAATTCCTGAGTCTGCTCAATGACTTTCCTGATGGCGTCAGCCGATGGTGCTTCTACATACGCCCAATCACGCCTGTCGGGTATTATCGAATTGAAAAATGGGTGTGGCTGAGATGTGATTACTGGAATACCATTAGAACTCACACGGATTGATAATGACTCTGCTATTTCTTTGCCGGTCTCACCAATTGATGTATCTGGTTTAAGGTCATCAATTTTTTGCTTGATATAGATTCTATGATTTATTTGCTCCACGTCGTAACGGTCGCCCCAACTTCGTGGAACGGAACTTCCGGCGAGAATACTTTTTGCTATCTCTGCTTCGCGTTCATTCAACTCCAGATTTTCAACTAATTCGTCTATGGTTTGCTCGGCAAGTTGGTAAGTGTCTGTTCTCGACCTGGTTGACTGAGCACCCCTCCTCGCCATGTCCTCGTCAACTAGGCGGTTGATTCTGTCTAACGCATCTTCATCATCGTTGCCAGATTGACGCTGTGATTCGGGTGAACGTCGTCCGCCCCCACCGGACTGGTTTGAGGAAGTGCGACGCCTGGGGTCTGAGGGTGGGCCGAAAGCCCTTTCCCATTCTGCCATCTTCTCGTCAATGAAGTCTTGTTCTGGCGGATTGGGGTCTATGTAAATTTTCGTACCAGGTGTTCCGCGGAAACGCATAACTTGTGGACCGACAATAAGCGTTGATGTTATTTCGTCATATTCGTTTGCGAATATGAGTTTCACGCCTGATTCAATTTTGGTCTTTTCCCCATCAGCGAGATTTAGCGGCTGGAATCTCTGTTTTTCTTCTTCTGTCATTGGCCGGTTTTTGTAGGTCTTAAAGAGCGCACTACGTGTTGAGCGTGTTGAGGAGAGGTTCCCCTGCGAAGAAATAACTGGGGTCTTATCACGCTTGCCGGGCTGCAGTCTTCCTGTTGCGGGCTGACGATTCTTGCCATCAAGGAAATCACCATGCAAAATGTTTTGCAATTGTGGAAGGCTCTGAGCAACTTCACGGTCTTCACGTAATTCTTCTAGTGCCTGCGAATGTAGGGCATCTAAATCTTCGTACTTTCTTGCTGCAGAACTTGCTTCTCTCCATGCCCGAATCGCCGAGAGACCCTTCATAAAGTCTGGTTCCACCTCACGTACTTGCTTGAATCTGTCAACGAATGAATCTTTATCATTCGCTCTGGCAGACTCAATAAGCAACATTGACCTATTCGGCATATTTGTTACGCGGAACCTATTTAGGTCATTTGATGCAGACTCCGTAAGTGATTCAAGAAAATCAGCAAACTCCTGACGTTCTGGTCGCTCTATCCTTGAGTCAATTAATTCACGATACATGGATGACATATCCTGTATGAGTTCTTCCCTATCGCGACGAGTAAGTCTTGTTGGGTTGGCCAACCTGTCGTTCAAATCATTCATCTGAATTGCTGCGCCATAGGATGTAGTGCGAGATAGTGACCTCGTGCCAACAAGACCGCGTTTTTGCAAATCTTTAGGAATCATGGATGTGGGTCCATCCCAAACAGCACCAGTGAGTTCAGCCTTTTCTAGGTTCATTTTACCTAAGGGCAATGAACCGAGACGAGCATTAGTAAGGTCTGCGCTACGGAAGTCTATGCTGCTATTCCGCAATGCTTCAGTGTCAAATTTTGCACCAGAAAAATCTGCCTCGCGTAGGATTGCTCTCTTGAGGTCGAGGGTGCCACGAATTTTAACTCCACGGAAACTGGCACGACGTAATGAACTACCGCTGAGCGCTACGTCCTGAAGTGTTGAGCCGGTAAATCGAGATTGGTCCATCCACGAATCTGTCAGTTTTACGTCAACAACTGTCTGATTAGTTGCGGACAAACGGTCCATATACGACTTGGAAATTTTTCCTCCGCGAAGAGATATCCAATCAGAGTCAGAAATTCTTCCGTTAGTTTCATTTAGTCCAGTTATTATATTTTCTGCAGTAGATGGTTTCGGTATTTTTATTGCCCTAGAGCCAAGAATTGCTTGACGCGCCTGGACATATAGTCTGTCTGATTTATTAATAGGAGAAGTGCTTTCTGCATTTACTTTAAAAGCATACTTTCCATTCTGTTTGACTATTTGGCCATCAGGCAATGATTCAATAAATTGCCGTATCTCTGGAGAAAATTGTGTTCTATCCGTCCAAATTATTCCGGAACCAAGTAGTTGTTCTGTAGTAAGGCCAGAGTTAGATAGGTCTGCAAAATCAAATTCAACACGCTCTAATATGGCTCCGCTCAGGTTGATATCACTGACATTTGCCTTTGAAAAATCAACACCACGCATTGTTGTCTCGCTAAAGTCAACCCCTGCAATTTCACTGCCGTCAAATGCCACTCTCTCAAGTACGGAGCGCTGCATGTCGCTACCTCTTGGAATAACTGTATTTTTGAATGAAACAGCCTTGAGTGTGGAATTTTGGAAAACAATCGGCCCTGACGTTTTGAGGTTGTCTGCGATTACAGAAAAAAGATTTGAACTAATCCATTCAGAATCCGACAAGTCAACGTCGTTTCCAAAAACAATATTGGATAGTTCAGAGTTTGATGTTCGCTTGCCACTAAGGTTTTTTCTATAAATTGTTGTTTTTCTATTTGGCGGCGATTCAATTACAAGCCTCTCAGGAAGGTTGTTATTGCGAGACGAGCGCGTGGATGAACCGGAGTTATATGATGGTCCACGGGTTGATGCCAAAACCGAACCAGTTGTCATCTCGGCCCGTTGACTCTCCCAGTATTTTTCTACTGCGCGAGCGCCTTCTTTGCCGAAGAATTCCTCAAACACTTTGCGATTAAGAATCTCAAATGTTCCATCTTCGCGCCTTACTGCGGCAAGGGTCGCACTTCCGTCATCTTGCGAATTGTCCCATAGATTGAATTCATCCATGTATCCATTTGTTATTGCTTTACGCACCTTGTATTGAAGTTCCGCCGCGTACTGTGAAGCAAGGTTCGTAGGAAGTTTGACCCCGCCCTGTTTGCCTCGCTCTACCATGCGTTTTTCAGCAACCGGTGTAGGCACATGAACGTAATGACCAATAATTTTGTATCCGTTATCGCGACCAATTAACATTTGGTCAACACGAACACCCGTTCCGGTAACAACATAATCACGATTTTGGGCTGTTGCCTGACGCATCCCATACAATGCCCACTGAGTTGACCATCCGTGAACGGCACTTGCTCCACGACCATTGTCCCAATCCGGATGCATTGTTTTAATTACATCTGGGTCGATGTCTACTGCAGTATCTGTACCTGGAACGCCGGACAAAACACCATTTGCCCTTAGTGTGCTCTTGCCGGAGCCTGTTGTTCCGCCGATAAACCACATAGTTGGACGGGAAGATGAGTTCTCTCCTGTTGCACGAGCAAATAGCGAGTCCAGCACCTGTTGGCCCAACTCACCATTACGTCGGGCCTCGTCTGCCTTGGCCTGTGCCTTGGATACGTCGGTATTGTAGCGAGACCTAGTAGATAGGCGCTGATTCCTAATAAAAGTGTCTACCGTATCTGGTGGAAGTCTCAGCAACATTGCGTCTGGTGAATCCGCAATGTAGTTAGGGTTATTTAAGAGCCAATCATGTGCTTCTTTTTCTTGCTTTGACATTGGCCCGAGAAGCAGATTGCTGACACTTCTTGTTGAGAACGAGCGTGCGCGCTCCGATAGTTGAGGCTGATTTCTCTCACCAACGAATGTCATGAACTCATTAACACTCATGCCTAACACATTTGCCATATTGGCGATGGACGTATTGTCAACACGCATTCGCCTACTTGGGTCATCATCGGTAAATGCAGCAAATGATTCAGCAAACCACTCTATTCGTGCAGTTTCTGCATAATCGCTTATTCTGCGGGCAGATGCTCGCTCCTGTTCTGAACCCCAAGTTACAGAACGGTAAAGCGCTTCCGAAAATTTCGCCGACGCAGCATTGCCACGACCTTGTTTTAGATTTTCATGGAGTTCTGAGTATAGGGAAATTAAGTAATCGCGAGCAGGGCCACCCTGTTTTGCGGCCATAAATTGCCAAGCATGCGCAAGTTCATGCCTAAGTAACGAATCAAGGTCTTCCCCTCTGAACATTGAGTCACGAACACGACCAGTCGCTGGGTCAGGGAATGCTCCAGAGTTAAATGCTATAAATCCGGTTGGCGCATAGCCGCCAATTATGCTCTGCCACATACGTGGACCCGCGGTAAGGTCAATAAATCCCATGTTGTCAATATCTGGTTCATATCCAGTTACGACAATTGGGGGCATGCCATACCGTCTAACCGCATTACGAACACCAGGATTTCTGAATAGTTCATCCTGGATTATTTTCCGTGCTAGCAGAGTTGCCTCATAGTCTGGTTCAGCGGCAGTGATTCGCTCATAAATTCGTTTTGCATTTTTTCGCGTATACGGACTGCTCTTGAGTGCTTGCATCAATTCTTCGTCAGAACTGGGAACCAGTTGAGCAACAAGGTCGTTCAATTCACCAGCACTCAAGAATTCATACTCATCATCAACTGCATCAAGTGCCTTCATGAGAGTTGACGCTTCTCGCTTGCCAACTCTTTCCGAGCCACGCGATATTTCTAAGTCGGCATCGCCAAATCCAATACGTCCATCTTCCATAACGGTGTTCTGCGTATAGGTTGGTTGCTTTTTACGCGGACCCAAAACATCACGCAGTTTGGACAAGAGTGGGTCTTCTCGTCTGGTCGGAACATCATTGGGGGTGACGCCTATTATCTGAGAAAGAACATTTTTGTCAATTGCGCCATCAACCGATAGTCCACTTCTTCGATTTTGTTCGTTGGCAAGTGCCGTTGTTCCAACCAGATTTTGCACACGACGGGCAGTACCTTCCGGAATGATGAATCTTGGGATTATCGGCCGCTCAAGAGGCAATCCCTCAAATACGATTCCGTCTTTATCTGCGTCAATTGCTCCAGTTACGTCGATGAACACAAATCCTGCAGGCGCAGCACGAAGACCACGACCAATCCTTTTACCAACTTTTGGCCCCAGGCCTTTGGTGCTGATTGAGTCGTCACCATGCAGGTCGTCGTAAAGTGACTTTTTACGGGAGCGCATTGCTTTCGGTTGATTGCGTTTTACGACATCGGCGATAAATCGCTCGGTCCGTTTTTGCATGTTTCGGCGACCAAGCGCAGTACGCCCTGTTCTGTTCGCCAAATCCGTCATATTCGTGCATGGCATCCAGATTGTTCTGCCGGAGCGGGAAATTCTCCTGCTGACCCCAATGCATCCAAGTTGACGTGACCTATCTCGCGCTGCCTCAATATCAGTAAAGACATCTGGGTCTTCATCACGCGGTGCTGCTGGTTGATATTGTTTGCCAACCACACCAGAGACAAGTCCACCGCCAGCAAGGGTGTCAATTGCAACGATGCCACGAGAACCGAGATTCTCCCATTGACGCTGCATGTTGTTGTTTCCACGTTGCTGGCGTCGTGGTGCTGCAATAGTTCCTATGGCAGACGGGCCACTGGGGACAATCTTGGCAAGTGATTCTGCGCTTGAACATGGACGCCAAACTCCGTCGCTCGTCTGATGAGCGCCAGAGCAGCCAAGTTTCTTAGCCTCCCGTAGGGCCTTCATCTTGGCCGCGGTAGTTGACGTAACCGCGTTCATTGCTAAATCAACCTCGCGTTGCTAGGTGAATCTGAATATCATCCTCTGACGCACCATCCATGGACATTGCCATCTCCGTGGCTTCGTCAGAGTCAAACGGATATCTCACCATCCAGAGAGATGCTTCCTCAAACTCCTGTGCATATTTCTGCATAACATCCGCTTGCTTCTGGAGTTGCCACTCTACAACTTCTTCAACTGAGGCATTTTCTGGAAATTCTCCGCCACTGGCCATATTCATGGCAGCGAAATAGAGTTCACTATTTGTTGAAAATGGTGGGTACCGAAGCATTGTTCCCAGAACCCGCTCTTGCTCCATCCATAATTTCATGTTGTCCGACAGTTCCATAGCGTCAGTCTACTCTCTCTCCGTTATTTAGTTTTTTAACGAGTGCTGGGTCTAGTCTGCCACCTGTTTTTACCGCTTCCTCTACAGCGTCTGTCATCCCTAGGCCACCCACACCACCGTATGTTATTACTTTTCCACGGTTCATGACTAGCATAACTCCACTATCCATTCTCAATGCATCATAACCAAGGAAAGGAGCGAGGTAGTTCTGTAGGAGTCCATTTGTACCCTCAACGAAATAGCGCAGTGCATCGAGTGCATTGGCTCGTTCGTCTGGGTTTGATGCATTCCGAACAGCGCTAACAAGTTGCGAAATAACCTGTCCACCCTTTGTTTGCCAACGTGCATCATCTTGTGGCACGGAGCCATAAAGTCGTTCTTCCAGCAGTTCAACAAGTTGTTCAGCGGCTGCTCCAGTCTTTCTGTTGCGCCATTCCTTTGGCAACGACGGGTCCTTGAGCGCAGTAGAAACACCACCACTAACGGCATTCATTTCTCTCTTAATTTGTTCCAACTCGGACTTACGTATAATTTTTGCATCCGCAGGAAGGATTCCCATAAGGCCACCAGGTCCTGGCTGTGTTCCCTTCTTGCCCCTTTGGTTATCCTCGGTGACGTATCCTCGCCAACCACCATCGGATACCGTATTCCCACCCTCAATCCGGACAGCCCAGTATTCTCCAGGACCCTGCATTGCGCCACCATCTCCAGTGGTGTGTCTTTGGGTATCGTCCATGTACCGTTCGGCGAATGTATGTCCACCGAAACCACGCCTAATTACTGTGTTGCTTGAGTCTTTTGCTAGTTCAAGAAACTCTTCTTCGGTAACGACCGTTGGACGCTGCTGCATGCCATTAAGGTCCCAGATGCTTCCGAGGACTCTGTCGGCGTCTAGATTACTTGCCTTAAGTTCTTTCTCGAGTTTTGCTCTCCTCTTCGCGTCTTTTTTGTCTTCCTTGGACAGTTCGCCCGTCTTTGGTGCACGAGTAAGAATTTCCAAGTCAGCAAATTTGGACAAACTATCCCTTGATAGCATGGGGCTGCCATCGTCGGCAAGGACAAATGCCGGAGTTGGCTGAGTTTTCCTGGTGTGTGCCTTAAGGATTTCTGCAGAATCTCTCTTTTTGCCAGCAAGCAACTTAAGTCTATCCGCCTTAATGCGCTTGAGTATTCTGAGTTCCTTGGCAGTTTTGTCGGCTTCTTCCGCACGTCCTCCGTAGGAAACCTGGCCCTTCTTCAGTCTCTCTAGGCGTGCCCTGGCTTCTCTTTTCTTCCTGAGGCGTTCATTGTGTCGCTGAACCCAACCAGCAGCATCAGGTCTGATGAATTTGGCAAGAGCAAGTTTGCGCCAGAATGAGTCACCACGTACTGAAGACGCTTCATCATCGGGAATTCCAAGAACGTCTTGTCCCCAAAGTCTTGATGAATGGTCAAAGTCAAGGTTTACATCATTACCAACAATTGGGTCATCACCAATAATTGCATCAACATTCGGATTCGGGTTGCCGTTGGCATCATAGATTAGATTATCCGTATCGCTACGGCGCCAACCAAATACTTCTGGGTCTGGTAGGTCAACTCGCTTTTCCGTTGACCAATTTTTTTGCTTGTGATACCAGTCAAATACTTCTGGAAGTTCACCAGCATCAAATTTTGCCTTAAGGTCTTTGTATTCCTTTGAGTTATAGCGAATTGCTTTGTTATTTTTTCCTTTTTGCGTTGCTGTCCACTTACGGAAAACTTGATTTTTGGCAGCGGCAGCACCACTTAGTGACTGTGGTGTGCCGAGTAACTCTTTACGCATTGAAGATGGCAATTGCTCCGGCACAAAGGCAAGACTGCTGCCACCTTCCTCGTTGCGCCCATCTTTTGACTTAATCCTTGCACTAGCAAGAACCATCAATGCTGAGGCCTGGTCATCCAGTGTTTTGATTTTGTCATTTATGTCTCTAAGTTGAGTTTTCTTTAATCCAGGGCTCAACTTGTCATTTGCCTCTATTGCGTCTCGTTTCTTCAGGAGAAGTTCACGGACCTTTCCATGCGTAGCAGATAGGCGCGTTAGTCCCTTGTCGCTGAGTGCAAGTCGCCATTCCCCCGTAACTGGGTCACGTTGCGTTGTTAGCAGTTCATATCTGGCGAGTGCTCCGAACTTTTCTGCTTGCCGTTTATTTTTCGCAGTAACTGTCTTTTGTGCAGTCTCGCCCCAGAGGTTGAAGTCGGCGATATCACCAAATAGCCCAACGAACTCATTCGTTTTTCCGGCACCCTCAATCGGTGTAAGTTTGGCACCCCTCGTGGTGTCCATCATCACAATCTCCAGGATATTCCCATCATTGTCGATGGAGGCAATCAGGTTCCCTGCTCCGCTAACGGCCTTAATTAGACTCTCTTCCATTTCGGTTGCTCGCGATTCAGCAAGTTGACGTTGTTGGGGTGTGAGTGAATCCCACAATTGACCGTCTTGTTCGTCAATTCTCCTGCTGCCGGGGGATTTCAAACCATTAATTGCAGTATCGCTTGCACTACGTAGCGATGAGCCACTTTCAATGCTCGCAATTCTCTGTCGCTCCGAAACACTTCTGGTTGAAGGCCCTGCATTCCCGGCACGGCGACCCCCAGTTATGGCACGACGACGTGCTGCAACTTCACGACCTGCAACACGAACTGATGCATTTGGATTATTCATCAACTCATCGCTAATTAGTCTTCGACGCTTAATCTCAGCGTTGGCGCGCTGCAGACGCTTCCTCAGTTGCATCATTTCTTCTGGAGATTGCAAGCGAACCGAAGAACTACGTGTTGATGCGAGCATTCTCATGTCTGCTTCGTCCAGGTCATCAGGACCAGTCATGTAGAAATCAATTGCTTCTTGTGCATCCTCAATACTTGGGAAGGGCTTGTCGAGTCCACCGGCAAGTTGTTCTGAAAATGAATCAAGTGCAAAAATGTTCTTCCATGTACCATCAGCAGTACGTTCCTGACCATCAACAAAGTAGGAGCCATCTTCATTGCGGATGATTTCAAATCGGGCATTGCCGTCGTTGCTTCTTCCACGACTCACAACTTCTCCGCTGGTCGTATCACTAAAGCGGGGGGTGGTATTGCCGGGTCCAGGACGATTAAACTTAACCAACTTGCTGCTGCGTGTTGACTTTTGCATGCTTGAGCCAAAGCCATCCCCATGCTCAAATCCACCAGCAAACATTTGTGCATCCGCATCAAATGCCTTGGAGTAACGGTAGTCGTTTCGCGTAGGCATGCGTCGCAAAGATACGCCCTGCTCGTTCGCATAACCGATATCATTTGCGTTCATTGCAAACTGGTTATAGCCACGCTCAAATGCAGTGCTTGATTCATATGAGCGTCGCTCCGAGCGTGTGCTTGCCAATCGTGCCACTCCACCATCGGTCAGTGACGGCAATTCGTCATCACCGCCTTCTGCACGGCGCAATTGGTTGAAGTCCCAGTTGCGGACATCATCAATGAATTGTGGACTACTTGCATAGTCCTGGAATGTCGGTTCACCAAGACTTAGGTCAATTCCCTGCTCTTCGGCATATCCAGGAACATTGTTCAATCCTCTGCGCCATGCGTCGTAGTACTCTCCTGAATCTTCAGAGAAGAGGAATCCGTCAATGATTGCTCCTTCGGGATAGTCACGCCTACGCAGATAGGGAATTCTGTCGGAGTTATCGGCAACGCCCCTTCTGCTTCGTGTGCTGCGAGTTGAAGCAAGATTTGCTGAGGCTGAGCGCAGACTTAAGTTTCCGCGCCCATCGTCCTCTCCGGTTAGCCCACTCCATGAGTTAATGCGTGCAACTTGAATTGTGTCCCAATCACGGACATCATCCATGAACTGAGGGCTACTTTCGTATGCGGCCCGACTTGGCACAATGCCTTTTTCAATTCCTTGTTCTTTTGCATATGCGGAGTTGAGTCTGGTTAGACGTGACCATCTACTAAAATTATCTTCAAAGTCAGGTGACTCTTTGTATGCGTCAACAACTGCTGCTTCTGGCTTTCTTCCCCTGCGCAGGGTTGGGACTCGGTCATCCTTCTCAAAGTTTAGATAACTTGAACGATTGCTGCCACGCAATAGACCTTTGGCCTTAGCGCGAGTAACAATGTCTTTGAATTTGTTGATAAAACGCGAACGCCCTGATGACGGAATATCAAACATGTGCCCACGCTCAGCCATTTGCTGGGTGACAAAATATCCGTCACTATCTGCAACACCTTGCAATAGTTGATTCAAATTACGAAGCGACTTCCCATACTTTTCTGGTAGTCGTCCAGCATTTAATTCGTCATTAAGGGCACTTACTGTACGAAGCGCTGCATCAAATTCATCGCGAGACATAATTATTGAATCAACACCACCGATGGCATTTTCTACAGTGTCGTATAGTGCTGCGATGCTGTTTGAGTCATCGGAATCAGCAAGAGCCTCTACATCATCAACATTAATAAGAATGTCAGCAATTGAATGAAGGTCGTCGCTGAGGTCAGAAAGTTGAGATAGCGTCATGCTCACCTCAACATTTGAATCTTCATCGTCATCACTGCGCGCCGAACGCAGTGAAGCCAATGATGGTCGCTTTCCTGGATAGTCATATGAGCCATCTGGGCCAAATTCCGAATCCGGAAGTCTCATTGGAACACCACTACGTATCGATGCCTGGTATTCCATGTCATACTTATCGAGTATTTGCTTAACCGCGCCAAACATATTCCTGTCGCGAAGGGCCGCAATCAGGTGCTGAAATTCAAGGTTGCTAGATGGGCCATCAGATGTTGATAGTTCTTCCCATCGCTTGGACAGACCATTGAAATATTCTTCAAGCAGTTGTCGGTCAGACATACGCTCAAAGTCGGCATAATGGAAGCCATCTGCTGGCCGTGCGAGCCTGAGTTCACCGTCGCGCTGCGCCAATGATGCCGAACGAGCGGACTTAATTCCGCTATTCCTGTCAGCAATGGAACTCCTCGTTGAGGCCAGCATACTGCCAGTCAGGTACTCAACAGCATCCTCGTAGTCCATTCCATCGGGCCCGTCGACATATTCACGAATAGCCGCTTCGGCGTCATCAATGCTTGAATAGCGATTGCCAAGGTCGTTGGCAGAAATGGCGTCATCAGCCAACTGTCCAAAACCAACCAAATCCCACTTGCCGTCAGAATTACGCTCTCTTGCGACAATCACGTAATCGTCTTCTGGCGTAAGTACGATTTCTGCATCAAACCCACCAGATGAATCCTTGCCTCGCATTACAACGCGACCCTCAACTGAATCGGAGAAGCGGGGAGTGCCAGAGTTTCTGCGTGAGACTGGGTTCATGATTACTGACCTAGTCGATGGGCCGTATAGGTCCCTCTTGAAATCATCACCCGAGGGTCGGAACCTAAAGATTGATGGAATCAGTGATTTAGATTCTTTGCGAGCAATCTTTTCCCCACCCGGCGTCACATCGCTTCCAGAAACATTGACCCGCGCACCAGGCTCGTAGCCCTCAAATTTATCCGCTATGTCTTTTGCCATCTTTTGGCGAGCACCAATTGTATCTATGAACAATTTGCGCATTTGTGGTGGAACACCAGCATCAGACATTTCCTGGTCAATTTTTTGTAGATTCAAATGCTCAACACGTCGCATTGCTACAACGAGGTCATTGTTGGAAACGCGTCCGTAAAGATTTGAAATATGCTGACCACGAATTGGTGCGCCAGGCATGTAAATCATGGTGGCAACGTCGTCCCATGGAGCATCCGGACTGAAATCTGGTGTTTTTTTGCCGCCCTGCGCCCTGTATGGACCAGCGCCACCAGTATCAACGGTATAGATTACCCCGATTGGGTTAACCATCTTATTGTTTCCACCGCTCCATGCATCCCTGACTTGAAGCAGCATGTCAATACCCATGTCCTGCTTTGCCTGAGCGCGCACGCGGCCTGATGGGGTAGAGGTATTCTGAAGGTTGTCTACTTTTTCGCTAACAACCCACGTATCTCCGGCTTTGTCCTTGATGATTGCCTTGTGTGGAACTCCAGCGCCAGCAACTCTGTACACTGCAGCGCCAGCAACCTCGGCTTCGGCATGACCATCAGAACGACCACGCTTAGCAAAGAAAATTCGGCCAGTGCTGTCGTCTTCAAACCAATAACCTTCATTTAGGCCAGTTGGTCCAGGAATACGTCGCATTGTGTTGAGGTCATCCCAAGTTGGCAACGATACGCCACTCACAACGGGTCCGCTATATGGTGAGGCACTTCGAGTTGAAGGAATACCAAGAATTTCATTTAGGTCACGCGGAGTGACAATATCGTTACCGATACGGATATAGGCCCCAGAGCCCATATTGCGCGTACTCAATAGGTCGCGAATCTCGCTGGAATCAGTGATGCTTGGCAGAATCGAATCTGTCCAGTTATCCCAATTTTCTGAACTAATTTCCGGCACGATTCGCGAAGAACGTGTTGATGGATTTTTCGGCTTGGCTTGTTTTGCAAAGTCTTCCAAACGCTTGCGCAGTTCAGCCTTAACTGCTTTTCCACGTGGGGTATTGTATCCCTTTAGATTTTTCAATACATTAGCAGCAACAGATGCAGCGTTCCAACCACCCGTTGAGTCATCTAGTGACACCATTGAATGGAGGGGTGTCAAATAAATACTACCAAAGTTTTCATCACCCCTAAGTGGTATTGCATTGACATCTGCCCTAATGATTCTTGCCAATTCATAGAGTGGAGCGTTGGCAATTTCTTGCAATTCAGATGGACTTAGTGGCTCGCTTCCGGTTCGTGCAGCACGCTTTCCACGGAATATCTCGCGGCTGGGAAGCAGTGTTTTAATCTTAGCCCTTACCAAATTTTCGTCAGGTGACATGACCCCAGCGCGACTTAATTGAATTCTCGCTATTGTTTCCAAATCAATAGCGCCGTTGGCTTCCATATCCATGAGGGTGGAATAGTTTGGCAAACCATCAGCATCTAGTAGGTGTGTGTTGTCATTGGGCACAACTCCAGAACGGAGACTCTTGGGGAAAGATGGCTTATTCAGGATTCCTGGTAGGTCACGTGGATTGAACGGCTTTATTCCCTGTCGTTTGTTTCTCTCAGCAACAGCACCTTCAAATCGCGTATCTGGATTACCGCCGATTCCTGCCCTGCTGCCCTCGCTAATAATGTCATCAAGTTCTTTATCCGACATCTCTTCAAAGTTCATGCCTAGTAGTCGCTTGACATCCATTGGCAGGTCTTCCCTGCGGGCAGATGCTCGCCCCCCTGCGCCTGGACCCGTAAACGAACGAGTCGAATTCCAGCGGCGGGGGAGACCTGTGTCATCGACGCCCAACATGAGCGCAAGTTCGCTCATATCGAGTTCAGACAATTCATCTAACTTGTCTGTGTCTAGATTGATACTTGGCTTACCGCCATCTCGGTCAAGCGCGACATAAAAACTCTGCGGGAATTCACGTATAGCCTCAATAACTCTTTTTTCATTTTTATTGTAATTGCCATCTCTGAAAGTGATTTCCGCCGTAGTCAGTTCGACTATATTGCCTCTGGGTCCTTCCTCTATAATTCGAGTATCGCCCTTACCCCAACTATCTGAGTCCTCTAAATAATTCTGCACAAGTGAATCAGAGGCGTCGTCGACGGCTGCGACCATTTCGTCAATTACGACTTGACGTCCTCGGAATCTGGATGAACGAGTCGATGGTGCCTTCTGAGCATCTTCGAGGTTTGCTCCATCAAAATCAGATTCGCCAGTATCGTCAGGGAATTTGGCATCAGTCAAGTTTGCATCAGTAAAGTTGCTATCAGAAATTCGCGATTCCCTCAAATCGGTATTGTTCAAGTTGGCATTGCTGAGGTCTGTCGTCGCAAAGACGGCGCGTCCCAGGTTTGCCCCTGATAGGTCGGCGCTCGTGAGGTCTGCACGAGTGAAATTGCCCCCAGTAATACCGCTTGCTGATGTCTCCGACAAATCGGCTCTACTCAAATCTGCACCCCAAAACCAGGCGTCCGTAATATCAGCCCGGTTGAGATTTGCCCCACTCAGATTGGCATCAGTGAAAGATATGCCTCTAAGATTTGTCCCAGACAAATCAGCGTCTGTCAAGTTCGCTTGTTGAAAACTTGCAAAAGTGAGTGTTGCATTTCTCAGGTCCGCTCCCTCAAGGTCGGTGCTCGAAAATATTGCGCCATAGAGGTTTGCTTCATTAAAACTAGAAAACGACAGGTTTGCGCCACTCATGTCGGCACTATCAAGGTTTGCTTTGTCGAAGTCGTAACGAGTCAAATCCATGCCAGACAGGTCGGCGCCACTTAGGTCTCGGTCACCTCTGAGTTCTTCAAGAATATCTTCTTCAGAAAGACCCGCACCCTTCCACTTTGTGGAATCTAGACGAGAAGAACGTAGACCGAGTGATTCGCGACGACGTCGATAGGACTCATTTTCATCATCATCAGGGCCATTCGGTGGCTCATCACCGCCACCACCAGCGGCGGCGCGGACCATCGTTCTTTTGTCCTCATCTTCATTGCGTCGAATCAATTCACCGGGGATAAATCTTTCACCAACTTCAAGTGCATCTTCGCGTGTCTGACGGCGGGCTGAGCGCATGCCCAGTGACTCGCGCCTACGTTGGTCTCGGCTTCTCAGCGTCTTATCAGGAGCATGCTTGCCGCCGCGCTCATACTGGAAACCCTGCTTCTTGATATCGTTGAGAATGCGTCCGAGGAAATCGGGGTTTGACTCCAACTCCCTAACCCAGTTGTCGTCTACATCTTTATATGTATAGGTTCTGCCCCCATTGAATGTGACAATAAGTTCTTTAGCGTCATCATCCCATGAGATTTTCTCAACGGCACGTGAACCTTCTGTACTAATCTGAGTCTTTCCACCCTTGCCGACTCTACTGGCACCAGCACGACGGGCCCTTGCTATTGCCTCTCTAGCGCGGGCAGGGTCAAGTGGGGTTCGACTTGCAACAGCACCGCTTGGCATAAATCTCGTGAGCGTTGACGCATCATCTCCAAGGAGCGCCTGAATCTGCTCACTGACAGCGGAAACATCGCCGTCTGTCAAGCGTCCTGCTTTGCGCAACTTTTCGTTTTCTTCAGAACTACCCTCAAGGAGCGAGGAAATTCTTCTGCCAAGTTTTTCAGGAACAGTGAATCGCGGAATAATTGGCCGCTCAAGGGGCATGCCCTCAAAAACGATTCCGTCTTTGTCTGCGTCAATTCTTCCAGTTACGTCAATGAACACAAATCCAGCGGGTGCGGCACGAAGTCCACCGCCAAGCCGACTTCCAAGGCGCTGACCAAGTTTCTTAAACTCAATTTGCCCACCAGTAATGTCGCGGTTCTTAACGAGAGATTTATGGGCAATGTCGTTCATGCCCACAAGTCGCTGAATGCCCCTGGGTACGGCAGCATCGACCTTTGCCTGCATGTGTCGCGACGAGGTGCCATCTATGCGGGAACGCACCAATCCAGTTTGTGGGTTGAAGCCAACAGCACCACTTCTCAGCAATGCAGCAAATGAATATGAGCCTGAGTCCGACTTAAATGCTAATGCCTTGAAAGAAATGGCATTCTGCCGCCCATCCACTCCGAATGCGCGTAGTTGAAAGTCACGAGCAGATGGAGTTGCTGACCACGCATTAGTACGATGCGACTCAACGTATGAGCGCTTGCCGGGGATGAATGATGCTCCGCTAATGGCTACATCAAGGAGGCCCTTGATGAATACGTGGTTGTCGTTGTGAAGCGCAGAAGGGGTTGACTGGATGACTCCAGGAGGCAGAAGTTGTTCTAGAGATTTCTGTTCTTGCGAGTTAGCCCAACCGGCCCATTCTTCCGCTCTGCGATGTGCGCCATATGCGGAAAATGCCATTCCGTCCTTGACGACAATCCCATAAGTAGAATTGTCGCTTGCGTCCGTCAGGATGACATATTGCTTCACTTGTTACCTCCAAGAATTGCGACCAGAATGTCCTGTTGCCGCTCGAGCGTGTCCAGCCGTTGTTTTGAGATTGCTGTAATAATGTCGAGGTGAGACGATTCTGCTTCGCTAAGACGCCCATCTCTTTGTAGGCGTTGTTTATAGTTTACAAAGTTGAATGCTCTCGCCCGTGTAAGTAATCGTTTAATTTCTTCCAAAAAGATACGACGTTGCTGTGCTTTCAGTTCCTTGAAGTACTGGCCATATACGCCGCCATCCGAAAGACTGTCCATATTATCGATGGCATTTTTTTGTCTGTCAACAATGCTTATCTTTGACAACTCAGTCAACTCAGAAGCAAGGTCGGAGGTAACTGGTGTATTTTCATCTGCATTTTTGAATACATCAATTGTTGCCGGATTCCTATTGTTTGTTCCGTTCACAAAGTCAGACACAAGCAATGCGGCCATCTTTTTGGGTGATGCTTCATTGAGAAGTACATCCTTGTTGGCATCACGGCCCTGGAATACATTTTGTACTGAGTCAACAAGATATGGGGCACGCTTTCCATTGCCAATCTGATAAACGTCTGGCGACTCAACACCAAGGTGTTGCTGGAAATCTGAGGCAAATGAATCATCTAGATGACCAAAATCGGAACGACCCTGCCGCAGTAAGTAAGACTTACCATTGGCTCCAACCAGTCGTTCAAGTCCATTTCCAAGATTTCGCCGCTTGAAGGTATTATTCTCTGCTAAAACTTGCTGGAGTATCTGTGGTGCAATCTTGGCAAGTGAACCACCAGCAGCAATGTGGGTGAGTGCTTCTGATACTGATGTGATTTTGTCTGAAATTTCTGCAATAGATGAACTTTCTCGTGATTCAAGAAGTTCGGCAGTTGGTTTCTGGGAGAGAAGTTCTCTAACCCATCTTTCTGTCTGACGTCCGTTCTTGTCACGAATCAGTTCATGTGGGCGCACGATGCCAATAAACTTTTCCGAATACTTAATGCCATCGCCCGTCTCTTCTACTACTTTCTGTAGTCGCGCTGATGGGTTGACGCTGTTATCTATTGAGGCAGCCATATTGACAGTGCGACCCAACTTGCGGCGCTCGCCAACGGTTAGGGGTCTGACCTTTTCAAGACTAATCAAGGAGCCACCGGGAAGAACCCAGGAAACATTGGTTACTCCCGTATTAGACAAAAGACCCAACTCATCCTGACCGATTGATGGGACGTCGTTGATACGAAGTAGGTATGTGGCGCCCTCCATGTCTCTGTTATCGGGGATTGCCCTCAACACCTTGGGGCTCACTACCGGCTCAAGAACAAAACCATCTCGCCTAACCAGGCGTGTTGCATTGATGTCTGGTGCACCCATTTCTCTAGCCAGACGCTCCACCTCAGCGAGCCTGGCAGAAGGATTAGCGTCAGAAACTCTGGGGATTTGCGGTCTACGGGAATCAATAATTGAGTCACTGTAATCCCCAGCACCAAGTGGGTTTCCTTCTAGTGACTGGGCAATGGCCCTCTCGCCACGCCTAACGGCTCGCGCAATCGCAGCAATGGCTCGCCCAAGGGGACCGGGAAGGTCAAATAACTTTTGACCACAGGTGGATAGTTCATTGTCGGTGAATCTTCCACCATATTGGTAGCCCTCAGGGCATCGTGCCGTTCTATCTCTGGTGCTCATTCTGCCACGACCACCGCCAGGAAGCCCTGGGGTCAGTGCGGTAAAGATTCCAGAACGGACTGGGCTCCTGAGCGGGGAGATATCCCCAGGTAGTGCATAAGAGCCTGCCGCCTGAAGTGTTTGTCCAAGCCTGCCCGTAGAGCCAATCAGTCCAACGCGCTTGACATTGTATGAACCACGAAGTCCACCAACATGACAGAGTGCCTTAAAGGCAACAACGCTCGGGGTGGATGCCGCAGAGCCATAGAAGATGGAGCCAGCGGCTAATGATTTGGAATTGTGGTCCAATATGACACGACGAACGAGAACCTGGCTGTTTGGGCAGCACTTACTCGGTTTTGTCATGTCAACTGTTTTCATTTGTCGCATCCACAATCTTCGTCAAAAGGAGCATCCATTTTGATGCTCTTGCCCATCATGTCGTCGCCTTCAATTTCCCAGTTACTATCGTCGCGCAAGTATTTACAGAAATCTGGCTCCATATCATTGAAGTCTCGCAAGACAATAAATGCATGCTTGATGTCGTCCTGAGTAACAACATAGTTTTCATCAGAATCCATCATGTCTTGTTTGATATTAAGAAATTCAGCAAATGAAAAATCCCCGCTCAGTGACTTATTGCCACCAAAGCGGGATGCCATTCTCTTTTTCCAATCAGCGTCTGACCAGATGGAGCCATTATTGATGTTTTTCAATTTGCGACGGCAGTTTTTCATACCCGGATGATGACAACCTTCGTTTGGCCAAAGACCGGTTGTCTCGTGATGTAGCCAAGCACAAATATTGTTCAGTGGATACAATTCTGGGTGGTCAGCAAGAATTACTTTGCATCGTCTAAACCCACCAGGCTTACGCATGATTGGACGCCAGTATCGGAGTAGGCGTTCAAGGTTTCCGCGGCGTGGGCCTCGGCCCTTAAGGATGTCTCCCGTAATTCGTTCTTGCGGCAAGTCAAGAATTACGTCCTGTGGCGCCTTGTAGTTGTACGTCATTATGTCCTACTTTTATTATATGTTTGGTGAGATATTTTTAAGAATTGATTTGCCAGTAGATGTTTCCCAGAATAGGGCATGAGCAGACAGTGGTAATAGTAAAACATTATACTGCAAATAAATGTAAGGCATTAGGTCCCCATCATAAAGTTGCACTGACCCATTGGTCATTAGTGATTCCGGGTCGTCATATGTCATTCTCTTGTCTGCATATGGGTCTTCTCCGGTGAGCAACTTTCGCACAAATCCAATACACTGGTCGGCGGTGTATTTGAAGGTTCCTAGTTGCGGACCAGAATCTCCAAAAAACTTATTGATTTCTTCTCTGTATTTTTCATCAGTCATTTTCATGGGTTAAAAACCTCACTCATTCGGTCTGATGGCAGGCGCCCAGAAAATACCCACTGCATCAATTTATTCAGCACCTGAAGTTCCTCGTTGGTGAATTCTCGTGTGTTGAGACCAGAATCAGCAATTTGTGAAAATGGAATTCCCATAAAGTCAGCAACAGCAGACTCGGCTACAAATTCAACAAGGGACCATTTGCCGCTTCCAAACCATGTAATGGGGTCTACGAGGGTTGCCTGGTATGAGGAGTAACCCTGTGCGGGTAGTGAACTCAGTCCGGTGCCTGATGCATTTGATGGGACTCCGGCTGGCAGGCCTATCTTCCGTGCAATTTCGTTTATTATCTTGATTTCAGATTCATTAAGTGGCGATAGTTCGGTTCTTGCTGTTTTGGGCAGCATTTCAAAAACGTCCCAGAAACGACTAGACATGTTCCCAGACGCAACCTGATTAACAATTGTGGAAAAACTGTCATTTATGCCCGTGAATAATTTTTCAACGACTTCATCAACTGGCATATCCATAAACTCAGAAAACGATATATCACCAAAACTACTTGGCAAATCTACAGTTTCTGGCTCAGAGCGGTTTGCTAGGGCTTGTTCAATGTTTTGAACTCCTGCCATTAGTTGTTTATTTGTTTCTCGGATAAGTGGAGATACCCCAATTAATGCATCAACCAGAGGCTTTACATCTTCCGGTCGACCGCCGTCCATAACTTTTCCGTCATCTCCCTTGATGTCGGGAAATCCAAGCGTAGACAGAACAACTGCAGGTGGTGTCTTTCCGACAACAAGGCCATCATTTTCACCAACATCAAACATTTTAATTCCACGCATTATATTGCGCCGAGAACTTTGCTCTCGTTTTTGAATTGATGGATTGATGAGCAATGATGCAATAGCGGGTGTCATTGATTCACCCGCTTTGAATTCGCGAATATCATCAAGCCCAAGTAGACCAGGCACTTCAGGAATGCTCCCCTGCATCTGGTTTAATAAATTGGCTAGATATTGGTTAAGAACAATGGGCTTATCGCCCAAGAAAATGGGCTGACCAAGCCACGACTTCATCTGTTGAACTAATTGTTCAATTTTCTCAGCCTTGGCTCTTTCTATTAGTTCACCAAAATCACTTCGTCCAACAGCATCTGGATTGTTAATCATGAAACCTGCGATGTCAAATGGTCCAATTATCCCCACTGCCTCAGCGGAATCATATTTGCTCATTCCTGGCGACTGCCTATTCACTAAATCCATTGCCGAGGTGACAGTTGACGTCAAACCAACCAACGACTGGGATGTACCGTAGGTTTTTTCAAAATCAGGAATCACCCTTCCTGCCGTACCACCGGTAGTCAGCATGAGGACATCCCGCCTAAATAATTCAGGGCTGCTATCTGCGTATTGTTGTATTTCTTCTTTGAATACATCTGGATAAAATGCTTCAATAGGTAGTTGCTTCTGCAACTCCTTAAACGGCTCCGGCGTAAATCCAGCCTCTTTTTGCCTATCTATATATCTCTGAAGGTATTCATCGCGAAGTTTTTGTGTTCTTTTGCGGATACTTTCTAGCATCCTAAGATAATGTAGGGCGTGTGTTGACTCATGAACTCCAGTTAATTTAGAATAAACTTGCAACCACTTATTTAATAGTTCTTCGCCATCGGCAAGATTCTTTTTCAGACCTGGTGAGTTCAATGAGTTTAGATACGCCTCCTGTGTCTTGCGTAATGATTTTAAGATGTCGGCAATAGAGCCTTGTTGAATTGCCTTACGTGTTTTTGAAATAAGCAAGTCTTTTTCAAAAGATGGGTCAACCTTTGTGATTGCATCGGCTGAGTTGACAATACCATTCCAGACTGTTTGAAGTAGGTCTTGCCCAAGTGCCGAAGATGGAATCTGTGATTCTGCTCCAACTAAACCATTTTCCTGAAGGAGTGTATTGATAATTTCAGAAACTGATTCAATCCCCGACTTAATATCTAGGGCATACTTATATTCAAGCGCACTCATTACTTTTGCTTTATCCGGCATTTCTTGTAAGTCATCTCTTAATGCCTTACTTATTGCATACGAAAGGGCTGTGAAGTTTCGTTTGTCTTGCTTAAAAAGCAGTCCAAGAAGCATAATTCGTGAATTCTGTTTTTCTGTTTCGGCGGAATACCCAATAGTCAATAATGGTCTTCTATTTTTTTTAGGTATGAAACGAGGTCCTTCATCGCTGAATTTTTGACTGAATTCCCAGTCTTTTGCCCCCCTGGGGACAGATGCATAGCCGCCTACGCCTTGAGTAGCAATACGCGGGTCCATTGTCCTTAGATTCCATGTGACGTCATTTCTGGCTGGGTCATCACCGAACATAAATAAAAACTGATTAAGGTATGCCAATTCCCATGGTTTTAGGACATCTTTATCGTTGGTTTTTGTGTCCAAGAACTCAATGTTTGAGCGGCCTTTATCGTTTGGGCTTAGCCCAAAAGATGGGATTAATTTCGTCAAGGTGTCCATTGCATCTTTGCGCGTTTTAATTTTTTTTCCGCCGTTGTACCGGCGCGCAACAATGTCGGCAACATCCTCTAGGGCATTCAGCATTTCTGTCCGTGTAGCAGAACGGTCTGCCGCTCTGTCGGCACGTCTAGTGGTAATACTTCTGAGACTGGCCCCTGCGGTGTTGTCTGGGAGAAAATCAAATCCAGGTATGAATGGACGCATCGTTGGCAATCCATCGTCCACAAAGCCATCGCCATCCCCGTCCACTGATGGCTTGCCTCCAAGTAGTGGTCCGAGTGCTTTAAATCCCACTACACCCCTCATGTTGGACAGCGACTTCCTTGATAGGACAGTCATTTTCATTTGGGGTAGTCCAGTTGAGGCAATTTTTCTACGAAACTCATCGGCACGAATCCCGTAGTCTTTTCTTTTAATTTCCTCTTTACCTAAACTCGTAATTATCTTTGCTCCAACGAGTAAGTCATCGCCCACTGGCTGGGTTTTTTTGAGGAAAATTCTATTCCACTTATCTCTTTCCTCTGGAGATGAGCCGGGAGACCATAGGAACTTATGAAACTTAGAAAACTGCAGTTCCTGAACTTGGGGAGTTGTGGTTATGAAGTGGAAAAACTTGACAAAATCTATTTGTCCATCTGGCGAAAGAACAGCACCATCAAGGCCATCTTCCCCATACGGTTGTAGGAGATAATAAACCTTGTTTCCCTCATATGCGCCAACGAGGATGGCTTTTACTTTTACAGCCATGATGTCTCCTTGTGCATCGTCATTGGTGGGGATAGTAGGTCAGCAAACATTAGTTCACCCTCTAGATTGGAGGACTTTGAGCCACGACCAGACGCTCCCTTCTTGAAGAGGCGTTTGGCAAGTTTGCGAAAAAATGCGGCCTGTGCTTTAGTGATGTAGCCCTCATCTAGGGCGTAGTCAATTACCCATCCAGAGGAGTCATTGCGTAGCGTTTTGCGTAGTTGAGATAATACACCAGCGGTCCCTCCCTTTTTGAAGGCACCAGTTAAGTCTCGGGTTAGTTTTTCTCCGTCAATCTGCCTACCAATTCCTTGTGCCACATCAGATGCAAAGCGTGTTCCTGTACGCGGCGCTGCTTGGCTACTTCGTGTGCTGGGTAGTCCTGCCTCCCCCGAACGAGCAACTCGCTTTGCTGCTGTAATGTTCGCATTTCTCATACGACGTCTCTCGTCTGCCATTTCCGTAAATCTCTTAATGGTGTCAGAGAATGTTTGTTCCTCAATTTGGGACATTTTGTCTAGCGATTCTCTTATAGATTCACGCTTTTCGTCCGACAATTCCAGCCATGCCTTCGGTGTTGGTCTATCAAACACAAGAAGGTCGTCAAGTGCTTCTTCTGAACCAAGTTCACGAACTATTTGTCCACGAATTTCGTCTTGCTGTCTACGTACACTGGCGACTGCATCCGACGCGATTTGTTCCATCTCTTGTTGTTGCGCCTTTGATGCGCCATTGAGAATATTTTCTGCTAGCGCCCGGTTCCCATCGTCCTCAAATTCTCCATCTGGTCCAGCGGAGGGACGCGGGTCAATCCCAATTGCGGCCATTGCTGGATAGTCATCAGAGAATGCTCTAGGACTCCGTGAAGAACGTGTTGAGGCAACTTCGCTTCGGGCAACTTCAAAGATGTCTTGCGTTGTTCGTGGTCGTTCACGTGCAATGAATCCACTTGTTCTGCGCCCGCCCCTAGTGCGAGCATAGGCGCCATCTGGAATATATGCGCCGCTGTCACGAACTTCTGCGTAGTTGGATTCTAGATTTGCATCAGTTCTCTCAACAAAGTCATCAAAATCTTCTTTGGTCATGTCTGGAATGGAGTCATCCTTGACGTAATCGTCCTCTAGCCCCAACTTGGCTTCTTTGATGCCAACCTGATTCTGGTACGACTTAGCAAGATTTAGGGCATCAAAAATACCAACATCGATTTCCTGGGTATTGATGGTTAGTTTTTCGCCTTCTGGCAAATCCTGGTTAAACATGTGAACAGCCGCCCATCGGTGGTGGCCATCAACAACATATCCATCGTTAGAGGTAATGATTGCACCCTTAGCCCACCATGCCACGGCGAACTTGGGCTTTCCTTTATCCATCACTTGATTGCCGTCTTCGTCAAGAACCGGAACCTGGCCGTCGTACTTGCCATCAAGCCATTCTTGCCGAAGTTTAAAGAATTCTTGGCTGCCGCGCTTGATGCCCTTACTTTCAGACCACTTCAGGAAAGCAGAATAGGATTCGTCAATACCATTGAGCATTCCACTGACTTTTTCTGCTTGAATTTCAGACTGTGATGCAGTGTAATCATCAGGGCTCACACCATTTTTGGTGGTGACAATGTCGTCGCGTCCTGCCTTACGTCTGATATGGTCCATGAAGTTTGGAACAAAATCAACTTCAGTATCTTTCCAATTTACAAGGTCATAGAATTCCTTGCGTTCATCTTCTGTAAGGGGGCCCTGACCTTCTGGATATTCTCCCTTTGGATTCGGATGACGCTTCTTCAGTTCGTCAAATCTCTCACGCTGTTCTGGCGTCAGGTCCTCACGTGCCTCCCATGAAGTCTTTACAAGGCCCGCTTTAGCGGCTCGTGCCCCAACGGTATCGTCACCCTTCAGGCGACCACTGATTTGGGGCATTCTCATACGCTTGGTGCCAATATTTTTGCCACAGAATATATTGCTATTCGGCACATACATTCTGCATGCATCTATCTTGTACATTGCCTTTTCTTCTTCAGATAGGTCGTTGCGCAATTTCAAATATGAATCAATTTCTTTTTGGAAGTTCTTTATTCCCTTTTTCAGTTGTTTTGCTTTTGCGTTGTCGCCGAGTTCAACGTTATATCCCAGCGCCATAAGTGCAACTGCTGATTCTGGCGTCTCTGCTTTATACACGGGCTGTCCATCGGTAATGCCCGTCTTCCCATCAACCCGAGACAGGCCAAGATTTTTAAGTTCATCTTCGCCCATTTCATGAAGTGCGCCGCGCTTATTTTGTTCAATGCGCTGAATTTCATCAAATCGCTTTTGTGCTGCGGTTGTTGGGACTGCTTCTGCTTCGGGTGATGTTCCTGCTTTTTGTGCGGCTTTTTCTTTGGCGCTTGTCCTGCTTCTTGTTCCAACAGCCTCACGCGCTGAGCCACCAGCATCAGTGCCGCCGTTTCTGGAAGAACGAGTACTGCGGGTAGATGGTGTCCGCCCTTCGTCGCTACGTTCTTTTATCTTCTGAACATATCCAAAGCCTTCTTTTTGCTGATATAGGTCTTTGTATATTTCGCGAGACATCCGCTGCGCTAATGGCACCCCATCTGCGTCTTCCTCAAAAAGTGCATCGATGTGTGATTTCTTGGCATCCATATCCATAGAGCCAGCGCCATCAACGCGCTCAAACATCTGTTCCTTGCCAAGAACGGCAGCCTTGATGCCCCAATGTTCTTGATATGCTTTGCCAATTGCGAGTGCGTCCTGAATCGGAGCATCGATGACTACTGATTTGAGTTTAAGTTTGGCTCGTTCGTCTTGCCCGTGGTTGTAGGCAATGAATGATGCCCATCTATGATGGCCGTCTACGACGTAGCCATCAGAGGTTGAGATTATTGAGCCATTTGTAAACCATGGCTGGGAAATAATTCCCTGCGTTCCGCCCTCTCCGATTGGGTCTCCATCGCTATTTAGTTTCCGCCCTTCACCATCAATGAGTGGTACAGCAAATGTACTTCCATCCGGCTTTGGTTTTCCATAAAGCCATCTATCACGCATGTCGTAATACTCATCGCTGCCATACTCAATATCCGGATGCATGTCAGCCATGTATGCCTTGAAAGAATGGTCATGATTCTTCATGCTTGTAACCATTCCGCCCGTCTTGGACATTTGGATTTGCCCCTGCGAAACGGCAAGACTCTCTGGGTCTATCCCATCCTGGTCGTAGATTACCTCATCAGGATTTTTGTCAGGATTTGTTTTCAGTGATAGGCGCTTGACGTACTGTTTGAATTCTTCAGTTAGGTTCGCCTCAGTATCGTTCCAGTCGACCATGGAATAAAATTCTTCCATTTCTCCGTCTTCAAAAGTACTTGGGCTTACTGTGCCATCCTTGTTTAGTTTGGCGTGCTTCGCCTTCAGTTCATCAAACCGCGTTTTTTCTTCAGGCGTCAACTTGGTCAAATTGCCATCAGCGTCGCGTCTTCCGGCCTTCCAATCAACCTTAACGACACCGGCCTTTGCGGCACGTGCTGCTGCCGTATCTTCGCCTCGCATACGTCCAGCAATCTGGGGCATGTCTGCGCGCAATGTTCCCAAGCCGCCCTCGCACCAAAGATTTGTACCACCGGCATATAGGCGACACGTATCGATAACAGCAGTCAGGTCTTTGTTTTCTGATTTGAGGAATTCATCCAATTCTTTTTGGAGTTTTGCCGATGCCTGCACCAACAGTGTTGGAGATGGGGCATCAGGGCCAAGTTCTACGTGGTAGCCAGCGGCGATTAAGGCCGCTGCAGTCTCAAGGTCGTTGGCAACAAAAACCTCCTGACCGTCAATGAGCGCCATATTCCCAGAACGTTCAACTCCGAATTTTGCAAACAGTTCCTCGTCACTTAATTGATGCAGGCCCCCATCATTGTCTGGACTGCCGAGTTCTGATGCATCCCGATAGATATCTGCAACCCTTCTCTTTGAGGGTGGTGTGGTTGATGTATTCCCGGATGTGCCACGAACCTCTCTTGGTGAAGATGCCGACCGAGTACTTATTGAATCGGGGTCAGACACCGAACGTGAAACACGTGATTCAATGTCACTCGCAGTAGTTGAACGTGTCGTCGTTCTTGTTGAACGAAGACCTTCACTCCTTAGTCTTGCTTTTTCCGCATCGGATAGTTCCCTTGCATGAGTACTCGCATCCGGCATTCTTTCTGATGTTCTGGCTACGCTTGCAATATGGTTGACTGCTTCTGAAATTAGAATTGGGTTACTGGAGCCGTCACTGTCGTCCTTGAATGTCTCTTCTAGCACCCTGATTAACTCTGGAGAGAATCCTGTATATCTTTCTGTTCCTCGTCCGGCTTCGCTGCCCTTCCATGTGACAATGAGTTCGTTGGTGGAATCATCATAAGTAATTTTTTCAATTAGTTTGGAGCGTCGTACATCGATTTGCGTTCTTTGACCCTTGCCCACGCGACTGAGCCCTGATGCGCTTGTGGTCCTGCCCTTTTCTACTTCCCTATTAATTAAATCGACCGTCTTGGGGTTGACGGGCTTGACATCAATTTGCTGACCCGACCCTGTGTCTGGCGTGTCGGTTGTGCTTACTGTTGGGAAAACATCCGAATCTGAACTCAATGTTGTTAATCGGCCATTGGTGTAGTAGTCGTTGCGGCGCTTGAGTGATTCGGGGGTATAGATAGACGTCCTACTTACGTCTCGTGGATTTGGCTCATTTCGTGCTGAGAATCTCCTGGTACTCGCGCCATGCGCGTCGTATCTGAGGCGCTGAAATAGTTTTTCCTCGGGCGATGAATTTTGGTCAATGTGAGACAGATTTGTGAATGAATCAATATCACTAATATCAAATCCATCAGGATTACCGAAAATTAGTGGTGGTTCACCACCACGAGACTTATGGTCTGCTTGTGCTTTTCTTGCCGCAAGAACAAGACGCATTCTATTGAATGGGGCAATAAGGTGTTGTGCCTCTTTGGGCACCTTGTCTATATCTCCAGTTAAAAGTGCGTCTAGAATTTCATCAAGGTCATTATCAATAAAACTCTGCCGCAATACATTCTTTAATCTATCGCGTCCACCTATTTCATCAGCGTCTATTTTGTAATTATTTAACTCAAGTGAGTCAACCTTAATTGCCTCAATGTCACTGGTACGAATTCCTCCACCAATTACCGCTTCGGCAGACGGTCCAGATGAAGTACTGCGTGATGAGCGAGGAGAAGTTGATGGGGTGCCGAATGCCGCGTAGGTGCCACTGGCGACACTGTCGAGAATTCCTATTGTCTCACGCATGTTGTCAATTTCTGAATTACCAGAATCCGGCCCAGAAACATGAGCAGCAAGAACTTCAGACCTATTGGTTGAGAGCATTGGTGTTGCTTGGCGAGCCCCATCCATGATGTCGCCCTTGGTGTAGGCGGTTCGTCGTGCAGTTTCTGGCACCATTATTAGTTCAACTGTCTTGCCGCCAGATTTGAATTCCGCGTGCTGACTAAATTCTGGTCCCTCGGAGAAAAATCTTGCACTGCGCGCCATGCCGTCAGGTGGCAAACTGTCTAGATAGTCTTGAATTTCTTTTTGGCTCATCGCATGTACGAGGTAACCAAATTGTGAGCGTAGATTATCTGGCGTTGAATCCGACAAGCCGTTATCGCTTTCAAAGGATTTTTGCAGCGAAGCGGCGAGACTTCCAGGCTTATTGTCAAAAATATTCCCAAGAACACCATCACTCAATAAGCCACCAAGTTGTTCTGGGGTTATGGCGACTCGTGGGCGGTCATCAAATGCCTCGTGGTATTTGAAAACGGCTTCCTCTACTGTCTTTGTCAGTTCGTCGGCAGTTGATGAGAATATGAGTTGTTTTGTTTGGTCGGAAATTTCATTGAATAGATTCCAGAAGTCTTCATTTTCCACACCGCCATCACGAACTTTCTCAAGTTCATCCCGCAACTTTGAAATTTCTGCCGCTTTTGCTGCGCGCGTCTTGTCGGCCGTGACCATTCTTCCAATTCGACCACTGTTATCGACTGGCTGAAGGAGTGAGCCAGCGTCAGTATTTGTTGACTCAGTGCCAAAGAATGAACTTCCCGATTCCCGGAATGCGGCACCAACCCCAGAAGAGCGAGTTGTCTGGAGCAATCTTGTTGATGCGTCGCCACTTGCTCCGCGGGTTGTGCGCTGTGGGACTTCAGTTTTGCTTATCTCGGTATCCAGTAAGCGCTTTAGGGCACGCTTTTCGGAATCCGCCAAAGAACCGCGCTCTGCTTCCACCGAATCAATTGAATCAGCAAGGTCGCCAAGAACTTCAGACTTTGTCTTTTGGCGACTTGGCATCAAAACAACAGTTCCATCAGTATCAACCTTCATGACCTCAAGGGTTCCTGGTGGAATGAGGATTCCGTCAGTGTCTCCATCATGGCCATTTTTGGTATGCATTGCACGCGTTCCCGCAGGCATCGTAACCATAACTCGCTTAGCAGTTGTTGGGTCTGCGAACTTGAGACCATCAGCAGACTGTCCGTCTATCAGTAGACCGCGAATTGGTCCGCTGTGGTCAATTTTTGCACCAGGGGTTAAGTCTCCATCAAGTTCCATTGCGGCAACAAATGACATATCAGTATCTGTTGTTGAGAGTTCCAGTATGTCCAGAGTTGGTATGACCGTATCGCGAAGTTGATTTTCTAACAGTTCGTCCTGGCTCTTTGGGTCTGGTGTGCTCATTGTCCCAGCACCATCGCGCAAACGCTGGCGTGCCCTTGCTGATGTATCTATGGCGCTACGGAGGCTCTCAGTATCGCCGCTTACCGCATCACTTACAGTTAGCCACGCAGGCCTCATTTCCACTGGCTCATCAGACTCAATGACGTCTTTTTGCTCAGCATTTAGTTTTTCTATTATTTCATCAATCTTACGGCGACCAACAAGCGCGGGGTCGGACCTAAGTGTTGCGCTTTCAATTTCTTCTTGTGTTGGCTTGTAGTTGGGATTGAGTTTCCGCTTTTCCTTCGATGTCATGCCAGGAGTGTCACGAACACTTCCTGGCTCATAGGGGCGTGAGGTGGCATCAAATCCATCCCTACCACCTACGGCATCCCCCGCGTGGTTGGCTATTTCTCGTGACCAATGGGCCAACTCGTCGTCATCAACTTCAACTATGTCGTCATAGCCGCGCGACTTCCTCTTATTGATGGCACTATTGCGAAGTCCCTTTTGCTTTGGCCGCAATGCTGAATCAACGCGACGCATATATTTGCCAGGTTGCGGATTAATACCACGCGCCTTGTACTTCTCAACTTCTTCGTCGCTAAGTTTGGACTTCCTAGTGTTCACGTCAAGAATCTGACGCATGCCCTTAATAGCGAGCCACATGCGGGCCTGCTCATCCGCCGTTAGCGGTTCAGTTTTGGATTTTTCAATAAGTTTCCTGTATTCGCTTTCAAGTTTTTCGTAACGAGCATCCATTTGCTCTGGAGTCATTTTCCAGTAGGCGTCTTTGGCTTGCCTTATTTCACCAAGTGGGTCATTGGGGTCTGGCCCACCCTCTTCTGGGCCCAGGCCAAATGCAACATCTACGAAACGACTGATTTCATCGGGGTTTTGTTCAATGGGAAGGTTATGAATACTCCCTGGTTGCCACTGAGTTTCATCATCAAAGTACATATGGCCCGCAAGGTCCATCCAGCGAAGGTCAACCTGTCTTGGTTTTGCCGCGCCTGCTTCTGGCGCCTCGCCACCCTGCGCTCCATCTCCATAGTTGTTATTAATAACAATATTTATTGGAGCATGAATGTTTACATTTATAACCGTTCCACCATTTCCTGGCGGAGCGGTTGGTGGCCCGGTATTTGTTGGTACGTCCGGTACTGGCGGTGAGTCTGGCGTCGGAGGAACCAAATCAACTTCCGGAGGAACATCATATGGAATATCTCGGACTTTTCTGGTATTGATATTTTCGGGCAAAAACCACGCAATAGAATCATCAACCTCGGGTCCGCCTAGGATTCCAAGTTCACGCTGAGCAAAAACTTCAGTGGTTCCTTCAATCAACGCCCGTTGCAATGCTTGGCTAACATCCTCACCCTCTCGGGCTGCTTCCTCAGCATCAGCCAGTTCATCCTGATACCGTTTTCCAGCAAAAATATTAACTAACGATTTTTCAAATCTATGCGCTCCACCTGGTGGGAATTTATACCTATTGTCACTTCTAAACATTAAACTAGAAACGGCCCTAAACCACTGCTCATTTGTCCAGGTTGACGGTGGTTCAGTAAAATCAACCAATCCATTTGGCGTATCTATAGTAAACTTTCCAGTTTTTTCATATACATCAATAATATTTTGCTGCACTGCGTGATACTGCATGACATGACCAAATTCGTGAAAAACAACATGTCGTGCTTTTCCGCGTACTGGGTCAAGTCCAAGCGCTGCCTGCAGGCGTGCTGCGCTGGTGTCATTCGCGTATCCCTGAGTTCCAACAATTTCGGCATATAGCATTGCGTCGCTAATATCTTCAAGTGCGCTAAGTAGAAGTGCTCGTTTTTGTGCTTCACTGGCTGCGCCTGGAGCATCTATAAATATTGAACCATCATCAGTAATTGTAAACGTATCTTTATCTACTGTCGCTGCATGCAATGCCATTCCAAGAGCATTAAATGACATCGGTACTTTGATATCGCCAAACTCATCAAATTGAGCCTTGGTTGAGCCCTCGGTTCCATAGAAATTCTCCTCTGGCGTAAGGTCGTATGGCATCAAGGCGCGAAGTTCGCCGATTCGTTCGGCTGCATCTGGATATTTGTCTTGCAGATGTATATACGATTTGAGAAACTCACGCTGTGCGGCATGATGTCTTTCACGAATTGCCTGAATATACTTTTGGGCTACTTCACGTTCTCTTGGGTCACTACTTGTTAGGAACGGCTTTACGTCATTCGGGAGATATGCCGCAATGGCTTTATCCATCATTTCGTTATAGCGCTTAGTATTTGCTGCTATTGACTCTGGCGAGAAATCGCCTTCCCATATGAATTCTTCACCGCCAAGACCAGCATCTGCAAAGATTCCGCCGCCAAGGGTTGGCTCATTTAGGTCTTGTTGTTCTGCTGCAGATTTGCCAAATAGAAACTTCCTAAACGCTTCATCGGCTTCGGCCTCCCTGCCAGGACCATACTTTTCACGGAATAGTCCGTGAAGCCCCTGGATGAGGTCGGCATTGGCAGAAGACGATGCCTCATCGGCGGTGACTCCGAATCTCTCAAGCAATCCATCAACTCTGGCATTAAAATCGGCATCGGCGAGTTGAGTTGTTTCACGAGACTGAACGGCACTTCCTCTTGTTGCCTTGAAACGATTTTGCTGTTCACGCTCATATGGTGTGAGGCTTCTTCCATATCGCCTGACCTCTGCTCCACGCTCAGCCATTGCGTCCAGGCGCCTACCAACACGGAAAATAGACCTAACCACGCTCCCCAGCCCAATGGTATTGCAGTTTGACATATCTAGGTCGGTGAACTGGTTTGCGTTCGGTGTTCCGGGCGGACAACGCAATTTTCCATTGGCATCAATGATGCCACCCGCTGCCTGGAATGCCTGGGTTGATACGCGCCCCATTGTTGAGCCGATACTGCGACCCAACTCCTTAATACGAACTTCGTCCTCTATCTCGGTGGTCAACTTACCATCAGAGTCTCTTTTGTATTTACGAAGGAATACACCAGGACGACTTGAAATTTCTTCTTGCGATTTCTTGATTGCTGCAAGTGCTTCTTCTCGGGTTTTGGGGCCGGGAGGGTCAACCCAACCAAACTTTGCACCCTTTGGTGATGTCAATTCTGCAAAGGTTGTTGTCAACTTGAGGACTTGGCCAGGCTTTCTCTTTGCCTTGGGGTCCCAATCAAGTTTTAATGTCGGCTCATCATTTTCTGCACCCGTTTCGTCACGCTGAGAGCCTGCGCCTTCGGCTTTTGCACCTTCAGGGAGGGCCTTAACTGCGATATTGGCATTGAGGGTCGGACGAGCAGCGGAATACATCCGTAGTTCTTTAAAATAAAGACAGACCTCATTGACATTGCGGTCGCTGAGACGACCCACCTTGCGGTGAATATGCCTATGAGGGATTCCTTTACCCGCCATTCCGGGCTCCAATCCCGACTGTATTACTTGTCGTCGCCGACTTCTGTTTGCAGAAGTTCGAACTCCACGAGGCTCTTAAGGAATTCGCCCTCAGAGTCTCCATCAACTGAGAGATTCTTCTCGTTGGTGGTCCACTCCGTAGGAATTAGTTTTTCCATGCCCAGTTCCATCGCGCGCTTCATAATATGGCGCTTAGCGGCAGGAATATCTTTTGCTCTTCCGTGAGCCATGATTGCATTTCGCAAATCTGCTTCGCCAGAGATGGGGAATGAGCCATCTTCCATTGCCTCGCCAGACTCAGCCATTTGTTGACGAGTCTCTTCGGAGAATGCGCGCTTCAGTGAAATCTCTGCAGCCTCGGCCTCAATCTCGTCAACGTCGTCCGGCTCCCACTTATCCCATCCGAGAACTTCGCCATCAAGGGCGACGTAGACATCGTAAGACTTGCTGTCAAAACCGTCCACTTCCACTTGATAAGCATCAAAGCCTTCAAACACGCTGGGCTCAACCGCCATGACGGTTCCTGGAACTGACTTAACAGCAATCTCAGCAGCCTCATTGAAATCAATAAGTTCAATATCGTCCATCAATGACTTCTGCTCAAAGATGCTGTCATCAAGACGATGGAAACCAAGAACCTCTGCGGTGGTTCCGTCAATGAAAACTTCATTCACGTAGCCAGACTTGGTTTGAACATCAACAACAAACATGTCTGCTTCTGATGAGTAACCAGAGTCAATGACGTCACCCTTAAACATTGTTTCGGCAAGACCCTCAACATGTAGCAAGCCAGGGAGACCCTTTTCTGCAACGCAACCACCAGGGCAGTCATCGCAGACAGAGATGGAGCCAGGGTAAACCTTGCGCTCAATGGCGCACATAAATCCGTTGAGTCCAATGTCAGCGGACTTCGTGCCGAGTGAACGAAGGCGCTTTAGGCGAGCAGCCTCAAGGTCTGGGGTCATTCCGGAAGCAGCAGGGCGCATGGGCATTACGTCGTCCATCTCCTCCTCGTCTTCCTCATCCTCCATCATTTCCTCGTCCTCGTCGCCCTCCATCATTTCTTCGTCCTCTTCCTTGTAGGACATCATGCGCTTACCCCAGCGCATGCCTTTGGGGGTGGCCATAACTTCTTCTTCGTCATCCATCATTTCTTCTTCGTCCATGCCCATGCCCATGCCTTTGCGCATGCGCATCATTTTCTCATAAGCCATGGCCATCTTTTCTTCTTCTTCGTCCATCATTTCGTCGCCTGGCATTGGCATACGCATTCCGCCCTTCCTCATGGCGTTCATCTCTTCGTTCATTACTTCTTCGTCCATCATGGGCATACGCATACGTGCGTTACCCTTCTTCATGGGCTCCAGGTAGTCGGAGACTGCAGAATCCTCTTCGTCTTCCATGTCATAGTCCATGCCCATGCCCATTTCTTTCTTGGCACGGCGCATCATCAACATCTTTTTGTAGTCCTCTTCGGACATCTCGTCCTCGGGGACTTCGGCGATTTCATTAACAGGCACCATCTTGACCTCGACGGCCATTGCGCCACATTTTCCGCATACCTTGGAGCCAGCCTTGTAGCCACATTCTCCACCAGCAAGGCCTTTGGCGCATTTGGCAACCGCACCATCACTATCAATTTTTACGATTGCTTTTTGCTCATAACTCATTGTTGCGACTCCTTGTAGTTTGGACCACAGCGAACTGTTTTACTCCATTGGGATAGTAGTCGCAGCGACGACTCCCCGGTGGAAAGGGTAAATATAAATTGTCTCCTGGGTTTAGAGTATACAGCAGTTATGTGCTGCCATTTCTGCAACTTTTGCTAATCATTCAGCGCAATCTCTACCTCTTCACCATTCTCATTTATCTTGGTTACTGTCCGTGAATTGACTGGCTCGGCTGTCTTGTTGATGAATGTGGCCATCGCAGCCTTGGCCATAAGTTCTGCCATTTCACCAAATAATGCAGTTCTTGCCTCGCTGCCTCGTTCAACCTGTCTATCAAGCGCAACATAAAGTGCTTCAATAATGTCATCAATTTCATCTTGCGTTAAATACAGCGCCCCAGCATTGGTTCTCTTGTCGCTCAACTTCCCAGACTTTTGACGAGTTAATGTGTTTTTTAGTAGTTTTAGAGCAGCGGCATGACGTGGGTCTTCGGCCTTACTTATCTCTCGGTCAAGCGAGTTAAGGAGTTCATTGAATTTTGTGCGCTCTGCACGTATTTCAGCCCTGCCGCTCTTGACCGAAGACCGAGTGGAGCGAGTGCTTTGCATAATTTCGTTTTTACGCGCAGCAAAATATGAATCTATGGCTCGACCACGAATGCGTGGCACATACCTAGTATTCGGGGGTACATCTGCTTCTGGCATTGAGCGAACAAATGACGCCCCACGTCCTGGTGCCTTATTGATAAATTCATCAGTCATTAATTCATTGCGTAATTTATTCAAATAATCACGAGTCCCAGATGCCCTATTGATGCTGTCTTGAACATACTTTTTGCCGATTACTGAGGTGCGTGGAGCAAATCCATTGGGCCTTCCGTCCAAGGCGTCAACGACAAAATCGCTGGTTAGATAATCATCCAGGATGTCAATGGCATCATCAATATTTCCGATGCCAAAATCAAGACCAGCACCATTGCTGTCTGCAAATAACTTCTTGACATCATCCCACACTTGGGAGTGGCGGTTGTCTTGGTATCGATTTGAGTAAACAGAGTCAAGTTCGCCTTGATACTCTCCGAGGATACTTCCGATTCCTGAAGCAATTCGCTGTCTACGAACTCTCGCGGCTGTTGGGTTGGATGGCGCACTCGCGGCACCTTCTGCATTATCAGCAACCGGCAAATCTGCCGTCTTTGGTGGGGCAGCAATAGAGACTGGCAACTGCATTCCACTGCGGGTTGGAGTCTTGGGCAACTGTGCTCGCGACGACCGAGCAGGAACACGCGGTAAATCTAGGACTTCGTCCTCAAGTCCTAACTCTCGCCGTCTTTCAATGGCATCAAGAAGTTTTTGACTCGAAGACATAACGTCATCCCAGATTAAGTCAAGGTCATTATCTGGTATTTCGTTAATTCCAGTTTTGCGTTTGTCTGCTTCCGGCCTCAAGCGACGCACCACATCCGCTGCCTGTGCGTGGTTTAGGTTGCGGAAATCATTGGAGAAGACACTTCTTGACTCGTCATCTAGAATATCCCTTGTTCTGGTGCTGAGTGATTCCCAGGATTTTGCAAAATCAGGAGTAGCAGCAGTGCCGGAGCCGTTGCCATAAATTACATTTTCGTAGTTCTCACGACGCTTTAGATTGTCTTGAACCATGTTAAGTGCATCCATGATTTCCCTGGCCTGCTTGATGGCATCGCTTTGCCTCAGGCCCTTGTTTCCGCCATCCTGCACCATGTTTTCTTTAATCCATGACAATTTGTCCAATGGCGCCATTTCCATATAGTCCGACGGTGCCATTTCTGCAAATGGTGTTCCTGATTCGTCACCACCCTTTCTTGGCGCCAAAGACCCAACAGCAGAACGTGTTGGTGTGGAGAATTCCTTAATAGCATCCAACGACTTCCATGTTGCTATTGTTTTAAATTTCTCGTTAGCAAGTGATTGCGCAACTTTCATATTTGAACCTTGCGCCCAATCAAGCAGTTCTTGGCGACGCCCCTTATTTAGTGAGTAGGGTGCCCCCGAGTTGAACAGTGAGTCCACGCCAGTTCCGTTTATCTGAGGGAATTCAGTTGCATCAAATTTCAGTTTTGGTGATGATGCTGCATGGTCAAGCAATGCGGCACTTGCCGTGCCATCGCTCATATTTGATGAACGAAGAGCGGTTATGCCATCACGAATAAACTCATACTCTGCTGGAGACATGCTGAATGCAGTCTTGAGTCCACCACTCTGTCCACCAGCAATAAGTTTGTCATAGACATCAATCGCCGAAGTAATTTCGCGATTATTGGCAAAACGCTTTCTTAATTCCGCCAGTTCATCACGAACTATTCCAGCGTCATTATTGTCCAAAACAATGCTGATGGTATTTGATGGCGTTTTTGGAAGAGGACGATACATGGGTGCTATCCCCTCTGGCAAAAGGCGCGCACTCCTGGAATCCTCTAGTGCATCAACGATGTTAATCGCGGCAGCAGCCTCTTGATTCGCAAATAGTTTCTTAGCAATTGAGTGAGCCCTGATTGGGTCAACGGGAGTGACCTCATCCCTGGATGATGCCGAATAAGCACCTGCAAGATTCTTTATTACAGATTTTTCCGTAGAACTTAGTTTCACTCTCCGGGCATCTCTTTCAAGGAGTTGAGCGAGCCCTGGAACGAGGCCACGACGGCTGCCGTCTGGTGACACGGTATAACTGGAATCTTTATCAAGTTGATTTAGGGATGCGTCTACCGTCTTCCTACTTCTAAGAAAAGTATCAATAATCTCATCACTCATTCCGCCATAACGGTAAATGCCGCCATTCCTGCCAACAATGAGTTCGTTGCGGTTTCCGTCATATGCGACGAATGAAACATTGGAATTAGCGAACTTGCTTGAGCGACCAGGGAATAATTGTTCTGAATTTCGCAAATCAGTACCCATCTTGACTGTTGCCTTGCTCGTTATGCGAGGGGATGCAACGCTCCGAGTTGATGGGGATATTGCCAATACGGCTTGTTCGTCTAGTTCTGTAGCGGTTGTATTGATAACGGCTTGTTTTGCATCAGCCAGTTTTCTCTTGCGACGAACGGAGAGGATTGCATTTTCAAGTATGTCTGATGCAGATTTATTGATGAACGACCTATCTTCGTCGTCAATGTCTCTTCCATTGATGATTGAGTCGACTTCAAGCATGTCGATATAACTGCCCACCTGGTCATCGCTTGCTAGTTGATTGAGTTCTTCTGCTAGTTCTGACGCTGAAGTGCGAGTCATCCCTGCAGGGCGAGATGTGCCACGTGGTCCGGTATCAAATAATGACCGCTCTAATGCTGAGTCATATTCAAGCAGTGACAAGACATCTGCCCAGTCTTCTTCGGTAAGTCCAAACCTTTCGGTTGCATCGATGTAGCCAGATGCTTGCTTTTTCGCTTTTTTGTATGATGCTGAAGTAAGTGCTGCCTGACGCTCTTCGCGAACAAGATGCTGGGCTGCAGCAAATATTTCATTCACTTCGCGTTCAATGGCCAATATCGACTCATCAAGAAACGCTGAACGATTTTCCATTTCGGCATTTGGCCACTCATAATTAACGGCATCAAATTGTGCATCTAGTTCTCGCAACTCGTTTCGTGAGTCATTCATTTCGTCTAACAACGCACGAACTCTGCTGACTATTACGTCAGTTGAACCTGCGCGGAAATCCTCTACCGTGTCTCTCCATACAGCGGGTATCCGAGTACGTCCGCTGCGGGTACTTGCTGGACGATTGGCATTCAGAAGTTGTTGGTCATCAGGGATAACTGCCGATATGGCATTACCACTCACTAGGTCACGAAGGACCAATTTATTAACACCATCTCGCATTCGCCCAACCGAAGCAACCGAATATCTAGCGTCACCCTGTGATGCTAGGGATTGCATGAAGTTGTCGGGGAGAATGTCACCAGGTTTAACGTCGCTGCCAAATGATATATAAGACATTGAGCCATCACTATTCTGGGATGACAATGGACGACCAAGCGGTCTGAGTTCGCCACCAGCCCTCATTGCTGAAAGACCATTTATATATTGTTCTTTCGCGTTGCTGCCTGGGGCAATAGTGCTTCTGGTGATATTGAGCCATTCCCGAGAAGATGGTCCCTCTTTGCGTTTTCCGGGAATCTTCGTGGCTCGGCGCTTTTGTTCTTGTTCTTGCCTAACTTGTTCTGGTGTCAATTTCTTCATATCACCAGTAACTTTTTTATCCCCAGTGACATTCCACTTTTTACGATTCTTGCCGCGTCGAGAACGTGTCGACATAAGTTGAGTTTCTTGTTCGGCATCATTGTCTTCGGCAGGGACTTCATCGGCGATATTGGGGTTTGACTCAACCCTTCTGCTGGTCACGCTCCTATTGCCCCTGTACTCGTATCCCTCATCAAGTGGTGCTGGAGCGGCTTCGTCGCCCTGAACACCACGAATAGTGTCACCGATTGCACCTATCTCGCTCTCACCAAGAATACCGAGTGTTATTCTGTTTTCTTTTTTGGGAATGCCCAGCGTTCCAGTGTAACGAGCATCATTAAGTTCTTTCTCATCGCTTATGGAATACGTAAACGTATCAGCCTCCAATTTGTAATAAAGGCGTTCAAGTGTCTGTATCTGGGAATCAGTTAGTTGAACATTGCCGCCCTCTATCCCTACTTCTGGTCGGACTTGTTTAAATACTGTTTGGCCCCGTGAATCCATGGCCGGACCTATGTATTCGCGACTCATGCGAAGTCGTATGAGTCCATCATCAAATGAATCAAAAAAGTCATGCTCATCAGCATGTTCGCCAATACTTGGATACAAAGTTCCATCTGGGTAGAGCCATGCTGAGTAGTAATCTGAATCGACAAACTCATCTACTGTTATGAATTTCATTCGCAGTGGACGCTTGTTCGCGCCTCTACGGTCAAAACTGTCGATACTTCGTCTTCTTCGTATTTCGTCACCAAGATTAGCCAATACGCTAGCAATGGACTCATCAGATTCTGTTATGCCTTTATTTTTTTGAACAGCACGAATGTCACGCTCAAGATTCTCTAGCATTTCTAGAGTTACTGAAGGTGAGCGCAGTGGATAATCAGAACGCCCACTCATCCACCTAATCTCCCTTAACGAGTTTTTATCTAACTCGGGATTATCTAGGAGTTTCGTAATATTATCAATTAAACTGACCAAAGTTGCATTACCAGCAAGGCGCTTTTCTCGCATTTGATTTTCAATACGTGCTCGTTTTTCATCTATATATGCTTTTCTATTCGCCAACCTTCTATTTTGTGTTGGCGATGTTGACGATACGTAGGAGCGAGTAGAGCGAGTTGATGCAAGTGCGGCATCATTGGTATCACGCCGAGAACCACGAAATCGTCCGAATAGTCTGCCAAGATTCCCTGGTTCACGTTCAGTTAGTGATGTGTCCCCAGAATTAATGAGAATATCTCTGGCCACCAAACCAAACGAGCGAAGAAGTTGCCCATCTTGATTCATGTCCATTATCTCGGAAGCGGTAAACCATCCAATTTCTGTATTTTCTCCATCGCCAATTTTCACATCAGACAAATCTCGTCTGCCGACTTCATAAACATGGGTGTCGTAAGCCCAGTCTGGAGCACGTTGGTCGCGGTAGGAATAAACTGGCAATAGTCCTTCTAGGTCCCCGCCAACTTCTTCCCTGAACTCCGTTACGGCTGTCTCCATTGGAATCTCGGAACTGTCCTTGTCCTTATGGACACCACCGGGGAATGACCATTGTCCGCCGCCTGAACTCATCCATGGAGCACGTCGCGCAAGGAGATATTCATATTCACCAAAGCGACCCCTGCGACGACGCACCAAAGCGCCAGATGCCCCATATCGACCATTGAATTTTTGACCAGTAATCGAGAAGTAGTACCCCTCTCCAGTCTCCTGATTAGAACCACCGCCTCGTGGCGCAAAGAATGGGTATGCGGGTGGTTTTAGTTTCCCCGCACGAAGGAGAGATACATCCCTCCCCGATATCCTGTCTGCATAGTAGACGCCGTCATCACTTTGTAGAATTTTGTATTTTTCCCACGGACTTGCTGTCTTTTCTTCTTCTATTTCCGCGAGACCCTCGGCGATATCTTCCTCTCGCGACAACTCGCTACGACGGCGAGCAATTCTGGCGCGCGGCGGCATTCGTCCATCATTTGCTCGCATCGTTCGCGAGCGAGTACTAGGCATTCCCGTTGATGTCCGCGCATCCCGGTCCGAACTTAGTCTCGCCCATTCTGGGATGAAATCTGGTTTTTCTACGAAGTCTTCCGTTCCAAGGAATTCCTTTATTTCTTTGGCAGAAGGGGTCCTGGATGTTAGGTCAAACTCACCGATGGGGAACAATGCCGGAACGGTATCGCCGTCATAATCACGGCGTTTGCGGCTGACTGATACTGCTGGAGCATTAGAAAGTTGGACTATGTCAGCAATAGCGTCAATTTGCTTGTCATTTAATCCTGTGGCATCGATATTTACGTTTCCGGGGGGACCGAAAAGTAGGCGAACGAGGCCATCATCGAATGCATCGCTGTATTCATACTCGGCATCATGTGACATAACCGGGTAAATGCGGCCATCAGGGTAAATCCAGGCGCCATGCCAATGCGAGTTTGCAAAATCTTTTGCAGTAATAAAGTCGTTTGCAAGCACTCTTTCTTGGCCACCAAGTCTTTTTGGCCTATCTCCTATCGCGCGTTCAATCTGGCGAACAATTCTTTCTTTTTCTGGAGAGGGCTTAACTAGCGCATTCGTGAGAGAAAGAAGTGCTTTGTTGGTTCTGTCTTCGACAAAGCCATAAAGTGGGCGAACGTTTTGCCTCATTGATGAATTGACGGCTTTGAGCACGTACTCTACGTACCCCCGTTCGCCATCTACCGTCCCTATGGGGCCAATTATTTCTCGCAATTCTTCTGTGCTCAGGTTTTCCACTGCGTCGCGAATCTGTTGCACTGCATTACGTAATTCAGCATTACTCTCCAGCATGGAGCGAGAATGTTCGTCCCCCAATTTTGCGACTTTTTTCATTCTTTCCTGCGAGCGTTCCCTGTTTTCTTGGACTTTCCGCGTCTTTTCGTCTTCTGGGGTAGTTGTTGCGCTACGTGTTGACAGACTGTACCTAGCGCTACGGGTGCTTCTTGAATTTTCTTTGTTCCACTCATTGGCAACTTGCTCAAAATATCCAGTTGCTGCATTCAGTGCATCAGTATCTGATTCTGTTCCGGTTCGTGCACTGCTCGCGAATTCAATAGATGCAATCGGTTCAACTTTTTCAAAAACCTGATATTCGCGTTCACTGCGGGGGAAACCAATTGGTCCTGCGTACATGGTGGCTTGCGACTTGGGAACCGCCGCCAAGTAGACGCGACTTGCTCCTTCGCCATCCCTATCACGAGCATAGCCAACACCAATTCTTATATCTGCTGGATAGTAAGAAAGATGTTCGCGACCAGATTTTGCGTAATCATAAAATTGCTTATTATCGGCAAGCCATTGTTCCCTGGCTGCAATAGTTTTCTTGAGTCGCTCGATTTGTTCGGTATTCACGCCGACTTTTTCAAATTCTTCAAGTTCGCTACGTGTTGTTGCAAGGTCTTTTTCTGCCTGCTCATAAGAACGGATGAGTAGATTGCGACCAACTTGATTGGAGCGTTTTGAGTTTTTGGCACCACCAATAATTTCGGACGCTTCACCAAAACCAGCAGTGAATTGGGGGTCCAGCACGCCGCCATCAAGCACGGGAACACCAGTATGTGTCAGGAATAGCACATCTTCGTTTTCAAAATCACCGTATTGTTGGCCAGGGTTCTCTGACCCGACTGCACCCGTAATAAGAGCACGACCTCTTTCGGCTAAACGAACAAATTCTGGGTGGTCGCGAAGATTGTCCATATCCACATTTCGTGGAGTTTCTCCGCGCTCAAACTGTTCAATAACCTGAAGACGCCCAGCAACATCTTCTCGTAGTTCTATCAAATTGTTCCTATAGCGCTCAAACGCATTTTTCTGTTCTTCTGGCGTTTGAACTTCACTAAGTTGTTCCTTGGTGATGTTGGTCATGCTGCCACGACTGCGTCTGCCACTAACACGTGGTTCCGCTACACCGAAGTCTTCACCAAGCCAATCGCCTGTTTCTTCCCAATGGGCAATTGCTTTTTCAATGGAATCTAGTTCTTTCCCCAATTGGGAGTAATAGCCCTCAAGCGACGATTTCCCAAAAATCCTGCGATATTCAGGGTCTTCCTGGCGTAGTGATGTTCGTTTCCGTGTTGACCGTAGACCCTTAATGGATACGCCATTATTATTTCTCTGACCAACTCTGGGTGCATCAACCGAATCAAACAACTCATTTCTAATTTGAATTCCGTCAAGCGAGTCGCCCGCCAAGCGGGTAAGCATGTCATCGGATGCTTCGGTTAATGGGGTCTGACGCACGGAACGACTTGACCTACTGGAGCGAGTGCTTGGTGGGTCAATTCGGTCAAGCAACTCATCTATGGGGCCGTCGTAGTCTCTGATTGTTTCTTCAAAGCGTCCTCTTGCCCGTTCTGGGTTATCTGGTGAAGCAACAATGCCGAGCCAACGCGCAGCAATCTCCATTAGGTTTGACCGAATAAAGACTTCCCTGTCTTCATCGGTAAGGCTTTCTAGACCAGGCAATTGTCGTAATTTATTCCAAGAATCCTTATCGCGCGCAAGCGAAATCAGGGCAAGAATGTTCCCCCACTCACTGTGTCTATCAAATGTATTACCTAGTGCAAAATGGCCCATAATGTCATGAAGTATTGCGAGCGGTGAGACCAAGTAATTACTTAACTCACCATGAACCTCTGGTACGGCATGTGGGTCTGACATGAGTTGCAGATATCCATGAATAAAGAAATCATTATCTATTAACTGCTTGCCAACCTTGGCACGTTCATTGCGTGGCACTTTTTCTAATTCCGGGATAACATAGTGCTTTAGAAGCATCGCTGCTATCTCGTTAGTACGTACACTCAATGCGACATTTATTGATGGCAACTGTTCTCTTAGATGTTCTCTGTATTTGTTATTGAAAAATTCATGGAACGGGAGTTCTTCTCCTTCATCGAAGGGGCGCGCAAGCCGAGGTTTTTTCCTACCTTCAGGGTCTTTGATAAAAATGGAATCAAAGAATTTATGCCAGCGTCCATACTTCTTACGTGGCTCTGCCTCGTCAAAAATTGACCGGATTGTCTCACTATCTGGAATTTCCGTATTGTGGTAATCCCTATTTCCAGGGAGCAAACGGCGCAACACTGTATTCGTTGGCATCCTTAGCGAAATTGTTCCATCGTCATGTACTCGTAGTTCAGACCCCTTGATGATTTCCTCAATAGTCATATTGATGTCTGGGTGAGACTCAAAACCATCAATAAGTTTTTCTCGTCTAAGGATTCCGGAACGTTCACGACGACCCATTGATTGCCAGTCATCTCGCATGGCTCGCAGGTTCATTATCAAGTTAGAAACTTGATTTTTAATACGCTTCTTTTGGTCATCTGTCCAATCGTCAGATTCCAAAAAGCGCTTTTCTAATTCGCCACGAAGGTTTTGCCAGAACTGATTGTCGCTAATAGCATCATCATCCTCATCCCTTTCGCGACCCCCTGTCGGCCCAAGGACTTCTTCAAGGGGAATGCGCTCCCTAATGCTTCGTGTGCTTCGTACTACACGACCTACATTCGGACTCGGGCGCACGGATGTATCAATTGCGCCATCCACTTCGGCGTTGCTTGCGACGCCAACGGTTGAGTCCTTGTCAATTCGTGAAACAATGTCCTGAAGTTTTTCCTGGCTGAAGGAGATATCGGCATTGCCAGCACGCCGTTTGCGCTCAATCTCTTCAGAGTCGCCCTGTGTAAGTTTTGCAACAGACTTTGCAATACTGCGTGGAACGATGAATCTAGGAATAATGGGTCTTTCAAGGGGCAATCCTTCAAAAACAATCCCATCGTTATCAGCGTCTACTCGTCCTGTGACGTCAACGAACGACATCCCAGGCGGCGCAGCACGAAGACCACCACCAATACGCTGACCGAGTTTTCCGCCCAGTGCTTTAGATTCGGCGTCTAGCCCTAACTCATCAAAGTTGGGCAATGTTATTTTTTTGAACCACCAGCCTGGCCATAGAGAACGTCGTCAATTGTGAGGGCGATATTCTCTAGTGCGGTGATTGCTTCCTGCGTAAGGCCATTGGAGATGTGAACACCCTGGTGGTCTACTTCGGCATCCAGACGGTGATACTCAATCACTGGGTCAAGCAAACTTTTTACCTGGAAAGCCTCTTCGGGTGAGCACAAGACGGTAAAGACTTCTTCTTCCGCTGGGTCCTGCTTTGACCCACTAATTCCCTGAAGCAAGTCAATCGCATACTGCAATTTTTCTGCTGGAAGAGCGCTACTACTGGTTGCTACATCAAGAATGATGTCGGCTGCTTCATCCATTGCCTGGTCTAGAGACTTGCCACCAGAAGATAGGAACATCATCCCTGTCGGCATACCAGAACCTGGCTTGACGCTCATTGGCATTGACGGCATTTGTGATGGGATAACAACTGGTGCTGTTGGCATCGTGCTTTGCTGATTCCGCATGCCAACTTTTTCTGGCTTACCAAACATGTACTCACCCGTCTCTTCTTCACGATGGTAAGAAAGGCGATAGGTGACGGAATTGCCATTTCCAGCATCACGATTGAAGGTGACGGAGTTTTCTGTCGCATGGATAATGTCTAGTGGCAAGCGAGACCTGCTCATTAGTTCCATCGCAAGTGCATTGCGTGCCTCATCAGGCAGAACGCGTGCTTCGCCCTCGCCAAAGATATCCTCGCGCTCCTGCTGACGCTGTGGAATTTGGGCAGATACTTGACGGATTACGGATGGGAGAACCGGACGACCCACAATTGCTGGACCACTTGGCATCCCTGGAGTATGGCGCATATGAGCCATTGGGTTCCCACACTTCTCTGCCTCATCGCTCTTGACGGAGATTGTTCCAGTTAGTTGATTTGCGCCATGAAGAACTGGACTGACCTCATACAATTCAACTTCATGAAGGATGTTGGCCTGTGAGCCAGGGTCAAATGTTGCATTTAGCGTCTTGTATCCAATGCTCCACTCTTGTTCTTGGCCAAAGAATGCAACGCTGGCAAAGGCTTCGCGACCTTTTTCAGTAGCCAAGTTGAATTGAACCTTGGCGAAAAGTCCACCCACACCAGCCTGCTTCATCTTCATTGGTAAACGAGGGTCGCTGGCAGGTACCTCGTAAATTTCAAGAACTTTGCCAATGGGGTCATTCCAACTATGTCCCCAGACTACGCGAGGCTTGCGGCGCTTTAGACTTTCAGTAAAGGCACCAGTGGCGACTACATCGCCAACCGAGTCCTTGTTGCCAACTGCGGCCACGAAACACTCAACAATACCTTGTGCCTCGTCAATGTTTATCTGGCCATTCAGTGCCTTGAAACTAATTTGGTCTGTAGACATACTGCTCCTAACGACATCCTCAATAATAGTTCTACCTGCTGTTTATTGGTGCAACTAGAGGTGATTAGATGGAGTTTCAGTAAATAAATGTGGCTGACTTTACTGAAACTATGGACGACTGAATTCCCACGCCCGTCGCGCTTCACCAGAAGCAATTCGTGGTCTTGTGTTGGCGATGGCATCAATGAAAATAGACGTAACAGATGAGTGGAGGGCTGAACTACGAGCAGATTCTTCCTGAATGCCATATGAGTTATAGATTGCCGAACTCACCTGCGTGTGGATGCCATCAATAATTTCCTTAATCCTGGCCATCTGCGAATCAATATTGATAACGGTGTCTTGTGCAGCCGGAATCTTGTAACCATCGGACTTTTCGGAGTAAAGCGCTTGAGAATCACGTACAATCGTTGACAGAACTGGCCTAATATCCTCATCAAGTTGCTTTAGCCATACATCCCGAGACAAAACCGAATCAATGTCAAGCGTCCCCTGCATTAGGGACTTTCGGGATTTTTGACCATTCATTTTTTCCAAGACAACCCGCTGCATGCGCTCCAGTACTCGCTCTATGCCTCGGTCAAGAATCTCTGTCCATCTAGACAGTGAAGTTTCGCTGGAATCATCCTTGGTTAAAATTTCAGGGCTCGTAGCGCTCATCATGCCCATACCCTGGGGTGCTCCTCCGGGCATTGGCTGTGCTGGCGCGGCTCCACCCATTGCCTCCATCGCCATCGCTCCAGCCATTGTGGTTGGGTCTGGTGGCGCTCCGGCAGCCATATCAGGCGGCATTGCTGCCATATCGCCACCAGGCATTCCTGGAGGCATACCCGGCGCTCCAGGGGGCATTCCTGGTGCTCCTGGTGGCATTCCTGGACCGCCCGCTCCTGGCATTGGCATTCCGGGCTGTGCTGGCGCCATTGGCTTCTTTGTATTGGCGATTGGGGTGAGGTTGGGATTCATGAGGAGGCTGTCGGCCAAATCTGCCTCAACATCCTTACGACCAGTTCCAGTTCTGTACTCGTTGACGGAGATAAGTCCTGCGCGTAGTTCCTCTAGCAAATATCTTTCTACTTCCTGTTTTGCGATAATCAGAACAGGAACAGTAGATGTATCAAAATCAACATAGTGCTCAGGGTCGAGTTCGTCAAAAGCACGAGCAAGAACCTCAAGGTGAGGGGACATTGTCTCGTTCCAGAAAACACGAATTTCCTCACTGGCATTGGAGAATGTTCTGCCTGCCGCATTGCCAATTACTGATTCTGGAACACCAAATGAAGAAAGAATTTCTTCCTTTGTAATTTGTCGCATCTGAATATAGGCGGCATCTCGCGGATTTGACGAAGTGTCAACAAAGTCGACACCATCATCAGCAGAAATGACGGTTGTTTGACCAACCCGCCCGAGATTTCCCCTGAATCTGTTACGTAGTTCGTCTTTATCATCGTCATCAATCTCGCCACGCAAAACCAGAAGTCCACCAGGGCGGCCGTCGTTCAACAGGTAGTTTCTGTTGTACAACTTGGCGAGGTTTTCAATTTCAATAGCAATGCCAGCCGACTCCATTGGCGTGAGCGAGAGGTAGGGGTCAATGGGGTGAGGTCTACGAATCCAGCAGACATCTTCTGGCTTCATAATGATTTTGTCGCCATTGGGCATCAAGACCTCGTACCCGGACACAAATTTCTTGGGGTCGGGGATTGGAGCGGTTGACTGCGGGGGCAGGAGGTTTAGGCCAATAACTCCACCATCGCGCCCACGAACCTTCTCGATAAAAACACCGCGTGTACCGAGAAGTAATTGCGACGAAACCCTATATCTAAATATGAATGAGTTTTCACCAATATTTGATTTGGTGTTTAGGATGTCAAGTAGACTACTGTTTTTTGCTGCCTTACCCTTGACAATCATGCCATCGGGTGAGTTGTCTTTGCGCAAGATAATTGGCAGGCGTGCCTGATTGCCAGCGATTGCATCAATGCAACGTGCTACCCACGTGACCTTCTGCATTCCCTCGCGGTAGGCTCGTTCAATATCCCATGGGTCGCGGTATCCCTTGCCAACATAGGACGAGTTCTGCGCGACTGTTCCACCAGGTCCAAATGCAGATTTCTGCCCCTGGTTGTCAAGTGACTTATTGTCGGTTTTGTTCCAAGCCATAATTAATCAGAGCCCAGCAGATATCCGTATATTCCGCAATTTACACCTGCCACGATAAGGGCCAAAGGGGGCAATAAAAGACCTGCTCCAATGGCTGTAAGCAATACAAACAATACCATTAAAAGATGAGCGGAAAAGGAACGAGTTATGATGCGGTCTCTTTGGAGATGCGTTCTTAACCTAAGTAGTAATTTCGCGATGATTGTTTTCATATGCTATGGTGCTTGTGTGCCTTGAAGTAGTTCACGAGACGCAATCTAATACATCTCAGGCCATTCGGAGTGGAAGATGACAGACTGGAATAAAGTTCTCCAATTTTTGGAGCCGAAGCAACCATCGTTCTGCCCGGAAGAACCGTCACTCACGCAAAAAGTTTTCCTCCGAACATATTCGCTAGAAGCATTATTTGGCGGAGCAGCAGGTGGTGGGAAA